>Ga0080064_1000183_pt1 | contig 188459 bp, 229 predicted proteins | sample Subgrocontami54m_FD_69260 | JGI IMG/M metagenome (GOLD analysis project Ga0080064, IMG submission 69260) | Subsurface groundwater microbial communities from S. Glens Falls, New York, USA - GMW46 contaminated, 5.4 m (SPADES assembly) (version 2) ...
GCCATGGGAAACGATCCAAATTTCCTTGCCATAGGCGTGAACATTGTGATTCCTCCCCTTTTGATGCTTGGTTTGGTCGCGAGCGCGCGGACAACGTCACAGCGCAACTTTGAGCGCGTCATGGTAGAAGTAATAAAGATTATTCAGGTGCGAGACCGGCAAGATATACACAAAATCTTCCCTCCGCGCGAACGGAGCGGTCTCCTTGCTGGAATTGTTCGCGGATTCTATTTTTTTAGTTTTATTTTCTCTTTTGGCGCGCTTTTCTTGATATTGCAAATGCTCCAATCTTCGATTTTCTCCACTCTTATCTTTTTGATGTTTGTCTCCCTTGTATTGTTCGGGGGAACTCGTCTTCGCCAGCGTGCCCGCGAGTTGATGATCGAATCTTCATCGGAAGGATTCTTCTATAATCTTTTTGATGTTTTCGCGCTTCCGATGATCCAAGTTGGCCGTTGGCTTTCGGGGAAATTCGTACGATATAATATTTTTGTGCTTGCGCTCAATTTTCTTATTGAAGTGCCTTTCCAGGTTTTCGTGGAGTTTTTGGAACAATGGCGCGGTTTTCTCAAAGAGAAAAAAGAGGAGATTCACTAATACTCCGAAAAACGAAATTTTTGCAATCGAGCCCCCTACCCCTCTCCGCCTACTGGCGGATCGGGGCCACGCCCTAACCCCACGATTTCAAAAATTTGTTTTTCTTCGTGTCATGCTATTAGCAAAATTCATTGCCATTGTCGGCCCTACTGCCTCTGGAAAAAGCGAACTAGGGGTACTTCTGGCGAAGAAATTCGGCGGCGAAATCATTTCCGCGGATTCTAGGCAGGTGTATAAAGGACTAGATATTGGCTCTGGGAAAATTACCAAAAAAGAAATGAGGGGTGTCCCCCATCATCTTTTGGATGTGGCTTCCCCGCGCCGTAAATTTTCGGTGGCGCAATATCAAAAACTTACGCTCAAGGCGATCCGCGATATCCAAAAACGCGGCAAGCTACCCATACTCCTAGGGGGCACTCCTTTTTATGTATACACAGTGATTGATGGTCACATATTTCCCGGGGTGAAGCCAAATCCTAAATTTCGCCAAAAGTTAGAAATATTGTCCGCGAAACAGTTATTTGCGCAACTTGAAAAACTTGATCCGGTTCGCGCAAAGTCAATTGAACGGAAAAACAAGAGACGTTTAATTCGCGCCTTGGAAATTATTGCAGCAACTGGAAAGCCGGTTCCTGAATTAGCAAAATACTCTCCCCTATTTGATGTTTTTATGATTGGCATTAAGCGCTCGCCGAAAGAGCTCAAGAAGCGCATTCGCAAAAGATTGCTTAGCCGGCTTGATTACGGAATGGTTGCAGAAGTTGAGCATTTACATGAAACCGGACTTTCTTGGAAACGTCTTGAGGAATTAGGTCTTGAGTATCGCTTTGTTGCGCAATATTTACAAAAGAAAATCTCCTACAGGGAGATGGTAGATTTTCTTGAGAAAGCAATCAATGATTTCGTCCGCCGCCAAATGGTCTGGTTCAAGAAAGACCCTCGTATTCACTGGGTTTCTTCATATCCTGAAGCCAAGCGACTTGTTGAAGTTAAAGGTCAACAAGCTTGATGTCGTTTCAAACAGCGATCGCTGTTATTAACGACATCTTTTTAAAAATAAAACGGGGGAGAAAGGCGGTGGAGCTCTTGTGAGCTGTCGCCTTTCTCCCGTTTGTTCCTAAACCTTCTAGGTGAAAGGAGGAATCTTATGACGGTCCTCCAGCCTTACGTAAAGTCCGTTCATCATCGCATTGGGATCGAGTACGAGCATTGACTGGGTGCGACTCGCCACAACATCGAATGCCATCCCTGGGATAGCAGAGATGCCAAGCTCGCGTTCAAGTTGTTTTATGGCATTGTATATCGCAGGGTTTGTGTTCACGCCCACCATCACATACTCGACACCTCCAAGGGCCATCAGGACGATGGGTTCACCCTCTCTATCCACCAGCCGCATCGCTATAGTTATAGAAGGTACGGCGATGGGAGCTGCCGGAGAAGTGTTAGGTGGTTGTTTTCTTCTTGATGTCACGTCTCTCCTCACATTTCGAGAATTCTTTGAGCTAGTTACAGCTTACAGCATTACGTACGTTTTGTCAAGAGGGCGGAAAGGAGCTTCTGGGCAGAGTCGGGATTAATGGTGCCACGGGTGGCGGACATCATCTGGCCAAGGAGAAACTGGAGAGCATTTGCTTTGCCGTTTTTGTAGTCCTCCACTGCTTTGGGGTTTTTTGCGATGATGTCTTTGGCAATTTGTTCGATTTGCGATTCATCGCTTACTTGAGCCAAACCTTCGGATTCAAGAAGTTGGGAAGGATCGCCGCCGGTTTCAAACATTTTTTTGAGTAAAATTTTGCCCGCAGGAGAAGAAATTTGTTCGTTTGCAATCAGATTGATTAACTCTGCGAAGTTTTCAGCCGTAATCTTAAAGTTTGTATTTCCCGCTGACATTCCTGCAAGTATTCCCTGCAAGTCTGAAACAATATAATTGACCGCGAGTTTCACGCGTTTCGCAAGCTCGTCTTTCGACAAATCTTCTCCGAGTTCCGACACGACTTGCTCAAAATACTCGCCGAGGTCCCTGTCTTTTATTAAGAGGTCAACCTCACTGTTGGTAAGGTTGTATTCGGCTTGCATCCGTGATCTTTTGGATTGTGGGAGTTCCGGTATCTCAAGGCGCAATCTTTCTATCAGCACTGGCTCAATGGCGAATGTTGGAATATCGGGTTCTGGGAAATAACGATAATCATGTGCCTTTTCCTTTTCGCGCTGGGAAAAGGTTTCTTGTTTTATTTCGTTCCAGCCCCGGGTTTCCATTATTACTTCTTCTTTTGCGTCTAGTATCCCTGTCTGTCTTTGCAATTCAAATCCGATTGCTCTTTCAACCGACCGGAAAGAATTCAAGTTTTTTACTTCAACTTTTGTTCCCAATTCCTCGGTTCCGTCGGGCCGAATGGAAATATTAGCTTCTACGCGCATCTGCCCTTTTTCCATATCAGCATCCGAAACCCCAAGGTAGCGTAAAATCATCTGCAGTTCTTGGGCGAATGCGCTTGCTTCCTTCGCACTCTGGATAACTGGTTCGGTTACCAGCTCCATGAGAGGAATGCCAGCTCGATTAAAATCCACGAGCGAGTAATCCGTACCCTCGGGGTGCTGTAGGCTTCCAGTGTCCTCTTCAAGATGAATTCGGGTGATATCGATTTTGCGCTCCCCTATTTGCAGATAACCTTTTTGGCAGAGTGGCATGTCGTATTGGCTGATCTGGTAACCCTTTGGGAGGTCGGGATAAAAATAGTTTTTGCGATCAAATTTTGAATTCTCGGCAATTTCACAGTTCAAAGCCAATCCAACTTTGATTACTTGGTCAATCGCTAATTTGTTTGGCACGGGAAGGGTGCCCGGATGACCCATGCATATGGGGCAGATATTCACGTTCGGCTGCTTCTCTATAGGATCATTTTTGCACGCGCAAAACATCTTGCTCTCGGTTTTGAGCTCTGCGTGAATTTCCAGTCCAATGGTTGGGATATATTTCATTGTAGCCCCATTATAGGTATTTTTTAACCTTTGTCCAAACGTGCTGGTGAATTTTTTGTGGGGTGAGTAGTTTGCCGTGTTCAACATTTTCAATCGTGCGGAAATCCTTTGGGAAAAGCTTTATTGCATGATGGTATGCGCGTTCGGCATTTTGGAAATGCTTGGAGTCTCGCTCATGGATATCCTTCTTTTTCTTCTTTCGGCGTTCCGGATTCTCGCAAAGTTCCTGGGCTATTTTTGCTGGGATGTTGAGAAAAAAAGAGACAGTTGGCTTTGGGATTTGAAAAATCCTATACTCAAGCCCATAGAGCCATTTGAAAAATTCTTTGCGTTTCTGAGATGAAGAAATTTTTGAGCCTTGGTGGCCCATATTCGATCCTACGTAGCGGTCTGCCACAACCACATATCCTTGAGCAAGCCATTCGCGGAGTTGAAAACTCAAATCATAACGATCTACTGCAAAAAAAGTAGAGGCCGCGTAAGGGCCTACTTCGTTTGCGCTTCCATATTTCCCTGTCAGATATTCTTCCACGAGTCCTGCCGACTTTTTCCCGTATTGAGGAAAGTCTATGGTTTTTACTTTGTATTCCTCATGGAGTAATTTTCCCACCAGCAGTTTAGTTTGGGTTGATTTGCCAGAGCCATCGATACCCTCAAACGCAAAAAATTTTCCCTGTACCTTGTTTTTCCTCATATGGTCTTTGCCGAGCACCGTATGTTATTTTATTACGTTATATTCTAGCAAGACCGTATTCTTTTCTAGACTTTTGCACGAGGAAAGTTCGAGTTTTTGCTCCAGTTCTTCTCGAAACAAGGGGATGCCCTTACCAAAGAGCCAGGGTTCTATAGTAAGATACATTGTTTCAATGAGCCCTGCTTTCATAAACATAGTATATATATACGATCCCCCACATATGGCAACCTCTTTAAATCCTCTAACTTCCAGATCTCTAAGGAGTTCTTTCGGTTCTTTTTGGGTTACCTCCCATTCAGGATATTCTTGCCAGTGAGGAAGGTCTTGGGGCCCAGTAGCATAAACCACGTTTTGGCGGCCTGGGAGGGGCTTTCTAGACGCTTTTGCGGCATTTAGACCCATAATCACAGCTAAGCCTGGTTTTTTGGTTTTCTCGATGAAAGAAGCACGATCTCCCTTGCTTCTCCAAGAAAGGGGTGATTGAGCAGAGTCTTTTGCGATAAACCCATCTGCGGTAATTGCGGCAATAAGGAAAGTTTTCATGTTTTATACAGCCATTTCGGCTTTAATTGACGGGTGACATTGGTAGTTTTGCAGTTGGATATCGTCCATTGTAAATTTGTCGATATCTTTCACATCCGGATTAAGCCAGAGTGTTGGTAAAGGATATGGTGAGCGCGACAGTTGTTCTTTTACTTGAGCTATATGATTGTGGTAAATATGCGTATCGCCAAGGACATGGATGAATTCTCCTGGCTCGAGACCAGTCACCTGGGCTACCATATGGAGCAAAAGAGAATACGATGCAATATTGAAAGGAATTCCCAGAAACATGTCGCAACTTCGCTGGTACATTTGCAAAGAAAGATTGCCTTTGCCTACAAAAAATTGAAACAGTACATGGCAGGGAGGAAGCGCCATTTGATCGAGCTCGCCCGGATTCCATGCGCTTACCAAAAGGCGACGATCGGTGGGATTCGCTTTGAGTTTTTCGATTACGGTTGCGATTTGGTCAATGGTTTTTCCATTTGGGGCGGCCCATGAACGCCACTGCACGCCATATACGCGCCCCAGATCTCCTTCAAATTTTGCTTTTGGCTTCCAATAGTCAGCATCAGCGTTGGCATCCCAAATATGGCAGCCAAGTTTTTGGAGTTCCTTTACGTCAGAACTGCCGCTCAAAAACCACAAAAGTTCTGCTTTTACCGCGTTGAACGCGAGTTTCTTTGTCGTGATAGCAGGAAACCCATCTTGCATAGAAAATCTCATCGTCCTTCCAAATACATTTCTTGTATCCACGCCAGTTCTGGAGGGACGATCTTCCCCGTTCTCGAGCACATTTTGGAGTAAATCAAGGTAAACCTTCATTGCTTAAGAGTAATACCGTGAGAGGACTTTCATAATGTCGACAGGCTGGATTTTTCGAAGTCGTACGTTTGAACCTTGAGCAAATTCCTTCGCATGGGTATAGCGAGGTTTTGTACCAGGATATTCTTCTTCGTAGACAACTTCGGCAAGTTTCGCGGTAACAATTTCCTTCATGCAATCAACGCATGGGATAAATGAGGTGTACAACGTTCCGCCTTCCAAATTTTTCGAGTCTTGCAGTACCGCGTTTTGCTCCGCGTGCAGGGCGCGGCGGCAGGAACTTCCTTCGTTTTCAAATATCAGACATCCAACTTCGGTGCAGTGGGGCATTCCTGGAGCGGCGCCATTGAAACCGGTGGTTAGGACTCGATGATTCTTTACAATAACTGCGCCGACCCGCCGTTTAGGACAGGTAGCCATGACTGCGGCAAGTTTCGCCAGCGCCATAAAATATTCATCCCAAGAGGGACGCGGAATGTATGGTTGAGTATTATCTGTCATAGTGATTAGATTATTCCCGAGCTTCCAAAGCCGCCTTCGCCCCTTTCGGTTTCATCAGCGATTTCTGCTTCCTCGATTTCTGGGGTTGCGATGGGAGCTACGATAAGCTGGGCTATTTTTGATCCCTTTTGAATATGATACGATTCTTTTCCTAAATTGAAAAGTACGATCATAAATTCACCCCGGTAATTAGAATCAATCACTCCAGCCATAGTCTTTAATTGGTTTTTGAGTGCGAGCCCGGATTTATCCCAAACAAAACCTGCATATCCTTCGGGAATAGCAAGTCGCAAGCCGGTTTTTACCGCTCTGTTTTCGCCAGGAACAAGATCAAGTTCTTCCACTGAAAAAATATCCATTCCCGCGTCACCTTTGTAGGGAGAAGTGGGAATTTTTGCTTCAGGATCAAGTTTTTGAATTTGTAGCTTCATTTACTCAACTTTGATGCCCATTGATTTTGCGGTGCCGGCAACAGTTTTTATTGCTTTGTCCAAATCTTTGGTGTTTAAGTCCGGCATCTTTTTCTCGGCTATTTCCTTTAACTGCGCTCGGGATATGGTGGCTATGGTTTGTTTATTGGGAGTGCCAGATCCTTTTTCAATGCCAATTGCTTGTTTGATGAGAGCCGAAGCTGGCGGCTGATGAAGTTTGAATTCAAACGTCCGATTTTCATAGATGATAATTTCTGTGGGAAGTTTAAATCCCATCTTGTCTTTGGTAGCTTCGTTGAATTGCTTTGTGAATTCACCGATGTTTACACCATGTTGCGCCAAAGCAGGCCCTACAGGAGGAGCTGGGGTTGCTTTACCGGCGAGAATATGAAGTTTTACGATTGCTTTTATTTTTTTTGCCATATGTTTATAATTTTTGTATCTGCAATGAATCTAACTCGACTGGGGTGTCGCGACCGAACATATTCACCAAAACCTTTATCTTTCCGCGTTCTCGGTCGATTTCTGAAACTTTTCCGTCAAAGTCCTTGAATGGGCCGTCGATAATTTTCACACTATCCCCTTTCTCAACTCCAATTTCATATTGAGGATTTTCCAATCCCATGCGCTTCTGAAGATACTGGATTTCCTCCTGGGAAACGGGAATAGGGGTGGTACCTGAACCAACAAATCCGGTTACATTTGGAGTATTCCTTACCACATACCAGGAGTCGTCGGTAACAACCATCTCTACGAGAACATATCCCGGATAGATTTTCTCTTCAATAATTTTGCGCTTCCCATTCTTAATTTTGATCTTTTTCTCTTTGGGCACCATTATATTGAAGATTTTATCTTCCATGCCCAAAGATTCAATTCTCTGCTTGAGATTTCTTGAGACGGCGTCTTCATATCCAGAATAGGTATGAATAACGTACCAATTTCGTCCTTCTGCTGATTGCTGTTTTGGCATATGTTAGAGCAAAATGCGATCGAGGATAAGTTGAAAGATATAATCGAGTACGCTCAAAAACACGGCAATCGCTACAGCGAAGCCAACGACGATAAGCGTGTCACTGATCGTTTTCTGGCGCGTAGGCCAGTTTACCCGTTTTGCCTCGATCTTCACCTCGCGGAGAAAATTCAGCATTCCCGGTAACTTGGTCAAAGGATTTTGCAATTTCATAGAAAACGGTTTTTAAAAAGGCCTTGGGAGGCCTTTTGTTCTAATGCCTCCACGGTAGCAAGAAGCAGACTAGATGTCAAGGTTTTGGACCGACTTGGCATACGTCTGGATAAACTTCTTTCGGGGCAAGACTTCATCACCCATTAAGATATCGAAAATGCGATCTGCTTCTTTTGCATTCTCGATTTTCACCTGCAATAAAATACGATTCGCGGGATTCATAGTAGTGATCCAAAGCTGATCGGGATTCATTTCCCCCAAGCCCTTGTATCGCTGGATATTCACACCGCCCATTTTCTCCTTGACTTCATTAAGTTCATCTTCACCTTCCTCAATTGTCTCTGGTTCCTCTGCCTGAATTTGCTTTTTTGCAGGTTTCGTCTTTGCGCGTTCTTCTTTTTGCTTTTTGATTTCCGCTATTGCGATATCTTTTTGTTCCTCGTTATACGCGTAGCGAGGCGCGCCTTTTCCCACTTGAATGCTGTAGAGCGGCGGCTGGGCAATATAGAGATAGCCGCGTTCAATGACCGGTTTGAAGTATCGGTAGAAGAGCGTTAAAAGCAGTGCGCGGATGTGTGAGCCGTCTACGTCAGCATCGGTCATAATGATGATTCTGCGATATCTTAATTTTTCGATGTCAAAATCTTCCGCGATGGCGGCTCCCAACGCAATGACCAGGTTGCGAATTTCTTTGGATTCTAGAATTTTGTCGAGCCGCGCCCTTTCCACATTCAGTATTTTTCCGCGGAGCGGCAGAATCGCCTGAAACCGGCGATCTCGTGCTTGCTTGGCAGAACCTCCCGCAGATTCACCCTCTACCAAATAAAGCTCTGATTCTTCAGGATCGCGCGAAGAGCAATCGGCAAGCTTTCCAGGCAATGCCAAACCCTCTAAAATTCCTTTTCGCAATACGGTTTGGCGCGCTGCTTTCGCGGCTCTTCGCGCTTTGGCGGCTAACATTGATTTTTCCGCGATTGATCGCGCGTCTTGGGGATTGCGCTCAAAAAAATCCGCCAAAGATTCTGCCACAACGGTTTCGACGGCGCCTTTCACCTCGGGATTTCCAAGCTTTGCCTTTGTCTGCCCTTCAAATTGCGGTTCTCTGATTTTTACCGATACGACAGCGGTCATTCCTTCTCTTACATCATCTCCAGTAAGCGCTTCCTCGCCTTTCAAAAGATTATTCTTCTTTGCGTAGTCGTTAAGCATACGAGTAAGCGCGGATCGAAATCCCGTAATATGCGTGCCACCTTCTGCGTTATGGATGTTATTCGCGAAACCCTCTTCATAGATTTCAAACTCTTCGGTATAGCGCATCGCGACCTCGACAAGGATGCCGTCTTTTTCACCTTTTGTGTAAAAAATATTCTCGTGCTTGGGAGTAGTGCCTTGCGTAAGATATCGTACGTAGGAGGATAAACCGCCCTCAAAATAAAAAGTATAACTTTCGGGCTCTTTTTCGCGCGCGTCGACAAATGTAAGTTTTACTCCCGAGGTAAGATACGCTTGCTGGCGCAGGTGCTGGAGAATGCGTTTTTCATCGAACTTAATCTCTTTGAATATTTCAGCATCTGGCTGGAACAAGATTGTAGTCCCTGTTTGTCGAGAAGTCCCGACTTTTTTGACCTGGGATTTTGGCTTTCCTTTGCTATATTCCTGCTCATATCGTGCGCCGTCGCGGCATACTTCCGCTTTCAAGTAGATGGATAATGCGTTTACCACAGATACACCTACCCCATGAAGCCCTCCGGAAACTTTGTACGCGTCACTCCCAAACTTTCCGCCGGCGTGAAGAATAGTCAATACAGTTTCCAGCGTAGATTTTTTAGTCTGTGGATGTTTTTCAACAGGAATGCCGCGGCCGTCATCCGTTACTTGCACTCGGTTTTGCGGTAGCAGAGTAATTTCTATGTTTTTCGCAAATCCTGCCATTGCCTCGTCCAAACTATTATCGAGTACTTCCCAAACTAAATGGTGCAAACCATCCAGACCGGTGGAACCGATGTACATTCCAGGTCTTTTGCGGACCGGCTCCAACCCCTCAAGAACCTGAATATCTTTTGCGGTATAATTGCTTGATTGTGTTTGATTTTGTTTCGCCATGACAGTTAGCGAAGTGCTGCGTTAAACTGGTTTGCGGTTTGCTTGTAAATCTCGTCCTGAAGCGTGTCAACTTCTTCCGCTCTCAAGGTTCTTTCATTGCTTCGGTATACAATCCGGTAGGTGTAGCTGATGCAGTCTGAACCAAATTTTCCCGCATCTTCATAGGTATCGAGGAGCTTGACCTCCTCAATCAAATCTCCCACAATATCCCGAATCAGATCGAAATAGTTATTGGGCACAAAGTCCTTATCAACCACGAAGGAAATGTCGCGGGTTATTGGAGGAAACTTGCTCACCTCAACAAATTTGTTCCCCAATTTGAGTTGCTTTATGACTCGCGGATCTTGCGACCACAGCAAACGGATATCGGGCAGCTGCATACTCACGATAGCCATACGTTCAAGGCCAAAGCCAAACGCCCAGCCATGATATCCGGTAAGGCCAAAGTTAGCCAAGACGCTTTTGCGTGCCATGCCGCTACCCAGCATCTCGATCCACTGGCCTTGTATCTCAATTTCCATCTCCAAACTGGGATCAGTGTAAGGGAACTGGTCTTCGTTAAAGCGGATCTTCGTGTCTTTCCCGAATATGCTCTGAGCTATCTCCGTGAGTACGTTCTTTAAATCTTCGATGGTAAGAGTTTTCTTGTCATCGGGAATCAGATAAAGGCCTCCAAATTGGTGAAAAATGTTCATGTGGCGCCGATCAATTTCGTCCTTGCGATATACCTTGGCATAGCAAATAACTCCCAGATCTTGGCCGTTCGCAATCTTTTTCTTCGTATCGGGGTGGTTCAAATAGTAATACCACATCACCGTATCGTGCGTTATCAAAATATGCTCGTCGTCCACATAATAGCTGTCGGATTTGCTGCGAGCCGGATGCCCGGAAGGCATATTAAACAGGTCAAAAAGAACGTGGGTTGAGACGATTTCTGGGATTTTAATGTCGTCGAAGTCTTTCAGCGCAGGCACCTGTTTTACCCGTTCAATGATTGCGGCAAGCGGGCTCCCCGGTTCCCGAGATAGATCGGTCATGGAGAGAAACCTTACCAGCCTTTTGGCTTCAGGGTCGTCTCGTTTGGCCAATTCTGCTCGCAGATTTTTCTCTTCAGGAGAGGTAATTTCGATTTTCATTACCCTTTTATTTTACCTTAAAATAATCTGAAAAGCAATCTTTGGTTATGCACAAAAATAAAGCCCGCCTGTGTAGGTTAGGCGGGCAGATTGTGCTGGGAAATACTCTACCCAGTCAGAATTCTTTTGAGAAGAGCCATTCGTACATACAGCCCGTTTTCTGCTTGACGGAAATATGCTGCACGAGGATCTCTATCGACACTCGGATTGATCTCGGCATTTCGGGGCAAGGGATGCATAACGATTGCCTGCGGACGCATGAGGCTAAGAACTTCTTGATTTACACGGCAAAAGAAAAGCTCATGCTCTCCTTGTGATCCGCGCTCCAGTTGCGTTCTTGTTTGGTAGATTACGTCAACTTTCCCTGCAACTTCTCGAAGCTCATCATGCTCTTCGTAGGAAACTTGATGACGTTTGAGGTAATCTTTCATATCTTGCCGTATCTTGAGGGAAGGCGGAGAAACTAAGTGGATGTTAATCCCCTCAAATTTCCCCAGAAGATACGCAAGAGAACGAACAGTGCGTCCCCTTTTCAGATCGCCCACCAGCGCGATGGAAATACCGTCAACTCTTCCGAGTTCTTCGCGAATCGTGAAGATATCGAGCAAGGCTTGCGTAGGATGTTGGCCAGTACCATCGCCCGCGTTGACAATTGGTACCCTCGAAACCGCCGCCGCTCTCTGGGCGCCTCCCGTTTCATGATAACGCAGCACAATTACGTGGGGCCGATAGCCATTGAGAATTCGGATGGTATCCTCAAGGGTTTCTCCTTTTATGGCCGAAGAGAACTCCTGCGCGTTTTCGGTAGAGAACGATACAACGCCGCCCAGTAGCCACATTGCGGACTCAAAAGAAGCGCGCGTTCGAGTGCTCGGCTCATAGAAAACCGTCATCATTCGCTTCCCTACAAGATCCGTCGAGCCTCCGCACTCCGCAACCCCTTTCATGGCTCTTGCCAATGGGAAAAAGTCTTCAAGCCACTTCCTGCTGAATTGTTGGGCATCGAACACATGCATAAAGTCGCCCATTTCACGCCTCCAGCTTTTTCAAAATAGAAGCAACTGTTATCCATATATCATGATTTGCTTCAAAAATAAAGCCGCTGACAATCGCCAGCGGCGCACGGTTCCTTGTTACTCTACGATTGAGATGCCGTGGAACTCATCCAGTCGAAAGAGAGTTTCAAATCTATAACCCTCTTCCCTTAACTTGGCAGAGCCACCCTTTTGCCAATCTGCAAGGGTAAGGATAATAACAACTTCGCATCCCTGTTCCTCAACGGCTTTAATAGCCGAAAAGAGAGACGCACCAGTTGTTATGGTATCGTCAAAAAGAGCGACTCTGGAGTTTGGAGGGAGAATTCCCTCGACAATATTTTTCATCCCATGACGCTTGGCTCTCGGTCGTACAAGGAAGCCGATCATTGGCTTCTGCATTTGATGACTTCGAAGCACTACCGCACCTACTGTTGCATCAGCCCCAAGTGTAGGGCCGCCAACCGAAGCAACATCAAGAGGTGTGAGTAGACTGAAGACCCACTCGGCGATAAGGGAAAGGCCTTCGGGGTGCAGGGTAAGTTTGCGCCCATCAAAGTAGTAATGGCTTATTTTGCCGGAACTAAAGGTGAAATCGCCCTCTTGAAACGCACCAACTTCCCTGGCAATCTCCAGAAGCCGTTCTTTCCAATACATGTTTCCTCCATGTTTAGCTCGTGAATTTCGGCTGTAGGGCTTGGGTGATTTGTTCGTGAAATCGTATGGCTTCCCCGCGTGCGGCTTCGGCAACGTCAGGCCCATGGGAGGCATCGGTAATGCCTCGTGAAAAGTTGATGATCATACCATGTCCCGTGTTGCTCGCTCCTGCCTTCACCGTAGCCGCTAGCTTTCCGCCTTGCGCTCCAGTCCCGGGAATCAAGATGGACATGTTGTCGCCCACCAACTGCCGAACTCGCGCCAGTTCTCGTGGATATGTAGCGCCCACTACCAAACCACAATTGCCATTCTTGTTCCACTCCTGTGAAACCTGTTTTGCTACGTACTCGTAGAGTGGTGTATGAAACCCATCGGCACTCCACCTTGCCATTGGCTGATCTTGGAACTCGCCTGCTCCAGGGTTTGAAGTACGGCAGAGCACAAAGATACCCTTATCTGTACGCTCAAGAAATGGCTCAAACGCGTCTGCGCCAGGGAAGCATTGAATAGTAACTGCGTCTGCACCAACCACATCGAAAGCGTATCTCGCCCACCCCTCGTTGGCGATTGCGATTGCTCCGCCGAACTTTCCATCCAGGATCACAGAAACTTCCGGCGCAGTTTGACGTATGAGCGCCGCTGTATCTTCAAGAGCAAGCAGGCCCTCTATACCCATCCCCGCGTAAAATGCGAGGTCCAATTTGCACGCGACCATAAGGTCATGGGTTGCTGTGATAATCAGGCGGTTGAAGCCGAAAATGTCGTCGCGTCGAATATGAACTCTGTGAGCGAATTCGGAGATTCGCTCGTAAGTGGGATCAAGCCCAACGCAGAGCCTGAGCCCTTGTTCCTCTCTATTTGCCAAAAGATCTGGGAAATTGCGAGTAGCCATGAGTCCTCCCGCCGCGTAGATTTTGTATTCTTATTTGGTTATCAATGTCCTGAATCCTTTGTAAACGAAAACACACCTCGTTGCAAGTGTGTACTGTTTTATATCATTCTTGTGAAAGGAAATCTTTCAGCATTTCTTTAAGTGATCGCAATCCCCAGCCTGATTTTAGATATTCTTCTCTGTATTTTGCATCTTGCTTGCTCAAGAATGCTTCGTAGAAAATCAATGCGTAAGGTCGAAACGGTTTTGTGGCCAAACTTTTTCCGCTGTTATGCTCTTCGAATCGCTGTTTTAAATTGCTTGTATAGCCTATGTATAAACTTTTATTCTTCTGACTTTGAAGAATGTAAACGTAGAACATAAAAATACATGGTGGAGCGTACAAATTACTATATAATTTTACGCTCCAGCAACGTAAAAATTTCTTTGAAATTTTGTACGTTGCGCGGGCGACCGGATTCGAACCGGCGATCTCTTCCGTGACAGGGAAGCGCTTTGAACCAGCTAAGCTACGCCCGCCTCCAAATCACCCCGACCCCCGGCTTAAGAAACCCTCGGTTTCTTACGTCTCCGCCAACCGGCGGATCCTATTTTCCTACACGGGGTGATTTGCAAAAATTTGCATACAAATTTTTGTGTGTGGCTACGGCAGGACTCGAACCTGCGACCTTGGCCTTATGAAGGCCCTGCTCTAACCAGCTGAGCTACGCAGCCCTTCGGCTACTTATAATTATATGTTGCGGGGGCCCGAATTGCACGGGCGTCCCAAGGTTATGGGCCTCGTATGGTACTACTCCACTACCCCGCGCGAATAACTGCCTTGTACTATACGCGATTTAGTGGAATAAATCAAGCTCTTCAAATGTCTTTTGGTAGACGATCAATGCCCGTCTTGCCTCGCTTAAACTAAACCTATAGTCTGGATCATACACAATACTATTTCTCACTTGATGCGCGGTTTTGAGTTCTTCTACATTTGGAATCATAAAGGGCGTAATTTTTTGAAGGCGTTCATCGGTTGTTTCGCCAGCAAGCCGCATTTTTTTAAGCATTTCATCAAGCAAAGCGTCGGCCTCGATAACCGCAAGCTTGTATTCGGATTCATTGCCGGTATCTAACCGCCGCATAATTCTTTGCCAGCGCCTGCCCATTTTAGGAAATCCATACGGGCGATATGTGACAAACTCAATCGCGTCTCCAACCATGCTAACCTGGAGATAAGGAGTCTTGGTAAGCGCATAGAGGATCATCGTAACAAAAAGTGCGATAACTATAAAAAACAGGATTTTGATCCAGATAAAATATGTTTGAAGTTCGGGTGCGTTTATTTTGGAGATAAATTCCAAAATTTGCTGCTCCATATCTTCATTGTATCATCTATACTAATTTTTCCAAATCTTTTGCGACTGCAAATAGCAAATTTTCCTGAAGCGCCTTTCCGATAATCTGCAAACCGATAGGGAGATTTCCAGCGCGCCCCACAGGGACCGAAATCGCCGGCAGTCCTGCCAAATTTACGGGCACGGTATAGAGATCAACCAGATACATTGCCAAAGGATCATGCGTGCGCTCGCCAATCTTAAACGGGAGAAATGGACTTGGGGGTCCCATAATCACGTCTACTTTGGAGAAGGCTTCCGCGAAATCACGCATTAAAAGAGTACGGACTTTTTTTGCTTTGAGATAATATGCGTCGTAGTAACCGGCGGAAAGCGCGAATGTGCCAAGCATAATTCTGCGCTTTGTTTCAGCTCCCAAATACTTGCCGCGGGTTTGCATATATACCTCAAGTATATTGCTTACTGAAGATGTAGAGTCCTTTATCGCGGAAGCGCCGTAGCGTATGCCGTCAAAACGCGCGAGATTCGAGGAAATTTCCGAAGTATTTAAAATATAGTAGGCGGCAAGCGCGTATTTCGCATGAGGAAGAGTAACCTCTTGAATTTGCGCGCCCGCACTTTCAAATTTCTGAATCATCAAGCGTACCTGATCCTCGATTTCCGGTAAAAGCCCCTCGCCAAAAAATTCTTTTGGAATGCCGATGCGCAGGTTTTGTAAAGAGAACTCTGCCAAAGGCTCATACTGATATGCAAGTGAGGTGGCATCGAATTCATCTTTGCCACATATTGCTTGAAACAAGATTTCCGCGTCTTCCGCGGTTTTTGCCATTGGTCCGATTTGATCAAGTGAAGAAACCGCCGCAACTAAGCCGTGACGCGAAACCGCACCGTATGTTGGCTTTAAGCCAAATACGCCGCAAAACGCGGCAGGAAGACGTATGGAACCGCCGGTGTCCTCCCCTAAAGCAATTAAGGCTTCGTCGGCGGCCACGCATGCAGCAGATCCCCCGGAACTGCCCCCCGCAACCCTCGTCATATCGTGTGGATTTTTAGTTACGCCAAATGCCGAATTTTCTGTTGAAGCGCCCATACTGAATTCATCCATATTCGTTTTGCCGACAAATACCGCGTCTGAATCGCGCAATTTTCGGACAACAGTAGCGTCGTAGGGCGCGACGTACTCTTCAAGAATCTTGGAACCCGCGGTGCATCGTACATCTTTCACTAAAATGGAATCCTTGATTGCGCACGGAATACCGGCAAGCAAAGAAAGACTTTCGCCTTTCGCAATTTTCGCATCTACCGCTTGGGCTTGCTCGCGCGCCAATTCAGGAGTGCTTGTAATAAAGGCATTGAATACCGTGTCTTCCTTGGATATTTTCGCAAGAAACGTTTCCGTGAGCTCTCGCGCGGAAATTTCTTTCGAAATAAGTTTTTCGTGAAGTTCGCGTATCACAATATAGATTTTACTTTCGCATATCCATCTTTTGCTTCTGGGGCCATTTCCAAAAGACGTTTGCCCTCAGTGGGCTCCATCATTTTTGTGGCATCTTCGCGGCTGATGCTTACGAGGGCTGAAACCAAAGATGTCTCAAGAGTATCCGGCGAAGCTGAATCAATTTCACGTAGAATTTCGAAATATTCCAAGATAGATCCGAGGTCTTTTTGAAACGCCAAAATTTCCGCGTCTTTTAAGCTAATACGAGCGAGTTTTGCAATATGCTGAATTTCTCGTGGGGAAATCATACGTTACCGGGGAGGTTCTAAGTTTTCCTCATCAACCAATATGTCATAGAGTTCATTGAGATTTTCAAGCACTAACCCTGCTCCTCGGACTACCGCCGTGAGAGGATCTTCAACAATACGCGCGGGTATTTTTGTCTCCCGCGTGATAAGCGTATCGAGTTCACGAAGAAGAGCCCCTCCGCCCGACAAGAAAATTCCGCGGTGCATGATATCCGCGAGAAGCTCGGGAGGAGTTTCTTCGACTGCAATCTTAATTTCATTGACAATTTGCCGCACTGAACGCTCCATTGCTCTTCGAACGTCTTCATCGGAAACCGTAATCTCTTCCGGCAAGCCGGTAACAAGATTTCTGCCCCGAAGCGGCATTTCCTTGCGTTCCTTAAGCGGCGCGGCCGATCCAATTCCAATTTTGAGCGCTTCCGCCGTACGCTCACCAATCAAGAGTTTATACTCCTCCTGAGCAAAGTTCATGATGTCTTCATTAAGCTTATCGCCTGCGATGCGAAGCGATTTTGCGTATACCACGCCGCCTAATGACAATACTGCGACCTCACTTGTGCCGCCCCCAATATCAACGATAAAATTGCCGCCTGGTTCTTGCACCGCAAGCCTTGCGCCAATCGCGGCGGCCATAGGCTCTTCAATAAGAAATACTTCCCGTGCACCCGCAGAGAGCGTCGCATCTCGCACCGCTTTTTTTTCTACCTCGGTTACACCAAAGGGAATTCCCACAATAACCCTAGGCCCTGGGCTTAGAAAGAATTTGCGCTTATACGCTTTTGCGATAAAGTATTTCAGCATTTGCTCTGTGACCTCAAAATCAGAAATGACCCCTTTTACAAGAGGCCTTGTTGCCACAATATGAAGCGGAGTGCGGCCCACCATTTTCTTTGCTTCCTCGCCGATCGCCAGCACCTTCCCCGTTTTCTGGTTAATGGCTACAACCGAAGGCTCTTGGATCACAATTCCCCTTCCCTTCACGTACACAAGAGAGTTTGCGGTACCAAGGTCGATTGCAATATCTTGTCCCAAACGCGATAGTATATTTTTGAAGAATTTCATACGGAACGAGAAAAAAAGTTTGAAAGATCGCCTATCTTTATAAGCTGGATTTCCCCGCTCTTGCGCTCTTTAATTTCAGCACTCTCTTGTTCAAGAGTTTTTTTGCTCACTACTATTCGATAAGGAATTCCTATCAAATCGGCGTCTGCGAACTTCTCACCAGCCCGAACCTCTGCTCTATCGTCATACAATATCTCAATCCCAGCTAAGTCTTTATATACCTTCTCTGCTTCTGCTTCAACCCCTGGCAATCCAATCAAGTGAACTTGGAAGGGTGCGATTGAAACCGGCCACACAATCCCCTTCTCGTCAGAAAGCGCCTCCACGACTGTTCCCATCACGCGCGCAGGGCCAATCCCATAACTTCCCATGAACACCGGGTGTTTTTGCCCTTTTTCGTCTTGATAGAAAAGCTGGAGCGCTTCGGAGAATTTCGTGCCCAAGGTAAAGATATTTCCCACTTCAATTGCTTTTGCTTTTTTGAGCGCGGCCTTATCATAGTTGCCGTCCGGATCGTCAATGATTTCCTGGTTAATGGCGATATGTTTGGCTTCATCGATATAAATAACATCTTCGCCAGCCTCGCACAAAGTCTGAAATTCATGCGAGTATTTGGAGAAGCTTCCGCCGGAAGCAAACGTGAGATACGTTTTGTCGCCAATTCCGACTTTTTCAAAAATGTGGATATATGCCTGCTTGGCCTTTTCATAAAACGCGTCGTGCTCTGCCTGATCCCGGGAAAACGAATACAAATCTTTCATGATAAACTCGCGGGTTCGCAAAATTCCGCTTTTTGCCCGAAGTTCGTTGCGGAATTTTGTCTGAAATTGGTACGCGTACGTTGGCAAATCGCGCCATGAGGAAATGTGGTTTTGCATTAAAGCAGTTAAAGGCTCTTCATGGGTCCAGCTCAATCCGATCTCCGCATCGCTTTTCAGTTTTGTTTTAAACCATATGTCAACAGCATCGTTTGACCATCGGCCCGATGTTTGCCATATTTCAGGGTTTTGTAGCCCGGTTAAAAGCAATTCTTGTCCGCCAATCGCGTTCATTTCTTCGCGGATGATCCCCATTATGTTCGTCATGACGCGCCAGCCAAGCGGCAAGAACGAATACAAGCCAGCCATTTCCTTATGAATAAAACCGGCCCGAATAAGGAGCTGGGCGTTTTTGCTTTCTTCGTCTTTCGGGGACGTTTTTTGCGTTTTTGTGAAAAGTTGCGATTGCCGCATAAAATTAGAATAATCGTATGAGATCGCCGACGGTAACCCAAAGAATTAGGGGAATTAACATGAGGAAGGAAATTAAGATCAAACGCTGTTCGAGTTTCTCGGGCAATGGTTTTCTCCGTATGCCTTCCAAAAGAATGAAAAACATTCTGCCACCATCGAGCGCAGGAATAGGGATGGTATTGAAAATGGCAAGGTATACCGATATAACCGCGACAAACGAGAGGAATGAAGGAATGCCCAAAGCAAGCGAGTTTTTAAGCAGGTCAATGACGCCCACTGGTCCGGAAAACTGTGTCCCGGCAGGCAATCCCTCGCCGCCCGCGAGACGTGAAATGAGTACGCCAAACATTTCAAAAATAGAACGCGTAATATTCCAAGTGCGCAATACTCCTTGTATTGGGGCCTCATACCACGCGTATTTTACAAGGCCAGCGCGCGTAAGTCCTATTCCGATAGGTCCTTCGCCAGCGGGCGGTGTTTTCCTCGGTTCCACCTTCAGTTCAAGCACTTCTTCACCTCTCTGAATTTGTAAAGTAACTTCTTGCCCGGCAAGATCCAATGAAAAATCCTGAATCTCTTTTACTTTAGTGATTGGCTGGCCAGCAAATGAAACTATTGTATCCCCTACCTGCAATCCGGCTTGAACCGCAGGAGAGTTATTTGCGACTCCAATGACACGCACATGGGGATCTTCGACATTATTTTGATCGTCATCAATCGCAGTAGGAATGCCGTATGTAGCGCCTAGGAATGTGAATATAAGAACCGCGATAATCCAAAATACAAAGACGCCGCCGGCCACGATAACAAACCGCTGCCAAATCGGTTTCATGTTGAAACTTCGAGGACTATCGCTTCGCTTTTCCTCGCCCTCCATTCGCACGAAACCGCCGATAGGCAATGCGTTTACCGAGTAAATCGTTTCACCGTATTTCTTTCCGAAAAGCCGGGGAGGCAAGCCGATTCCGAATTCCTCTATTTTCACCCCGAATTTTTTGGCGGCAAAAAAATGCCCCAGTTCATGGAGGATTACGAGCAAACCAATTGTAAAAATCGCTATCGCTATTCCCATATAATTTGTACTTTACACAACTTCGATTTCCTTCTTTTTGCGCTCGACGAGCTCTTCAATTTTTCTACTATACTCATCAATCAGTTTTTGGAGTTCCTCTTTGGCGCGGAACTTATCATCTTCGCGAACCACGCCCCGTTTTGCTTCTTCTTGAATTTCCTCCCAAGCATCTTCCCTCCTTTTTCGAATGGCTTTGCGGGTTTCTTCTGCTTTTTCACCAAGGAGTTTGCCAAGCTGTTCTCGATATTCACTTGTCAATTGCGGCAAATGTACGCGTATTGTCTTGCCTTCCACCACTGGGCTTGTCCCGAGAGAAGATTGATGGAGCGCCTTCTCTATAGCTTCCACATATGACTTATCCCATGGTTCAATCAGAATTTGGCGGCGTTCGGGGCATGAAATTGCGGCAAGCTGTTTTAAAGGCATTTGTTCGCCGAACACGTTTACCTTTACGTCTTCAACTAAAGAGGGACTTGCTTGCCCTGTTCGGATTTTGCCCAATTCACTCTGAAAAAAACTCAACGCACTTTCCATTTCCGGCTTTGCCTTGTTGAGAACCTCTTGGTACATAGTTAAAGTGTACCAAAAACAAAAAAGGGAAGCAAACTTCCTATTTGACACACTACCCATGACTTCTATAATAGATTTATATGGCAGATGACATTACAAAAATTATTGAAGAAACATCCGAGCGTACCGCAGAAAAGATACGCAAAGATTCCAAGGAAGCTATTGAAGAAATAAAGCATCACATGGATGTAGTTGCTGAAGACCTAAAGGGTCAAATCCAGCAAGTTGCCGAAGGAGTGGAAACCAATACTCAACATCTAGAGCGTATTGATAGTCGATTGACCAATCTTGAACCACTGATAGATGACGTTGAAGCAATTAAAGTTACGATGGGTACAATACAACAAGATATCGGCTCTATCAAACACAATCTCAAGCAGAAAGTTGATCGAGAGGAATTCTCCGCTCTCGAACTAAAACTTCGCCCTGCATAAATTATACCAACAAAAAGCGGGGACAGTCCCCGCTTTTGCTTTTTCAAAGGTCAGAAGTGCGACGGCAGCAATGCAGGAGAGAACTTGCACATGCTCCCGCCGCGCTTCTGTCCTTAGCTTAATAAGATGGGGAGGGTTTATCCTTTCGGACAAACCCTCCACTTGAAGCCCCCAAATTTGAGGAGCATTTTGCAATAGGCAAGGGTTCCCAAATCTACCACTGCCGCTACTGCAAGCCATGTGGGATCCATACGGATGACCGCCTTTATCGTAAGCTCGACAGCGGCCATGAAACCCCAAATCCCAAGCAAAACATATGGCCATTTAGACTCAAGTATCTTCGCAACCATCGTCCCTCCTTCTAAAGGTGCAACTTTGGGCTTTTTACCCACCAGAGCTTGCTACTTCGATAAACTCAGTATCAAACTTTGGTGGATGGAGGACGTACAGTAATTGGTATTATCTGTACGTCCTCCTGTTCTCGTGGATAACCTCATCCCCGAATCTTAGACTTTGTGACGCCCCGTGAATGCGGGGCGTTCGATTTCCTCGATGCTGACCACGGGGGAAGTGCTGATTACTTGCTCCCCGCTTTCAGTGAGGACCATTCGCTCACCAACTTTGACGGTGAGCTTATTGCCCTCAAAAGCATCGTGCCGGGCATACTTTACGACCTGCTCCGCGGTAGATTTCTGGTATCTCCAGACCATCCACCGTTTGGGTTTCCCCTCCGGGAATCCCGCCGGCCACTGCTCAGCGAGATACGTGCTATTTTGCGTTTGGACAACTCGAGGTTTAACTGCCATACATCCTCCTAATTTTTGGTGCTATCCCTTATCTCTTAGATTGAGATAAGGCGGAGAAAGAACTTCTTTCCCGCGCTTTAGACTACGATTCTCAATCTTAGTCTCAAGTTCGGGAGCGAGGGGTGAGACATCGTATGACATCTCACCACCTCACTCTTCGATCATTTTTTGCAGTTCCCGTATTGGGCCGCGAGTTTTACAAGCTCCTCGCCCGCATCGCCGCGACAAACTGCACCGTAGTCTATCCTGGAGGAACCCTGGCGGATCAATTCCCCCATTTCTTGAGTCTCCCCCGGAATTCCCTGCAATATCCACAGAGGGAATCCTATGACCATCGTCATCACAATGATGATGTATAAAAGGATGGCTAGCGTAAGATTAGGTTTCCTCATGGGAATGCCTCGCTTGTCTTTTTTCCTTCCAGGGCAGTCAAACTTTGTCCTGAATCTGTCGAAGGACCAAATCTGATTGCCCAGAAGGATTTTTCTTAAGGTGCTATCCCATTTTTCAGCCTTCCAGTTTTGTATATTGAAAGGCTAAAGTATGGGGGAAGGCGATTATGTGAATAATCCGATCGCGCCTTCCCATGTCTGCTCCTAATCGGTGGAGCTTTGGAGGAGGTTCTACTTAGAGAACCAGTACTTGGGTGAGAACTCTCCTTGGACAAAGAACATCGTGGTGGAACCCTGCTTCACTAGATAGCCTCCCTCTTTAGGGGTAAGGGTGATGCCGTTTGGCATCTCTCCCTTGACTAGAGCGTAGGCCTCTGGGGAGTTCCATTCCCAGCCCCCTCCTATTTTCTCAACAAGGAGGCGGCCCCCTGTCTCCTTAATCACGAGCTGCTCTTGTAGCTTAATGTTCCGGTCCTCACTTTGAGAAAGCTGATTGCTTTTCATCATAGCCACTCCGGCCGCGATGATTACCAGAACGCTCAGGATTGCCAGGGCTAGGTTCTTCTTCATGGTATAGCCTCCATTACGCTCGCGATGATTTCTTCATCGCGGCAAGCTGAACATTATTTCGCAACTAGTGTCCAATTTGCCGCGTTGAAGATCTTTCTTAAGGTGCTTCTTTATACAAATAGCTCTCACCTTGCGGAGAGAGCTACTGCTCAAAATTCTAATTTTAGGGTGTTCTCATTGCTGTTGGTCTCTCCTTCCAGCAGCAAGTCCTTAGTTAATCTTCGGTTGCATTATAGCATAATCCAAAACAAAAGTCAAGTACCCCGTGGGAGCTTAAATAAGCCTGCTGGTAGGCAAGGCTGAATATGAAGAATTAAAGCTAGATTAAGCTGGCTTAGGCTTATTTAGAGATTAAGCATAATCCGCTCTAAGGCTAAGCGGGGGTTGACGTTGGTAGTCCGCAAAAGAGTACCAGTTTCTTGGATGACGCGAATAGAGCCAAAAAGCAGAGGAACAGCCTGCGGATCTTCCCTTACGGCCACGTGAAGCAGCTGCCGAACAACCAAAGACCACTCATGCAATGTTTGCGGAATTTGTTCCGGGGAATCAGCGAGCTTCTTGGCATATTCGAAACGTATAACGAGATCTCCCTCACGAAGTTTTTGAAATTCTGAAGCTGTCTTAGTGGGAGCAACCGCCGACTCAAATGTGTAAAACTTAACTTCTTGGGTACGGGAACGAATAGTGGAAAGAAGCATGTCTGGGTATTCGGTACACAGAAAAAACAGCGTATCCCCTTTTGGTTCTTCTAGAAGCTTTAGAAAAGCAGATTGAGCTTCCTGGTTCATCTGGTGAGCACTTTGAATAATTGCTACTTTGTACGGTGAATTCCACGCGCTCATAGACAAGAATGCAGAGAGCGATCGTATTTGAGCAATAGTAATTTCCTTTGCGTTGTCTTCTTCCGCAGGAGCTACTTGCGTTTGGTCTGGCTGTTTGACCGCGAGTATATCTAAAATTTCGGCAATCAATTTTGTTTTCGACGCATGATCGTTTTCTGAAAACAAATACGCATGAGAAAGTTTTCCGCGCTCGGCAAGCTTTTTAAGAAATTCGTATTGGCGCATTACTTTTTACTCATAATGCTGCGTTTGAAAATATCTAAGCTGTCGAGCACGATGCCGGTGCCGCGCGCAACACAAGTTAATGGGTCATCGGCAACAAAACATGGCACGCCAATTGCTTGCGAAATACGAGAATCAATATTGCGCAAAAGAGCGCCCCCGCCGGTCAAGATCATTCCCTTGTCCATGACGTCAGCCGAAAGTTCGGGCGGCGTGTCGCGAAGCACTGTTTTTATTGTGTGAAGAATTTCATCGACTGGTTCCTGGACCGCCTGGGCGATCTCGTTGGAAGAAATTTTGATATTTTTTGGAAGACCGTGAATCAAATCACGCCCTCGGATCTCCATGAATACTTCATTTCGCTCGGGAATGGCAGTCCCAATCCTAATCTTGATTTCTTCTGCGGTTTTCTCACCTATGGCAAGATTATGCCGTCTTTTAATATAATCAGCGATGGCCTGATCCATTTTATCGCCCGCTACGCGCAAGGATGTGGCAACCACAATCCCGCCCAGAGAAATCACAGCAACCTCCGTGGTTCCGCCTCCAATGTTCACAATCATATGGCCCGATGAAGAGCTGATGGGAATGCCAGCCCCAATAGCGGCCAAAATCGGCTCTTTGGCGACATACGCCGCCTTAGCTCCTGCTGCGCGGGTAGCTTCGATTACGGCACGGCGTTCGGTAGAGGTAATTCCCGCGGGAACCGAAACTAACACTTCTGGTTTCAAAAATTGATATTTAGGAATAACGCGGCGCATAAAATGCCGAAGCATGGCTAGCGTAACTCGATAATCTGCGATCACGCCGTCGCGCAGAGGCCGGTATACCTGAATGGTGTCTGGTGTGCGCCCAGTCATCTCTTTCGCGGCTTCTCCTACTGCTAAAATCCGGTTATCCATAAGCGATACTGCTACAACTGAAGGTTCGCACAAAACCACTCCTTTTTTAGGAACAAACACAAGAGAATTGCACGTACCCAAATCTATGCCGATTTTGCTTATAAACATACAGAAGGGAAAATTTAGGAAATAATTCTTGTAATGTCGGCGCCAAGTTTTTGCAAACGTTCTTCAATCCGCTCGTACCCCCTGTCTACCTGGTAGATATTATTAATCTTACTCTCCCCTTTTGCAATGAGAGCTGCAATGATCATGGCAGCGCCCCCGCGTAGATCAAATGTACCGAGGTCAGTGCCGAAAAGTTTTGTAGGGCCATTAATGATAGCTCGATGCGGATCTGCGATATAAATTTCAGCGCCCATTTTATTTAGTTCTTCCAAGTATTTCAAACGTCCCGGATACAAAGGATCATGAAGCAGAGTCGATCCCTTGGCTTGTGTTGCCAGCACTCCTAAGGGACTTTGCAAATCAGTATGAATCCCAGGATAAATAAATGTCTGGATTTGATCAATTTTTAGTTTACGCCAGGGTGATACTTTTATATCGGCCACGCCATCGTGTTCCGCGAGAACCTGGAGCGGCACTCCAAATTCTCTAAGCTTTTTCAGAAAAAGCTCAAGAAAGCGCGTTTCCACATTTTTTACTACCACCTCGCCTTTCGCAGCCGCTGCTAATACAAGAAATGTTCCGGCTTCTATGGGATCAAACATGAGGGTGTGCTTTACTCCCCGTAGCTTCCGGTTCCCTTGTACTCGAATAACATGCGAACCCGAAAGGGTAGTTTTTGCGCCCATGCGCGTCAGCACTTTTGCCAACTCTTGAACCGGATAATCTTGGTCTGCGGTTTTGATCGTGATGATCTCTGGCTGGAGTGCGGCAAATAGCAGCATATTTTCGGTCGCGGTTACCGAGAATTCATTTAAAATTATTTCGGTGCTCGCGAGCTGCGCTGACTTTTCCAAAACAACTTTTCCATTGCTGGCAAGAATTTTTACGCCGAGCTGTGAAAAGGCGTCGAGGTGCGTATCAATAGGCCGCGCGCCAATAATATCGCCCCCAGGTTTTGGCAAGCTTACTTTCCCGAATCGCGCGAGCAAAGGCCCTAGTAAAAGAACAGAACCGCGAAATCGGGAAACAATTTCCCTTTTGATTTTAGTAGGATCAAGCGCCGCGGTATTAATCTTTACCTTTCGTTCCCCAAGCCATTCCACAGTCGCTCCCATTCCCTGAAGAATTTCCAGGGTTCGGTATACGTCCTCGATAAGGGGTAAATTTTTGATCACACAATCCTCTTTGGTCAAAATAGTGGCGGCCAAAATTGGGAAGGCCGCATTCTTTGCGCCTCTCACTTCAATTTCACCCTTCAAGGGCCTGCCTCCTCGTATAACGAATTGTTCCATACGCGGTCCCATTATATCTTAAGGCGCCCTTTTTGCAAATGCGGCGCTGACTGCTATAATCCATGCAATGACGAGAAAACTAAGAGGGAATTTACTTTTACTGCTGGGAACAATCTTTTTCATATCAGCTCCAGCGCTAATCTTGTATTCTCAGGGATACCGATTCGATTGGGATACAAAATGGTTCTCTCAAGTCGGCGCTTTCTACTTTAATATCACTCCTGCCCGCGCTGAAGTATTTGTGAATGGAAAACCCATAGGGAAAACTGCTTATGCCCTGGGTGCTACATTATCGAAAAACTTTTCACCGAACCTCTATTCAATTCAAATTACAAAGGACGGATATCATCCTTGGGAAAAACTTCTGGAAATTCTCCCAAAGCAAGTTACCGAGGCAAAGCATATCATTCTCTTTCCGCTTAAACCCACGTTTGTCACCTTGCAAGACAATGTACAGGAGTTCTGGTTTGCGCCCAACGCTATCGAAGCTCTTGTGCAAAAATCAAACCTGCCAGGTAGCGGCCGCAACACATGGACTTTGGAGCTTTGGAATACTCAGCAGAACACTACATACCCTCTCTATGAGTCCCAGCAGCTGCAAGACGAAATCCACGGCATACAATGGGATCCTAATTCTGCTTCTTTTCTCCTTGATATCTCGTCGCGCGAGCAAATACACAGTTTTGTCCAGCATATCGACCGTAACTTACTTGCACGCCAGAGTTCTCGTTCAGAATCGTTAAAGGTGGCTGCGGAATTACGTAAGACACATATTCCTAATCCTCTCATACAGGATGCGATCGCTTTTCTTGAGATGGGGTCCTCGTCGCTGTGGATTGATCGAAAGGGCATTCTCTGGCGGCAAGCAGACCGAGCCGCTGATGTTTTTGCATTAAGCGAATCACCATTCCCCTTGCGTACGGAAACTTCTTACATTATACGCGCGGCTGGGAATGAATTTTTTCTCCAGGAAAATCAAAAGCTCTATATACTCAACCGACAAACCAAACAATTCGAAGAGTTCTTCACGCCCTTCCATGAAATGGTTCTGAGCCCTGACGGGAAAAAGCTAGCTTTATCAAGCGGAAACGAAATTTGGATTTATTTCTTCGAGGAAATACGAGAGCAGCCTTTCCGATCAAAAGGAGGTAAAGTATTCCTGACGAGATTCAGCGAGAATATTGCGGAGCTTGCCTGGCTTGACTCGCATTACCTGCTCTTTACGCGTGGTGGAACTATTGTAACTTCCGAAATTGACAATCGCGATCGACTCAATATGGTCGAACTTGCGGCATTTTCCCACCCCACCCCAGCTCAGCTAGGGCCAAATATCTTCTGGCAGGATACGACAAAAACCCTTTTCGTGCACACCGGAGGCAAAATCCTCTCATCCGAAAAACTCCTTCCTTAATAAATCTTCGATAAACCAAACCCGCCTTTTGAGGGGCGGGTTTGCAAAGTGAGAAACTAACGCTTTCTCCACTGACGAGCGCGGCGGGCGCGGCGGAGACCAAACTTTTTCCGCTCGCGCATTCGAGGATCTCTCGTAAGGAATCCAAGAGTTTTCAGATTGGGTCGAAGCTCCGCATCCATCTTCACTAAGGCCCTAGCAATTCCATGGCGAATCGCTTCTGCTTGCGCGTGCGGTCCTCCCCCTCGCACCAGCACACTCACTTGGAAGTTTTTGTCTGGGCTTCCCTTCTCCAAAGACTCTTTTGCGATCGCTTGGTATTCTACATCCTGTATGAAATGCTCGAAGGGCTCTTCATTCACGACAAAATCCGATTTCGCAGATGGAGAAATGCGCACGCGCGCGATAGCAGTTTTTCGACGGCCGACTGACTCGTAGTATGTATTTTTAGGGGAATCGTTTCCTGGCATATTATTCAATCGTAAGTCTATTGATTTGTTTTGATCGAAGTTTGTTCTTAGGCATCATGCCCCACACTGCCTTCCTTAGAACCTCTTGAGGCCGATCGGAAAAAAACTTTTCGAGTTTTTTCTCTTTCAAACTGCCTAGATAACCCGAATGTTTGTAATAAGATTTTTGCTTTGCTTTTTTTCCCGAGAATTCCATTTGCCGAATATTTTTTACTGATACAAAATCACCCGTGTCCGTATGCGAAGCGAATTCTGATTTTTCCTTGCCGCGAAGCAACAATGCGATGCGCACGGCCAAACGGCCGAATTTTTGCGTTTTTGCGTCAATGGTATGGATTTTTCTTTTTACAGTTTCCATATTATCTAACGAGTTCAATAATCGCCATTTTTGCATCATCAGATTTACGAGCACCAAGCTTCGTAATGCGGGTATACCCGCCTTGCCTGCCACGATAACGCGGACCTATTTCCGACAGCATTTTTCTCACAAGCGGCACGTCGAGATATCGAAGCAAGTTGCGCCGCGCTTGCAAGTTGTCAATCTTTGCTTCCTCAATCAAATGTTCGAATATGGGAGCTATTTCCTTTGCTTTTGCCTCGGTTGTTTGAATTTTTTCATGCTTTGCTAAGGCGCGCGCAACCGAACGAAGTAAAGCTTTTCTGGGCCCCTTTTTCCTCGAGAGTAATCTCCCTGCTTGCTTCTTCATGGTTCAATATTATTCACCAAGTATTATTTCTTTTCCTTCTTTTTCCCGGATTTCTTTTGGCTTTTTGGCTTCTTTGCGGAATTTTCCGCTGCACTTTCCTTTTTGGATTCGTCTTTCCCTACCTCTACAGTTTCTTTGACGCCGCTTTTCACCACCTCAAATTGCTTCAACAAAAGATCCGCTGCCTGCCAAAGGGCTGTTTCGGGATCAAGAGAACCATCGGTTTCAATTTCTAAAGTAACTCTGTTAAAATCAGTTTGATCTCCCACACGCATATTTTCAACTTTCGAACTCACCCGTTTAATCGGAGTAAAAATAGCATCCAGTGTAATGGTGCCGATTTCCTGCCTTTCGCTTTTTCTCTCCTCTGCGGAAACATACCCAATTCCTCTTTCCACTTGAATTTCAATTTCAAGCTCCGCGGATTTGTCCGTTACGTGCGCGAGTACAAGATCTTTGGTGATAAGTTCCAAGGGATCAGGAAGCTCAAAGTCCGAACCCTTCGCCTCTTTCTCGCCCTTTACTTTCAGTATAGCTTTCTGGGGCTCATCCCCGTGCAAACGGAATCGCATTTGCTTAAGGTTTAAAAGAATCGACACAATATCTTCCTGTACACCTGGCAAAGTGGAAAATTCATGACTAACGCCCTTGATTTTTACTTGTGTTATGGCAGCACCCTCCAAGGAGGAAAGAAGTACTCTCCTCAAGCTGTTGCCAATAGTGACGCCGTAGCCGGGGTAAAGTTCCTCAATTACGAAAACGCCATGATTTTGGTTTTGCTCGACGATCTTTGTGGGTTGGGGCAAAGGAATCATACAATAAAATAGTTAGGATATTTATCGCGAATAAAATTCAAAGACAAGAGGGATTTGAACCGTAACACCCATATCTGCCATTTTCGGAGAATCCTTGATTTCCGCCACTACAACTTCCTTATCAAGCGTAAGCCAAGAAGGAGCTTCGTATTTTTTCAATGAAAGCTTGCGATTTTTAAAAAATGGAAGCGACTGAGAACTCGTTCGCACCGATATCTTCTCGCCGCGACCTGTTGCATACGATGGAACGCGAACTCCCTTTCCGTTCACTTGAATATGTCCATGGGAAACCAGCTGGCGAGCCTGTTTCCTCGTATCGGCCAAACCCATACGAAATACTACGTTATCGAGACGGCGCTCTAGCTGCTGCATAAGCTGCTCTTCGGCATTGCCCCTTTCTTGGCCAAGAGTCCTTTTTACATAGTTGCGAAATTGTCTTTCACGCAAATTATACTGCTCTTTGAGCGCTTGTTTTTCTCCTAGTTGCTTTCCATATTCAGAAAGCGGCGGTGTTCGTCTTTTTCGTACAACTCCTTTTTGCATAGATTGGTTACACTCTTCGCACTTTTCTTGGCCGAGGTCCGTTATGCGGAACCGGCGTAACATCTTCGATGGAAGCTACTATAAATCCTTTCGCCCCCAACGCGCGCAAAGCAGAATCACGTCCGGAACCTACCCCCTTGATCAAAACTGCAACTCTTTCCATGCCTCGGTCTCGAGCAATTTGTGATATGGCATCGGCAACTTTAGATGCGGCAAAAGGAGTTGATTTCTTCGTACCCTTAAATCCAAGAGATCCTGCGCTGATCTGCGCTAAAACATTTCCTCTTTCATCGGAAAGAGACATTAAAGTATTGTTGTAAGAAGAACATACATATACGCGTCCCTCGTGTATTTTTTTTGAGGATACCTTTACCTCAGCTTTTTCTCCGCCGGCTGGCGAACCTTCAGCCGCGGCCCCCTCTTCACCTTTTTTTATGATGCGTTTCTTTCCCATAGAATTATGTTGGGGTGGCTGCGGGTTTGCGGCCAGAACTTACAGTTTTTCGCACATTCCCTCGAACCGTTCTGCTATTTGTTCTCGTTCGCTGACCGCGCACAGTTAAACGCCTTGCATGGCGGCCACCGCGCCAACAGTTAATATCGTGCAATCTACGAATACTTACAATCACTTCACGCCGAAGCTCGCCCTCGATGCGATAATTTTTTTCCACAAATTCTTTGATCAAGTTTAACTCTTCTGTTTTCAGATCCGAGGCCATTCTATTGGGCGCAATTTTTGTTTCACTCAGTATTTTCTTACTCAAAGACGGACCTATCCCGTATATATAGGTTAGCGCTACGCCAATTTGCTTGTTGTCCGGAATGATTATTCCTAAAAGTCGAGGCATATATAATTACCCCTGCCGCTGTTTATGTTTGGGGTTCTTCCGGCATATTACATACAGCTTACGGTCACGCTTAACAATTTTGCAGTCTTTACACATTTTCGCTATTGATGATTGAACTCGCATAGGATTATTTGCCACGATACACTATTCGGCCGCGTTTTGCATCATAGGGACTTAATTCTACCGTTACTCGATCGCCCGGCAAAATGCGAATTTTGTGCATCCGAAGTTTACCCGAAACATAGGCCAGGATCTCCTGACCATCCTCAAGCTTAACTCGAAACTGGAAAGATGGCAAGGCTTCCTGTACCTCGCCTTCTTTTCGAAGTCCTTTAGACTCAGACTCTTGTCCCTCTAGGGGAGATCGTTCAGACATTCTGTGATGGTATGGGTAGATACTACCAAGAATTGAGATGTACGTCAATATCCACCTTTTCGAGGTCCTGCGGAATATGAGCAATCCATGCGGGCCAAAGAGAAAATTGAATTTTTGCCAGAAAAGGATTCTCGTTCGCGAGCTGACGGAATTCCTCGACAGTCTTGCCGCGCGCGAGTATTTTCAAACTATTTTCATCAATTTTTTCATATTGATCTACTGCAATCTGGACTCGAATGGGTATTACTCCTCCACCAGCTGGTGAACCCGCCTTCTCGGAAGCCGCGTATGCAAAGACTAATGTCGACTCATTGATAGTCTGGTTTTCCTTTAGGTAGCTCGCGAGAAAATGTTTGGCGACAGCATTGGCATCTTCTTTGTGAAATCCAGAGATTGCAACCTTAACTCTTGCTGTATAGCTAAACTCATCGAGCTCGGCTCCGGGTTTCACCAAAGAACTATCCTCCAAAATCGTAGTCGTAATCGAGTCCTCAAGTATTTGAAATTGCGGCGGAATCTGCGCGAGTAAAGATTTTGTTGCCTGATCCTTCAGCGTTCCAACGAGTTGATCTTTCGCAGAGGCAATGTCTTCGTCCACAACTACGATAACCTCGTTTTCCGCCCCTCCCGCCATTTTCGCAGTTGATTCTCCATAAATTTTTGTGTACAAGGGAGAACCTACTAAACCTGGCAAAGAGAAATTCGAGGGCTCTATGTTATATTGTTCTCCTGGTTCTGCCGCTACCACTTGAACATCGATAAATCCGGAAGCGGGAACCGAAGCTGCTTTTTCTAAGCGAAACAGCTTCCCATCTTCTGAAATGAATCTTGTATTCACGACAAGCGCTTGCGACTGCGAAGAATTTGTGTTGTGAACCCGAATAGTCCCACGTGCCTTTTCGTCCTTCATTTTTCTCCCACTCGCGGGGAAAAGCTGGGTAAGCTTTCTCTCCTCCTCAAATATTCGCGCTCGGATAATATTTTTCCCGAGGTTCAGAGCGTCATACCCTATTTGTGCCGTTGTACTTCCTTCAATCCTTAATTTTGTCATCTGCGGCCACACTTGAATTTGAGCCATAGCGAAGAAAAAATGGGATACAATCGGAGGCATCCCAAAAAGAAATAGCAGAAATATAGCAAACATTGCTGGCCGAGAAATTTTACTTTTCCCCTTTCCCCTACTTTTCGGCCCGTCCGGTATATTCGCCGCCTCAGCTTGTGGAGCCGTGATTTTGGTAGGGGGCGGATAAATGTCAATAAGTCGTTTTTTCATTTAAGATTCAATTGTTGTACTAAGAAGACAAAGAGTAGTATATTTTGGATCGTTCTCGCTCGAAAATCCCTTTGATTCCCACACCTCTCTTGGCAAAAGAAAGCGTACCTGCGGCCTTTGCGCGAATGGAAGAGCTTCAAATTCCGCGTCACTAAATAATGTTTTGATGTTATGCAACGCGCGCGCCGCCCCAAATACCCAGATAGAACTTGGAAGAGCAACTTGTACGCCGGAGAGCTTTTCTTCTACTAACGTACCAAACTTCTGAATTTTGGGCAACAAATAATCATGCACTTTTTCTTGCACCGCCAGCGAAAGTTCGCCGCGGGAATACTGTTCCTGAAATACTTCTGCCCTGGCCTCGCGCATTCCCAATCCCACTCCAAAAAATTCGGTAAAGTCTCGAGATCCCATGGAAATACAGCCTGGAAAAGTAAAATGTCCCTCGTTACTTACCGCAAGCTGAGTCTTTTCTTCTTCAACATCCAAATATATACCCTCATGGCTGTGCTTCTTTGCGAAGAACTCAATTGCTTCGGCAACGTGAACCACCCGGATATCGCGTATGTTGTGTATTTTTGCGAACTGCTCTAGGGAGAGAAATGGTGATTCTAACAAAAACACCCCAAGAATTGAAAGCTCAATCTCGCCGCGCTTGAAACCAGCGAGTTTTTCCACGCGGTAGCCAGCAATCCTGCGCTCAAGAATTCTCACTCTTCGCAATGTAAATTCGCTTGGCAGAATTCCCGTTTCGTGAAAAAGGTTTTTTTGGAATACTCGATCGGCGCGGAGAAGCGCATCCCGTTCAATCGAAACAGCCTCGGCCTCATTAATGACGTGATTGGAAAGAATAGGCGGTAAAACCTGATGGACTACTTGGGCATTGAACTGATTTTCGGGAAATGTCGCGATCAGCCCTTGAATCATCTGCCTTTTGGGGAGCTGAAGGAAAATTTTCTCAAGGGTTTGCCATACCGTAAAATGTGAAATATCTTCACTTCCCCATGCAAGTACTTTGGAAATGTCTCCATCCTTTTGGAACAACAAAAAATCAATCTCTTCCTGGCCAATCCGCAATACTAAAAAAGCATTCCCTTTTTTCGCTGCAAAATGAGGAAACCCAAAACTCATACACTTTATAATACATCATTTTCCTGCATAAAAAAATCCAGCCGCTCCAAGCAGCTGGATTATCTCGCAGAAATTTGCCCATTCCAAAAGGGTAACAAGCAAAGCCCGCTGTAATTCCCAATCATTCCTTTTTTGTGCATCCAGGAATTCTTGTGTAAGCAGCGTAACCGCTACTTCTCTTGATATTCATTGCGAAGGCACAGTTCACCTCCTAAAGGACCTTCAATGAATATATCAAACATCTATGCAAAAATAAATCCCCGACCTTTTTCTCCCTGGTCGGGGATTTTTCTCTACTTCTCGAAGCGGACTTCGCGGGCGAGCTCTTGGATGGCCTCAACGATAGACTTTTGCAGACGTGGCCAGTTGTGGTCCAGCCAATTACTGGATACATGTTGATAGAGCGGAAACTGAACCCCTCTTACAACGTCCGTTGGATCTCTGTCCGTAAAAGCTCGGTGTATTGTAATCGGATCCTCACCCTCCACCTGGAGAACAAAATCCCAATAAGGAGAGCTGGCTTCCTTGGGGGCCCTCACAACCAACTTCCGGCGTTCTTGATCAAGGCCAATTACCTTAGCCATATGAAACTCCTTCTATCCCATGGGCGATTAGATCCTTGCTAGTACCTTTATAACAGAGAACTAATTATTAGTCAAGTACCGCGCGGAGGCGGCGGATACCGGCAGAGACGGCTTCTTCTTTGATAATTTTGAAGTGATTAAGCTCCCCGGTGTTTGCGACATGCGGCCCACCGCAGAATTCTTTACTAAACACATTCCCCTGCTTGTCTTGAGCAACATACACCGAAACCACATCGCCGTACTTCACGCCAAACTCCATTTCAGCGCCCAGCTTCATTGCTTCTTCTTTCGGCATTTCTTTTCGGATCATATCTAAATGCTCTTGGATCTTTTGATTTACAAGATCTTCCGCCTGCTTTATTTCTTCTGGCGTCATTTTTGCAGGATGCGAAAAATCAATGCGCAAACGCTCTGCCGTAATGTTGCTGCCCCGTTGATGCACATGATCGCCGAGCACTTGCCGTAAAGCGGCCAAAAGCAGGTGATGAGCGGTATGAAGCCGCACCGTTTCTTCTTTTGTATCTGCCAATCCCCCCTTGAATTTCTTCTCTACGCCTGCGCGAGAAACTTCCTGGTGGTGTTTCAGCTCGTCTTGAAACCTTTTTTCATCCACCTCAATCCCCTTTTCTCTAGCTAAGTCGAGTGTAACTTCGAGCGGGAATCCATAGCTTTGATACAGATCAAAAGCTTCTCTCCCAGAGATACCTCTTGTGCTTATTTTCTCAAATTCCTTTAATCCATTCGCAAGGGTCTCTCTGAAACGCACTTCTTCCTTTTGAATCGTTTCCTTAATAAGGGTTTCATGCTGCCGCAATTCAGGATATTGATCTGCGTAGCTTTCAACAATCGGCAAAGCGAGCTCTGCGAACATTCCCTGCTTCATCCCCAAAACATCGGCATGACGCACGGCACGACGAAGCAATCGCCGGACAAAATATCCTCGGTCGGTGTTCGAAGGCAAAACGCCGTCGCCAATCATAAAGACGGCTCCACGAATATGGTCTGCGACAACACGAAACGATCGTTGCGATTCGCCTGTATAGCTGGCACCCGACAATTCTTCTATTTTGCGGATTACAGCGCGCAGGGTATCGATCTTAAATATATCGCTATCACCGTTGGAAGCCGAGCAAATACGTTCTAATCCCCCGCCGAAATCCACATTACGCTGGGCTAACTTTGCAAAAGTACCGTCTTCCTGTTTTTGGTACTCCATAAACACGGAATTTCCTATCTCAAGGAAGCGGCCACAGTCGCAATTAGGGTGGCACTCAGACCCAAACTTCGTATTGTGTGGCGTTCCAAAATCATAAAAGACTTCAGAATCGGGACCTCCAGGCTCACCCACGGGCATATTTTCTGGCGCGCCAGCTCTGCTCCACCAGTTTTTCCTGGCTGGGTAATAGAAAAATCTTTCGCCTTCTTTCGCTTCAATTCCTTTGCTTGCAAATAATCGCTTCCAAATAGCAATTGATTCTTCATCTTTTGGAATGTTATTTTTGGGATCCCCTTCAAACGCGGTGACATACAGTCTAGCAGGATCAAGTCCTACTTTCTCGGTGAGAAATTCAAAAAACCAAGAAAGTTGTTCCTCCTTGAAATAGTCACCAAGTGACCAGTTTCCCAACATTTCAAAAAACGTGGTATGGCGATTATCCCCTGTCTCCTCAATGTCTTCCGCCCGGAAGCACTTTTGCGAATCGCAAAGTCTCGTCCCTAAAGCATGCTTCTGCCCAAGCAAATAAGGAATCAGGGGCTGCATACCAGACCCGGTGAAAAGAGTGGTTGGATCGTTTTCTGGCACCAAAGCGGCAGAAGGAATTTTTATATGCCCTCGTTCTTCAAAAAACTTTAAATATAAATCTCTAATTTCCTTTAACTTCATTTGAGTAGTATATCACAAAAAATTGAGCAGGGATGAATTTCACCCCTGCTTTATGGTCAAATCGCAACAAGTGGATTTCTCTGAATCGCCCGCAGGTCGTGAAGCTGCTCTTTGATCACCCTGACCTGCCGTTCACTACGACCCACCAAAAGAGAGATTTCCCCTACTGGTCGGCCTTCATCGAAGTATCGAATGATCTGGCGGTTCCGATCCCACCAGCGCTCCTCGCTCCGGAGCTTGGCCACGATCAGGGAGTTGATGTCCCCCACGGCCCAGCGCGGGCGGCGGTGCCGGCGGGGCTTGACCTCTTCGGTCATCATGCTGGCGGTCTCACCCTCCGACACGTCGGGGGATGTTTGCAGCCCTGCGATTTTGGGATAGAAGTAGCGGCCACACTGCCAACAGCGCCACTCGTCGCCATCCAGCACCAGGTCTCCGTTGCACCGATTACAGCACTTCAGTTGAACCCGCATTGTGAACCTCCTAAAAAAGATTACACAATTATTCCGCCGGCGAGCATTTGATCTCCCTGATACAGCACTGCCAGCTGACCAGGAGTAATCGCCCGCTGTGGACTGCTAAACCTTAGCTTACCTCCTTTGCCTGATTTGTCCATCTGAAAGATTCCTGAGGCGGGCGTCTGCCGATATCGAATACGACAAGTCACCTCTGTTTGAGTCGGCATTTGGAACCAGTTGATATTCTTTATCTGGGCTTCTTTTTTGAGCAAATCATTCTCATTTTTACTAACGATAATAGTATTTTTCTGCACATCTTTATCAATAATAAAGTAAGGGCCGCCAGACAATCCTAAGCCTTTCCGCTGGCCAATGGTGTAATACACAGCGCCCTCATGTTGACCGAGCACATTTCCCGCGAGATCGACTATATCGCCTTTTTCTGAAGGAATATATTGTTTAAGAAACTTCACAAAATCCACTTGGCCCACAAAGCAAATCCCCTGGCTATCTTTGCGCTCGGCATTGGGCAAGCCAAACTTTCTTGCTAATGCTCGAACTTCCGGCTTGGTATACTCTCCAACTGGAAACATCACTCTATCTAAAATTTCAGGTTTTATAAATGCCAAAAAATAGCTCTGGTCTTTGTTTGTATCCTTTCCCGCATAAATCTTCCCCTCCATAGTACGCGCGTAGTGGCCAGTCGCAACGTAGTCTGCACCAAGCACCATTGCTTTTTCAAAAAACAAACCAAATTTAATTTCCTTGTTACACATCACATCCGGGTTTGGTGTAATCCCTTGTCGATATCCGTCAAGCAAATACTCCACTACTTTTGCCTTGTATTCTTTTACGAGATTGAGCGAGTAAAATGGAATACCTATTTTCTCTGCGGCAAGCCGAGCCATTCGTTCGTCATCATCTGCAGTACAAGTATTCTCAAATCCAAGCGAAAGCGTCCTTGGCCCTCCGTAGCTTTCAGCGGAGGGGGCCCAGCACTTCATGAACATTCCAGTTACGTCAAACCCATCTCTTTTAAGCAGAGCCGCAGAAACAGAGGAGTCTACTCCCCCGCTCATAGCCACCATAACCTTTCTTCTCCGTTTACTCGTCATAAGCTCAACTATGCCATAAAGATAAAAATAACACAAACCGTCAAAACCTTGACAAAAATAATACAGTATGTTAAAGTCTCACTAGTTGCCAAATCTCAGATTTGGAAAAATACAGAAGGAGGTTATCTAAACCCAGTACCTTCACATAGGCATATTGAAAAAGGGAAGGTGTTCGAATGAGTTTCGAAGCGTTCGCACGAATGATCTTTGGTCCAGGGCTTGGTACATTCGGCGGCATTGCGGTGCTGTGGCTCATCATCTGGCTCGCGTTCAAGTGGGTACCCAAGGACGAGGACACGCGCGCAGCGAAGATGTGGGTGAACCGAGGCGGTCTGGTAGTAACCATTCTCATCGTAGTCGGCTTTGGCCTCTACGCGATCAATGCGGCCAGCGTCAACCTCATCCCGCGGTCGGAGCTCGATCGCAATGACGTCGAGAGACAAACCGACGAATACCAGAGGCGAATCCAGGAATCCAAGGAGGCAAAGTAAATGAAGACTAAGATTTTGGGCTTCCTCGTCCTCGCACTGCTCGTTCTGCCGATGTTAGCCTGTGGAAACTACTACATAGAAATCCCTGCTGGCTATGTCGGCCGAATTCTCACCCCAACCGGATGGGATGACAATATCCTCGAAGCCGGCCAGGTTGATCTTGGCCAGAAGGATAACGCAGGCCGCTACAGCACCCTCGTTCTCTTGGAGGTCACTACTACCACTGTTAAGGAGCAGTTCCTTGACAACGCCACGACCGTCGACAGAGAAGACCATCGAGTTCTAACCAAAGGAGGAACTCCCCTTGCAGTTGATATGTATGTCAGGCTTATGCAGCCTGACGACCGAAAGATTCGCAACAATATCTTCGTGCAAGTGACACCAAAGCCCTACGCTAACGACCCGCGAGTCAAGGTGATCACTCTGGAAGACGTGTACGATCGCTTCGCCCGGATGGACGTGCGTGGACAAATCCGTAGTATCTTTGCCGAGTATGATGACTACCAGGATGTTTACAAGAGCTACGGAGAAGTCAATACCAAAATCGCGGACAAAGTCCTTAAGACCTTCGAGGCAAACAGCGTCCCGCTGCGGCTTCAAAACGCACAACTCAGCAACGTAAAACCCGATGCGGTAATCTGGAATGCCGATAACCAAAAGGCAGCTGCAACATCTGCAGCATCCGCCATCAAGGATATTGGCGCAGCCATGAGCGCAAATCCTGGATACGGCGAGTATCTCAAGTGGACGACCCTACAAAAGATCGCCGAGTCCGGTGGAGATCAGGGTCGGGGAACCAATACCATCATCATTACCGACGAAGGTTCTTCGGACCAAACGCCGTGGGCTGCGGCGGAATATGTCCGACAACAGCTACAACCAAAGCAGGAAATCCAAGGTCCTCCAGTTCCTTCCACTTCTACCCAAAAATAACCGGATCGACTCCGGTCCAACCAAGCGCGCAGTAGGAAAATTCCTCTGTGCGCTTTTTTATTTGTTCACGATCAAGACGTTCTTATGAATATCTATCGGCAACTGACGAGGCGGCGAAGGAGTAGGGTTTGATTTTTGGTTTAAACCCGTTACCACGGATAAGCCCGGTAACCTCCTTGATCATGTCGCGCGTAATCCCCTTTTCGCCAATATCCGCGTGGATATATTGAAAATCATATTTGAGGTCGTGCTCCAAAGCGACCAAACCAAAATGCTCGCGCAGCCACAATGCCAACTGACACGAAAGCATTACTTCTTCCAAGATTCGCTGTTTTCTATTTGGAAAAACCCTCGAAGGATAATGAATGCGCCGGAGAAAAAATCTTCCACCCTGCGTCTTTCGAAGCACCACGATTACGACGGGAAACATAGGATCCGCGGTAGCAGAAGAATCACAGCCAACAATAACCTCATACTGAAAATGAGGTTTTTCCTGCATATATGCCACCATTTCTTGCAATACTTCGTCTAAAGAAAGAGATCCGCGAGTAGGGCTATAGAATTTTTCAGTAAGAAATAAATCCATCTATGGAACTAGTTTAGTTTACAACGGCGTTCCTGACAAGCTGGACAAATTCCTTAGCATCAAGAGAGGCAGAACCCACAAGCGCGCCTTGCGCCCCGCTTTCAATAAAACCCCTTACATTTTTGTTGTTTGTGCTTCCGCCGTATAGTATGGGGATTTGGATATCGCCAAACATTTCAACAGCAATTTTGCGCATGAGTTCGATTGCCTGTTTACAGTCTTCTGGATTTGCGGCGGCCGCGCCGTTATTAGTACTTATGGCCCATTCAGGCTCATACACAAGTATGAGATTTTTTGCTTCTTCTTTCGTCATGCCTGAAAGCGCCACCCGCATTTCCTGTTCTATTGCCGCTCCAACGCACGCAACAGGAATGAGACCTGCTGCAAGCGCGGCTTTAATTTTTCTACTGATCATTTCACTTGTTTCGCCAAGGTGGCTTTTCCGCTCCGAATGCCCAAGAATAACATACGAACATCCGAGATTTTTCAGCATCATAGGTGAGACTTCACCGGTAAACGCGCCTTGATCTTCCCAAAAGCAATCCTGACCCCCAATCTCAACATTTTCTGATGGCAGAATTTGCGGGACAAACACAAAAGGCGGGCACAAGACCACTTTAACGCCCTGAACCCCTGCCACACCCATTTTTATGCCTTCCGCGAGGTCCCACGCTTCCTTCGAACTGCCCGGATTCATTTTCCAGTTGGCGACTATGAGAATTCTATTCATTTGGATCTTGTCCGCCAACTGGCGGATTATTTGGTGTGGACTTAAGAATTTTGATATGTCGTACTATCCACCATACGCCAAAAATCAATAAAATTCCAGCAATCAACCAGTCAAATGCTCGAAAGTATCCTTCCAACGAATGCCAATTTTCTCCTAACTTTACGCCAATGTACGTCAAAAAGATGCTCCACAAAAAAGAGCCAGCAAAGGTATACAGCGAGAATTTCCATATGTTCATTTTTGCGATTCCGGCTGGAAATGAGATGAATGTGCGTACGATAGGAAGCACGCGCGATACAAGCGCGATGATTGCCCCATATTTTACGAACAAGCGATCAGCCAAAGCAATATCATGCGGGGTGATAAAAAGCCACTTGCCGTAACGGCTCAGAAACGCGCGGCCGCCGTAAAACCCAAGAGCGTATGAAACCAAAGAGCCAAGTAAATTTCCTATTGCGCCCCAAAGCACAACTTGCCAAAATCCAAACTCCCCTTTTGAAACCAAGTACCCTGCAAAGGGCATAATAATTTCAGATGGGATGGGGATATTCGCGCTTTCCAGCGTCATCAAAAACCCAATCCCCGCGTATCCCGTGGTTTCAATAACTTGGATAATAACCGAAGCGAATAGTTCAAGAATGTGTTCCATAATTTATTGCCTTCTCAAAAACGCGGCGGCGGTTTCGGGCTCAATGGTTGAGATTTCAATGCCTGTGCCAAGCTCAAAACCCGCCCATGTGGAGGTTTTGGGCAAAATCTCCCAATGCCAGTGATAATGGTCGTAATTGCCACCATCCGCGGGCGCGGTATGCAAAAAGTAATTGTAATCAGGATCGCCGAGCGCGCACGAAAGTTTTTTCATTGCAGTTAAAAGCGCATCGGCAAGTAGCTCTCTTTGGGTATCGGTTGTCCGCTCAAAATACGAAGCATGCTTTCTGGGATAAATCCGCATTTCAAACGCCACTCGCGACGCAAACGGGCATACTATGGTATAGTCATCATTTTCGTATACAATGCGCTGTTTGTCTTTCCTGTCCCACGCGAGCATTTCACAATGGATGCATTTTTTGTTTTGCTCAAAATACCTCAAAGAACCCTCAAGACTTCCAGTAATATCAGAATCGGTAATAGGAGTTGCTATAAGCTGGGAATGAGGATGAGCAATTGTAGCTCCTGCTTTTGACCCCTTATTTTTAAAAATGGAAATGTAATTTACAAATTCCTCATCTTTCAAAGCGATATACCTGGCGCAATATACATCGAGCAATTCTTTTGTCTGCTCCAAAGAGAAATCAGGAATGTCTTTTGTATGGGATTTAGTAACAATAACTTCATGAAACCCAACACCATCAGCCGCCTGATATGGTCCGACAAGTCGTGTTTCGAAAGACTTCTGTAAGCCAAAGGCGGGATATTTATTTGGTATAGCAATTGTAGTCCACTGCGCAGGCACACAAGCCTTCCCCGAAGATAGAAGAACCTCCTTGCCGCGGAATAATGCATACACTGGGCATACTTGATCGCCCAAACCGTCAAACGGGCAGACTTCATGCAGAACCTCCTTTTGGCGAAAAGCTTCCGGCCTCCGCGCACGACCCGTAGCGATAAGCACCCAATCTTTCGACACTGGATCAAACCGCAGTTCCGATGGAGTTTTCTTTGTTTGCTTCATAAAAATAACGAGCGAAGAATAGTGAAATTTTGAAATCGTGGGGTTAGGGCGTGGCCCCGATCCGCCAGTAGGCGGAGAGGGGTAGGGGGCTCGATTTCAAAATTTTACTATTTGGAGCGATATTTCCCTTGGATCTTATTCAAACTAATCTGCAAAACTTCCATAAGCATTTTCACCATTCCCGAAAATTTCACCTTGCTTTCCGGATCATTTTTCCAGGTTATAGGAACTTCCGCAATCTTGTATGCAAGCTTCTTTGCGATCACCAAAACTTCAACATCAAACGCCCACTGATTAATCGTAGAACGCGAAAAAATCTCTTGCGCGGCTTTTGCCTCAAATCCTTTAAACCCGCATTGAGTATCCCATATGCCCCATAATCCCGACAATACTTGCACAATAAGATTGAAAATGTCGCCGAGTTTGCGCCGCCATAAGGGTTGGCTTACTGCGATTTGCGCGCCTGCCACATCGCGCGAACCTATCACAATCTTAAGACCCTTTTCGAACTCGGGCCACATCTTCTCTACTTCATCAATCGATGTTGAGTTGTCCGCGTCCATAAACACCCGAAATTGCCCCTGCGCCTGAAGCATGCCTCTTCTCACTGCGTCCCCTTTCCCGATGTTTGCGGTATTCAAAATTTTGAGACTTGGCATTTCTCGCATCACATCCTTCACCACTCTTTCGGTTCCGTCGGTTGAACCGCCATTCACAACCAAAACCTCATATTCGTATGACTGTTTCCGTAAATAATCATTGACTGCCTTCAGGGTTTTTGGCAGTCTTCTTTCCTCATTATACGAAGGAATAATCACCGAGAGCTTCACTTCAGACATTTCTCTAATATATCATAAATTCGTTAGTACTTCGTGTCCACTGGAGGTGACGGCGATAGTATCTTCAAAATGAGCCGCAAGAGAACCATCGCGAGTAACAAAAGCTTGGCCGTCTTTGGCGCGCTTTACGTTAAAATCGCCCATCGTAACCATGGGTTCAATACAAATAACCATGCCCGCTTGAAGTTTTACGCCGGTTTTACGTTCCCCATAATTGAGCACTTGGGGTTCTTCATGAAGTTCCTTGCCTATACCATGACCGCATAGGTCGCGAACAATCCCATATCCTTTTTCTTCCACGAATTGCTGAATGGCGTTTCCAACATCGCCCGTGGTCGCGCCTGGACGCACTTTTTTTATGCCAAGTCGCAATGCCGCCATGGTAACTTCCACTAAACGTCGCGCTTCAGGATCAATTTCACCTACCGGCACAGTCCGCGCCATATCCAGATAGTATCCTTTATAAATAAGGCCTAAATCCAAGGTGATAATATCCCCCTCATTGAGAATTCGTTTGTCGGAGGGAATCGCGTGTACCACCTCTTCATTGACAGAAGTGCACATGGTGCTCGGAAATCCCTGATAGTGAAGAAAAGCCGGCAGAGCTCCGGCTTTTCGTATCTTTTGTTCAGCAATTTTATCGAGGGCACCCGTACTTACCCCCACCTCCACCTCACCCATAAGTTCCTTTAAGATGCGCGCGAGCATATGCCCGCCCTCGCGCATTATTACGATTTCTTCTGGTGTTTTGACAGAAATCATTTTTCGAAAAACTCTTTTGTCTTTTCCGCTACTTCTTTCTCGACATCTGCGATAGATTGTTCTCCGTTCACCTCTATGAGTTTCCCCTTTTCTTTATAATAATTCACTGCTGGAATTACTTCATCGAGAAACCACCTCAAGCGGCTGCGGATTGCTGTTTCCGTATCATCCGCGCGACCGCGGGCAAGCAAACGCTTTAGTGCTTCGTCGTCTGAAATATCAAGATACAAAGCCTGTGTATTCGCGTCTAAATTATAAAACCACAGGGTTTCGTCTAGCATCCACGCCTCATACAGCTTTCGTGGGCTTCCCTCAAAAATAATCCCTCTCATATGTTCGCTTTCCTTTGCAACTTCCAATTCATGAAGCCACAGATGAAAAATAATAGGCGTTGGTATCAACCCCCCTTGAGCAAGAATTTCAGCAATTCTTCTGCCTATAAAATCATCTTGCTCTGCTCGTTTGCGAAGCAACGTTCCAGAACTAATAATTTTGAGATTGTGGCGCTTGGCAAGTACCTCTACCTGGGTTCCCTTCCCGGAACCCGATTTGCCCAACACAATGAGAATTTTAAATTCAGAAGGAGTCATAGTCGCGCATTTGGAGTTGAGCACGAATTTGACGCATGGTTTCCAAAGCAACTGAAACCATAATAAGGAGAGCTGTGCCTCCAAGTAAAAATTGAAATGTCGTAATGCCAGTAGCGCGCTGAACCAAAAACGGCATCACAGCCACCGTGCCCAGAAACAAAGCGCCAACTAAAAGGATCCGATTCAAGATATACGAAATGTGGGATGCCGTAGAAATTCCAGGCCTAACGCCAGGTACAAATCCACCCATCTTTTGCAGATTGGTAGAAATTGATTTAGGATCAAATGTCACCGCGGTGTAGAAAAATGTAAACACTCCGACCAATAGAAAATAAACTGCGATATAGACCCATGAAGTAGCAGGATCAAAATATGTCTGGAAAAATCTGGCAACGCTTCCCATGAAACCTTCAGATCCCAAGAAAAAACTCGCGATCATCCCAGGGAACGTAAGTAGTGACAAGGCAAAGATTATGGGGATCACCCCCGATGGATTTACGCTCAATGGAAGATACGTTGAAGTTCCTCCGTATACTTTATTGCCTCGGATGCGCTTGGCATACGACACCGGAATATTACGCCGAGCTTCAGTTACGAATACCACGGCGGCAATAATGGCAAAAGCCATCGCGAAAAACGCCGCTATTGGAATAACTTTCGAGGGATCCCAATCAACAAAGAGTTGGCGAAGACTCAATGGGAATTCCGCCACAATACCGGCAAAAATCAACAGTGATACTCCATTTCCAATACCCCTTTCGGTAATCAGCTCGCCAAGCCACATTAAGAGAACTGTACCTGCTATTACGGTTGCGAGGGCGACCAGGTAATCAAGAGCGCCAAGCCCCCCTATAATCCCTTGACGCGAGAGAAGCGAGAGAAACGCGTATCCTTGCACGAGCGCAAACGGGATAGTAAGAATCCTTCCATATTGGTTAAATTTCTTTTTCCCCATCTCCCCTTCCTCTTTATACATGCGTTCCAGGGCAGGAAAAATCATTGTAAGCAATTGCATAACAATAACCGCGGTAATATACGGGCCAACTCCAAGCATCACGATAGAGAGATTATCGAGCGCACCTCCCGTAAATAAATTGAGCAACCCGAACAATTGGTTGCCTTCAAAAAACTCTTGCAAACGCGACGCGTCGATTCCTGGAATGGGAACATTTGCCATTAAGCGAAAAATTCCAAAAACACCAAGCACAAAGAGGATTTTATTCCTCAGCTCCGCAAGACGGAAAATTTGGAAAAGTTTTTGCAATAATGCCATTTTATTTGATCGTGCCGCCGGCTTTTTCGATTTTCTTTTTAGCGCTTACTGATACGAAACAATTCTCGATGGTCAGCGCCTTAGTAATCTCCCCTGTGCCGAGGATTTTCACCTTGTGCGCCTTTGCCTTTATTGTACCTGCAATTTTCCTTTGCGCCAAAACACCAGGGTTTACCGTTGCCCCGTTTTCAAAGTATTTCTCTAAAGTCGCGAGATTTATAGCAATAACATTCGAGTGCGCCGTTCTTTTATATCCGCGCAGTTTTGGGTATTTCTTAAGCAACTCACGCACTTTGGGCTGAAGCCTAAATCCGGTTCTTGCTGTTTGCCCCTTGCCTCCGCGTCCGGAATACGTGCCCTTCTTTCCGCCACGTCCAATGCGCGTTGCCCGCCGCGACTTATGAATTGGTTTGATTTGGTGTAATTGCATTTTGAATTTTAAGCTTCTTTAGCGCCTCAATTGTCACTTTCGCGTTGTTCAGCTTGTTGTGAGTTTTGGAAATAAATTTTCCTGAAATATTTTTGATTCCGGCAAATTCGCAAATAATACGTACGGGACCGCCGGCAACTAAACCTCTTCCTCCTGTCTGGGGTCGCAGTAATATCCGAGAAGCGCCAAATTTCGCCTCCACCGCATGCGGGATTGTCCCATCCACAATAGGAACCAATATGGAATATTTCTTCGCCTGCCTCGTCCCTTTCTCGATTGCTTGGGCAACGTCTGACCCTTTTGCGACTCCAACTCCAACTTTTCCCTTCTTATCACCCCAAATCACAACCGCGCGAAAACGGAAGCGACGACCTCCCGCCGCTACTCTTGTTACGCGCGCAAGATCAAGCAGTTTCGCGTCTGTTTCCTGTTTCCCTCCTTGAGAAAATCTTCCGGATTTCCGGTCGCCTACACGCGAAGCTTGTCCACCTTGACGACCAAAAGAAGCGCCGCCCCCTCCCGCTCTTGGCGCTCCGGATCGACTCGCTAATTGCTCTCTCTGTGGTCGATTGTTATGCGATTGAGCCATAGTATATTAAAACACAATTCCAAGTGCGCGTAATTCATCGGCCAGAACCTTTATCTGCCCATGATATTTATATCCGCCGCGGTCGAAAACAATTTTTTCTACTTTATGCTCCTTCATTTTCGCGGCCATCATATTCGCAATTTCCTTTGCAAGCTCTACTCCTCTTTTTTTTGATTTAACTTTTAGATCTGATACGGCCGCGATCACTTGATTTTTCTCATCGTCAATAAGCTGAGCGTATAGATGCTTGTTCGATCGAAATACTGCCAAACGGGGTCTGTTTGCGTTGCTGGCAATTTTTGCGCGTACTCTCCGATGCCTCACTATTCTTTTTTGATTCCGTGTTTCCATCATCATACTATTTTGCGGCGCCGCCCGAAGAAGTTGCGGCTTTTTTCCCTAATTTCCGACGAATAATTTCCCCTACGTAATGAATGCCCTTCCCTTTGTAGGGCTCTGGCGGACGAACCTTCCGAATTTTCGCGGCGAATTGCCCTACTTGCTCTTTATCGATTCCATTCACGATAATGACATTTTTCTCCACTGCCAAAGTCATATGTTCTGGAACTTTCATTTTCGTTGGATGGCTAAACCCCACAATCAAATTTAAAGAATCTCCTTCAAGCGCCGCCTTGTAACCAACGCCCTCAATTTCCAAACGCCGCTCAAACCCTTGCGTGACGCCTTGAATCATATTCGAGATAAGCGTGCGCGTCAAACCCCAAAGGGAACGCCCCAACTTCGAATTAACGCGCAAACCAACGAGAATACTATTCTCTTTTTGCTCAAGGGAAATTTCCGGCCGAAACTCACGAGAGAGTTCTCCCTTTGGACCCTTGACGGATACGTTCCGTCCCTCAATCTGCACAAGAACTCCTGCTGGTATTTCAATTGGTTTTTTGCCTATTCTGCTCATATTTTACTCGTATATTCGTAGGGTTACCAAACTTCACAAAGAACTTCTCCCCCCGCATGCTCCCTTCTTGCCTCCTGATCAGTCATCAAACCCTTGGAAGTCGAGATTACGGCGATCCCTCTGCCATTTTGGACCTTTTTGAGTTCCTTTGCGGCTTTATAAATCCTCTGGCCGGGCTTAGAAATCCTCTTCACGCCTGTGATTCGCGAAACACCACTCTCATATTTTAAACTAATCTCCATTATTTTCCTGATACGCTTCCCCTTGAAATCAACATTTTTTACATACCCCTTTCGCTCTAAAACCTTCGCAATTATATATTTCAGCTGCGAAAAAGGAACCTCCACCGTCTCTGCTTTTACGGCTTGGGCGTTCACTAAACGATTAAGCATGTCTGCAATTGGATCTACCATAGTGAGTGTAATCGAACTACCAACTTGATTTCGTAATTCCTGGTATCATGCCTTGATTCGCAAGCTCGCGAAAGCAAATTCGGCACAAATCAAAGTCTCTCATATACCCTCGTTTTCTCCCGCATCGAAAACAGCGACGAGTGATTCGACTTGAAAACTTTGGTTTCTTCTTTGATTTTGAAATATGCGCCTTGCTTGCCATATATGTATTATTCTGCTTTCAAGGGGAATCCGAGCGCCCGAAATAGCTCTAGACCCTCCATCTTGTTTTTTGCGGTTGTCGTAACGGTAATCTGAAGTCCGAAAATATCTTTCGTTTTTTCTGGCGAAATTTCAGGAAAGAAAACATGTTCCCGAATTCCAATTCCCATGTTTCCATTTTTATCGATTGCGGAACTCTCCAAGCCGCGAAAGTCTCGCGACCGGGGAAGCATTACGTGCACAAAACGATCGAGAAAATCATACATGCGTTTTCCTCGCAACGTTACTTTGGCTCCTACCGGCGCTCCTTGCCGCAATTTAAATCCAGCGATAGAATGTTTAGCCTTTGTAAGTATCGCCCGCTGGCCGGCAATAAGAGATATATCATTACGGATTGCTTCGAGCGTTTTCCGCTGCTCGTCTCCCGAACGCGTTGAAATCAGTCTCCCAAAACCAGTATTCACTACCACCTTTTCAATCCGAGGAACTGCCATCACGCTTTTGCGTCCTAACTTCTTTTGAAGCGCGGGTACTACCTCTTTTTCATATTTTACTTTCATGCTTTCCATATCTTTATAGCTCCGTATTGCATTTTTTGCACACACGCACCTTTTTCCCGGCTTCAACTTTATATCCGATCCGTATTGCCTTTCCGCATTTTGGACAAAGAAGTTTCACATTCGAAACTGAAAATACCCCGGGCATTTCCACAATTTGCCCTTTTTGGCCCGCGCGCTTAGCTCTCACGTGCTTCTTACGGATGTTCGCTCCTTCAACCACAATTTTCGCTTCGCGTGGAAGCGCGCGCAAAACCTTTCCCTTCTTTCCGCTGTCTTTCCCGGTAATCACCAATACATTGTCCCCCTTCTTAATCTTCATGCTCAAAGTAATTCAGAAGCTAAAGCTGCTATCTTTGTAAACCCTTTATCACGAATCTCCCTTGGGATCGGGCCGAATATTCGACCACCCTTTGGCTCCTTCTCTTTTTCTAAAATAACAGCAGCGTTTTCGGAAAATGAGATATACGAGCCATCCTGACGCCGAAATGGTTTCCTTTGCCGCACTATTACTGCGTGAACAACTTCATGTTTCTTTACCAATTTTCGCGGTTCGGCGTCCTTCACTGCGGCAACGATAATATCCCCGATCTGCGCGTAACGGCGGGAAGTTCCTCCGGCCACATGAAAACACTGGATCATTTTTGCTCCGCTATTATCGGCAACCACTAATTTTGTTCTTGACTGAATCATTTATTTACTTTTGCAATTACAATCCAGCTCTTATCTTTGCTCATTGGACGAGTTTCTTCGATCGTAACATCATCCCCCACATGGTATTCCTGATTTTCATCATGCGCTTTGTACTTTTTATGCGACAAAATGCGCCGCAAGTACTTGGGATGTTGCTTGAACCGTGCTACCTGAACCACCACGGTTTTTTGCATTTTATCGGAAACTACTTTTCCTGTAAGCTGACGTTTGGGCATGACGTTATTGCTTCTGTGTTATTACCGTTAATAATCTGGCGATATTCCGTCGTGTCTTGCGAATTTCCCGCACGTTCTTCACCTTGCCTCCTGGCAAGTCAAACCGCAACTGCTGCAACTTGGCGCGATCTTCATTTGCCAGTTTTCGAAGCTCCTCAACCGTTTTCTTTTGCAAATCAGCGGGTTTCATGTTTAACGTTTTACAAATTTGGTTTTAATAGGCAGTTTTGCCGCAGCTCTTTTCATAGCTTCTCTTGCTATGTCCTCTTTCAAGCCATCTACTTCAAATATAACTCGCCCGGGCTTTAAAGCTACCGCGTAATGATCAACACCGCCTTTTCCCCCTCCCATGGGAACTTCCGCCCCTTTTTTTGTAATAGGCTTATCAGGAAATACGCGCGTCCACATCTTTCCTCCCTTGCGCAAATATCGAATAATCGCGCGCCTTGAAGCCTCCAGCTGGCGCGCCGAAACCCATTTAGTTCCTTCTGACTTCAATCCGTACGAGCCAAAGGAAACTTCGGTTCCCCTGCTTTCAACTCCTCTCGCGCGTCCTCTTCCTTTCATCCATTTTCGATGCTTTACCTTCTTTGGTGTCAACATACTAGTCAAACTTTTCCCCTTTATAAAACCACACCTTCACCCCGATCATTCCATAGGTGGTTTTCGCTTCTTTTAAAGCATAATCAATTCGCGCGCGCAAGGTTTGCAAGGGCAGCCTGCCTACCTTCAGCTTTTCTCTTCTTGCGATATCGGCGCCGCCAAGCCTGCCCGAAACCTCTATCTTCACGCCCTCAATTTGTTTGTTCGCCATTACTTTTGTGATCGTTTGCTTCATCACTTTTCGGAACGGCATTCGTTTCTCCAGCTGCTGGGCAACCCACTGGGCTGTAAGGGAAGCAGAATCCCACGGATTTTTAATTTCCTTTATTTCAAGGCGGATTTCCCATTTCCTAACATTTTTTGCCTCTCGATATCTGCTCTTCCGATCTTTCTCGAGAATCGCAACCAAAGTCTTGCGCAATTCTTCAATACCGGATCCGCCACGACCTATAATCAAACCTGGCCGGGCAGTATTGATGATAACAACAATCTTCATCGCGAAGCGCTCAATTTCAATAGAATCCACGCCAGCTTCTTTGAGCTTTTTCTCCAAATAAGAACGAATCAAAAAATCTCCGCGCAAAGCCTCAGCGTACATGGTCTTATCGAACCAGCGGGAATACCAATCTGCCATCTCCTTTATGCGAAACATTTTCGGATGAACTTTATGCGCCATACAGATTATATCGCTTTTCTTCGAAAAATCTTATTGCGAACTCCTTCCGACTTCGTCTTTTGGAGTTTTTTGTCATATTGAAATTTTGGTTTCCCCTTCTTCTGAGTGTGTTCCCCTGTCGGCGTATCAATTTTAACATGCTCTCCCTTCGGTGTTTTTTCTGACGCCTCGCGGCTCACGCTTGGCACCAATTCTCCCAGCACAACGGTAATATGAGAAGTTTTCTTCTCAATAGGGTATGCGCGCCCTCGCGCTCGTGGTCGCCAACGCTTCAATTTCGCTCCTTCATCAACAATAATCTTCGCAATATACAAATTTGACTCTTCGATTTGCAGATTATGCGTTGCAGACGATAGAGCAGATTGTAGTATCTTTTGGAACGGCTTAGACGCGCTTTTATGCACAAATTGCAAAATCGTTTGAGCTTCGCTCACTTTCTTCCTTCTAATCAAATCCGCGACAAGTCTGACTTTTCGGGGCGCAATTCGTAGATTTCGCAATGTGGCTTTGGTCTGCATATATTTCTATTTCCCGCCCTTGGCGAACTTATTAACCGGCTTTCCTGGCTTTGCAGCCCCGCCAGCTGGCGGACCGGAAGCAGAACCTCCTTTCTTTGCGCCAGGCCCATCTAACTTCGCCCCCGGCTGTTCCGCCTGCGCCTTTTGCTGCTCCATTTCCTTCTGCAATTGACCTCCATGTCTTGAAAACTTTGTGGTTGGAGAAAACTCTCCTAACTTGTGGCCCACCATATCCTCTGCCACCTGCACCGGCACGAATTGCTTTCCATTGTGCACGCCAAATGCAAAACCCACCATTTCTGGCGTAATGATTGCCGATCGCGACCAAGTCTTCATAACCTGTCTGTCGCCGGGCTTCATTGCCGCGATCTTTTTTGCCAAACGCGGATCAATATATGGACCTTTTCGTAAACTTCGTGCCATAGTGTATTATTTCTTTTTCCTTCTCTGCACAATGAATGTATTCGTCCATTTCTTCGGGCTTCGGGTTTTTACGCCCAAGGCTGGCTTGCCCCAAGGAGTTTTTGGGTGCTTCATACCCCTGCCTGTCCTTCCCTCTCCTCCTCCATGCGGATGATCAACTGGATTCATGGCAGTTCCCCGCACATTTGGTCTTCTTCCCTTCAATCGCACGCGGCCGGCATTCTTGACCCTTCCATACATGAATTCTGGATTTGAAACCATGCCCAAGGAAGCAAAACATTCGCTCAAAACCTTTCTTTGTTCGCTTGAGGGAAAGGTAAGCTGAGTGTATTTCCCTTCGTGCCCCGCGATCGTAGCAAATGTACCCGCAGAACGCACCATTTTCCCTCCCTGTCCTGCTTCAAGCTCAATATTATAAATCTGCTCTCCGGAAGGTATATTCTTTAATCTCATGCGATTCCCCTTTTTTATTTCAGTTTTTTCGTCGCACACGATTTCATCTCCAACCTGAATTCCATGGGGGGCGATCATATAATGCTTCTCTCCATTAACATATTCAACAAGCATGAGAAAAGCGTTGCGATTGGGATCATATTCAATCGCGCTAATCTTTCCTTTCTGCCCCAACTGCACCTGATTGAATGTAACCTTGCGCCAAAGCAAACGTGATCCTCCTCCGCGCTGCCACATGGAAATACGGCCGCGATTATTCCGCCCTCCGGTTTTCCCCAGATGAACAAGCAAATTTCTTTCCGGCTCTTTTTTTGTAAAAACTCCTTTCGTCATACTCTTAGGTTGGCAGTATATCTATTTTTTGGCCTTCCTTCACTTTTACAATCGCTTTCTTGTATCCTTTTTTGATACCTTTTGTTCTACCCAAAAGCATTTCCTTTGCGTGCACGTTCACCATGCGAACTTGCTCTACATTCACTCCATACATCTTTTCGATCGATCGCGCAACGCCGCCTTTATGCGCCCGAGGTTGAACGACAAACACATACTGGTTTTTTGCCGCAAGATTGGTTGCCTTTTCAGTGATATGAGGTCTTATGATCTGTCCCAAAACTCTGCTTGCCGTTTTCGGCGCGGCTTTCTCTTTCGATTCGGGTTTAGCTTCAATCTTTCCCTTTTCTTTTTTGCTGAAAACTTTTAAGGCGGTCATACGTTTTTCGCGAATGTTTCTTCAATGACCTTGACTGATTCTTTCGGCATTACCAAATATTTGAAATTCAGCAAATCGATCACGTTCAAATCCCGCGCTTGAATCGTTGAACAATACGTCAGATTATTTCCCGCTCGGATTAACGCTTCATCCATTTGAGGCAAAGCAATCAAGCTTTTCTTCTGATCGCATGGCAACTTTTTCAACAAAGCCCCCAACGCTTTGGTCTTTCCGCCCACAAGCTGCATATCGTGAAGCACCACCAGCAAATCGCCTCTGGCCTTTTCAGACAAAACCATACACAAGGCCTTTCTGCGCATTTTTGTATTGATCTTCTTTTTGAAATTGCGCGCGGAGGTCGGACCATGAGAAACTCCACCGCCCTTCCAAATAGGTGAACGTATAGAGCCGTGGCGGGCGTTTCCCGTATGCTTCTGAGCCCATGGCTTCTTTCCGCCACCAGAGACATCCCCTCTTCCTTTTGTGTTTCCAGAAACCTGCCTCATGTTTGCCGTCTGCGCCACTACCACTTGATGCACTAAATCAGAATTCAACTCCACTTCAAAAATCTTCGAAGGCAGCGCCATCGTTCCTTCTTCCTTTCCGTCTGAATTGTACATCTTAATATTCATATCTTACCCTCGGATTTCGAGGAGCGTGCCTCGACGACCAGGAATTGCTCCTCGAATGGCCAACATATTATTTTCGCTATCTATTTTCGTGATTTTCAAATTTTTCACCGTTATCCGATCTGCTCCCATTCTTCCTGCCATCCTTCTTCCCTTCACCACTCGCTCTGGAAATGATGTTCCAACCGATCCTATGGTGCGCTCTTCATGTTTTGTTCCGTGTGTCGAATTTCTTCCGTGAAATCCATGACGCTTCACCGCGCCCTGAAAGCCTTTTCCCTTAGAAATCCCAGACACCTGCACCATATCCCCTTCCGCGAATATCGAAGAATCAATAACTTGGTTTACTTCTCCGCCTACGCCAGGGAATTCTTTTATGTATACAAAGGGCTTTTTCACTCTTGTCTTGGTGATATGCTTCTTTTTAGTGATTGATTCGAAGCCTAACTGAAGCGCCTCATACCCGTCTTTCTCCTTGGTTTTCACCTGGGTTATGGTGCAAGGCCCAGCCTGAACTAAGGTAACCGGCACTACCTTTTCACCTTGGAATATCTGGGTCATTCCAATTTTTTTCCCCAATAATATCTTCATATTCTCAACAAAACACGGCGTACTACGCCGTGTTCAAATGGCTAGTACTTATGCTATTAGTTCCGCTAGGTTAAACTAACGTACCAAATAGATAGTATACTCATACTAGGCAGTATATCTGAAGCCTCTGCAAATGTCAACAGATAGAAATAAAAGCCGGCTGAAGGTATCAACCGGCGCTTTTGACCTAACAAAGCCTGCTCTAAGAAGATGGGGCCGCCGAACTCTTCCTCAAGAACCCCAGGCACTGTTCTTTCGATTGACTGCAGATGTGTGGCAACGTAACTTCAAATGTTTCCTGACTGATGTTTTGGACAGAAAAGACATTGAGACGAACTGCTACATCGGGCAATAAAGGATTACCAACCTCCTCGGCCAGCCGCTTCTGCAAATTTAGATACGTCCTTACACCAAGCTTAGATTGAGGGAAAAAGGCCTTAGACCAAAGCGGATAGAGCCAGATGTGCGGAACACTCTTGCGCGCCTTCGAATGAGAACCGGCGATTCCGATCTCGATGAGCGTGGACCAGTTTTTGAGACGGCTGTTCCATAAACTGGCAAGCTGATTGACAGCAGCACGAGCCCTATCTGGTTTTACCCCATTGGCCAATAGCCAGTTTAATACCGGTTCAAGTGCGGCAGAAGTCATGTCATGCCTCCGTATCTTATGAGAGCTATTTTCATGCTAGCAAAAAACCAGCCTGTGTAAAGCTGGTTTTTACTCAAGTGAGATCAACCGCAAACAGTTTACATCTTTATTTCGATGTCGACGCCGGCGGGGAGATTCAGACTCGTCAGGGCGTCAATAACTTTGGGATTCGGATTTAAAATATCGATGAAGCGCTTATGCGTTCGCATTTCAAATTGCTCTCTGGCGTCTTTATGCACAAACGAAGACCGATTCACGGTGTATTTCTTGATCGCGGTGGGCAAAGGCACAGGGCCTACCAATTCACATCCTTGCCGGACCACTGTATCGATGATCTGCTTGCACGAAGCATCGATTACCTTATGATCGTAGGCGGAAATTTTGATCCGCAACTTCTGCTGTGTTTCTTTTTCTGCCACCGGGGCTCGTGTCGCTTTTGCCATTCCTCTACTGAATAATCTTAGTTACTACTCCAGCACCAACCGTTTTCCCGCCTTCCCGTATAGCGAATCTCTGTTGTTCTTCCATCGCGATCGGCACCAACAGCTTTACCTTAAACGTAATGGTGTCGCCAGGCATTACCATTTCGGTTCCTTCTGGCAACTCCACTTCTCCAGTCACATCGGTTGTACGGAAGTAGAATTGCGGCTTGTATCCCTTGAAAAACGGGGTGTGCCGACCGCCTTCTTCCTTGGTTAAAATATACACTTCCGCGTTGAATTCAGTATGAGGCGTAAGAGATCCCGGCTTTGCAAGCACTTGCCCGCGCTCGATATCTTCTTTTTTCGATCCGCGAAGCAAAATTCCCACATTGTCGCCAGCCCTTCCCTCTTCGAGCATTTTGTTGAACATTTCTACGCTTACGGCTACGGTTTTGGCGGTAGGCTTGATACCAACAATTTCAATATCATCGTTCGGATGGACAATCCCTCTGTCGATTCTCCCAGTTGCCACGGTTCCGCGTCCTTCAATCGAGAACACATCTTCAACGGCCATCAAGAAAGGTTTATCGGTTTCACGAACCGGTTCCGCTATGTTCTCGTCAACAGCCGCCATCAAATCCAAGATGGGCTTTGCGGCCTCGTCATCAGCGGATTTTGCCTCCAAAGCCTTCAAGGCAGAACCTCGAATGATTGGCACCGTATCTCCTGGATAGTTATATTTCTTCAAAAGTTCCCGCACTTCGGATTCCACCAAATCAATAATTTCAGGATCATCCACCATATCAACCTTATTCAGAAATACCACGATAGAAGGCAAACCTACCTGGCGCGCAAGCAAAATATGCTCTCTTGTTTGAGGCATTGGGCCATCGGGGGCGGAAACCACCAAAATAGCTCCGTCCATTTGCGCGGCGCCCGTGATCATATTTTTGATATAGTCTGCGTGCCCGGGAGCGTCGATATGCGCATAGTGACGCTTCTCAGTTTCGTACTCCAAGTGAGTAAGAGAAATCGTAATTCCTCTTGCCTTCTCTTCTGGAGCAGAATCGATCTGATCAACGTTTTTATCGGTTACCGCAAAACCCTTCAACTTCAGCACATGAAGGATTGCCGCAGACAAAGTTGTTTTCCCGTGATCAACGTGGCCGATGGTACCAACGTTGACATGAGGTTTGGTACGTTCAAATTTTCCTGCCATACGAATAAAAGTTAGATGTTTATTAATTATAAGTAGTATATTACGAGAGCGGCAAATCGTCAATGGTGAGATCCGCTCTTTCTCTATCCTGGCCAGACAAGTCTTCACTCCTTTGAACCGGCTCGCCGCGCTCGCCTCGCAGCAAAACGGGCTTCCCCTTGATTTTCGCCCTATATTCCTCAAATGACATCACCACAAGTTCAGGCTTGTCGTTTTCCACGATTATAATTTTCCCTCCGTCTCCTTGAATAATATCTTTCAATTCTTGAAGATTCATATTATTTTCGCTTGCCTTCTATAACTTCTTGCGTAATATTCGCAGGCACTTCTTCATATCGCTCAAACTCCATAGTAAAGGTTCCTCGGCCTTCCGTCAAGGATCGCAGCTTAGTCGCGTACCCAAACATTTCGGCCAATGGAACTTTTGCGCGAATAACTTTCATCTCGATACGGTCTTCCGCGTCTTCGATGCGGCCTCTTCTCGCCGAGAGATCGCCAATGGTATCTCCCAAAAAATCAGCGGGGATAGTCACTTCCAAGCGCATCAAAGGCTCCAAAAGCACAATGTGCGCTTTTTTCGCGGCCTCTTGGAACGCCATGGAACCCGCGATTTTAAAAGCAAATTCAGAGGAATCTACTTCGTGATACGATCCATCAAAAAGAGTTGCCTTAACATCGACAACCGGATACCCGGCGAGCACTCCCTTGTCCATTGCCTCTCTGATCCCTTTTTCCACAGCAGGGATATACTCTCGGGGAATCGCGGCTCCTTTGATCGCATCTTCAAACTCAAAACCTTCACCTTCTCCCGAGGGCTCTACGCGTATGAATACATGGCCATACTGACCACGGCCTCCGGACTGGCGAACATATTTAGTTTCCGCCTCCGCCTTAGCCCGGATTGTCTCTTTGTAAGCCACCTGCGGCCTACCTACGTTCGCGCCCACGCCGAATTCCCGCTGCATGCGATCGACAATTATTTCCAAATGCAATTCTCCCATTCCAGAAATAATTGTTTCTCCGGTTTCCAAATCTGAAGTTACACGAAACGTGGGATCCTCTTCGGTTAAACGATGAAGAGCCATTCCCATTTTCTCTTGGTCCTGTTTGGTTTTAGGTTCAATGCGAATAGAAATGACGGGCTCGGGAAAACTTATTTGCTCGAGCAATATGGGTGCTGACTCTGACGAAAGCGTATGGCCAGTACTTGTGTTTTTCAATCCCACGGTTGCCGCGATATCTCCCGCGTATAAATCATCTACTTCTTCTCGCTCTGCCGCGTGCATGCGCAAAATTCGGCTGATGCGCTCCCTTTCTCCCGTTGTAGTATTCAATAGATAGGAACCTTTCTGTAAAGTCCCGGAATATACGCGGAAATAGGTCAACGTTCCAACATAAGGATCAGAAGCTACCTTGAAGGCAAGCGCGGAAAATTGTTCTTCATCTGATGGTTTCCTCGTAAGAGCGATTCCAGTTTTAGGCTCCACGCCCGCAATATCGGGAACATCAATAGGGCTTGGCAGATAATCAACTACGCCATCGAGCACAAGCTGAACTCCCATATTTTTCAGCGCCGAGCCTGTAAACACAGGCACCAACTTCCCTTTGAGCGTTGCTTGACGAAGGGTTTTCTTCAACTCGTCTGGCGAAATCTCTTTGCCGCTTACGTATTTTTCCATCAGCACTTCATCTTCCGCGGCAATTTTCTCCACGGCTTTATCATGCCACTCCTTTGCTTTGCTTTGGAATTCAGCTGGAATGTCTCCTCGCTTTACAATCTGGCCAAAATCTCCTTCAAAATATACCGCCTTCATAGACAAAAGATCAATCACGCCCTTAATATTGCTCTCCTCTCCCATGGGAATCTGCAGGGCAACCGCGTTCGTCGTGAGCTTTTTCCATATGGAGTTCAAACTCTTTTCGAAAGAAGCCCCCATGCGGTCAATCTTGTTGATAAAACAGATGCGGGGCACGCCGAATTTATCTGCCTGGCGCCACACAGTTTCAGACTGAGGTTCCACTCCCGCTACCCCGTCGAAGATGACAACCGCGCCGTCGAGCACCCGAAGCGAACGCTGTACTTCCGCGGTAAAATCAATGTGACCCGGAGTATCAATAAGATTGATTCTATATTTATTCTCAGGTTTGTTTTCGAGGTAGCTGGGAACCCAAAAACAGGTGGTGGCGGCAGAAGTAATGGTAATCCCCCGCTCTCTTTCCTGAACCATCCAATCCATAATGGTTGTTCCTTCGTGCACTTCACCAATCTTATGGGAAATTCCAGTGTAAAACAAAACTCGCTCGGAACTCGTAGTTTTTCCGGCGTCGATATGGGCGATAATTCCTATATTTCGGTATTTTTCAACGGGATATTGGCGAGGCATAGTGAACGTAGTCGAACTACCAGGCAAAGTGGGCGAAGGCGCGATTTGCTTCTGCCATCCGGTGGGTTTCTTCTTTCCTTTTCACTGCCGATCCTTCGTTTTTATATGCCGCCAGCAATTCATCAGCCAGCTTTACTTTCATTGGCTTTCCCTTCTTGGATCGCGCGGCTGACAAAATCCACTTCATTGACAAACTCATTCTCTTTTCGGGCTTCACTTCCATTGGAACCTGATAGGTAGCGCCACCAACCCGTCGTGAACGCACGCGAAGCAATGGCGCGCTGTTCTCGATTGCCTTTTGAAAAACCTCGAGAGGATCCTTTTTTGACTGCTCTTTTACCAAGTCTAAAGCGCCGTACACGATTTTTCTCGCTATGGTTTTCTTTCCCCGCTCCATCACTTGATTGATGAATTTTTCTACGGTCGCGTCTTTGTAAGTCGAACCTATGCTCATATATACAAACTATTTCTTTTTCTCGATTTTCTCGCGTTTTGTTCCATATTTTGACCGCTCCTGTTTCCGTCCCTCTACCCCTCCGGCGTCAAGCACCCCTCGGACAATATGGTATCTAACTCCTGGCAAATCTTTTACTCTTCCACCTCTAATAACCACGATGGAGTGCTCTTGCAGCTTATGTCCCACCCCTGGGATATAGGCAGTCACTTCCATGCCATTACTCAAGCGCACTCTTGCTACCTTGCGGAGCGCGGAATTTGGCTTTTTTGGAGTTACGGTAAATACGCGTATACATACTCCCCTTTTGAAGGGAGAGGGGTAATAGACAATTCGATTTTTTTGAGAACGAAAGCCAAAGCTCAATGCAGGAGTTTTGTCTTTCCGTGAATCCCTTTTTCTTGGTTTTTTGATCAGTTGCCGAAGCGTTGGCATAACGAAGTTAATGTATCAAATCAATTCATTCTTGTCAATTAGAACCCAACAATAAGCCGAAAAAGCCACTGTAAAGGCGCTTCAAGGAATCGAAACAGGAAAAATACGAAAAAAAGCAGAATAAAAACGCCATATTGAGTGAGGAATTTTTGAACGCCGTAAAACGACTTTGGCAGGAAATCAAACAAAATATGAGATCCGTCGAGCGGAGGAATAGGTATAAGGTTAAAAATCGCCAGAACAAGATTTAATTGCACGATTCCAAAGAGAAGCGGAAGCAAGGATGGGAAAGATTGAGCGAGAGGCGCGGTGAAAAATCGCAGCAAAAGCCCGAAAACAATGGCAATGCCAAAGTTCGCTAAAGGTCCTGCTATGCTTACTTTCGCGGAGCCGTATTTCTGATCACGAAGATTAAAAGGATTTACTGGTACGGGTTTTGCCCACCCAAAAAGAAAAGGGCTCTGAAGAGCTGTTAGGAGAAAAGGCATCAACAGAGACCCTATAGGGTCAATATGCGGAATGGGATTCAACGTAAGCCTGCCAGCGTTCTTCGCGGTGGGATCCCCAAGTGAAAGAGCCACATATCCATGGGCGATTTCGTGCAGGATCACGGAAAAAAGAAGAATTACAATAAAAAATATGATGTCGAGAATACCCATATCATTCGATGCTATCACAACTTGAAAGAATCCTCAAACTCTGCTATACTCTTTTTATATGGCACAAGCATGCGCGATCTGCGGAAAAACTAAAAATCGGGCGTGGCGTCTCGTGAAACTTCGAGGCAAGTACAACCCCACAGTAAAACACGACCAAAAACCAAATCTCCAATGGATGCCTTTAACTTCGGGCGGCCGAGTGAAGGCTTGCACAAAATGTATGAAAGCCGCGGCACGCGCGAAGTAACCCTCCTGCGCTAAAGCTACGGAGGGCAAAACCGGGGTGTAGTATAGTGGTAGTACGTACCCTTGGGGTGGGTATAACCCGGATTCGATTTCCGGCACCCCGACAAAAGTTTGGTCCGCCCCGTCATACGACGGGGCGTCCTGTTGAATAAAAGGACGACTCCCACTGCCCCGACCAAACAAAAACTCCCGATTTCTTCGGAAGTTTTTGTTTTGATTCCTTTACGGTTCAACTTGGATGCTACCTCCTGCTTCCAACTGTAATATAGAGGGAGGCATTGGTTTGTCTTCTACGGTAGGAGAAGGCGGAATTTCTGTGCTCGGCTCCCTGCATTTTTGGTATTTCTCCATGATATCTGCAGATGGTTTTATGATGCCAGTGTTCGTCTCCACAAATTCAATAATACTCCCGCATTCTTGATCTTGTGTTTGCACTTCAGAAGGCGGAATTGGTTTGTCTTCTGTGAAAGGCGGCGCAAGATTTACATCATCAAGGTCGATATTCAAATCCAAGCCTGCCTGTGCAACCGTCTGTGCGAACTGCGCCACGCGTATTGCTGCCTGAAAGAGCACAAGTGCCTCACCATATGCTCCTGCTTCAAGTTTTGTCTGCCCGTCTGCCACAATATTTTCTGCGGCTTTCAGCCTTAGCTCGGCGCTAGGGACCGCCCCACTTTCTGGCTGAATCGGTATGGTTGCAAGAAAACTTTTGACCTCGGCAATTTTGTTTTGCGCGGCCTTTAATTTTCCTTCCGCAGCTTGTTTCGTCACGCCACCCATTTGACCCTTCAATTCGGTTTCTGACTCAACTCTCGCAACTCCTGCTTCTTGCGCCTGTACTTCTACGATGTTGAGAAGTTGCGCAACTCCTTCGTTTCCCGCCTCACTTTTCAAAGCCGTAAGAATTGCCGCATGGGCTCCCAGCGTTGCCTCAAAATTCGAGTGAATCTCGGCTGCGGCCTCTGCCTTTCCGCTTGTCTCAAAACTCGACGTAATACTCGTCATGCTTTCGGCATGCTTAATAAACTTCGAGCCGAGCGTTGCTCCTGCGTTTTCGCTTAACTTGCCTTCCGCGGCGAGCTTCTCTGCCTCCTGAAGCCTACGCTCCACCTGTTGCACTTTCCATTCCGCTTTTGCCTCTTGGGAAAAAGCAAACGCAGAACGAACATTTTCATTTACCCCTACCTTTACTGAGTATAGCGCGTCTCCTGGAACCGTACCCTCTGCCGCAAGCGATACTCCCCCCCCGGTAGTAATTGCGATAAGTAACATTATTGCTATTGCCATAGGTTTAGATAAAAATTGAATTATATTAAGATTGTTAATTGGTGACCTTTGTACTCTATGACGCATAGCATCGCCTTCTCTTACAGGGTTCATATGGATAAATCTCAAAAGCAGATCTCTTGTCTGAGTCTTCTCATTCTCCTTAAGGTGTACTCCTTTGGCGTTCTCAAAAAATTGTCCCAATTTATTCTCCATAATGTAAAAGTTTTCGCAATTGCTGAATGCCGCGATGAATATGCACCGACACTAAATTCTCGCTCTCCCCTAAAATCTCTGCTATCTCTTGTACCGATAACTCATCTACGTACCTCATGAGAATAGTGTCGCGATACTTCTCGTCGAGCTTTTCGATTGTTTCAACAACGCTCTTGGCATCAACCGTATCCATAAGATTCTCTCTGATATCATGACGAGGTTCAAAGCCTTTTTCTTGCAATCCCTCAAGAGAACTCTCCTTTTTCTTGCGATAGTGATCAACAATCTGATTGTGCGCCACGCGATACAAAAATGCCCGGATGTTCTTGATTTCTTTCCCTTGGGCGATATACTCCCACGTTTTCAAAAATGTCTCCTGCATGATGTCACGAGCCTGCTCTTCATCGGACAAACGAAAGTAGCAGTGCCGAAAAATGGCATCTGCGTATTTCTCATATGCTTCCAAAAACTGCTTCTCCATGCTTATGCCAATCATACACACAAAAACTCCGCTTGAAAAGCGGAGTTTTTGTTCGTATACACCAAGGAGATTTACCGTACCGCGTCTTTCAGACCTTTTCCTGCCTTAAATCTGGCAACCGTCATCGCGGGGATTTTGAGCTTTGCTCCTGTTGCTGGATTCCTTCCGTCCCGCGCGGCCCGCTTTGACGTCTGAAATGTTCCGAATCCTGTAAGAGCGACTGCTTTGCCTTTCTTTAAGGAATCGGTAATGCCATCGATTACCGCGTCAAGCGCTTCTCCTGCTTGCTTCTTGGTAATGCTGGCCTTTGAGGCCATGACCTCGAGAAGTTCTTCTTTATTCATTTCCGATTTTGAAATATTTGTAAATCAAACACGCTCGACTTTATCAACCAACCGCTATTATACCAGTATATTTATTTCCAGACAACATTTTCCTTCAACTCCTGACGGCCTTCCTGCAGCAAGTCTTGCTGCGGCTGAGAAAGAGTTTGAGTAGAAGATCCACCAACTGGCGAAGGGATCGAAGCTGCGCCCTTGGACTCCTGTTTGCGTCCGCGGAATCGACGCACCAAAACAAATATCGCAAGAAGAGCGAGGATCGTCAAAGCCGCGAGTTGCGGCGTTCCCATATTTTGGATGCTTTTGATCGAACTCAAGCCAGCGGCAAAAACAGATTCCTTCTCATCCTCTTTACGACTCATCAAGAATTCCCCGTCTTTTCCGTCAGCCGACGAATCATCAATATCGATCTGCGCGAAAATATCCTCCGAGGATTCTACGGCCTGCTCTTCTTTCATCACAACTTCCGATGAAGATGGATTCTGTTCTTCCTGGGCAATTGCCAAGGGCGCATCGCCTTTTGGCGCGTATAAAGCGGCGATTTGCCGCTCAAGATCCACAGCTTGTCTTTCGAGCGCGAGCTTTGTTACCAAGAGCGTCAAGCGATTCACCTCACCCTCAATTTCCTCTAGCTGGACGGCGACTTGGCGAAGCGCGGCCGCCTCTGTGACTTCGGCTTGCGTTGTTTGCGCCCCTGCCATTTGCGCGGCAACCGCCAATGGGGCTACAAGAAGCACGACCGCAAGCAAAAAGAAAGGTATGTAAATTATTCTCATGCTAAATATCATTTTGTTTTTCCGACCTTTCTTAAAGTTATGATTCTACAAGCCTGTGTTATTGATGTTATCACTCATAATGCCCATTAGCATGAATTGTTCGCGCGTTGGATTTGTTCCGTTATCGGGCAATTTGCCTTCGATCGAAGAAATGATATCAGAAAGCGAATCCGGGTTGGTTAAACCAAGATACGACATCTGCGCGCCAGAAACGAGATATTGATTTGTCAAAAGTTTTCTTCCAGACTCCACATTGAGGCGAGTTGCAAGATAATGCGCGAGGAACTTTTTCTTGGCGCACACGCGAGTCGCGCTATTGCAGCTATGAGCGCTTTGGATCACATTCATCATCCCTGCAGTATCTATACTGTACCCTGATTCTGAAACAAGCCATCCTGAAGCGCCGTTTATAATCGCAAGCCAGCTGTTAATTTGCGCCTGGGTATATGTGTCATGCGAATCCCAATTTCGCCAAAAATCAACTCTCCCTTTCTGCTCTTCATCTACCAATATTACAAGATCGCATCCAAGAAATACTCCCTCCAAGCTGGGATCCGCCTCATATTCTTTTGGAACAACATCATCCTGCGCGCACTGCCCTTGGAAACAAGGCACGTGCAAATCGATAACCCACGAATCTTTTGTGTCGTTACTGGATTTTGAAAGGCGGCCAACAGCGATTGATGAGGGCGCGTTTGGATCATGAAACGCGGGAACTCCCGTGTCATTGATTGGAGCGCCATCCGGCGACTTGGAAAGGTAGGGGCAAAGCGTAGGATAACAGCGCGCCAAATCGCTTGGATGATCCTGGCAATACGAGGCATCTTTCGGATTGCGAGGCTTGATTCTTTGCCGAATCTTGTAATCCACAACGTCAAGCGCGCTATTTTTCAAAAAAGAATTGCTTAATCTGATAAAAATCGACTGAAACAATACTTCCTCTGGAAACACCGTGCCGTATTCAAGGTGAGACGGCGAAACATACAACCTGTTGCTTATTCGCACTTCACCGTGGGCGCTCGCGCCCATCGATACCAAAAGCGCGATCCCGGCAAATACCGCGATAGCTTTTGCGGATGTCTTCTCCCTACGGAAGATCTCTTTTGAGAAAAAGGCTTTCATATAATCTATGCGGGAGTTTCTTCAACTATTATGGGTTCCTCGGGCTCAACTGCTGGTTCACCACTTGTCGCTGGCGTTTCTTCAGGCACTACCGCTGGTTCTTCGGTTACCACAGGTTGTTCAGGCTCGATAAGTTCTTCACTCCCCGATGGGGGCTCCTCAATTACCACTGGGTCCTCGGTTGTTGTTGAATCCTCTACTGGCGTTTCTGCAGGTGTTTCGATCGGAGTTTCTGCTGGGGTTTCAACCGTCGTCTCGACCGGAGTTTCAACAGGAGTTTCTACTGCTGGATCAGGTCCCGCAATTGATTCCACCGCTCCCCCGCCCCCTGTCTGTACAGGAGGAATAATTTCCTCCACAACTTCTACTGGAACTATTGGCTCCTCCTGGGTCACCACGGGCGGCTCGTCCGCAACTTCTTCCGCGCGGTTGGGGCCTCCTGGAGTAGGCACAGGGTCTATCCATGCCCCTATCCCATCTGGAATTCTTGCGAATGACTTGCCTTCATTGGCCGGATCTTCTTCAGTCGCTGGCTCGTTCTCTTCGCCCGGCGTGCTATCTTCGTCGCTGTCATTGGTATCAGTGACGCTTACCCCAAACGCATGGCTGTCTTTCGGAGAATCTTCGTCGTCAAACAAGGAAACCGTATCTCCATCAGTATTCAAAACAGATGCGTTCATAAACACTACCAACCATTCAGACCCGCTTCCTTGAGCTCCGATAATCGTGCCTCCCGTATGGGTGCTGCTTGCCGAAGCGGAAATCGTTCGCCGATTTCCAGAAGGCGAAGCATCCTCAATATACCAACCCGCCACATCAACTGGTGCATCTCCATTGTTGTACAGCTCCACCCATTCGCCAGCCAATCCGTCTTGGCTGTCTGGCCCTTCGGGATTCGGAAGTATTTCGTTGAGCACAACCTGCTCCTGTACTTCTTCTTGAAACGGCATTTCAATCTTTGCCGTCACATTCACAACATGCCCCTCAACAGCATCGGGCTCAAAAGCAGACGCAAGAAACACGGTTCCCGAACTTCCCAAAGAAACTATCAGCGCGAGGCCCGCGACGAAAACGCCATAAAGGATCTTGCCCATGCCTCCACTTTCCTTTTTAGCATAATCAGAATCTGCCACTCGTATTCTGTGGCGCACGCGAACCGGAATTATTGTTTGTTTGTAACTATACGATGAATCCATTACTGTCTTTTATTAAGGGAAATACTTATATTCCCCAGCAAGGGAATTTTCAAAGGTTTTCCTCGAAATTCCACAGTCTTGCCTATAATATCTTCGTATTTCACTGGTTTATCTTCGGTATTATTGGCATCTCCCTTGGTGATCACTGAATTTTCCAGCTTTTCCTCGACGCGGTGGATGGTAAACCCTTCGGGATTTTTATACACCACGATGTCCCCTACCTCAAACTCACTTTTGTCGTGTATTCCCTTGATAAACACCATATCTCCTGTCTTTAACGTGGGCCACATTGATCCTGAAGTGATGGCCGCCATCGGATATTCGCTTTTCAGAATATAGCTCAATGCTTTCGGCGTTCCCCACACCAATCCTACCAGCAATACCAGATACACAACCCATCCGATTCCGCTTTTTATCCAGTTTGACTTCTTTTTTGGCTTTTCCTCTTCATGTTGTTCCAAATTCTCCATTATATTGGCTTGGGCAACCTGAATATCCAAATTTTTCCATCATATTTTCGTACTTCAGCAGAAGGCGGAATAAACACTTCGAGCGAAAGCTGTACGTCCTGTCCAGACTCGAGCACAAAGAAGTTTCGGTCGAGCTTCACTAAGCTTGCCAATTCGCCAAACTTAAACGCAAAAACGAAAATATCCATTCCCCCGCCATTTTCAATGCTCACCTGGCGCGCGATTCCGTTGTTGCGCGATAAATCTCCAAAGTCGAGGCGCTCTGTGGTTGGATTTAGACCCAGCACATTCTCTCCTTCCACCACGTTTACGGTCATCTCGTACTTTGACGCGTTGATAAACTGGACAACCACAAAGATTGCCACGATCACGATTAAACCTAGAATAATTTTTTTGATCATATACTTCTTTTCTACCCTATTCCTGCTAGTTTTTCAAATGTTCAATCACCCATCCTCCCCCGCTATCCGCCAGCCGACGGATAACGAAGGAGGGATCGACAATCGAATCTAAGGAGCCGAAACAGCATTGGCATCGAGCGTAACTTGGGTTTGTGCCCATGCTCTTCCATTCAATACTGCGCCGGTCTGTATGATAATCTGCTTTAAGCTCAGTATGGTTCCGTTGAACGTAGAGTACGTTCCGAGAATTGCGCCAGTGCCACCGCCAACCTGCCAGAAGACATTCTTAGCTAGGGCTCCACCCGCGAGTACTACATCAGCGCCGCCAGATGGGCTGCCGCCAGAAGCGATGCTAAGATTTCCCGCTATTTGGAATATCCAAACATCGCTTGCTGAACCCGAGAGAGTAACGTTGGTTGGTATGGTAACGCCAGTACTCCATTTGTAAAGTCCGGGAGCGAGCGTCATTCCGCCAATATTTCCAGCGCCCAATTCAGTCGCGGTAGGACCTATTCTTCCTGCGGCATCAGTGTACGCGGCTTCCATGGCCAATCTAGCTGCAAGCGCTGTTACTGGATCAGTCACCGCGCATGCAACATTTGAATTGTAGCCACCTGTATATCCGCCACTGCTGTATATTGTCCCGCCACCCAGCACATTTGTGCACGATACACCAGTTATGGCTGAACCGGCAGCTGGATCAATTGCAACATTTCCAGTAATAGCAGACAGAGATGGACCAGCATCTGTAATTGCTGTTTTTGCTATGATCACGAAACCGCCTTCCGTCGTCGAAAGAACGACTGGCGCTGGCGGCGGAACTGGATCTGGATTTGGTGTCGGAGTTATTGATACTCCATTTACTTCAATCCAAAGATTGCATCCAAAAATCTTGTGCTCGTTTCCAATCGGCTGAACGTACTGATCAGGATCTGCCTGGGAATTGATATCTGTTACAAACTTCTCCCAATCCTGCGCGCAGTGATTTCCAAAGCATGGAACCTTGAGATCAATGGTCCAAGTATCCACGATATCATTTTCGCTCTTTGCAAGACGCCCATCAACGTCATTCCAGACCCATTGCTTGTTCACCCACTGGCCGATCTGGTGGAATGAGTTTAATGAACCGTCGTTTCCGGGCTGAGGAGTTCCGTCTGGATGCTTGGAGATATACTCACAAAGCAAAGGCAGTAGACCCCAGGTTTCGCCCGTCACCAAAGGCCGAGGTGCTGTGCCGCAATCAATAAACGGCACATCTGCCGGGTCGAGCTTCGGCTCGCCAGTCCCGGTTGGACCAACCAGAACTGTTCCGTTATTAGTGGTTACGCCGCATTTTGGCTTCTGGCGGATTATGTACCTTATGTCGTCAACACGCTTTTCATCGATGAATGACCGAGAAAGCGATATCTCCAATTTTCTGTCGAGTTCTTCCTGTGGGAACACGGTACCAAAAGTGATTGCACGTGTGTCCACTGAAAGCGCGTTTTCGATTTTTGCTGTTACGTTAATGACATGCGCCTCGAACGCGGAAAGACCAACAACTCCTACGGTCATCGCCACCAAAGCAACAAGTCCTAATGCAATTTTCTTTGTCATTTTGTGTTCTCCTAAGTTTATTTTTACCTTACTACAGTTCGACTTTTATTTTTTTGTTCAATCGCCCATCCTCCCCCACCATCCGCCAGCTGGCGGATTAGTGAAGGAGGGATCGACAATCAACACTTCACCGCAGTTCAGTACTTTCAGTCCACTCAATCCTTTCTTGCCTTAGTAGATCTTCGTCACCTCAACCCACAAATCGCATCCAAACACCTCGTGCTCCAAGCCTTGGGGAAGTTTGTACAATTCTGCATCCGCGCTGGGATTTAGTTTTGCAACAAACTTTGGCCAATCTTGGGCGCACTGCCCTTCAAAACAGGGAACCGCGAGATCCACTATCCATTGATCGCCTGAATCGCGTCCGATGTTTGGAATTTTGACGATTTTTCCGGTCGCAAATTCGGTTTCTGGATCGTGAAATGGCGGCAAACCAACATCATTGTTGGCGTTGACCCCCGTCGAGGGCATACCATCTGGGGTCTTGGAAAGGTACGGACAAAGATTTGGGTAGCAGTTTACGTAATACGGATCTGCGGGATCGCCCACGTTTGTTGGCGCGTTATTGTGGCACCAGTCGCGAGCCGCCATCACTCCGCCGAGCGCATCTACTCTATTCTCTCTTGGTTTTGGCTTTTGCTTGATAACATAGTCAATCTTTCCGACACGTTTTTGATTCGTCTCTGAAAAAGATTGGCTAAACGTTAAGAAGAAGTCGGAAAATAGATGTTCTTGCGGAAAGACTGTTCCGTATTCTATGGACTGCGGATGAACGAACAAGGCATTTTCAATCTTGGCAGTCACGTTGATCACGTGAGCTTCAAACGCGCTGAAACCAGCCACACCAGCGGTTACGGCAAAAAGAGCTATTCCTGCTAACGCGATTTTCTTTTTCATGCTTGCGTGTCCTTAGTTAGCGTTATGCGGCTTTATTCGGGTTGAGTTTCTGAAACTCCAGCCACTTCAATCCAAAGATTGCAGCCGAAGATCTTGTGTTCGTTGTTTATATCCTGAACATACTGATCAGGATTTGCCTGGGGGTTGATTCCGTGTACGAAATCAGCCCAGTCTTGCGCGCAGTGATCTCCAAAACATGGCACCGCAAGATCAATGATCCAGTTATCTACAGTATCCTGAAAAACTTTGGTAAGCTTCCCTTTAGTATCAAGCCAATTCACTACTCCAGCCACAACCTCGAATGGCTTGTGGAATGAAGGTGTCGTGCCATCGTTTTCGGAACTCTGTCCATCTTCATCTCCTCCATCCTTGGAAATGTATTCACAAAGCGAAGGCAACAAACCAGCGCTCTGGTTTGTCCCTACCAAAAGATCTTTTGGCTTGTCAGCCCCACAATCAATCGTGTAGGCTGTTCCTCCCTTGCTTTCGTCTACTTCTGTTGTCGCTGGATCATTCACGGTTGGTACTACATGCCCCGTCCATGTTGGGCCAACAAGAGTTTTACCATCATTCTCGGTAACACCACACTTTGGCTTCTGGCGAATGATGTACTCTACGTCATCTACGCGATCTTCAAGTACGAATGATCTTGAGAGTGTAATCTCCAAGGGCTGCTCAAGATGCTCCTGTGGGAAAACAGTACCGAAGTTGAGTTTTTCAGTAGTTACACTCAAGGCGTTTTCGATTTTTGCTGTTACGTTAATGACATGCGCTTCGAAAGCGGAAAGACCGACAACGCTGGCGGCTACCGCGACCAAAGCAACAAGTCCTAATGCAATTTTCTTTGTCATTTTGATTTTTTCTTACTAAGTTTATAATTTGTGACTATTTGTTGAGTAAGGTTAGGCCTTACTCGGAATCCGACCTTTTTATTTGTTTTGGCATTCACCCCCCATCACTTTTACTTCAAAGTAGTGGGGGCTTCCAGCCAAATCTCTACCCCCCTTCGCATGAAGCTTCGGGGGACAGAGTCTGGCTGGAATTATTCAGGACGCGTCGTAAGATCGCTTAGGGTTTTGTATTCGTAATCGTACAAGTAACTACATCACCCGGTGTTAGAGTAATCGTGCCCAGAAGCTCTGCCGGACAAGCAACACCTAAGAATGATGTTCCAGTCATTGAGGTGAAGGTGTAACCGCTTACCAGAACTTCTTCATCAATCACGTGTGCCGCATTTGCACTGACCGCGTTCGATGAACCCGAACTCTTGATCGCCCCGTCGATTGACACGTCGAAATCATCAGGAGCAGCCGTGCCGCCTACAACGGTCTTCACAAGAGTAATAACCGGAGCAAGGTCGTTGTTAGTAATCGTACACGATGCACTGCCTCCTGCCGGAACACTTACTAAACCTGAGGCATCGCAATCGCCGCTAAAGGTCGCGGTGTAACCGAACACTCCAGCCTCGCTAACTGTATGTGATCCAGCGCTTACCACAGTTCCAACGCCAGATGAAACAGAAGAGGCATCAACGAACAAAGAGAAACTGCCAACAGTCGCCGTGCCGCCATTGTCGTTAGTTACGACTTTCGTAACCGTCAACGTTCCTGCCGTAGCCACGTCGTTGTTGGTAATCGTACAAGTCACAGAGCCTGCGCTTGGAACCACAAGGTCATCACAATTGAGATTAGCGTTTAAGCTATTGCCGTACGTAGTAGTGTATCCAACTTCTGCGTCTTCCAATACGTCGTACGTGCCTGCTGCGACCGACATGTCATTGGTTCCATCTGCTTCAAAAGGCGTAGATGCGCCTGCATTAACCGCGAAGCTGAAGTCAGTTGCCGCCAAATCAGGACTGCCCAAACTATCATTCACAACAATTTTAGTAACTGTGAGAGTCCCTGGTGGAATCACAACCTCAATGTCATCATTTGTGATCGTGCAAGTTTTGCTGTCGCCCGGAAGCAAGGTCACATCTCCATCAGATTCACAGTCACCACTGATAACAGAAGTATATCCAGCCACAGCGACCTCACTTACAACGTGAGCTCCAGTAGCAAAGACGTTAGCTACCCCGCTAACAACTACAGTTGCATCAACTTTGAGAGTGAAATCAGCTACGGCCAAATCTGGAAGTCCTGGACTATTATTGACAACTACCTTGATAACTTTCAGAGTTGCCGGATCTGGCTCTCCTTGTGGCGTTTCGGAAACTTCTGTTACCTCGATCCAAAGATCACAGCCGAAGACTTTGTGTTCATTCTTGATATCCTGCACATAATCATCAGCATCTACGTTGTTTTCTCCGTCGTTATCAGCGACAAATTGTGCCCAATCTTGCGCGCAGTGATCGCCGAAACATGGAACTTTCAAGTCAATGTTCCAAGTATCAAAAGTATCTCCTGCGATCTTTGAGAGTCTTCCAAGTGCTTCAGTCCAAACAATATTTCCTGCGACTACTGTCCAAGGCTGGTGAAATGCTGACACATCCTTGTCATTGTTTGTTTCGGTTCCATCTGTTGTAATCTCGTGCTTGGAAAGATAAGGACAAAGCAATGGGAGCTGTCCCCAAGTTGCGTCTTCAGGAACATCTGTTCCTTTCTCTGGATCATCTCCGCAATCAATTCTAGTTGTTTGCTCATCTCCTGTGCCCACTACTACAACTTCTCCGGTCTGTGTTTTTCCGAACGGACCCTCTTCGCCATCATTCGTTGTCCAGCCGCATTTTGGCTTTTGACGAATCATGTACTCAACATCGTCAACTCGATTCTCACTTACAAAAGAGTCAGACAATGTTACGTTCAATTCTTTGTCAAGCTCTTCCTGTGGAAACACTGTCCCAAAATCGATTGGGGTCGTAACCACCTTTAGAGCATTCTCGATTTGTGCTGTTACGTTAATGACGTGCGCTTCGAAAGCGGAGAGGCCGACAACGCCAGCAGTCATCGCGACCAAAGCGACAAGTCCTAATGCAATTTTCTTTGTCATTTTGTTTTTATGAATCAGAATTATTAGTAAATGTTTCGACCTTGCGCTCCGAACATTTGTAAAGTTCAGAATCCGTTTTTCCTCAAAAGAAAAAACGGATTCCAGTCTCTACTGAAAATCCGCTCCCTCGACTTCGCTCGGGATAAACCAAAAAACTTTTCCCGCAGACCTAAAGCACGTTGTCCGTGTGAGAAAAATCATAATACTTGTATTTGTCACATTAGCTCACCAAGAAATCTTGTCAATACCTTGTTCGGACAATTTTTCCACAAGACTTATCCCCAGAACTGTGGAAAAGTCCCAACAGCAAAAATTCTGCCAAAAAATGTTTAAAGAAAATCACGTGGGCTTTCCATGCCCGAAAACAGGCAATCTCCAAAAAGAAAGTCCCAGCAAGCTTGACGCTGTTGGGACATTATTGTACCTTGGTAGGACATCAGACTTAATTGCTACGCCCCATCACTCTCTCGAGGATGCCAAAATTCTCGAGATGCCACACCGCAAACATCCAATAGAACAGATGAACTGGATCGCTGTTCAAATGCGGAGGCACTTTACTGCAGTATGCCCAGCTGAAAGTGCAATGAACCGGCTGGCGCTCAGGCCTGCATATGATGCCCCGTTGCGCATCCAAGAATCGCACTTCCAGCTGGTTCTGGCATTCACCCTCCGGGTAGATCGTAGCAACGATATACTGAGGGCCGCCCATGGCACCAACGGTTTCGACTTTCATCTGCATTCCCTCTTCCTGGCAGGTAATCATGGCACCCTCCTTCAACTACTATATCCTATACACTGGTATATATTCTACTTTTTGTCAAGTACCGCTTTGCTCGCCGCCGAAAAGATCAGTGCTTCGATCAACTTCTTTTACGTATTGGCCAAAGACCCATGCATCTTTCAATGTTGGGTGCGCAATATGATACCAATTGTCTTTGACTTCAGTATACTCATATACTTCCCCGGGTTTCACGGTTCCCACTTTCTTGGCGCTCGTTGAAGCCCCATCGCGCACATTCAAAAATCCAACGTCTGTTTCCAAAATCTGGACTCGCGATTTTGGCAAAGGTAACTGCGACTCTTCTGATACGGGCGAATTCGTCGCCTCCACCACCATTTCTATGGGCGCGTTTACGGCTTCGTTGACCACAATAACCGTATTTTTAGTTGTGAGAAGCACATACAGGCTAAATCCAAATACTCCAGCAACGATCCCGATCATTACGATAATTGCAATTTTTCCCGATTGGTTCATCATAGATCTATACTAATCGATTATACCATGAGAATCAATATTCCGCTTTCCGGAAAAACACTCTATACCGTTATGCGATCTTTAAGCTATTCCCCTGCTTATTCGGCAAGCCCGGATGAGTTTGCATTTCAGAAGATTTTAGCCGGCCGCGAGTATCCAAAATTTCACGTCTATTGCACGCTTTCTGACGACAAAAAATCTGCCTCTCTCAATCTCCATTTGGATCAAAAAAAGCCAAGCTATGCTGGGTCTCACGCTCACAACGCAGAGCACTCGGGCCCGGTCGTCGAGGCTGAAGCCACCCGCATCAAATCAATATCTTCTCTTTGATCTTCTGCCACCAGGGCTTGTCATATTCTTGCAGAAATTTGATGCCCAGATCATAAATTTCCTGGAAAAATTCGTTGCCCACATGCACCTCCTCCGCGCATTTTGCGATTAAAGAGAGTTTGTCTGCCACTTTTATTACTTGAGCTTCTATGCTTTGGCCTGCGCCCTCTTCATTCCACAGCGCAATATAGTGCTCGGCAAGCTCTGCGGGAAGGCCGGCAAATACCTCGCCAATCAATTCCTTGTTCACTTTTTTGATCGCATCTTCTACCTCCGAAGAATAGTGTTTGAAGGGAGTAACGATATCGCCAGAAAACATTTCTTCCATATCATGCACCAACGCCATTTCGAGCGCCTTTTGCTTATCCAGAACCAAACCTTCTTTCTCTAAAAGATGACAGAGAATACTTACGATATAGGCGGTAAAGTACGAATGGTCTGCCACGCTTTCCGGAAAATGCTGGGGCTTTAAATTAAACCGCATCACATGCGCTAGCGACCTGTTTTGGATGTGTTTGAAAATTTGGCTCATAATTGCATTATAACTCTTCAAATACTTCAGAGTAAACAAAAAACGTCCTGAGTTTAATCGAAGGACGTTCTTTGTTGCCCATAGCTCCTCTGGATAAGATTCCCGGAATAATCCAGGTGGGTGCCTCAGTCCGCCGCCAAGGCGGCGGATCATATCGGGCTCCCTTGAAAAGTGTAATGCGGATCTTATACAAAGGGATACCTGGGCATTTTCATTATACCATATCCCCAACAACCCATGTCAACCACAAGCAGTTCACATGCTTGTGGTCAACCCTCACATCATCTTTCTTTCCTTATCGAATATCGTTTGCCGCTGATCTTCGGGCACCTTCATCATATCGAGCCAAAACTTCCGCAAGAAGATGGTCGCGATGCCAAGACCCGTGCCAAGCAGAAGCAAGCCGACATACATTAAGATAGAAGAAACAGTCATCCCAGCTTCTCCCGCGAAACCACCGAACAGATAAGCGAAGAATCCCGCGAAACTGAAGAAATAGGCAGGGGCCAACTCAAACCAATTCGTAAGCTCAAGCAACACAATACTGGTACCGGCTATAAAAACAAGCGCTGGCAAGGCAAGTGTATCTCCAAGCATGCCAGTAACCGTTGGGAGCAACTTCACCACAAGCGCGCCTGCGATTGTCCCACCCACCAAACCGATAACCTCTTTGGGAACTCTGTTCAATTTTCCCGCGCCTGCTCCAAACACCAAAGCCCAGCTTAGAAACGGCACCCACAACACCCAGCCCTGCGCGGATCCAACCGCAACCCACAAAGCGGCAAGCGCTCCGACAGAAGCTGCGACTGGCAAAAATTTTCCGAATGTCATATAAGTTTTTTTAGTATGCTATTATTATATAAATGGCAGCGACCTTTGGTGTATATCCTCTTTCTAGTATACTGGAATAATTCATATGCAAAAAACAACTTATCCACATATCTTTGGGCGCACCCGCACGCTTGCTGATAGTCCGCGGGGGATAAAGCGAATTATCTCTGCAAAAGAGAGCCAAAAACAACAGGAATTATTGTTCGCGCTTGAAAAGGTTTCTCGTGTATTAACCGTAGAGATTCAACTTCAGAAAATCCTTGAGGATATGGCAACAATTGTCGCAAAAACACTAGGCGCCAAATATCAGAATCGAGGAAACTGATTTTGGCAAAAAAGCACCCCTTATTGTCTGGGATTAAAAGACTAAATCACAAATGAGCTCTCCAGACCGGAGAGCTCATATTTTTATTCCAAGATTCCGTCAAGGTTGACGTCGTAGAGAATTTTTTCCTGCACGATTTTATAGTTCACCAGTTCATCTTTGCCAAACCAATGCGGGATTTCTTTTTCTGCTTCTTGCACTGTTCCTGAAGCATGAATAAGATTTCGTATCGCCCTCTTGTCTATGTCTGCCATTTGATAAGAGTCGAGCACATAGTCCCCCCGTATAGTACCCACGTCAGATGAACGCGGTTCTGTACCCCCAGTGAGCTTTCGGACCACCTCTATGGCGTGCGCACCCTGCCACACCATGGCAACCACCGGACCAGAGGTAAAATACTTCTTGAGGCCATCGATCACCCGATCTCCCACCTCTTCAGGATCGTTCGAGACTGGCTCCATGCCGCGTTTCTTGTAGCTTTCAATGGCTTTCTCCCCCACTAACCTTTTCCAATTAGGGTCGAGCAGATAATGCTGTTCCACCATTTCTTTTGAGGGAACAAACATTTTTAATCCAACCAGTTTCAGGCCGACGCGTTCATAGCGTTTGATGATCTCTCCCACGAGAGATCGCTGAATCCCATCTGGCTTAATGATTGCCAGCGTCCTCTCTTCTTTTGGATGTATCATATACATTTTATATCACAAGTTATAAAAAGTTTCAATATAAAAAGGGGTGGCGTAGTTTCCTACGCCACCTTGTCCCTCACAAGTATTGCCGCCTGCAGTCGCTTCCATTTTAGCCGAGCACCAGGCCCGGAAATATCGCCCGTGGAGCCGCATTTGCAAGTAAGCACAACGTATGTATCCGTAGAAGGTCCTTCCTTCCAAGTATGAGCTTTCAGCCCACAGTCCTTTCCGTTGAAAGACGGAGTTGGCGAGACCCAGGCAAAGATTACGTCAGGATCTTTCACCTCCTGTATCCAATCAAGAGCCACCTGCTTTGCATCATCCGCAGCCCTCGCCCTTGGAGCAAGAACTCGCCGCTGCCCGGGAAGGACAGATCGTACAGATACGACAACCTCCCTTGAACTGAAAAGCTTTCCCAGTTTTGAGATCCTCTGGCCAAGCTCTTCAAGTTCACGTATTATCGCGGCGTGATCCTGCGGATCACGATGTGCAAACATAGCATCTATTTCATCGAGCTTTGCACCCTCCATGAGTTCGAGCCGACCCCCTATGAGTCGAAGTGAACTTTGCAGATTTGCAAAGTCTTTCCTTGGAGTACGCCTTGCATCTCCTGCTTTTAGACCTTCTTCACTGGCCCGCCTTCGAACGTATTGAAGCGCTTGCACGGTTTTCATTCTTCCCGCAATCACTACTTTCGCCAACCTCAACTGTAACTCTGCAGGTAGATTCACAAGCGCAAACGCAACAGAAGGGTTTAACTGTTGCTCTTCGGGTAAAGTAGGCTCTAGCAAAGCCTGAACCTCTAGGCTAAGTTTTACCAAGCTGGCGTGCTGGTATATCACCGTAGTAGATTTTCCAATCGCTTTGGCGATTCGAGGCGCGTTCCAACCCATTTCCATCATGCGCAGGATTGCCTTTGTTTTCTCAAGGGCCGTATGACCTTCGTTCCCGAAGTTGGAAATGAAAGCATGTACGAACTGCTCCTCTTCATTTCTAACAGGAACAACCAGCACACGAATGGTTGCGCGCCCCACTATGTGGGTTGCTCTCCAGCGGCGCTCGCCGTCAATGATCTGGCAGTAGTATACAGGATCATCGGGAAGCCATTTCACATCTATTGGCTTGATCTGCCCGAACTCTTCAATACTTCCCGCGGTTTCTTGAAGTGCTTTTTGATCAAAGAATTCCCGTGGCTGGCCCTTGAAGGGCTGTACGCGATCTACGGGAACCTCGATGATCATTCCTTGACATGCAAGAGCACCCAACCTTTCCTTCTCTTGCCTTTCTTCCAGGGTAAGAGGAGACACAAACGCACTATCGGCGATCACTGCGGTTGCTGTCGAGACCATACGATAATCCTCCTTCCACCGCAAACTTTACAGCAGTATATGTGGTATTAAGGGCTACTACTTCTAATATGAATCTTCATGAGAAAAAAGCAAGCGCAAGATTCCTTTAATATACATTACTTTTCAAACTGCAGAACTATATCTGATTCTTGATCGGTTCGCAAGACAGGGATATCCCCCAGGCGCGACAGCACCTCTTCTGTCGGATGACCATAACTGTTCTTTGCTCCCACCTGGATAATCGCCGTGCTGGGCGAAACTGCCGCGAGAAAAGCCTCGGAGCTTGAATATTTGCTTCCGTGATGCGGAACCTTCAAAACATCGGCCCGCAAATCCAAACCTTGGTCTACTAATTTCTGCTCAACTGCTTTTGTGATATCCCCGGTAAAGAGAAGGGAATGGCCGCTGTACACAAATTTCGACATAACAGAAGTATCGTTTGTCGCTTTGGCACTGGTAATCCCAGCATCATCGGGGTGCAAAATTTCCATGAAAACATTGGGATCTTTGTTCCAGAAAAGTTTCTGCCCAGTCCTCGCAAGAGTGATTCGCGTTTCTTCGTTTCCGAGCGCGCGTTCCCACGCGGCAAAAATATTCGTGTCGGCCCTCACACCTGTCCACAGCACATTTTCTACCTTGTACTGCTCCAATACACCAACCAATCCTGTAATATGGTCTGCATCGGGATGCGTAAGAATCATCAAATCAATACTCTTGTCCCAAAACGGCAGGGCCTTGCCTACCTTGTCTACAACCTTTTTGCCTGGACCGCCGTCAATCAATATTTGATGGCCTTGCGGAGTTTCAATAAAAATCGCGTCTCCCTGCCCAACATCAAAGAATGTTACTTTTAGATGGCCTCCTTCTAGGAGGTATCCCCATGCCACCCAGTTGGCAAACGCCAGCCCGAGAATTGCCAACAAAATGTATCGCCTCATTTCCGCATTGTACCATAAAGAAAGTGGCGTATCTCTACGCCACCTTGTTGTCTCTCGCGCTCATTGCCTTCTGCAATTGCGCCCACTTCTGAAGAGCGTTCTGAACAGCGTCTGCAAGCATATCTCCCGTAAGTGGGCACTTATCGCAATGAACGGTTACAATACTTTCTATGGCCAAATCGACGACCCAGCCATGAAAATCGGCGCCACACCCCTCGTCATCTCCCCGAACTATATTGACGTAGTGAAAGATCGAGCTTAGTTTGACAACCAGTGGACTTACAATCAGAGGAGGTTGCTCCTGCATGGCGCGTTTCTGCTGCCCTCCATCCCCACTCGCCCAGTTCGGAAGAGAGATCGGCTTCTCCGCCTTTTGTTGCTTTGCCTCGGGCTTCGGCTGCCTTACCTCCTCTGGCACCGTAATGACCTGGTAAGGTACGAGCCCACCGCCGTCTCCGAATGCTCGTACCACTTTCACAACTTGCTGTATACCTTCTGGATACCGGTTCCTTATCTTCCAAGAAAACTCCCGATCTTCCCTGAAAGGCAAACGAGAAATATCCTGCGCAAAAACGTTTTTTAGTTTCTGCACCACAGATGCATCATTAAGAACACCTCGAACTCGAGCGACTCGAGGCGATTCTGGCACGTCTGGAAACAGCATTTTTGCAAGCGAGGAAAGAGGGAAGCTCTTGCACTCCCCATCTTTACCCTCGATCCCAAAAAGCACCGCGCTCAATACCGTGATCTGGAACTCCGTAAACAGAGGGCCCGGCGTAGTTCGTTGCCACACCATAGCAATTACCTCCGCTTCGCAGATTTGACTTTAAGAGAACTATCTCCATATTTTCAAAACATCAGAAAAAGTCAAGCAAACGAAAACTCCATCGCTTCTTTAAGCGATGGAGTCAAATCGGCTCACTATAGTAGAGCTAACTGTTCATTGGCATGATCCTAAACATTCCTGTTCCGCATACGGGGCAGGTACCCTTCATCGCGGGGCGAGTTCCACCTCCCTTCTTCTTGATCTCGGTCTTTGCTTCGTCCTTCATCATCCTCTTAGCCTTACATTTTACGCAATAAGCTTCTGTAGCCATAAAATATAGAAAAAAATTAATCTGATAGCGTGACCTTGAATCGAGCTTGGCTCGACGGACTATTACTCTAGCTTAAATAAAGCTAAGACAAACGTCAACCCCTTTATCCACATCTGCACCAAAGGCACGCCCCACGCCTATTTGAAAAGCGTGGGGCGATGCTTTGATTTATCTTCGGAAGTCTCTCCGAGGTCGGCTGTCTCTGCGCTTGTTGTAGCAGTCTCTGCAGTACACCGGTCGGTCACCGCTTGGTTGAAACGGTACCTCCGTTGCCGCACCGCAGTCTGCGCAGGTCGCAGGATACATCTGACGCTCGAATTTTCCGTATTGATTCTCGTTTTCCACTAAATTTGGAAGTCAAAATCAACTTCAGTTCTCATGTGCCACTTTTTTATGCAGGCACAACACGTTAGATACTTCGACGAGAGTATGCGTGTATTCTATCCCCTTTCCGCTCTTTTGTCAATGGATCGAAGGCGTATGCGAAAAAAATAGCAGAGGGTCAAGATAAACAGACACCCCGCGATCAAAGCAGACAACAAACAGTACAAACAAAATGCCTCAAGCAAAAATGCCTGCACAAAGACAAACCACAAGCTGAATGCAAACCCTGCAACGGGAAAAAGAACCATAGCTTTCAAGAATATTGGCTTTTTGCGATCGAGAAACGCTACGGCCGAGAGAAAAACAGCAAGATAGTACAGTACTCCCAATAACGCAACAGGAATCCCAAACATTGTGGAATACGAACTCGTAAGCACCTGCTCGCAGCCGTTCAAAAATGAACACGTAACTTCAAAATGGAGATAATGTTTGGCGGTGAGATATGAGGAATCGAGAAATCCACCAAAGCTCAAAATCACCACCCCCCAAACCCACCATTTAGGAACCGAGGGCCCGGAGAATAGCCGTTCTAAACTCTTCATAACTTTGAGGATTAGGAGCGAGCCGCGTACCTGCCAAGAAGAAAGAGGGCGTGCTATCGAGACCATCGCGCACCGCATCGTCCAAATCTTTCTGCACATGATCCTCCACGACTGAAGAATCAATATCTACAAGAAATTGCTCCTTATTCAAACCCAGAGAAACGGCGTAGTCTAGAAACAAATCTTTCACATTCCCCTTGCTGGACCACTCCCCTTGTTTTTCAAACAACATATCGTGCATTCCCCAGAATTCTCCTTGAAGAGCCGCAGCTTCCGAAGCCCTCGCCGCGTTTTCCGCGTTCGCGTGAATCTGCCGAAGCGGAAAATGTCGATACACAAATGCGATACGATCGCCGAATTCCTGCTCTACTTGCTTCAGTATGGGAAAGTAAGCCCCGCACGCTGGACATTGGAAATCGCCATACTCAACCAGCGCAATCTGCGATTCTGGATTCCCCTTACTATGATCCACTTCTGAAACAGGCACCGAAAGCGGAGACAAAGAACTTGGATTTTGATTTGGATTCTGAGGAGGAGCAAAGCTAAACATCAAAAAAGCACCCCCTGCGACCAAAATACCTACTCCGCTCCAAATAAGTATAGATTTCATATATTCTATAGAGTTACGGTTTTTGCAGTTCAGCTTCGATAATCGCCTTAAGGTTGGCGTAAGGAAGCGCGCCTCGCACCGGAACGGCATTCACAAATGTCCCGGGCGTCCCATTCACCCCAAGACGCACCCCTTCTGCTTGTTGCGCCTCTACCTTATCTTTGTATTTCCTGGTCGCCACGCATGTATCGTACTGTGCAAGATTCACGCCAATCTGCCCCGCTACCTCGCGATAGAAAGCCAAACCTAAGCGCTCCTGCTGAGCAAACATGGCATCTGCAAACTGCCAAAATCCCTCACCTCCCTTTTGTTCTCCTACGCATTCAGACGCTTCTGCTGCAGGCCGCGCTTCAGAATGAATTTGGTCAAGCGGAAAATGGCGATACACTAATCTCACCTTATCCCCATATTCAGCAAGCGCCTGCTTAACAGTTGGATGAAATTGCTTGCAGAACGGACATTGAAAATCGGAAAACTCCACAATTGTGATTGGGGCGTTTGGATTTCCCTTGATATAGTCATCTTTCGTTAATTGAGGAGCCGTATCGCCATTTGGAGCAGGTTCACCTACCACCTGATCATCTCCCATCCCTTTCTCGAAAGAAAGATTTATTCCGCCTGCGGCAAGAACTGAAAGGGAAATCATAGCTCCCATCACAAGAATTGCCACAGGAGTAAAGTATTCCTTATATTTTTCCATTAAAAAGTAAGTTAGTTTATTACCTCTTTAACCTAGCACCCAGACTATTTTTTTTCAAGACGCCCCGCATACTCGTAGGCGGCCGTGGCAGCCACAGCTCCCATGGCGGCGGCAGTGATGTCTTGTTTAAAACTCCCAAAATGCGTAGTGGCATCACCTGCCGCGAAAATTCCTTGCTTATTTGTCCTCATCATATTGTCCACCTTCGTATATCCTTTTTCGTCTAGCTCCAAACCAAGCTGTTCCGCGAATGTCTTATCAGGGTCAAAGCCAACTTCAATAAACATGCCATCTACCACCAAATCATCAAGCTCTTTCCCAACCTCATGCTTTGAACTCGACAACACGAGTTTTTCCAATTTCTGTCCGCCCACAATCTCTTTCACTTCATGCTCCAGCAGAACTTCAACCTTATCGCCAAGATTTTTCATCCGTTCTGCGTTAACCGGCTCTGCGTGCACCTCATTTCCCCGCACAATCAAATAAATCTTTTTCGCGTACTCTGCCAAAAAATTTACGCCCTTGACCGAAGAATCTCCCCCGCCTACCATTGCGACGGTTTTGCCGCCGTACAAAGGGCCATCACATGTCCAACAATAGTGCACACCTTTTCCGGTAAGCTCTTTTTCATTAGGAAGATTGAGATGGCGCCGTCGTGAACCAGTCGCGAGAATTAGAGTGCTCGCCTCATGTACGTCTCCCTCTTCCGTAACAACTTTTAATCCTTCTCCCGTCTTTTCGATCCGCACAGCTTTTCCGTCTTTTATTTCAGCACCCACAGCTTGCGCCTGCTCTTTCATGATTTTCATTAACTCATATCCGTCAATCGCCTTCACGCCAGGATAGTTTTCGATGCTTCCCGCGCTCGCGGTCTCGCCGCCAAACTCACCCGCGATCACAAGGGTTTTCATTTTGTACCTGCCAGCGTACAGCCCCGCAGAAAGCCCTGCCGCCCCTGAACCTACAATGACAAGATCGTATCTCATATCAAAATTGTATCATCGTATACTTAGAAATGCAAAAACCAAATTTAAAAGGCTGGCTGGGAAACTCTTTCGAGAATCCCATCCAGCCTTTGCGCTGCAGCGAAGCCCTCCTGCTCCGCCGCTTTTATCTAACGGCCATACTGGCCGTACTTGGTGTACTCCAGCAGGCCCTTTGCCCGGGCTTCCTGGAGTGGCATAGGATCGCCGTGCCATGGGATGTACATACCTCCCGAAGTACCACAGTCGATCGTGTAACCGCCTGTGTGCCCAATGTTTGGCACTCCGTCCCAATCGCACGTAGTAAAGAGCCCTTCGAGAGTGACGGACCGGATAACGATAGATAGTCGGGACGTTCCCTTTTCAAGGAGCTGTCTGACGATCACCTCTACGTCCTCCGGTTTTGGGGCAACCTGGAGACTGCCATCCGTCACCATCTGCTTGATAACGTTTGTGATCATCTCCGGACTAACAGTGCCAGCAGGACCTTGGAGACCCATAGCTCCGTCTTTCCCATCCTTGCCCGACTCACCCTTGTCTCCCTTTACGAGGGCAAGAGTGATCGGGTTGCCAGTCATGGCCGTCGCCACCGCATTGGGATCGGCATCCCTGCCAGCTGGGCCGGTAGGGCCCGGAATTGGATCCTTCATCGCAAATACCCACAGGGGCATAGCGATGAGTACCAGTCCTGCGAAGATCAGAAACGTCTTGAGCCACGAAAACCCGTGCCTATCGTGAACGTAGATGTTCGGATGGACATGAATCTCTCTGGCTTCTACTGTGGCAGGAAGGCGTCCCGGGTTATCTTGCAGATCCCGCACAAGCTGTTCCAGCATGACGGTTCCGTGTTCCTCGCACCAACAGGTGCAAATTGGTTCCGCAGTAGGTAAATACCCACGCCGATGCCATTTCCCAAACGTAACCATGTCTCCCTCCCTCATTAAAGCATTAAGGTCTGCCAACATTATACACTCTTATGCTAATTTTGTCAAGGATAAAAACAGCCCATTTCTGGGCTTACCATGATAATAAACTAAGACTCCTTCTATACCTTCAAAAGACTGTTCCAGTCTGCGGCGAAGCGGTCGATGCCCGCATCAGTCAGTTCATGGGAAATAGCAAATTCAGACCAATCCTTATGCAAATCAAGCTGTTCGTACGGAATGGGTTTGAGGTTTTCTGGCTTATATGCAAAATTTTCATCGGGCATGGGCATTCCCTTTTCTCCCCACTCCTTAAGAACTTTGAATGGCGCGGTCACAATGTCTGTTCCCAAATGGATTGCATATATCAGATGGTCTAAACTTCGCACGCTCGCGGTCAACACCTCAACATGCCCATCCCCTTTCTCGTACATGCGAATGATATTTTGAATGAGATCCATCCCGTTTTCACCGCGATCATCGAGCCTGCCAATAAAGGGGGAAACAAACACCTGGCCTTTCTTGGCCCCTCGAGTTGCCGCGTACACTGCCGCGGCCTGCTGTTGCGAAAAACAAAGGGTCATGTTCACGCGCATTCCTTCCTCGACGCTCTTTTTCGCTACCTCTAAGCCTTCTCGTGTAGTTGGATATTTGATATGCGCGTTGGGAATCCAAGAAAACATTTCCCTCCCCTGCTTGAGCATCTCTTCTGCCGTAGTGTTTTTATCCGCGTATACCTCAACAGATACAGAACCATCCGGAATCAGGCTCGAAACTTCCTGTACGATTTCTCTGTAAAAACCATGCAGCTCCTGAAGTGTAAATTTTTCTCCGCCTTCAAGCCTTGCTTTGATCTCGGGATTTTTATTCACAAGCGAAGGATTCGTCGTCTGCCCGTCGAGAAAACCAAGAAGCCGTATCGCTTCTTTCGTTTCTTCCGGATCCCCGCTATCCAAAAATATCCGTGTTTTCAAATCCTCTGGCTTCATAATTACGTGCTAGGCCCGGCCTAGCACGGGAATAATACTGTCGACTTTTTTAGTTAATAATACCATACGAACAAAATCTTCATACTCGGCCGGACTCGCAAAAAGTGTGCTGACCACTCCCTTATCAACGATCGGGGAATCTCGCAACCCTAAATACTCTTGATTTGTGCTCCACCCAAAATCCTTCGCAAAATTCATAACAGCCTCTACATCTTTGAGGCCTTCTTCTTTGAGTCCTGGCTCAAGAAGTTCTGCTGGATTCACCACATTGATATAGACGAGAAGATTTTTCAAATAATCGTCATCACCTACCCGAACTGCTTTAAATCTACCCTGGAATAAACTGCCTACTCGTTCGTATTTTTTGTTAAAATACATGGCGTAACCGGTGCCGAGTTTATGCATAAATTTTGTAATGCCTTTCTCCACGAGCTCTTCGAGAATTAAATGAAAGTGATTAGGCATAAGGCAATCCGCTATTATTCGAACAAGCGGCTGGCGTTCCACGCTGTTCTTCTCCATAAACTCTCGAAGAATGCGGAAGTTTATCCTCCCCTCATGTTCTCTTTCAATCCTCCAAAGAAGATTTGCGGTAGCCCTCTCATCATTAAATAAAAAAAGGCCTTGTAAAAAACGCCATCGATCTCTGTCTTGCATAAAGATACTCCGCTTCTCTACTCCTCGATTATACACATGGTATATGCAATTGGGTGCAAACTTTACTTTTCTCATATGGTTTGTGCTAGGCCCGGCCTAGCACAACTATAAAGACTGATCAACAAAGAGAGTTGTATTTTTCATTTCACGCAGAATACGGCCTGGAGTTTTAGCAAGACTCCCTTTCTTTGCCAAAATCAATTTAACCGCTCTCCGCTTCTTGGATCCAGTCACATACGCCACACTGCTTTCAACTTCATTGCGCAAAAAAGGGAATGTAACGGTCGTTCTTTTTGGATATTCAGTTTTACTCCTGGTCGCATCGTATCCCGCGACCCAGTGCTTTTGATTTTCAAAAAGTCGATCAAACCTCTTTGAATTTTCAGTAGAGGGTATAATCCCCGCCGTATGCCCATCTTCTCCAATTCCTTGAGTACAGATAATCTTGCCTTCCGGATACTTCCTCCGCCATGCACGCAATCCCCGTTCGAATTTCCTCGACAGCGCATGAAGACTAATCTTGCGATGGATCCGCGTATCAATATAATTGATTCCTTTGCGCTCCGCCTTTTTGTAAAACTCGGTTTCGGCAATTTGGGAAAAATTGTTCACCGCGGGATCCCGACTGAATCTCTCATCGAGCACAGTAATGGTAATATTCTTTCCGACATTCCGCATCTGGATGCCATCGAGCAACTCCAAGGCAGATCCGCCAGACAACATCAAAAGAACCTGTCTCGCTTTTGCTTCTCTCAATAGCGAGTTTAACTCCAAAATTGCCTTTCGCATCGCTGTTTCTCTACTGGCGCTTCTTGAGATTTTCATAGCTACTTAATACTGTGGCCGCCGAACATATGGCGAAGCATCATTAAGATTTTTCCCGTGTAGCTTGGCTTCTTTGCAGACTGCACGCGAAAGTTAAACGCGGCGTTGATTGCCGGCACCGTAACACCAAGTTTTTTCGCGATTTTCACGGTCCATTCACCCTCGCCCGTATGCTGAACTGACCCCGACGCTTCCTTCAACTCTCGTCCATACTTCCTAAAACCTTCCTCGAGCCACCCCGTCAAACGCGACTGTATTACGCTACCATTGTTATACACACGAGCCACCTCTTGTAAGTCCAGAGCAAATGGCACTTGCTTCATAAGGGAAAATCCCTCTGCCAAAGACTGCATCATTCCATACTCAATGCCATTATGCACCATTTTCACGAAATGCCCAGCGCCGGATTTTCCCATATATCCAAAGCTCTCTTCCTGCGTAAGATCTTTAAATAGGGGCTTGAGTTTCTCAAACACTTTTTTCTCGCCTCCGATCATGAGAGCAGGCTCTCCCTGCCGCACAGTGGCAGGACCGCCCGAAACCCCAACATCCAAAAAGTGAATACCTTTCTGGCTCAATTTTTTTGCGCGAGAAATTGAGTCTTCATAAAACGAATTCCCCCCGTCAATCACTACATCGCCTTTCTTTAGATATGGCACAAGCTGTTCGAGAACAGAATCAACAGGCTTTCCCGAGGGAACCATAATCCAAATAGTCCTTGGCTTTGGCAAGGAGACTACAAGTACTTCTAAATTTTGCGTGCTCCCCTTTCTATTCGTATCGTATGTTTCAAGAAGCCATCGCTTCTGTTTCAGCCTCGCAACCATGCTCGATCCCATTTTTCCTAAACCTATATACCCAATTTGCTTTCTCATGTCTTGGGCATTGTATTTTTCTGATAAATCTGAAGTGGAGTTTTATTCTCCTGCCAGGCGCGCAAAATCGGATCGACAAACTCCCACTCTGCCATAATCTCATCAGTGCTTACAAAAAGAGTTTGATCGCCCCGAATCACGCTTAGCAAAAGCCGCTCATACGCGTCCGCGAGCTGTTCCCCTCCGAACGCCTCTTTATAATCAAAAATGAAGTCCTTCTCCTCCAACGCCATTTCGGGTCCAGGTTTCTTCACCCAAAAGGAAATACGGATGCCCTCACTCGGCTCTATCCTGTAGCGAAGGACATTTTGGCGTTCGTTCCCCCGAAATAGCACGGTAACTTCAACCCGATCTTCGGGCATTGCTTTCCCGCTTTCCAAAATAATCGGCACATCTTTCCAACGGGGCGTATCTATATGTGTCTGGATCCGAAAATATGTTTCGGTCTGTGATTCTGAAGCAACACCTCCTTCTTGAAGATATCCTTCGTACTGCCCACGAACACTGTTCTTTGATACATCATCGCCTTTCCAGATTTTCAAAGACCGTAAAATTTCAGCCCTCTTTTTCCGCACCGCGGCCGCATCGAGTACTCCCGGATTCTCCATACAAAATAAAGCCAAGAGTTGAAGAAGATGATTCTGCCCCACATCGCGCAGAGCGCCAATTCCTTCGTAAAACTCCCCCCTGGCGCCAATCCCATCTTTCTCAAGAAGCTCAATGTGGATTTTTTCAACCGCCTTTTTATCCCAGGAATCTTGAAGAAACGAGTTTGAAAAACGGAACGCCAAAATATTCTGCACAGTCTCTTTTCCCAAATAATGATCGATCCGGTAAATCTGTTCTTCGCGGAACAGCTTTCCCAAGAGCTTGTCGAGCTCTTGGGCAGTCTGCAAATCCTTCCCAAATGGCTTTTCCACGATCACGCGCGTCCATCCCTCTTCCGCGCTGCACGGCTCGGTCAATTTCGAAGACGCAAGCTTACGGAAAATTGTTTCGTAAAATTTCGGAGAAGCCGCGATATAAAAAAGCTTATTGGCGCATACCTGCCATTCCCCGTCTTTTTGGCCCAAATAAGAAGCCATGTTTTGATAACCCTCGTTTTCCTCAAAAAGCCCTTGCTGATAGACAAAAAACTTCGTGAACTTATCGATCGCGGACTGCTCTGCCGCGGGCACTTTTTCCTTCACAATCTGGCAAACCTGCGCCCGAAATTCTTCAGTGGTCAAAATATCTTTGGCAAATCCGATCACCTGAAATAAGGGCGGAAGATGCCCCTTTTGATACAAATGAAACAAGCCCGGCGTAAGCTTGCGCCTCATTAAGTCTCCAGTCGCCCCGAGAATCACCAATATCGTCGGCAGAAGATTTTGTTTATCTTGTATTTGTTCCATTTGGCTTATTTTCCCTCTTTAGAGAAGATCGAGCAAGGCCCCCTCATAATTAATGCCAAAAATGGCGAAAAAATCATATATAAAGCCGATCCAAGATAGATAGCTGCTCGTAACCATCATAATGCCGAGCAAAACAAGGAAAATTCCACCGATAACCGAAACCCAATGTAAATACTTTGCAATTTTTGCGAAATGAGTTGAGGCCCATCCCACCGCAAGCGCGGTAAGCAAGAACGGCAAGGCAAGCCCAAGAGAAAATACGAAAAGCAGAAACGCGCCTTGTCCGACGGTCGCAGACGAAGCCGCAAGCGTAAGAATAACTCCGAGAATCGGTCCCACGCAAGGAGTCCAGCCCAAAGCAAAACTTGCGCCAAAAAGCAAAGAGCTTATGGGCTTACCTGGAGTAAGCGTATTCCCCAAGTGGAGCCGGCGATCTGCCCTTAGAAACCCAAACAACGGAATATTGAGCGCGGAAGTCGCCATAAACAATCCAAATAAAATAACAAACACTCCGCCGAGTCGCACCAGAATCTCTTTATATTGAAACAAAAATGACCCTCCCAAACCGAATAGCGTGCCAAGCAAAATAAAGACACCACTAAAACCGACCACATACAAAGCGCCGTTGAGGAAAATTTTTGACTTTGTTTTTCCCGAGCCTGAGATAAAACTTAAATACCCCGGCACCAAGGGAAATGTGCAGGGCGCAAGAAACGTAACAATTCCTGCCAGAAAGGCAGAAATAAGAAAAGTAAAACTCAATGAGTCCATTGTTCTATCTCTTAATTCCCAATAATTCCGAAAGCTTTTTTTTGTCGAAACCAATAACAATTTCACCACCAATATCCATCACAGGAACGCCAAGCTGCCCAGATTTTTGAATCATATCCTCTCTGGCTTGTTCGTCTTGCACCACGTCTTTCTCCTCGTATTGCACGTTATTCTCTTGGAAAAACTCCTCTGCTGCCTTACAGTACACGCACGTTGGCGTGGTATAGATGATCACGTTTGCCATAATGGTATTATACTTTCCTGCCAATTTCCAGTCAAATCTAGCTCATCCGTCTGTACATTTCTTTCGCTTTGCGGTATAAAGTAACCTAGCAAACATTTTTAGGCTTATAGGAGAAGAAGGAGAATGGCACTTCATCTTTCCCAAGAAGACCAACAGCTCTTTGAAGAACTAAAAAAATTTGGAGTTCTCCAGCATGTTGATGGGCACCGACTCGACCAAAGCCAAGGAGTTTTTATTGTAATGTGCTCCGATGGCGACCAATCGCCAGATATCATTACCTTCCATAGCAACCTCATGAACCAGCAAAGAGATGTACCGCGCCTGCATCTGTTTGCAGACCACGGTTTGGCGCTGTGCCTCGCGCCCGATTCTCCGCTCAGCAGAAATTACCGGGGCCAAAATCTCTTTGAAAGCATTGGAGATGTTCCCACGCTTAAGGGCATCAAAACCGGAGCACTCTACATTCATGCTCCTTGCGCCGCGGCAACGCGCGCTGAGCTCAATCTGCTTGAGCAGATACGCCTCGTGAAGGCCGGAAAGGCCCTTATCCTCAAACAATTTCCAGGTTTGCAAATAGCTTGCTTTCTCCATATAGATAATGGAGGAAAGCACAGCTACTTCATCGAAGGATCCTTATGGAGGGAATGGCTCAAACGACAATCCAGCCTCCCCGTTCTTTAAGGACAAGCCGCCTTGCAGTTTTTCTGTATTGGCGGCTCTTTTTTTTACAAAGGAACTATCTCGCCAGAGAGACGCGCGAGGTATTTTTCAATACGAATTTGAGGAAATTCTTTTTTGAGAATCTGCTCTGCTTTTTCAAGCTCTGATTTTTGAGTATTCAATTCCTCATCAAAATTTGCAAACGCTTTGCTTCCGCCATACGCTCCGCAATCTTCGTGTTGAATAAGCACGCTGATTTGGGGTTCGTGGAGTTTATTAGAAATTCTTATTTGCTCTAACACAAAATTGTTCTTGAGAGAATCTGCCGCAAGCCGCTTTACGCTTCCTGCAACCGAAACCAAATCATACCCTTCAGGAAATCTTTTCTGCAGATACTCGCAAAGCATGTTTCGAAATCGAAAATCAATGCAATGGAGAACTACAGCTTCGCATGTATGTTGATTGTTTATATTCATAATATTTTTATTTGATAACAATAGAAAAGGGTGGTATATCTCGCCATGAGAATATTACCACCCTTTGAACCTAGCTTGCAACCTCTTCATAGGCATCTTGAAGTTCTTCTTCTGCGTCATCTTCCTCTTCGGCTAATGTTTTTTGCCTCAAGGGACCAGACGACCGATGATCATCTCCCCACGTGGATGCTTGCACGTAATTCTTGAATTCCTGCGTCAAGCCGCAGTTGTCACAACATCCTTGACTTACAGGCCCCTTTGCCTCCTTAATTATCCAGTAGTGCTGATAATTATTCTTCCTTGAGGGGCATGGTCCTCCTTCTCCGCCTGCCATAGCGTCTCCTCCTGCCTTTTAGTTTATAAGAGTATAGAATACTTTCCAAAAAAATTCAACAAAAAATCCTGGGGCTCGCCAGCTTGCGAAACCCCAGGACTACGAACGCAGATAATACACATAATAGCCTCTGGTCTTGGCCATCATGCGTTCCACATATTGCACTTTGCGCGTGGCCAGCGCTTGCCGCAAAGGAACAATGCTCCCATTGAACAGCACAGGCCATCCAAGGCAAGTATCAAACCCCCGAATGTGCTCGACGTGGTCGAACTTTTCTCCCAGCCTCTCACAGAATGCTTTCCGTTCTTCTGCTGTGTCAAACTTCTCCCATGTAAGCTCCTCTGGTTCAATATACCCCTTAATCGCATCAGGGTAGCGGGCATTCAGCGTTTGATGAAGCCATTCATCGTCTTGTGTGAGAAGCTGTTCTCTCGTAATTTCTCCTTTCTCGTACAGCGGCAAAACCAGCTTTTTTAGGTAGAGATCAAGCGCTCTTGAATAGGGATTAAAGAGCAACTCCTCATGCTCATAAGCCCGCAAAAGAATAAACCGGTACAGACGCTCTGGGTCTGCAAACGCAAATTGTGATCCTCCATGAACAAAACGAATATCCTGCCAAATATCCATTACGAGCGGATATCTCTGACAAAGACTTCGAATCTTGCCTGGTCGCGTGCGACCAACATGGTAGCAATCCACGCCGGTGTAGGCAATCCTATCGAGCATGTTGAGGAGCTCGCCTATCGTGCCTTTGTTTTCAACCCATCCCTGGGCTTGCGCGAGGTTGAACCCGAAACGCTCTTTCCACCGCTTATCAAGACCGTGATGCCTCAACACCCAGCTGAAGTTCCTTTCTTCGTCGAGTCCCGCGGGATCCACGCGCTTGATCGAATCTCCGCCAGCTGGCATTGCAATATCGTGGCACGCGGCAGTAAGCACCATCGGAGCTCTTTCCTGCTCTGTAAATCCATTTCTCGCGAGCACCAGATCCATCAAAATAGCCACGATCAAAGAGTGAATCCATCTCGTATGGGTAAATTGCGGTGTCGTATACGCCAACCTTACGTTGCTGCCCTGCCAATTCTCTGGCCGCGGCGGAACAAGATACCCAAGCTGGCTAATGCCACCTAATCGGTGCCACGCTGGACTATGGTATAGTTCAGCAAAAACTCCTTTCCCCTCCCAAAGGTCGACATAAAAGTCTGTAGAACTGAAGGGGAGTATTGTGCGTGTGAAACCAATCGCATCCCCCCAGTCATCCACTACGTCGTAGATGCCATCGCGGGGAATAATGTATACTTCAGGATGAGCAGGATCGAACAATTCTTTGAGGGGCAAACGTTTCCCGAGATACTCCTCAAAACTTTTGAAACGCTTCCGTCTTCTGGAGATGCTCGGATGCCAGCCAAAACCCCTGGGCGCAGTAGTACACTCCGGCAGAATAAGCCACGTCATGTCAAACACGTTCTCACCTCCTTTTTTTAAAAGTACTTACTACCAAAACACTACCACGAAACTCTCTCAGCTTCCATCTCGCGCTCCAAGTTGACAAATGAACCGCCTGCACCTTGTGCGGGCTTTTTTATTGAAATAAATAACGAAAATGCCCGGCGCGTGATTTTACTCACGGCCGGGCTTAGTCTTGACCCGACATTAACATGCGGGTCTTACGACCTGCCGGATAGTCATATCCAGCAAAATCCATCCTCCTTTCGAAGGACGGCCGGGATGGGATGGGAGGGCATGCGAGCAACCACAGACACGAGCCGAGAGGCGCGGGCCGGAGGAAAGCTAGAGGACTGACCCCAGATGAAAGTCAGACCTCCACTCCCTATTGTACTCAAATAAAATTTAAAATCAAGTCCCTCAAAAACGATCGGGGAAATAAAAGTCTCCTGCTAATTGCGAGGAGACCTAAGCCGGCGCGCGAGCCGACCCTTCTAATTTCCAGGGCTGATTGGCTCTGGTGAATAGAGAATAAACACACCCGACTTGTTATTCTTGTCAACAAACCATACCCTTGAAGGATTGCAATCGTCCACGTGTGCCGAACAAGATTGAATCTCATCGAGTACGAACGTAACCCCTTGGGCGCCCCCTCTATTGTAAGTAACTCGGATTCTCTGATCGCTCAGAGCTTCAACAGTAGTCTTATCAGGAGATCGTAGCATCAACATACCTACTCCCGCCTCGACAAATGCAGCCAATGCTCGCCGAAGTTAGTCGGTCCTTTGCAATCCGTGCACACGATGTGCCTGTCCCCAAATACCGTCGATAACACGAATCCTAAAGCCAATACTAATCGCATAACCAACCTCCCTGAGTATTCTTACTTTATATATACCATTTTAATTCTCATTTTCAAAAGAAATTCGGGAAATAAAAAGGGCCGCTTACTTTAAGTAGTAAGAGGCCCCTCCTCCTTCTTGGGTTCTGGAAATATACAGACCAGTAAACCTACCGCCATCAAGACTACACCCAGAATGCCAAAAAACCAGTGGTTTGCAAGCGCGAAGTTACTCCTTTCGAGCGTACCTACCAATAAGCCATCTTTAATTTCGTACGCTTCTACCTTCGCATGGTAGTTAAACCCGTACGCCCATGGAATGCCTTGCGTGTAGCGGAAAGAAACACCTTTTACAACAAAGCCATAGACGACGCTACCTTCATCAACGGCCATCCGCACTTCTTCCCCTTGGGCAATCTGGAGAAACTCGCTTTTGACATGCATGTACTTGGTTCCATAAACACCTTCAACTAGTCGGCCCTCTGTTACGGAAACTGGCAAGAGTTCTAAGATTTCTGTTTTGCGAGGTTCCGAGGGAAAACCCGAAACGCCGCATGGGCCCAGCAGCAACACAAGCCCAACTACTAACCCCGCTACTCCTATAAGTACGTTCGAAAATGCCTTGTCGCTCATTGAACTGCTCCACGTACCCATCTCTTCTGTACTCCTATTCCCAGTATGCCCAGAACTAAATTAACTATATAGAATTCTTTAGGAACTGTCAATCCGGCGCAAAAAAGATCAAACTAAAAATTCACAAGGGCGATGACCCCGTAGAATCGTCTGCGGGCGATCACGGGGTAAACTTCCTAGAAATTAACCAACGCTATAACCTCCTTATCGGTGACTTCGACGGTGCCGGAAATTATCGGGAGTTTTTGGATGACGCCGTCGGCAGATTCGATGACAACCTCGCCTTCGCGGAGAAGCGAGATTAAGGGCGTATGCTCTGCCAAAACCTGAAGCTGACCGTTCACACTCGGAACAGTAAGCGACTTTGCATCGCCCACGAATATTTCTCTATCAATTGCGAAAACCCGAAGAGGAAAGGTCATACTTCATCAATTCCGCCCTTGAGGTAAAACGCTGACTCTTCTTTGGCGTCGTGCTTCCCTTCGATGATCTCTTTGAACCCACGGATAGTGTCCTCACGCGACACATACTTTCCTTCGCGGCCGGTAAATTGCGCAGCCACAGAAAAGGGCTGCGACAGAAATCGCTGGATTCTCCTGGCGCGAGCCACTGTAAGCTTATCTTCATCGGACAGTTCTTCCATGCCGAGAATCGCGATAATATCCTGCAACTCTTTATACCTTTGCAAAATGCGCTGAACCTGCCGAGCCACTTGATAATGCTCCTCTCCCACAATACGGGGATCAAGCGCGGAAGAACGGGACGCCAAAGGATCCACAGCCGGGTAAATTCCCAGCGAAGCCAGCTCGCGTGAAAGCACCACAGTAGAATCCAAATGCGAAAATGTTGTGGCAGGCGCGGGATCTGTAATATCATCTGCCGGCACATAAATTGCCTGCACCGAAGTTACCGAGCCATTTTTTGTGGAAGTGATACGCTCTTGCAATTGGCCCATGTCAGTGGCAAGCGTAGGCTGATACCCTACCGCCGAAGGCATTCTTCCAAGCAAAACCGATACTTCAGACCCGGCCTGCACAAAGCGAAAGATATTGTCGATAAACAAAAGCACGTCTTTGTGTTTCTCGTCGCGGAAATACTCTGCCATTCGCAAACCGGTTAACGCGGTGCGGAAACGCGCGCCTGGCACTTCATTCATTTGGCCAAAGACCATGGCGGTATTTTTGAGCACGCCCGATTCTTCCATTTCCCGGTACAAATCATTGCCTTCTCTTGTCCTTTCGCCAACTCCCGCAAACACCGAATATCCACCGTGTTCTTTTGCGGTGTTGTGAATCAATTCTTGGAGCAATACGGTTTTGCCCACACCAGCTCCGCCGAATAGTCCAACTTTACCTCCCTTTAAGAACGGAGCAAGTAAATCAATTACCTTGATGCCGGTTTCAAAAAGTTCAGGTTCAGTTTTTTGATCTTCGAGTTTGGGCGCAGGCTGATAAATAGAAGATCTCTCTCCTTTTACTTCCCCCTTTCCGTCAATTGCGTTTCCGAGCACGTCAAACACACGGCCAAGCACTCCTTCACCAATAGGCACAGAAATAGGAGCTCCGGTATTTTCTACTTCGGTTTTTCTTTGGAGGCCGTCGGTACTATCCATTGCCAAGGTGCGCACGCGAGAACCCCCCAAGTGCTGGGCAACCTCAAGAATAAGATCTTTTTGGCCTTCTCTTTTTATTTTGAGCGCGGTTTGAAGTGACGGAAGATCTTTCTCAAACTCCACATCCACCACTGGCCCCATAATTTGTACAATATTGCCTTTCGTCATAATTATTTAAAAACTTTAATGACCAAATCCTAATGACCAATTTCTATAGAAAACTATATCAAAATAGAGTAAAAAATCAACTGATTTGCAATTTTCCCGTGTTTATGATTGCATAAAGCAAGTAGCGGAACCGCATAGTAAAGGAGGCAAACATGGCCTATAAGCTCGTAAAGCAAGAAATCACCATCCAAGAACTCGCAGAGCACATACGAACTTACCTCGCAGAGCACCCATGGCCTATGCATGTGTCGAGGCTCCAAACATGGATTGTCGAGAAAGACCGTGTATTCTTCTCCTTCGCAGGGCAAAGAGAAGCGATTGGGCTTCTTATCAGCCAAGGGGCTACCCTGGAGATAACAAAAGATGGGGTAGTTCGTTCTCTTATTCCAGCGTAAACTGCTTCCGTCTTCTGCGGCCTCGATCTTCCCTACGTTCAGATCGAGGCTTTTTTATTCATTAGTTAAGGCTTCTTTTGCTGTTGAAATTTCGGTAAGCTCTTGGGTAACCGCGGCTTGGCGGGCTTTATTCAACGCGAGCGTCAACTCTTCTCCCAAGCGGTTCGCGTTTTCGGTCGCATTTTTCATCGCAATCATGCGAGCGGAATGTTCAGAAGCGTTTGACTCAAACACGAAATACATAATCTCAACCTGGATCAAATTCTCCACTAAGGTGCGCATAATTTCCTCTCTCGAGGGTTCGAGCACAAATGACATTTCCCTGTCCTGAGCCGCGTCGAAGGATTCCTGCCTTACAATTTCTGAATACTTTCCAGTCTTGGGCACAACCCCTTCCATAGTGCGCCCAAGCTCCTCTACAATCAAGGGCAATATATCATGTATTTCCACCTTTTGCACAAGCGCGGAAACAAACTGGTTTGAACATACTACTATCTTGTCATAGTCGCGCGCTTTGTATGCTTGCACCAGCCAGTCTGCCAAAGGTTTCACGTCGGCAAACGTAATAATATCTGAAAATTGGAAAAATTCTGCGGCAATCGTTGCCCCCTGCTTTTTGAAAAAATCTCTCGCCTTTCTGCCTACTGCCACAATTTCTATTTGTTTTCCTACGATTTCTTGGGCTTGTTTCCATTGAAAAGCCGCACGCAATACCGAACTATTAAAACCTCCAGCCAAGCCCTTATCTGATGTGATGACCACAAACGCAATTTTGTTTCCCTCTCGTCCTTGCAGGAACACACTTTCCATCTCCTCTTTACCAGCTTGTTTCAACAAGTGTAGAAGCAAAGCAAAAGACTTTTTCGCATAGGGCCGCGCGTTCAAAGCCACTTCCTGCGATTTGCGCATTTTTGTGGCTGCCACCATTTGCATGGCGCGCGTGATCTGCTTGATGTTCTTCACTGCCCCTATTTTCGTTTTCAGTTGTCTTGTCGACGCCATATACTTGATAATTTACTCAAATATTCTATAAAGGAATTACTAGGCAAAGTTCTTAAGGAGTGTAAACTATGAGCCTGCAGACGAGAAACAACATAATTCTAGGCGACGCTTATCTGATACTTCTTTCCGCCATGCTCTGTATGCTGATACTCTATCTCTCACTCGATCGCGCTCCATTTCTCCCCGTGAAACTAGCGATATTCCTCGCTTCTCTCTTCGGGGGAATATGTCTGCTATCTACGATCGCATTCATCCCCATCCTGTGGCTGGTTGATGAATACCTGCCAGTGCGCCGTTACGAAAAATGCCATCCCTCCTAGCTGCTCTTTCATGCCCGCGTCCGCCAATTGGCCGATCTGCGGGCATATTTTTTACATTTTGAAACTATCCAACGCTTTCTTTAATTCTGTTTTGGTTTCGTCTGCAAAATCGCGGGAATCGCGAATGGTTTCCAAAATCTTTTTGTGATGATCTTTGAGGTACTGAATCAATTTCTTCTCAAAATCGTGCACTTGTTCCAAGGGCACGACATCAAGATATCCTTCGTTTCCTGCGAACAACACAGCAACCTGCTCCTCCATTGGCATTGGCTCAAATTGCGACTGCTTTAAAAGCTCCATTAAGCGTTGGCCTCTGTCAATTTTTGCTTTGGTTGCCTTGTCCAAATCTTGCGCGAACTGCGCAAAGGCCGCCAACTCCTGGAACTGCGCCAAATCGAGTTTTAACTGCGACGCCACTTTCTTTGTTGCTTTGGTCTGCGCCGCGGATCCCACACGAGAAACCGAAAGCCCGATATTCACGGCAGGCCGCTGGCCTTTTGAAAATAAATCAGTTTCCAAATAAATCTGGCCGTCGGTAATGGAGATCACATTGGTGGGAATATACGCGGACACATCACCAAGCTGTGTTTCAATAATCGGGAGCGCGGTTAAAGAACCCCCTCCTTTTTTATCGGAAAGGCGCGCGGCACGTTCAAGTAAACGTGAGTGCAAATAGAATACATCGCCGGGATACGCTTCGCGGCCAGGCGGGCGGCGCAAAAGCAACGCAATTTGGCGCCATGCCCACGCGTGCTTCGACAAGTCGTCGTAAATAATCAAAACATCTTTGCCTTTGTCGCGGAAATACTCACCCATTGAACACCCGGCATAGGGCGCGATATACCAAAGCGAAGCTGGCTCTGAAGCGTTTGCAGTTACCACAATCGTATAATCCATAGCCCCCCGCTCTTTTAGCTCTTCCACAAACTGCGCTACCTTTGACGCCTTTTGCCCAATGGCAACATATATGCAAATAGGCCGTTTTTCCGCAGGTTCGTTGAGCTGATTTAAAATAGTGTCTTGTATTAAAGCAGTTTTCCCAATTTGCCGGTCGCCGATAATAAGCTCTCTTTGGCCGCGGCCAATAGGAATGGCGGCGTCAATAACTTTAATGCCGGTCGCAAGAGGAGTATTCACCGATTGACGATCCATTACCGAAGGAGCTTGCCGCTCAATCGGGAGCTGCTCTTTGGTCGCAATACTGCCCTTGCCATCCACTGGAACACCAAGCGGATTCACCACGCGGCCCAGCAAACCTTCCCCTACTGGCACCGATAATACTTTGCCTGTTCTTTTTACAATATCGCCTTCTTGAATTTTGAAATCTTCTCCAAGAACCACAGCGCCAACCGTGTATTCTTCCAAATTCAAAATCATCGCGGGAATAGCCTGCTCACCAATTTCAACCATTTCAGAAAACATCGCATGTGGAAGGCCTTCAATTTGTGCTACTCCATCGCCAACACTCACTACTTTACCGATCTCTTCACCTTTTGAGCCAGTTTCTATTCCTTCGAGCTCTTTTTTTAATATGTCGAAAATAAAATCCTTACTCATTGCTCAAAGTTAATAGTTTAGAAATACGCTTCAGTTTTCCACGAATTGTTCCATCGATCACATACTCATTTCCCAAGAACAGTGCCACGCCACCGATTACACTAGGATCAACTTTTTCTTCTGTTCTGTATTGCCTTTTTGAAAGCGCTGCTTCAAATTGCTTACTTGTTTTATCGGGCAAAGGCTCTGCCGTAAGCAGGACAGCCATCTTCCCATTTCTTTCTTTCCACGCTCGCGCGAACTCCTGCAAAATTTTGCTTACTTGTTTTGAAGCTCCACGCTTATACAATAAATGTTTCCAGTTCTGCGCTCTTTTTCCCGCTTCTTTCTCTGAAAGCCCATCAAATGCTTCAACCATTGCTTTGGCAAATATTTTTGGTCTATTTTGCTGCATAATTCTTGTCCAAATAACTCAAAACCTCCCTTGCCGCCTTGTCTTGATCTTCTTTAGTTGTGCTGCGCGACAAGAGCTTTTCCGCCATCAACACCGCGAGATTTTTTATTTCGGCTTGCGCAAGGCGAATCGAATCCATTTTTCCCTTTTCCGCATCAGTCTTTGCTTTCGCAAGAATCTTTTCTGCTTCGGCCCGCACCAAAGCAAAAGCTTCTTTCCCTTTGGCGGCCGATACATTTCTTGCTTCTGCAAGGACCTTTTCTCCCGCGAGCCGCCCCGCTTCCAGCTCACGATGCCGCGCATCTTCGATGCGGCCCATTTCTCGCTCCGCTTTCTCGGTAAGCTCCAGCCCTTGCGCGATTCTTTCTCTTCTTTTCTCCAAGTGGATGATCAGCTTTTTGAACACAAATCTATTCAGCAACCACAACACAAGCAAAAAATTTGCTGCCTGCGCGAATAATAGTTTCCCGTTTATTCCTAAATTGCTGAATAATTCTGACATTATACAAACTTAATAATCAACGCGACCACAAGGGCGTAAATCGCGATAGCTTCCGCGAACGCGATCGCCAAAATCATGGCGGTTTGGATCTTTGGCGCGGCTTCCGGATTTCTACCAATTGCCTCCATTGCCTTTGCGGCCATTAAACCAATCGCAATAGCAGGACCCAATCCTCCTAATCCAATCGCGAGCGCCGGTGCCAATGCTTTTAATGCTTCTGTTTCCATAACTTAGTTTATATTTAGTAGTTTATAGCTCGATCGACTTTTACGTTTCAGTGCTCCACTTCTGTGGTGGCGACTTTCAAAAATACCAACGTCAGCATCGCGAATACCAATGCCTGTATGAATCCTACAAAAAATTCGAGAAAAATGAAAGGGAGGGGCACAAATACGGGCACCAAAGACATGATAATGATCAAGAGCACCTCACCCGCGAATATGTTGCCGAACAACCGAAAAGAGAACGAAAGCACGCGAGCGAACTCCCCCACCAGCTCAAGCAAACCAACAAAAAAGTGAATTGGCCCATGCGTAAAGTTAAAATACTTTCCAACATGCCCAAAAAATCCAAGTTTCTTCACAGCGTACAACTGAATTGCCAAGACCGCGATTAAAGCTAAGGCGAAGGTGGTATTCAAATCCGCGTTTGCCGAACGAAAGAAAGGCACGAATACATCGTGACCTTCTTCTTGCTCGTAGAATCCGATGGAGCCAGTACCCGGCAATACTCCAATCCAATTATTCAGCAGAATAAAGAGAAAAATGGTGGCGACCAAAGGGAAAAACTTGAGGGCCTGTTTCCGATCACCCACTATTTGTGTCGTAAAGTCGAGTAGGCTGTCTATAGCAAGCTCTGCCGAACTTTGAACCCTGCCAGGTACCAGTTTTAAGGCACGGGCAATCAAAAAACCGCCTCCCACGAGCAAGAAAGCGGTCAATAAAGAAAGCACCAAACTGTTTGTAATGGGCATTCCAAAGATTTCTCCTAATACTTCTGCCTGTAAGCTAATATGCATACCAATTCGCCCCTATTGTAGTACGAAAATCTGGAAAAGTAAAGAGCACAAAAAATCTTGATGCCGCACTTACAAAAAATAAAGAGGGTAGAGAGATTGTCCTGCTCCCTATCCTCTTATGCGCCTTACGATGAATCGGTGGAATATTTTTCACTACGCGCGCCCACCGCGTAAAGTAGTGCAACTATTGTGGCGATGAGACCGCCCCATAAGAAAATCCAGAAAAAGATCCGGCCTTCCCAAGTGTTGTAGGTCCACCACCCTAGTATCTGAAGATCGAGTTGCTGCAGTGTTCTTCTTACATCGGCAAGGCCTGTGTGATACGCGGCATTTTCTGGTCCGAGTTCCTGTATTTCCTCCACACGCTTTATGAGGCTTTTAACATTTCCCCGAATTTCCGGCACGCTTTTGAGCGGAGACCGTGTAAGCAGAGACGTGTATCCAGAAGTCATGCCGCGCCTTTCCATGGCCTCATCCATCTGACGAAGAAACTTAAGCATATCTTCTGCGTTAGCCGCCGTCACAGCGCGAGCCTGTGGATGTAGGATTTCTATTCGAAGGGACCTCTGTGTTACCTTAGTCTCAACACAACCCACCACAAACACAAGGATACTAAACAGTATAAAGAGCGCCTTCTTCATGTCTATCCCTCCATACCAGCTTTGGCACAAAATCTACTATATACAGTATACACGAAAGTATATTTTTGTCAAGTTTACTTCACTAGCAATACTAACCCAGAAGGGAAGAGTGAAGCTCTGTTGCCTTATGGGGTTTTAGACAATATAGGAGTATATCGTTCCCTGTTTTTTTAAGCCAGATCCTCAAATCTTCCTCAAGCGCTTGCTGATCATACCCTAAACACACAATATCAGGCTTATATCGCATTAGTACGGTATAGGATGAAAACTCACTATCTCCGAGCATGGCATCATCTACAAGCTTTTCCTGCTTGAGCATCTCAAGACGCTTATCCTCTGAATACTTTGGCTTTTTGCCTTTGAGTTTTTCTGCGACTCTATCGCGCCCGACAATGACAATAACCTCATCGCCAAACTTTCGGGCTTGGCGAAACAAATCCCTGTGACCGTCGTGCACCCCATCAAAAATCCCAAATACTACGACGCGCTTTTCCGTGGCACTTCCTTCTGTCATACTTGTAAGTATAGAGAAACTTCTGAAAAAAAACAGGGCAGACGCGGGTCGAGAAACTCGAATCGCATCTGCCCCTTTGGATAAAGGAGCTAATGAGCTCATGCAGTTCCTTGGCTAGCGTTAGACGCTAGCTAGGAAAAATCTTCTGCCCCGTTAGGGAACAGTGGAATCGAACAGCGGTCCGCCGCCAATGGGCACGTTGTGCTGACCCTGGTCGTGCGGTACGCCAACGCGCACCACGCCAGAGCACACATCGGTGCCGTCGGTGGCATCAAAGCCTATGTAGTACACGCGGCCGTCGCCGGGAGTCTTGGGATCGCCATTGCGCTCGGCGCGCACTTCGGCTGTAGAAGTCCCGACACCCTTCCCGTCTGGGGAAGTATTGCCAGAACTCTTACTCTTTACCTCTTCATCCTGATAGATAGAGGTAACCGTTACCGTAACGGGATCGCCGTCGGAGTCGGTCACCGTGATGGTAATTGGCACGAACTTGTGGTTCGGAGGCCAAAGCAGAGAAGGATCAGCAGTCGCACCCAGACAATCTGGGGCAGTGTTGCAGCCTTCATCGATCTCGCCGTCGAGGTCGTCGTCGAGGCCATTGCCGCAGATCTCTACGGGAGGAGGTGGGCAACCTTCATCGATTTCGCCGTCACCATCGTTATCGATCTTGTCACCGCAGATCTCGATACCTTCACCGCGCACCATGATGTAAGGCACGCCAGAGGTACCATCCGGAAAGGACTTGGAACCAGGAAGCGGAGGACCGCCAGTATCTTCAGCGATCGCCAAGGGCAGGAAGTCAGCCGGATAACCGTCAAAGGCTTCATGCACCGAGCAACTCCAGCTCGACAAACTGGCATCGGTCAACCCAGCCAGCGCCGCGTGAGCTACGACGATATGCGAATCGTTGTAGCAACCCACGCCGGTAACCGTGAACGCCCCGAACTCGCTCAGAACGCTAACGGGAGTGCCGGCCGCAGTGGCGTGATAGTAGCAGCTCAGGGAAACGTATAGGCCGGTTTTCCCAGCCTGAGCGACCACGAAGGCCATGGCGCTCTTGGCAAGCGTCTCCCCACCCTGGGCAGGCGCATAACCGTAGGCCGAATGAAAAGTCTCATCCGTCCCGGTGAGAAGTATGTTCCCATCGATGACGGAACTCCACACAGCCTTGTTTGCTTCGGCAGCCGCGAGAGGGCCAGCGCCACTACACGTCGGATCGCCGAAAGCAATGGCATCATAGGCATCAAACTGGGCAGCCGTCATCGTGGCCCACGTAGCCGCGCTGACGACGACCGGGGTTTTCCCCGCCGCGATAACCGCGTCCTCTACGAGGCTATTGGGCTGACCGCCGACAGCAGGCTTAGTATGGGTAGGCTCCAAGATCAAAACCTCGCCAGCGGCGGCCTGCGCCACTTGCGGAAGCTGGAACGAAGTCGACAACATCACTGCTAACAGCAGAAATGCGCCGAAGATAGCCACAGGGCTAATTGCCTTTTTGAATCCCGAGATCATCTCGTACTCCTAATCTTTTTGGTTTGGAATAACCTGACACCAGAGTTTTAGCCAAAGCTAACGACAAGCAAGCGTATCACCTCCTTTTCTGCCTGCCACAGACAGATATAGATTTCTGCACAAGTCTAAGAAGATTTACTCTGTTAAAGAGCTAGCCTTCTCGACCTGAAAGATATGTACGAATCGCTTTTGAGCAAAAAAAAAGCTATTCCAGGTTTTCAATCATCGGAATAGCGAGTACAACAAACAGCTGCGTACACATCTTCCAAGTCGAGAAAGTGGGTTTTCTCAAACCCAGAATGAGTATACACCGATCAAGAAAGCTTGTCAACACTTCCCCCCTTGTGCCACCTTACACTAGTGAGCAACGCTCGGTACATATCATCTTCCATCATCGTAATACGAACCTCCTGCAATTCTTTTTGTGTTGGATTCCTCTGCTGGAATCTCACAAAAAGTAAATCTTCAATCACCGCAAGAGGAGTTTGCTCTTTTCCCTCACCTATGATCATTACCGCGGCGGCTCCCAGCCCATCCATTATGTTGGTTTTCGTGAACTTCAATTCTCTGCCAAAAATATCTTTGTCGCCGATATAATTATTCAGAGGAGCAAAGCCACTATGCACAATGGATGACCCTGTCACACCCCAGCGCAAAGGGGTAATTTTGCTGTCGGTAATAATCACGCCAATTTTTTTGAGGCCGAACTTTTTTACCAAATACTTTCGCACGTCGTTTGCTGTTTTTTGGGGATCCGCAGGCCACAAAATGTAATATCCGTTGCCGTTTGACTCGTCGATCCCAGCTGAAGCGCTTAACATGCCATACTTTATCGTAAGGTAAAACCCATTGTTGCCCGGCGGCAAATAGTATTCAGCTTCCTGCTCAATAAGTTTGCCCTTATCTTTTGTGCCGATCTTCACTACCCTACCCTCACAAATCGCAACGATCTTAGAAGTAATCGCGACCACCGAGCCTTCTTTGAGCTTCGGCAGATAACGATCCAGAATCGAGTACAAGTCAGTATCCTTCTCGGGAGTTACTTTATGAGTTTTGAACGGGGTAACAATCATAAGAATATCTTAGCGAAAAGCCGTGTTTTTGCCAAATGCAAAACTTTGCAGTATTATTATATATATGAGCGCCATCATCATTCCTTTTTTTATCATTGCCATTCTTGTCGGCTTTTATTACTCGGGAAACGTTTGGCAGAGCGTTAAATCTTCAGTCCCCTTCATTGGCGATAAAAAACTTGAACTCCAAGACTCAAAAGAAAAACTTATCCCCCCACCCTCTCCAAATTCTCCTCTCGATATTCTCAAATAACCAATATCATATTCCCCCGGCAGCAATCTGCTTACGAAGTTTGCGGAAGAATTCCTTGTATAGGAAAAGATTGTGATAGCTGGCAAGATAGTACGCCAAAAGCTCATGTTCTTTAAATAAGTGATGCAAGAATGAGAGCGAAAAGTTTTTACAGGTGTAGCACTTGCAGTTTTTTTGAATAGGATTTTTATCGGCAAGATATCGAGACTTTAGCACATCAACCCGGTCAAATGCTAAACCGCGCGAATCTTTTGCTCGATAGACAACTCCGCTCCGCGCAATACGAGTCAATTCCACGCAATCGAACGTGTCTATTCCATATCGAACCGCATCCAGCATATCTTCCACCCTTCCCACCCCAAGCAGGTGAACGGGTTTGTCTTCGGGCAAATAGGGAGCTACCCACCGCACCTGCTCACGCAACTCCTTTTGGGTTTCTCCCACCGAAACCCCGCCGATCGCAACGCCGTCAACATCTTGTTGCGTCACAAATTTTGCAGATGCGACACGCAAATCTCTAAATACTCCTCCCTGAATAATACCGTATAAAAACTGCTTGCCCTGAGCCTGTCGAAGGGATCTTTTTGCCTCGATACACCGCACAAGCCAGCGATGCGTGCGTTCAGTTGCTTGTTCTGCGTACTTTCGGCTCGCCCCGTAATACATGCATTCATCAAACGCCATAATTAAATCAGCTCCAATCTTCTCTTGGTTTTGAATTGAAAACTCCGGGGTAAACACTAAAAGTTTCCCATCGCGCGGCGATCGAAAACGCACGCCTTCCTCTGTAATTTTTTCCAAAGGCATCTCATCGCCGTCGTGAGTTTTCGCTCCTTTTTTCTGTTTTCCAGCCCCCAGCGAAAACACCTGAAATCCGGCAGAGTCGCTCATGAGCGGAATGTTCAGTCCGCTATACTTGTGTATTCCGCCGAATTTTTTAATCACGTCCACCCCAGGATGCACAGTTAAATGAAACGTATTCACAAACGCAGTCTGGATGCCAAGATCCCGCAGGTCTTTTGGAGGAATTGTTTTGAGTGTTCCTTTTGTTGCCACAGGCACAAACGAGGGAGTTTGTATGCGCCCGTGTTTAGTTTGGATAATCCCCAACCTCGCCTTTGACTTCTTACTCCTTTTGGTAACTTTGAAGAATTTCATATGCGAAAGGCATAAAAAAGCTCCTGTCCGCCCAAATAATTGACGTGATCGACAGGAGCTATTAGGGGGATATATAAAAAATCAGGAATATCTACTGCGCTCTTTTTACTTCAAGCGTTTCACCGGGCGCCAGAGCGACCCGCCGCACTGTAATCCCCAATTTGAGCAACCAGTAGCCCAGGGTGGCCTTACTTACCTGCAGGTCATCTGCGGTAGTGGAAAGACCGCGCTCATTGACCATTTCGGGCAACAGCTTCTCCAACGGACGCCCTTGCTCCTTTTCTACCCTCAACATGAGTTTAGTCTTTCTTGCCATAACCCCTCCTAAGGAACTACAAACATACACCGAGTATTACATAATAAGCAGGGTTACGCAATAGAAGAAACTATTGCCCAAGAAACAGATGTGTCAAAAATCAATATCAAACTCCACCGTATCATCCATAGAAGCATTATGATTTTTTGCCCAGCCGGCGTTTACTTCGAGAACATACAAAATTTGCGAATGAGGATAAAATACTTGCGGGAAGGTTTCTGGCACAAGGTTCTCGGTAATATCAATAATCTTTTTGTTCTCATCAATCCAGATAATATCTATGGGAAAATTCATCTCTTTCATCCAAAATCCAGGGATCGCGGGTGTCTCATACACAAAGAGCATACCTGTATTCGCCTCGAGTGATTCTCTACCCGAAAGCCCGCGCGTCTGTTCCTCTGGCGTTCGGACAACGTCAAGCTCAATTTCGATGCCGTTGATAACGGCAACTGGCTTTTCTTCTAGCATTTCCTCCTGCGCCTCCTGCGTCACCCCCCTGTCTTTCATCCCCAAAAACAGAATTCCGCCCAGAATAACTATTCCTATTACAAAGAAAACGTATTTCATGAGTGTTTAATTTCGATGACGTCGCCGTCTTTTACTATGTACTCTTTCCCCTCGGTTCGAATCAACCCTTTTGCCATAGCTTCTGTCGTACCTCCAGCCTCCAAAAGTTTATCCCACGGAACTACGGCCGCTTTGATAAATTTTTCTTTAAAATCACTGTGGATCGCGCCACCCGCGTCAGGCGCGGTTGAACCCTTCACGATAGTCCAGGCTCGGGTTTCATCGAGACCTGTGGTGAAAAACGTAAGTAAACCCAATGCCTCGTACGCTTTCTTGATAAGTTGAGGAAGCTGTGGCTGCGACAGTCCGAGCTCCCGCAATTCCTCTGAAGATAAGCCTACTTTTTCTTCTTCCTCTTTAATATTCATTATCACGTGGGGAGCCGTAAGCTCCTTTGCCTTTTGCGCGGGTATCGCAGCTTGTCTTTCAGAATCCGCGTTGAAAATATAAATCACAGGTTTCCCAGAAAGCAAAAATAATTCCTCAACTGCTTCCTTTGATTTAGGATGCTCCTGCATATACTGGAACGCGGAAATTTCCTTGTCCATTGCGCGTCGTAAATCCTGCAAAATAGCCTGCTTTTCTACTGCTTCTTTCTTTTGCGCGTGCACTTCTTTTTCAAGATTCGCAATCCTTTTTTCGAGAGTTTCGAGATCTTTCAAAATCAACTCCGTATGAATCGTCTCCATGTCACGAATAGGGTCTACCGTGGTATCGACATGCGAAACATTAGAATCCTGGAAACACCGCACCACCTGAACGATAGCATTTACCTCTCGTATGTTTGCCAAAAACTGGTTTCCCAAGCCCTCCCCCTTATTTGCTCCCCTAACCAGCCCCGCGATATCCAGAAACTCAATAATGGTTGGGATAACTTTTTCTGAATGAAAAAACTCGGCTAATTTCTCGAGCCGTTCGTCTGGCACTTTCACGATTCCCACGTTGGGATCAATAGTGCAAAAAGGATAGTTTGCGATATCCACCTTTTTCTTTGTGAGCGCCTGAAACAGCGTGGATTTCCCCACGTTTGGCAACCCGACAATTCCAACAGAGAGTGACATAAATTATGAAATAATTGTTCCCGTAAATTCTTTTCCTTCGATGGCTTTTTTGAAGTTTTTGAGATCGCTCCCTTTGAGTATTTTCACTTGCAATCCGGTTTTTTCTGCAAGCCGAGCCGTTACAGGATCGATAGGGGTTGATAGACCAGGCGTCCACTTTTGCGGTATAAGTTTTCGATATTCGCGCCACGAAATCTCCCGAATGGGTTTGGCATCTTTGTATTTTTTTGGATCCTTATCGTACGCGAATGCGATATTGCTCGCGTTGATCACTTCACTTGCCCCAAATTCTTGCGCAAGATACACAGCCTCAAAGTCTGTTGACTGGCCAGGATACCACCCTGAAACAATATATAGATTTTTCCTGCTCTTTTTTATCGCTTGCAATTCTTTTGGAGAAGGTTTATGGTCGATCACTTGAGGATATACCTCTGTTCGAAATACAGATAAAAGAAATTGCGCATTGAGTTTTGTGCCAGCAATCCCAACCCAATCCAAATCATCAGAACTTACTTTTGAAATTTGAGACGCGGCTTTCTGATACACTCTTGCGGTTCTCCCTCCGCCAGTTACGACAATAAATTTCCGACCTCTTCGTATCTCGCCCAGTAGAAACTGCCGAAACCTCTTTAAAAACGCGACGTCAACTCCCCCCTCATCTGAAAGATGCGGAACAATCAACGACCCTCCAAGCGAAATGACAACGAACTTTTCCATTCTTCTTTTTATCATACCTTTATAAAAAAGAAAAACCCGCTGTCTCCCTTCAGCGAGTTTATGTTGGACATCTTTGCGATGCCACTTAAGATATGATCCAAATTAACAGGGCGATTCCCCCGACCAAAGATCCAAGACCCAAGAGAACTTTTACCCCCCAATGGCTATTTTCCATCAGTTAATTCTCCCGCTTGCCTTTTTTGCATATTCTGGTAACTTCGCATCCTCCTACGTCGCATCATACGCGCAAATCGCCATCCCAGAGGAAACAACACAAGGACTATAGCAGCTACCATAAACCACATGTCTTGCAACTCTTTCAACATAGCATCCTCCAGGTTTTCATCTCGGCAAGCTAAACACTAATCCTCTTTGGATCTCTGCAATTGGATCTAGGATTGTAGACCAAATAAACTAATGTTCACTTTGTCACGATGAAGCAGAGCGTAAAATGTGCTAGTTTTAAGGCGAAAATTGCCTTAAACTTGCCCTAAAGATAGCACTCCACGAGCTATCTGTCAACTGCGCGAGAAGGGACGACGGCGAGAGGAGTATTTCTCCATAAAGGCTTGGAAGCCAAGCTTTTTGAGCTCCTGATGGAGCTTGTAACATGCGCACCACTCCTTTGAGCATATCCAGCTCTCGGCAGGATGAAGACAGTAAAAGATATTGCGGCTCGCCGCCTCCATAATGGCAGAAATGTTTCTCAAAACCACGTTCTTGTCGATAAAAGGCCGCACCACCCGAAACCTCACGATCCTGGAATTGTTTTTTGAAAGCACAATATAGTCTTTTGAAATTCCTTTGGGCGCCTGCCCCGTAATGGTTTTGTATCCGATTTGGTAAATGGCGAGCTGTGCGTCTGACCGTATATCTTGTTTGTTTGGAGTAACCCTTGTTGTTTTGAGCTCGTGGATGACGCCTTTGGTATCGGTAAGGTCAATTCTGCCAATAACCTTAATGTCTTTCTCTGCAGGAAACTCAAAAGCCGCTTCCACCAAATCGGGAAAGATATGCGGATTCAATTGTTTAAAATACACTTCGAGGCCCTTAATTCCCGTATCTACCATATCCCCAACGCTCACGTGTTTTTCCTTCGCGAGATACTCTCTTGTGAGAAAGGGCCGAGCTTCCTCGAGTTCTTGTTTGTACTCATCTAGAGCGTTCCCAAACGAATCCACGAAAAATTCCTTTGCTTCCAGAAGAGATATTCCCTTTCCGTCTTCTTTCTTTTGCTCAAAATGATATTGCAAGGTTTCGTGCAAGGCGAATCCGTGCTTGAACACCTTGCGCGGCTGATGCCGTATTCCCAGCACGTAGCGAAACAAATAATGTTCCGGACATCGGATATATGTCATTAATTGGGAGAAACTCACCTGCTTCATAACAGCTTTACTATACCATGACTTATCCCCAGCCCCCCTCTTGACTTATTGCAATAGATAGGGAATAATAGTGGCGTCCCTTTCATAAAAAAGAAAGGAGAACTACAAGGAGGAATTTCGTGGCAGGAAAAAGAATTCCCAAAGGAACTAAAGGGGATTGGCATGGGGAAGGCGAAATTTCGCAACCCCATGGAAATCTTTCCTCGCGCATTCAGGAAGCTCGGGCATTATCGGCGCTTCTGAAAAATCCTCTTCCCCTTCAGCCTTCACCACCATAACAAGGCATGCAGATGCCAGCACGGCCCATCTCAACAGAGATGGGCTTATTTTTTTAACCCTCTTGACGACCAAGTTGGAGATGTCATACTGAAAATATCACGTGAAAAGGAGGTAGACTCAATGATAGACCCTGAATTAGCATGGATCTCACTTATCTCCGGAATTCTACTCCGGGAATTCGCCCCAATGGCGCTAAAAGAATTCCTCCCCACAGTGAACCAGAACTTTCTATATGGTCTATACGCCGTCGCAGTATGTTTAGCGGCGCTCTTTACTCCCTTAAGCCTGACAGACACTCCACTAGACTTCATAGTGTCTGTCGGATCGATCATTATAGGGGCCTTTCTCCCACAACGTCTCTTGCGATTCTGCGGAGAGAGGATCCTGAGTACCTAGTACAATTCCGCTAGACGCACGCGTCTAGCGGATTATTTTGGCAAAAAAGGATTTTTTATTTCTTTAGAAATGGATTGAGAGCTTTTTGAGCTTCTTTGCGGTAGCGGCAAAAATCGCAATCTGCGTTGGCTGGCGGCAATGATTCTGACGAGAGCACTTCACGTGCCTCAATTAATGAGTTTTCAACCCACGAATCATTTCCCTCATAAGGGATGATCTTTATATCAAACTCGAGCTTGGCATCAAACGCTTCGGCATCCGTCTTTCCGTTTACATACACAAAATACCCGGTATTGGAAACTTCAAAATCGTTTTTCCGGAAAAGCCATTGATATATTTCAATCTGCCGTTTATAGGCAATCTGCCACTCCGCATCAATACTAACTTCCCCATTTTTACTTGTCGCCTTGTAGTCAACAACTAACAACTGCCCATTGGGGGCCTGCCAAACATCATCTATCCCTCCAGTCACAAGAAAATTTGTTTGCTCGTGCAAATACCGTACTCCTCGGAAAGGATCACGCCACTCATCGATTTTTTTGTGTTCAAATGGTATGGCATCAACTCCATATGTTTCCATCAAGGGATGCCGCGACTGCTGCATCCGATGGACATCAAACTCTTTTTTCAAAAGCGTATCTACCGCGGAGTTTAAACTGAATGGGAAACCTGGCGGCTGGCCCACGCCCAGACGGCGATCCAGATAGAAACAACGGGCGCACTTCGTAAAGTTCTCGATTTTAGATCTGCTCAACACAAAAGGATCCTTTGACGCAGGATCAAATATATTCTTTCCTCTTTTTCCCGAGTAGTATTCGCTCATTTCATTGGATTGTATTTGAGAATGAAACCACAATCGTTCTTTCCCGAGGTCCTCCAAGCTCCACAAACATGATCTTCTGCCACGCGCCAAGCATCAACTCCCCTTTCTCTATCGGCACAGAAATCGAAGCTCCTAACATGGACGACATAATGTGATCTTTCACGTGTCCAGGATTGTGCCGATGGCGAAACTGAAGTTTCGGAATAAGAGCTTCAAACGCATCTAGAAAATCGTCGGCAGTATCGGGATCCAGGTCTGCCGTGATTATCGAAGCCGTCGTATGCAGAACAAAAAGATTGCACAAGCCGTCTTCTATCTTCAATCGGGGCACGAGGCGCTGAACCTCCTCTGTGATATTGATAATTTGCCTCTCTTTCGTTGTTTTAATAACAATCTCCTGCATACATCAGAACGCTCCCTTTTCATGCGAGAACGGAGGTTTTTTCATTGCCGGACGTATAAGGCGTTTTCCTTTAGGAGCTATAAGCGGCCGAATCGGAAACAGAACTACCACGGAAAGCATAGTAAAGGCGCTCACCAGCAGGAATACCACTGGGAAACCAAACGCTTCCACAAGGACCCCGCCAAGTATTCCAGCGATCCCCGCTCCAAAACCAAGAGCGGTGCTATCGATGCTCCAGTCAAACGCCTCCTCTCCTTTGTCGATATGTCGGGTGAACACAGCGGCCCATGTCGGAATTACGCACGCCATAGCAATGGCATGAACAAACTCTAAAGCGTACAATTGCAAGGACGTATTGATAAAAAGATACCCTAAGGGGATTAGGCCCGAAACGAACAACCCGCCCACGAGAAAGTAAAAGTCGTCGATTTCTCCATGATTCCCATCGAGATATTTTGCTAAAAATGGCTGAACAACTGATTTTACTACCCAGTACATCCCTGTCGCAATCCCTACCACCGCAATGCTCCCTCCCTCGATCTGTTCGGTAATAAAGACAGCAAATATGGGGGCGATAAACCCCCATCCCGCAGAAAGCGCCACATCACTCGCGATTAAAAACTTCACCACCTTATTAATCGAAATTTTAATCGATACTCGCCTCATATCATTACTTTATCACGACTTCCCTAGTTTCTCTAGCCGTTTTGCTTCTTCCCCGACTTCCACGCCATTTCATAGAACAAGCGGAAAGCGCTTGCAATCTGTTTATCCTCAACTACGGTAGCAAACACTCCTTCTTGCACGGATATTAAAGCAACCTTATTCCCATAGACAATAAAGTCTGCGTGGGTTTGACCAAGCGATTTAGGAATAAACCGAATTTGATAGCGATCCGCGATATCTGCCATCTGTTGAGCGAATGCACGCTCTATAGGAGCATCATTGGTAAGTTCACGCACTCGCGCGTTTTTGTTGCGGCGAACATTATCCGGCCATACCTTCTCAAGCTCCTTAAAATGTTTCTCGAGATACTCAAGGGTGCTAAAAACAAGTATTTCTTCTTTGTCTTTGAAATGTTCAATGGCATCATAGTACACCGACTTTATACCCTGAATTCCTTCAAACATTTCCACCTTTGGTTTTTGAGGCCGAAGGTTATACAGGGCTTCTAAAGAAGGAAGTGCTGTTTTAAGGTTTGATTCTTTCTCTTTGAACACGTCATAGAGTTTTTTGGGCTCCACCGGGCTAAAGAGGGTGGCCTTTTTTGTCTTAGCCACTGAAACCAAACCAATACTTTTAAGCCGTTCGAGAATCGTGTACACGGTAGATCGTTTAATGCCAGACTTTGAAGCGATTCGAAAAGCCGTATCTTGCCCTAACTGAAGCAAGGTCACATATACCTTGACCTCTTTTTTGTTGAGCCCGATTTCTTGGAGAACTTTATCAATATCCATATACCACCATTATAGCAAAGCCAAATAGTGTTGTCAATAGTTTCGACAGTGAGTATCCACAGTTGATACTTTAGATTCGTTATACCCTCCCTATACTGCCGAAACAATTGACAGAAAGTAGCCAATATGCTATACTGTAGCCAGACCACAAGATTACAGGAGGGAATATGGATTACAGAAAGGAAGCCAAAGAGAACCTCACCGGGTTACGCAGGAATCCCGAGGACTGGATGCTGTTCCACTATCGTATGACGCAGGCCGTTGAGATGGGCGGTCTATCGCTAGCCGACATCGGGACGAACGAGCAGGAGCTCAAACAACTTCGAGTTGAATGGTGCAAATTCTTTGCCAGCCGTTACCTCACCCGTCTGCGTGAGGGGGAGATGAAGTTCGTGCCTTACTTCCGACATGCCGTTCGCGAGGCTGGGCTCTCGTTCGCTGATTTCGGCGCAACCGAGGAGGAAATCACCTTCTTTACGCAAAGGAGAATAAAGAGCGTGCAGGAAGGAACCTTCCTCATCAGGGCGGCGCAACGCAGACGAAAATTTGTGAAGCGCCACCCCCGTTAAGCCCCATGTGATTCGCAGATCACTTGGGGCTTTTTATTTCATGTTTGCCAAAGCGCCGTTGAGAATGACGGGTTTTACGGCTTCGATTTCGGTTCTATAATACTCAATTTCAGGGATTGGGTTCAGAAGGAAAATCTTCTTATTGAGCACGTGTGCAAAGCCAATTTCCAAAAAGGAATTACCACCAATGTAGTTTTGAATCCCCTTTCGATCATAGTTGAGTACCAAAATCGCATCACTCTTTTTAATCTCTTCCCAAAACTCCTTAATCGCGTCTTTTTTATATTTGTCCTGCAGCTTGAGCTTTTTAATTTCCTCTTGCGATTTCCTAAGATAGTCCTTGCCGAAACCAGACACCACGCCTTCATGCCCTAGTTTTCCTAACTCGGCTTTCACCTCAAACATTTTGTCGGTAAACGCCATGCTCCCGCAAATTGCAATTCTCATATATTTGCTAAGATTCTTTGAACTCTTCTTCCGTAAGATTCGCCTGCCGTAGAATAGAACGAAACGTTCCGTGCGGGATCTCTTTCCGGTTCGCTGGAATAATTGTCATAAGAGATGGTTTGCCTTCTTTTCTAAACTTCACATGGCTACCTCTTTGAGAAATATAAACAAAGCCCTTCTTCTGAAGGACTTGTACAATTTCTTTCGAGGAGTAAAGTTTAGGCACGAGAAAAAGAGAGATTGGTGATCTCGGGACTTTCCACTTTTGCTATAGGGAACACTCTTTTGTCTTCAAAATACAATTCGATAGCCTCGTGCAGATTCGCCAGAGCCTCCTTTTTTGTTTTTCCAAAGCTTGAAACATCTATGTTTAAGCCCTGGGCAACATAGTATTTCCCCTCCTTCCAAACCACATTTTTTAGATTAATCTTTTTCACTGTAGTTTAAGAATACCAAAATCGTATACCCCCGTCAACTTATAGAACCTTGCGGGGAAGAAAGAATATAAAGCTCGCGCTCGCAAAGCACAGTGTCGCCATTGCAACAAAAAGTGGAATGAAGCCATAGTTTGCCGCAATTATGCCGCCAACAAGGGCTCCTACCCCCAGCATCATGGTGTTCATCCCCTCCCACACGCCCCATTGGGATACGGCTCGACTTTTATTCACATACTTGGTAAGCAAGGCATCGAACGTGGGCCTCAAAAGCGCGACTCCTATTCCTAAAAAAATCTGCAAAAAGAAAAGCTGGAACGCAGATTGTATAAAAATATAGCCGAGAAACACAATTCCTGTCATAACGTAACCGCTTGCCACCACAAGTTCTTTTTCCTTTATACGATCAACGTATTTTGAAACGAAAAATATCGAAATCCCAGCAACAATTGAAAAAGTAGCAAAGGTTGCGCTCGCCGCAAGAAGATCCCCACCTATGGTTTTTACATAGAGCGCGTAAATAGGCCCAAGCATGGCTTCTGCTAAAAGAACAAAACTATCGACAGTAATCAAAATTCGAAATGGCGTTTTCATATGCTATTGCATTAAGTTAAGGCCGGTTTGGGGATCATGCGCTTTTTCGATATGGCCATCAAATTTTTCGAGCACGATTTCGCAGGCGCCGCTCACCACGAGCTTTGCCACATGGCCACCCACAAGCTGCATGTGCTGATTCGAAAAACTGCCGTGAGCATGCACGATCACCTCACTCTCCTTTCGCGCGATATTCCCAAGCAAACTAATAATCTCGAGTTTTTCTTTAAGCTCCTGCCACGTATATTCTTTTACATCAACATCGTACCAGCCAAGCTTCACTTCTTTTGCCGCGCCAATCGCGAAAAACTTACCTGCCTCAATTCCCTCCTTTTTAGAAAACTTCTGCAATCCTTCGATTACCTCCTCGCCAACATTTACCCGCAATACGTATTTATTTTTGTCTTGTAATATGAGTTTCATTTGGTTAAACGTTCCAATGCCTTATCTTTTATTGAGGGAGCTAAGCGGGTGCGGCGGACTGCCTTTTGGAGCACATCTATAGTTTGATCATACGTATCCTGATCAACTGGATAGGGCGTGGCGTCTTTCCCTCCATGGGCAAAACTATATCGAGCAGGATCTTCATACGAAGGTTGCGCTCCATAGATAACTTCTGCTACCAAAGACAAGGCGCGAATCGTTTTTGGCCCCACGCCTTCCGTAGCTACTAACTTCTCATATGTACTGGGTTGTTCGTACGCGACTTTCGCCAAGATTTTCTCCAAGTACTTGCTCTTGGAAAAATCTTCGTGTTCCACCGCGTGATGCTTGAACTCAACACCATCAAAAGCTGCTAATTTAAGAACATCTTCATCCTTCTTAAACGTAACAGTTCTCGATACTGGCGTATAGTGCTTCCGGAGAAGTTGAATATCCTTGAGCAGGGTATCGTAATTTCCTTGCACCATTTCAGTTGAAACTTCTCGTGTTTTGGCACTATCTTTTGAAACTAAGTTCATCACGCGCGTTCCAAATATTTGAGAAGAAATCCCGGAATGTGGTTCGCACACCAAGTCTTTCGCGCTTTCTGAAAACCAATGGTAACGCCTTGCGCTTTGGTTCTGGGTATTCATGCCTTGCTGAACCACGGCCCACGCGCCATTCCTGCTAAAGAAGAACGAATGATGATAAATCTGGTAGCCATCTTGTACCAAAGCTGAATCCACCTTTGCCGCCATCCGAGAGTTGTATTCCAGGTTCGCTACATATTGTGGCGCCAAACTTAGTTTTTCTCCCCACTCATGGATTTGATCTGGTGTTTTGCGCGATGTTTTGCCTTTTCCGCCTGCGATAAATACGCCGAGCTGGCGTTCTTGGCCGCGAATTGCTTCTTTGAGGGCAGCGGTCAAAATCGTGGTCAAGCCACTTGCATTCCAATCGAATGCGAGCACCGTGCCCAGCGACTGAAACCACACAGGATCCGCAATGCGCTTAATAAACACGTCTGGCCCGTATTCTTCAATGAGCACTCTTGTCATCTCGCGACCCAAATACACCATTCTTTCGAACAGCCACGGCGGACATCGCCCAGTATCTAACGTCATTGTCGCGACCCCTCGATACATATCAAAAATACTTCTTCCACACTAAAAGAAATGCCAGTGCGATAACGATGATAAAAAGAAGTTTGATAGAGAAAAGCTTTCTTACCACCACTTTCTGCACCTTTTCCTCCCAATTGTGGAGCAAATCAATCTTGCTTGCCATGATAAAGTCGTTTTCAGAGAGCCCTTTGATGGTATGGGTGGTAAGCTCAAAAGTAACTCGGTTGTATCGAATATGAATATCGGGATGATGCCCCTCCTCTTCGGCAAGACCAGCTACCTGATTCACAAAATCAATGCCTTCCAAAAAGGTTTTGAATTTGAACGTTTTTTTGATTAGTTTATCGTCTATAACTTCCCAACCCTCAACCTGCTTCAGATATTCCTGAACTTTCTCTGCCTCAAGCGGGGGCGTTCCGCCCTCGCACGGCACGCATTTTTTCCCTGCCAAATTTGCCATGTACCCATTATACCAGATTACGGCCAGAGGGTGGCGGCGAAAGGATAGATTTTAGATAGAGGATGGCTGGAACAGTCTTTATGCTTGCGACTGGGACAGATGTGACGGCCATACTCTATGATACCGTACGTAAAGAAAAACCAATCTTTTTTAGGCAAAAGCTTCATTAAGTCCTGCTCGATTTTCATGGGGTCTTTATGATCCGTAAGCCCAAGCTTTTGCGAAAGGCGTATGACATGAGTATCTACCGCAATCCCCTCCACCTTGCCAAACGCGTTTCCCAAAATAACATTCGCGCTTTTGCGGGCAATGCCGGGAAGCGTTATCAACTCCTCCATAGTATCTGGCACTTTGCCGTCAAACTTTTCTTTTACGATTTTTGCCGCAGCCAATATGCTTTTTGCTTTTGCACGGTAGAATCCAGTCGGTTTCACGTCTTGCTCAAATTCTTTCGGATCCGCATTTATGTAATCTGAAAGGGTGCGGTATTTTTTGAAAAGTTTCTCGCAAACCTCATTCACCTTTTTGTCGGTGCATTGGGCAGAAAGCCTGACCGCAACCAAAAGTTCCCAAGTATTGGAATACTTGAGAACTATCTTGGCATCGGGAAACAGCTCCCGAAGTTTTTTGACTATTTTTTGCGCCCGATTTTTACGCTCGTTTAGAAAATCAGTCATGGGAGCGAAAACTATTGCGTCTTTCCGAGACGCGTAGGGCCCCAAGCGCACTTGGGGTAAAGCGCGAGGAAAACGCAATAGTTTGAAGCGACTACTACTCAACGATAACTCGTCCCGTTGCTTTCAGCACACCTGTCGCTGGCCAGTAAGACTTAAACTCGAATGACTCGTCTGCTGTAAATTCGACGGTAGTGGAACCGCCTGGAGTAATACTCGATGTGTTGAATTTTGGACTCTTAAAATCAAGGCCAGCATAATACACCCTATCTTGCCGAACTACAAAAGTGAGCTTTACCTTACTACCCTTCTTCACCCGAATTTCAGAGGACGGATAAAACCCGGCATCATCTGCCTCGAGCTTAAATTCCGAAACTGACGGCACCGCACTAATTGAGGGTTCGGTAAGTGTTTCTTTCATAGGAGGAATGGGCCTATCGGCATTAACACACTCTCCCACATATGCAATTCGTACCTTATTCTGCAATTCTGCCACGCAACGATTGGAATACGTTTTGCCATCAACACCGCATACTGGATTATAATCTTGGGTACAAAGCACGGGGCTCGGTTCTTTGCACTTTTGATATTTCTCCATGATATCAGCTGACGGCTTATCCACCCTTAGATTATTTTCTACGAACTCAATGATACTCCTGCAATCCTCGGTCAAAGCTGGAAACGGAATTGGCTCATCTAAATTCCCAATCCTCTCACGAAGATTTTCTTGAGCCTCTTTTAGGGCATCACCAATTCTTTGAGAGGATTTCATCCGTATCTCCTCCAAAATCTGTATGCGCCTTGAGGAATCCCCTGGGAGTTCCTGCAAAGCGTCACGCACCCTATCTGCTCCCTCTTGTCCTGATTCCTCAAAATTCTCAACTGCCTCAAGCGCTTCTTCCGACAACTTAGCCCTTAATTCTTCGAGCTTGCTTTTTACTTCGTCGGACAACTGTTCACTTTCGAGTAGCCGATCGATAATTTCGAGCAGGCGCACATGCTTCAACGTGCTTCCTCGCATACCCTCAAAAGCGCGCTCAAAACGATCACGAAATGCATCAGCCGTACCTTTTTCTGCGATTTCCCCTACCGCTTCATCAACACCATTCTCTATATCGTCAAAAAGAGCTTTTTGCGCCTCATGCTTTGCTCGAAGCTCTGCAAATAGTTTCTCATGCGCAATGATACGCTCTACCACCTTGTCAAGAAGCTTATCGATATTTGGATTTTCTGAAGTTTCGGCCAATCGCCCCAAACGATTTTGTAGTCGCTCATGGGCTTGTTTGTAATTAAGCAACGCCCTTTCGATTCCCTTCCCGTCATTAGGATCTTGTTCTGCAACCTTCTTTGCTTCTGCTGCCTTTTCTGAAACTATTTTGAGCTCCAATTCTGTCTTCGCGACCGAATTAAAAGTTATTGCCCGAAGCAAACCGCGCCCCATTTCCTTGAAGAAATAGAGAGGATGTGTGGGAAGCATACCAGGATCTGAAACTCCCAAATCGGCATTCGTTACTGCTTCAGCCTCGACTATTTCCTCGACCGTCGCTTCGGGTTCTTCATGAACGTCGCCGGTCTCATGCGCGAAGGCAATTCCCGTAGAAAGGAATTGTACAAGGAAAAGTGAAATAATAAATGTTTTCATATGCTGAACGACTTTATTTTTTATAACCCTTATTACTCGACTAACCAGCCAATAAATTGCACAAACTCCTTGGGAAATTTCTCCACAGAGAGGAATTTATTCATTTTCCTATTCGGAACGTCGAAAATATAAACTCCGTCGTTTGTTTCAAGCCAGACAAACTTAGCATTCGGTGAGACCGATTTTTCCTCAACATGCATGGCACGATATTGAGGATCCGATGCCTCAAACAAAGTCTCAACCCGTCCATCCGATGGATTAAACTGCTCGATTTTTCGATAATTCGGATCATTCCCACTAAGCGTTACGATGAACATTGTTTCATCTTTTGGGGGTACAACAAAAAGATATGGGAATCTAAGCATCGCCCCAACAGAAGTATTCTCATAGACGGTCTTCTCTATATTTGTCATAAGATCACGTTCGATAATTCTGTCTTCGTTACTAGATAAATAGTAGAATTTGCGGAAGTCTATAGAAAAACGGTTTCCAAGAGTTCTTCCTGGTAATGTAAAAGTATACTTTATCTTCCCGGTGAGCAAATCAAAAATTGCAATCCTATCTTCTGCATCGCCAGTTATCTCCTCAACAAGAGCGTATAACTCACCCTTGAGTATACTAAACGCTAATGGCTTGTAAACATCTTTGCCCTTGGTTTCCACAACCAATTTTTTGTTTTTCCCATCTCTATCGATAAGATAGAGGCGGGTCTCAAATTCCATAGAAAGGATTTCTTTTTCAGTTGCAGGCCAATCTTTCAAGGTGGCAGTGTTGTATGTATTATATAGAAGTTTAGATCCGTCATCTGACCAGATTATATCGCCTACCTCCTCCTGCCCATCTACAAGTTCTCCTGTTATATCCTTAAAGGATAGATTTGATTCTACAGATGCGATCTCAACGTTTCTGTGTTCTCTACCTATATATCTCCCGTTTTTTGAAATAAAAAAGGAGTCACGAAAACTCTGTTCCAGACTTGTTCCAGTTTCAACCGCAATCTTGTTTTCTCCTGTAATATCACTCTTAAATAGGGTTTCTATGGTATCCGCGCCTTTAGAATCTTTTTGGTACCTATAAAGCACTGAATACTTTTCGGAACCAGGTTGGATTACCCGTTCTTGCAGTGCTTGGTTGAGTTGTTCGACCTCTTCTTGTGCGCTATCCTTCGCAGAATCCCCCAAAAGAAAAGACACAGCTCCACCCCCCACGAGAAGTGAGATCAGCACAGCACCGACAACAAACCACTTGCCTCGCGAAGGTTTATTTGCATAGGGCAAATCTGGAAACTGTTGATTGGGCTCCATGAAGTTTTTTAATTATCTCAAAGCGGGGACAGGAGCACGAATGGGGATTGGTTCGTCTACTGTTGTTAATGCGCGGACTTCAAGCGTAAAGCACGTACGGCCGATGCCATGATTCCAAATCTGCTCGGAGAATGGCTTCGGGATCGCTCGGAGATCTTCCTTCGCGCTGGATTCCGTCTCAAACACAGCGCAAAGCTCGTAAGCATTTTCGGAAATAATCCGATATTCATACGGCATACCGGTTTTCAGATCCTGAATAGAATTCACGTAGTATGAAGGGCCTCTCAAATCTTCAAGACTTTCCGGCAACGCATTATTTCGCTGCCAATACGCATCAATCGCATAGGTGATACTCTGCAAGTCAGAAACGCGGCGGTCGTCAAACGTAATCAAGCGCTGGCTTGCGGGAGTACCCACCAAGAAAAACCCATACAAAACAGACACGATAATACTTGTTGTTACCGCTCCAGCAAATATCTTTAAGCCCAAAGCAGCCTTTTGAGAAACTCGGCGCTTGTCTTTATCTTCTTTCTCCTCCCGCTGAAGGCTCCAAAGATAATATCCGAATATGCTTCCAGTAATCGCAAGAACTGTAAACGCTTTCAAGATAAAACGAGTTGTAAGTTCACCCGACAAGAGGCTTGAGAGAACTGCAATAAGGTCGCCGATAATAATTCCAGCCGCGATTACGAGTGTAATATAGGTGAGCCACTTCCCTACTTTGGACTGCCGGCGTTCGGGATCTTTCGCGGCAGCTCTTCCGAGAAGCCGCATCATAAAGAAGTACAAAGGAAAAGCAATGATAAGAGAGGCTAAAGCTGTAGTAAGCCCTCGAGGAGAAAAGAATCCGTACGAGACGGGATCGGGGAAAAGTTTTTCGATAAAGGAGAACATAAGCATCCCAAAACTAAATGCCGTAATATACAAAGCAATAAATGAAATAAGGAAAAGAAAGGCTTCTCTCGCCTGCAAATAGGGCTTAGGCTTGGGAACCGGCACAGGAAAATCGACTTCGGCGAACGATGCCAAAACCTTTTGTACCTCTTCTTCTTGCCAGCCAGCCTGAACCAAGGCCTGCTTGATATCACCCCTCCCCATCTTCTTTTCAAGAGATTCTTTTACGAATGAATATAATTCGTTTGACATATATTTGCTAAAAAAATGGTATAAATCGACTTAAACCTGGCTTCATTGCTTCCCAAACGGCGCCAAAGAAGCTTTCTCTTAGCAGTCGAGACGTAGGGGCAGGTTCTTCTGGATGAAACTCCATAGGAGCCTCACCTCCTGGTGGCTGAAAACCTCCTGAGGATTGCTGCTCCATCTGTCGTTGAAATTCCTCTTGGTATTGCTGCTCATACTGCCTTTGAAACTCTTCTTGATATTGTTGCTGAAATTGCTCTTGGAACTGCTCCTGGAATCCCTCTGGAAATCCTTCGGGTGCTCCCGAAGGCATCAAACCTCCTTCAAATCCCTCTGAAGATTGAGAAAAACACTCTTGCCGCATTCTCGCTTCTTGCTCTGGAGTTGGTGGTCCGGAATGTCCGCTCAAAATTCTCTGGACGCAATCAGAAGCTTCTGGATGGGGGCCAAATCTTCTGCCGCCTGACGGATCAAAGTCTCCTTCCCCTCCTGGCCGGGACTCACCTTCATGACGCATGGGATCGCCCTGCTCGCCACGCGGCATAAATTCTTCAAAGCAGCCGCGCATGTGTTTTCCAAGCTCTTGATTTGGCAAGAATGTACCAGCCTCGATTTTTGAAAGCACTTCTTCTCCGATTCGCGCTTTCAAGCATTGCGCAACTTCAGGGGGCGCATTCTGAAAACCTTCTCGAAACATCCCAATTCCCTCCTCCATGTTTCGAAGTTCATCTTCCTCAATAAGACCATGCTGTTTTGCAAAATCAAAGCATATCTGTTGGTTCGCGGGATCATTGCAAAATACATCACACTCCTCCTTGCCCCGACACTCGCCAGGGCCCCTCCCCCCTGTCTTACGGAATAGTTTTGCGTCCTCCGCGTTCATCACCCCTGCTTGCTCAAAGAACGTAACACATTCCTCTGTGTGACTTCCCTGGAAGCAATACGCCTCGCATTCTTGTCTGGAACGACATCCTCCGGGCATTTCCCCGCGAGTCATAAAAGGCATCATCTTGCGAGCCTCTTCAATCTCATCTGGCTTCATAAATCCTGCCGCAACTGCAAACTCAAAGCATTCCTCCATGTGTGAAGACTCTGAACAATAAGCCTCGCACTGTGCCTTCCCCTGGCATCCCCCGGGCAACTTTGCTCCTCCTTCCAAAGCGCGCAAAACCATTTTTGCCTCTCCTAACTCTTCTGCGGACATAAAACCAGCGACTTCGGCAAATGCCACACATTCTTGTATATGACTCGCATCTTCACAGTATGCTTCGCACGCATCCTTACTCGTGCATCCTCCAGGTAGCTGCGCGCCCTCACGTAAGGCCTGAACCACTCTCCTTGCTTCCTCCAATTCCTGCATATCAAGGATATCGTGTTCCTCCGCGAAAGCCAAACACTCATTGATATGAGAAATATCTTCGCAGTATACTTCACACTCTCCATTCCCCCCGCAGCCGCCTGGTCCGGATTCCACCCCGATTTCAGCGAATTTTCTTGCCTCCGCGATCTCCTCTGGCGATAGCAAATTGTGCTGCTCGGCAAACGCCAAGCATTCATCGATGTGAGCTAAGCCATTGCAATATGCACGGCATTCTTGTTCATCTCCACAGTCTCCTAGCTCTCCAACCGGATACACAATATCATCTTCGCTACTGGCAAGCGCAGCCCCCGTGAAAAACGCTATCAGAGCAATACAAAGTATGGAGATTCGTATATTCATATATTTTGCAATTTATAGTGCATATTATTCGCCAAATGGATTTTGGTAGTTCTCGAAAGGATTTGTCTTTACCTGTTGGAATGGATTTGTCTCGGCTTCAAAAGGATTCGTTTCTGGAACTTCTACCGCCGGATTCTGTATCTGATCATACAAATCACCACCAAGACCTTGCTCCTGTTGTTGGGATTCTTGCGAAATTACCCCTTGCGCATCCTGATCTGGTTGTTGGGTAAAGTAAAACCCAACTACGCCCAGAGCAACTAAGATCACACCAGCCGTTATAAAATATAAGATATTTTTGCTCATAGTTTATTATTTCGTAATACTTCGATTTTACTCAGTACTAGTAGCCTTTTTGTTTATCAACAAGGGTAATGAGTCTTTCCCCTTGCATGTAAGCTTTTAAGTTTTCGCAGAACAGGTCGATCGTTCGGTCCATGCGCTTTTTTGTATGGCTTGAATGATGAGGAGTGATCACTACATTTTCCATTTGCCAAAGCGGGCTCGCTTGCGGCAAAGGCTCATCTTCAGTGACATCAAGCGCTGCTCCGGCGATCATTTTTCCTTGTAATGCCTCGATCAACTCTTGCTCATGGATCAAGGCACCTCTTCCGATATTGATTAACACTGCGGATTGTTTCATTATACTAAATTTTTTCATGTCAAACAAATGATGACTTTCCACAGTTAAAGGAAGAGAAAGCACTACGTAATCCGCTTCAGGAAGCGCCTCGTTCATTTGATCTATACCGTATAATTCTTGCACAAACTCAGGCCTTGCTTTTCCTGCCTGGTCCACTGCAATTACCCTCATGCCAGCGCCGCTCGCTACTTTCGCGATCTCCGTACCAATCCGCCCAAGCCCCACCACAAGCACTGTCGCGTCTCGTATTTCAATCATTCCGTCGAGCGCTTGCCACCTCTTCTGCTGCTGATTTCGAAGACTTTGGTAAGACTTTTTTGCAAAAATGAGAATCGAGGCGAGCACATACTCGGCAATGGGAATCGCATGCACGCCGGACGAATTGCTTACGATAATATCAGATGCTTTGAGCTCTGGCGTGAGCACACGTTCCATTCCCGCAGAAAATGAGTGGATCCATTTAAGTTGAGGAGCAAGCACGAGTGAAATTTCCGCGAGGTCGCGCGGAAATCCCACGAGCACTTCTGCGTTGGCAAGATGAATTTGCACTTCTTTCGTGTGAACCGCCAAGGGCGCCTGCAATTCAATACTCTTGTCTACTGCCAGAATTTGCTCCAAATGTTTAGCGTCCAAAATATGAACCTTTGGTTCTTGGGTTGCGAGTAAGAGAATTTTCATCCAATCAACTTCTTAAATTCTTCGATCATCGGCACTTGTTCAGGATCACGGCCATAGTGCTTCGCAATCCCAAAAGCAGTCCAGTCTGCCAAAAGCAGAGAAGAAAAAATTCTCTCAAGACGAGAATTTCCCTCAAGATCAATCGCCATAACAGGCAAACCCCTATCATGAAACTGCCTCTCTAGAACTTCCATGCGTTTCCGAATGCGAGGATGATCTTCTGCATCGCGTAAAAAAATAAAGAAAAAAGGTCTCGCGAGCTCCTTTGTTGAATCCGTAATATCAAAACCATTCATCTCGTTGTGGTTAAGCTCTGGAAATACATTTGAAAAAGTCGGGATCTTTCCCGTCTCGTTAAACTTAATTTTCCAATTATAGGCTACTGCGCGATTACGGTTTGACGAATAGATCACGGGCACTTTCCCTTCGAGGCGCTTTACTATTTCTTGAGCGCTTTTCCTGGACGCGTCGGGATTCAATCTCGTCGTGAGGCTCCATGCTTCTTTCAAGACATCCTCTCTTCCCATCATTTTTGCCAATGCCAAAAAGGAGAAACCAAGAGCTACCCGCGGCTGAATTCCTTTATTGGGCATCTGGATATAAGACACTCCCTCTTTTTTTGCCATCTCAATCAAATCGCCCCCTGTGGAAAGTACGGCTGCCGAATATCCTTTTTGAATTGCCTCTTGGAATGTGCTCAGTGTTTCTTCTGTATTACCCGTATACGAACTTGCAATAACAAAAGCGTTATCCAAAACAACCTTTTGCCATATTGGCAAACCATAATCCTGATACACCGACAAATTAGAGTCTGGATAAACGCTTTGAAAAATATCTCCTGCTAAATGAGATCCTCCCATACCGCAAAGGATATATTTTTGAGATTGCCTCCACCGACTTTCATTCTCGATTTTCGGCTTCCATCCAAATTGTTTCGGAAAATCCCGTATTGCTTCTTCCATAAAACCACTAGCTTCTTTAAGAAATATACATAACCATCCATCCTGCCGCTGCAAAGCCAACCACAAGCGTAACACCAACAAACTTCCAATTTGTTTGAGGATCATTCAAAATCATTTTCATAGGTATAAAGATTTTTTAGGCTTATATACTTCAACCTTTGTTTTATTTTATCACATCTTTCAGAATTTTATGAATCCTTTGTCCATACTCTCAATAATAGAACTCTCAAGCGTGTCATACCCTCTAACGTACGCGGCAAAAAGTTTGTTCCACAAGGCTTCATGCTGATGATAGGAAAGAAAAACGACTTTCCCTTCTGCTTTATGAGCAACCATCATCGCGTTGTCTTCGAGATCAAAACTCACTAATTCCCTCTTGCCCTGTTGATTTTCGAAAAATCCGGCGACAGACCAGAGATTGTTCCAAAACTCAAGATTAATCTCCTCATGCTTTTTCCCAAATTTTACCAAATCTTCTTCTGCCTTTCTCCAGTGGATTGCTTCGGGATTCACGTGAGGCACGAACAACCTTGGATCTTGCGGATTCGCCTTCCATAAATATCGCTGGATAATAAGCCAGCTGTTTCCAGCGGCCTGCCCCACTTCCGGCACATCACCACGCAAAAGAGAAATGAATCGCTGGTTAAAATCAGAAAACTCCGCATATCGCTGGAACAGTTTGCTGTAAAACGCGATTTCATGAAAATAGTGAAGTAAAAGCGCGAAATCCCGCACGAATTTTCCTGCGCCCGACTGCGCGATGGGATTCAAGAAAATCACGCCAAACTCTTTGAGATGGCTTACGTTGTGATGCTTCTTCTCGACATACTTTTTCCCGACTTCGGCCCATTGCGGTCCCAAAACATTAATTTCAATTGGACGATGCTCAAAATCTTCTGGGGTGAATTTCGAGTAAGCCGCATCAAAAGTCTCATGCATCCAAGCGTCGGTTTCCGTGAATCTCAATGCGCTGAAAATCTCCGTGATATCTTCTTTTGCCAGTAACTCTTCTACGTCTTTATATCCTAAGTAATCTAGAAGCGCTTCTGGCGCACGCTCGCGCAAAATTTGTTGCCCATATTCTTTCTTTAAGAAAAATCCCTCGTTCTCTGTCGCAATACCCCTTGCGGTATCAGCCACTTTTTGGAAATCGATATTTATTCGATCAATTCCTAAAAATCCATACAGCTGATTATCTCCCTCCTCTGCCTTCTTCGTGAGGGCATTCCGTACTTCCTCCGCCGCAACATCTTCACCCAAACCCAATTCCACCAACGTTTTTCGTATCAATTCCGCATTTTCCTTTTCAACTTTCTCCAACGCCGGCTCAAACCCCTTCGCCGTCATGGCGCTTTCCAGTTCCTCTAATTTCTCTTTGGGTACTCCCAAAATCTCCGCAATCTTTTCCATATTTTTATTGCTACTGGTTATTCCACAAACCGAAACGTAGAAAGAATTTGCTCTAATGTCTTTCCATCTTCTAATGTTTTGGAATTCCCATAGCTATACAAAACACGTTGGTCGTCTATCATTGCTACGATCTCAAAATCATATCCTGATGGTGGAGATTCGCGATCCACCCGATATGCTTTAACTCCATTTATTGTGATTGCTTTAACTGTTGGTCCTCCTGATGCTGCAATCCTAAACAGCTCTGGATTATTAACCATAAAAACATAAAAGAGTGAACCTGTGCCTTTATTCTCTATTACGCCACTCTCCGTTACCTGCCACTCATTTGGATACTTGACATCAAACCCAAACTCGTCGGAGTGATAGGTTTGCCAGGTGGAGGTATCTATTGTCGCTTGCTGATTGTTAATTGTTGACTGCCCGGACGGCGAAGATTGCTGCTGCCACAGCAAAAGGCCGACGAGGGTGAAAACGACGAGAACGCCTACGATTGTGCCGATAACCAACGTTTTGCTCATATACTATTTATAAATCTTATGCGTACCGATGTCTAAAAACAAAACTTCCCGATTGGGAAGAAATATAAACTTGATGCGATAGGAATCATTCACCCAAAACGCCCAAACTCCTTGCTCTTTTCCGAAAAGTTTATGAGTTTTAAGATTCGGGTCAAAAGGACTGGTTCGGAAAATCACCTCCTTTTGCTTTGCTCGTTCCTTTATTTTCTGGGGAAGTTTTCTATAGTTCTTCTTGAACCGCTCTGAAACTTGAATTTCCATGCGTCAATCTAAGTCGCTCAAGGATTTTATTTTTGTGGTTTTTCCTGCCTTATATTCTTTCATTCCTTCTCGAAACAACCCGTCAACTTCTTCGGCTTCTTTTCCGCTCAAATAATAAGTTGGCACTGCCTGCTCGAGAAGCCTTTGGTACTCTTTCAATCCTAAAATCACCATACCACCCTTCTTCTCTATTTCTTTCCTTGAAATTACGATAGAATCGCCTGTTTTCTCCATATGTCCTGATTATAGCACAGTTTTCTTTATTTTCAACGTGCCGTATTTGGCGGGAGAGTCGCCTTTTTTGAGAAGATCGTTATTCGCCCCCCAATGCTTAAGCACGCTGGTTGCGTTTGCCGAAGCGAGCTGCATGGCATACTCAATATCGCCTGACTGTTGCATCAAGGCCGCCACGAAACCCGAACCGAACGCATCGCCAGCTCCCGTGCGATCAACAATTTTCTTCAAAGGAAGCACGCCAGCTGACCATAGCATTTTCCCATCTGAAACCTCCACACCATCCTTCCCTTTTGTCATAATCACCAATCCGTGCACTAAATCATCTAACTTTTTGAAAATCTCTTTTTTCTTCTGATACGGGATTCCCGTAATTAGGGAGGCTTCTTCTTGATTCACAGTAAACACATCTGCGTAATTCATAAGTTTCTGCAACTCCGTCTTCTTCTCGAGCTGAGTACTCCCCGGATTCCACGCAATGCGTATTCCATTTTCTTTTGCCGTCTTGAGCAAGCGCGGCAAAATGTTGTGGGTCGCACCAGCCATATGGTTGATATACAGCCATGTTGTCTGCATCTTGCTCCAAGGGATACTCGTTTCCTTCAAATACCAAGACGCTCCTTTATATCGAAATACGGTTCGCGAGCCATCGGGCAAAGACAGAATAAACGAGAACGACGTGGCATGATCCTTGTCAACCGAGAAAAAATCACAGTTAATGCCCAGTGCCATACTTTTCTCACGAATATCCTGGCCTTCGGGGTCTGCCCCTATCTGCGTGATCGCCGCGACTCTAAATCCCTGATTCGCGAATGTTACCGCGGTATTTATCGCCCCACCGCCAATGGAGAAATTCACCTCTTCCAAGTTAAGCTTAGACCCCAGTGAAAAACATGCGGCTTCTCCCACCGCAAACTTTTTATCTTTGATTTGTTTTAAGTCTTTCGTACGAGCAAATATATCTCGTACCGCAGACCCAATTGTGATAACGTCAAACATATTTCGTATCCAAAAACTTCTGGAGAACTTGCTGTACTCCGGGTTTGTCGAGCTTATACTTTGCCAACAGGTCTTTGGGTGTGCCGGATTCAGTGAATTGGTCATACACGCCATGCAGTTTCATGGACACGGGATGATTTTGCGACAGAAACTCTGCCACGGCGCTCCCCATGCCCCCTATAATATTATGATCTTCGGCGCAAAACACACGGCCAGTTTTTTGAGCTGATTTTAGAATCGTTTTCCCATCGAGCGGCTTTATCGTATGCAAGTTGATCACCTCAATAGAAACTTTATCTTTCAACTCCTCTGCAATCTGCAAAAACCAGTACACCATGTATCCATGGCCAATCACGGTAACATCTTTTCCTTCGCGAAGCACCTGCGCCTTCCCGACCTCAAATGGTGTTTTGTCTGTAGTGAAGTTCGGCGTTCCCTCGCGCACGCCGCGGAGATACACCGGGCCCTTCACGTCATACGAAGCTTTCGCTGCTTTGCGCGCCTGCTCATAATCTGCAGGAGCTATAATGGTAAAATTCGGGAGGCATCGCATAATCGAGATATCCTCAGTCATTTGATGGGTAGGGCCATCTTGCCCGGTTGCCAAGCCTGCGTGCGATGAAACAAACACGACATGATTTCCAGGGTACGCGATCATGGTGCGAATCGGCTCCCATGGCCTGCCGAGCAAAAATGCGGCATATGTGACCGCGTAAGGCACCTTGCCCTCGTATGCTAAACCTGCTGCCACTCCAGCTAAATTCTGCTCTGCCACGCCAACCTGTATGGTTCTTTCGGGAAACTTCTGGCCAAAGAAATGCGCGCGTGAAGATTCCATGGTATCTGCCACCAGCACCACCATGTCTTTCTTTTCTACACCAACCTCTGCCATGCCCTGACCTAGACCATCGCGGATTTTCTTTACCTCCACATCCTCCCCTAAATAATTTTTCGCAAGATTAAGATTCATGCTGCAATTCTTCTAAGGCTTGTTTTGCCTGCTCTTCATTTGGCGTCACGCCATGCCACTCATATTTATACTCCATAAAACCTACTCCTTTGCCAGGAACCGTATGCGCAATGATACACACAGGTTTTTCGACGATTGCTTTTGCTTCTTCTAAGGTCGAAATGATTTCTTCCATGTCGTGCGCGTTCATGTCGATCACATGCCAGCCAAACGCTTCATATTTTTCTCGCAAAGGGTCTAAAGGCATGATGTCTTCCGTGTTGCCGTCTATTTGGATGTTGTTCCGATCAATAATCGCAGTGAGGTTGGTCAAGCGGTATTTTGCGGCAAACATCGCGGCTTCCCAGGTCATGCCTTCTTGCTGTTCGCCATCAGACATCAAACACCAAACATGATACTTGTTTTGCTTGCCATCTAACTTTGCGGCCATTGCAAACCCGCAAGCTTGTGAAAGCCCTTCTCCTAATGGGCCAGATGAGGTTTCCAATGCTGGAATTTTATGCACCGAAGGATGGCCTTCGAGAATAGAACCCATCTTCCTCAAGGTGAGTAAATGTTTCTTGTCGATATATCCCGCATGCATCATAGCCACATAACGCACCGGCACAATATGGCCGTTCGACAAGATCAGCCGGTCGCGCTCTGGCCATTTAGGCTTTTGAGGATCATGCTTGAGCACGCGAAAATACAACGCAGTGAAAATATCTGCCATACCCAAAGGCCCGCCTGAATGCCCAGACCCCGAAGCCAGCAGCATCCGAATAATATCTTGCCTGATCTCATTTGCCTTTTTCTCGAGTTCCTTAATCGAAAGCTCCTTTTGCATTTCCCTATCTTACCAAATTATTTGAAGATGTATCAACCCTCTGAGAGAAGAAAGAAACGACTCAACCAAATCGAAAGACCCAATAAGCGAAGCTAAAAGAGAATGAGTAGAAAAAGTTTCTATTGGATCCATATAGACATATGTTGAGGCTGAAGGAATGCTTTCCTCTGGAACATCAAGCGCAACATCGTTAATCTCGTAGAGCGTGGGCGCTCCTGGTACAAAAATATTCTCATTTTCCAGATCAGTCATAACGGCTGAATCTGGTAAAAACTCCAAAGAGGCAATGCCAGCAGATATCGCGCGAAATTCCATGGTTGCGACACGATGCGCTCCAGCAAAACCAGGAGTTGGGCTGCCGCCCAAAACTTCAACCCTGCCCAAACCATAATTGCGCTCCACAATAATCTCCATAGGCGAACCTGCCGTCTCAACAGAAACCACCTCAAGAAGATCAGACGAATAGCTTAAGTATGCGGCCACCGCGTTTACCGCATTTCCTTGCGTATCTACCATCACATCAACTGTAAATATATCTCCTGTATGAAAACTGCCACCCGAGGGCGACAGAAATAGAGTCGAAGAAACCGCACCAGCTAACCCTGGTACAAAGCTCAAACATACTGCAAAGCAAAGGAAGAAAAGCTTCATAAGATTACTTTACCATGTCCTCCAGCGCCTTCAAAGCAACAACCGGATCGGCAGATTTCATCACGGCACTACCTACACGCACATAGTCTGCTCCGGCTTTAAACACATCTTTGATATTTCCGGCGTTAATACCTCCATCGAGACCAATGAGAATGTTTTGCTTCAACTTTCGGATTTCGGGAATTTTTTTGAGAACATCAGGAATAAACTCCTGCTCCTGGAATCCCGGATTCACACTCATTATAAGAACGGTATCAAGCTTTTCTATATATGGCGCGAGCTTTGAAACTGGCGTCATCGGATTGATCGCGATTCCTTTCTGAAAACCGTACTCATCCATTTTGCCGAGAAGCGCGCCCGGATCTTGAGTAGCTTCCAGGTGCAAGATAACGCGCTTGGCTTCAATACCCTTGCAATCCTCCAGATATTTCTCGGGACTCGCGACCATCAAATGAATCTCTATATGAAAAAACTGGGATGCCTCCCCCAATTCGAATAAACTCACCGAAGTATTCGGCACAAACTTTCCATCCATGATATCAATATGCACCCAATTAGTTTCTCCTCTTAAAACCCTCAATCCTTGGAGGAGTTCCGCGGGATCTGCAATCAAGATTGCTGGAACTACTTTTTGCATTATTTCTCAATCTCCCTAATCTTGTTTATCCTTCTTTCGTGTCGTCCTCCTTCGAACTCTGTCTCCAGCCATAGCTTCACTGCTTCTTTTGCCTGTTCTACGTTTAAAAATCGCGCTCCTAAAGAGAGAATATTCGCATCATTGTGTGCGCGCGAGAGTTTTACCATATCAAGGGACCCCTTGCCCTCCGTAGCTTTAGCGCAGGAGGGGCCATAATACACTGCCGCCCTAACTCCTTTGATTTTATTAGCGGTGATTGCTTCGCCTTGGCCCGAGCCACCAAAAACGATCCCGCAATTGTTTTTTAGATCATGGGCAACTTTTTGCGCCGCAGGAATAACAAAATCCGGATAATCGTCATCTAAATCCATCTTAAAGGCACCCATATCCTTTACTTCCACACCCAAATCAAGAAGATATTTCTTGATCTCCTCCTTTAGCTCAAATCCCGCGTGGTCGCTTGCCAAATAAATCATATATGTGTATTATACAGGCAAAATTCAGAAGGGCAAATAAGGAGAGAAAAATGGGAGAAGCTCTTATCCTCTTCCTTTTAGGGATTATCGCCCTCAAAGTCTTCGGAGTCTCATTAGGAAGATTATCCTGTGGATGCTTGATCGTCCTTGCTATTCTCTTTTTGCTAGCGGTCTGTATCGGAACTCTAGCAAAAACACCCTAAATCCACCCAGAAAAACCGAGGTGGATTTCTTTTACTCTGAACGCTCGCTGGTACGCTTCCACAAAACCCTATTGCCATCTTTCAAGGCGTACTGGCTGGCGCCGATCTTTGAATATTCGCCATTCACCCAAAACTGCCAATAAGAATTGCTTGTGTTGTGCACTCCCTGAATTGCCTCCACAAATATACCCAAGCCAGGGAAATTTCGTTTTTCAATCGTAATGCCGCCTTGGCGCTCCAAAGTCTCCAACAAACCGAGCACTGTATCCCCTTGTTTCACAATCTCCCCCGGGAACGACTGCACGTCGCCATTCCCGTAATCAATGGTAATATCAACCTGAATCCTTTTGTCGTCACCCGGTGCTCCAGTGGGCGTATATCCCATATCCGTGAGCAAAACACCAAGAAGCACGCCGAACGCGAGTACGCCAAACAATACTCCGAACAATTTTAGCGTCTGTCTGAATTGAATATCCATGTTCTTGCGATACCAGATAAGTACCAAAGAAGAATGAGGGTGGCCAAAATCATCGCAGCTCCAAAAAGTTGACTAAATCCGCGAAATCCACCAAAAACTTCGCCCGCGCCAGCCAAAAAGCTTCTGGTATCTACCTTTCCAATTCGAAAAGGAATCTTTACGCCCGTACCGGTGGTTAACCCATCTGCCGAAACCCGCAATGACACAACTTTGATCAGCCCGTCGGTTTGACTCCTGGGATCTTCAAAAGTAACCAGTACGCGCGTATTCACTCCAGCATCCAAAGAAAATCTCCCGGGCGAGGCAGAAACAATCGTACCCTTATCTTTATCAAACATTACCTCGAAACTTTCAGTTTCAGACGATAAATTTGTAACAGTAATTGGTACCGTATAAGGCAATTCCATATTCTGTCCAATCTCAATCCTCGCGGGACTCACCCCGATGCCGCGCTCTTGGGCTATGGCGTTTCCCGCGTAAAAGACAAGAATAAGTATCCAAATAACAAAGACTGTGTTTCTCATGCTATTCTGCCGTGCCCCAGAAAATCAATGTTCCTTGCTTTTGGCCAAACGAATTGAATCCTGCTGGCAAGGACAACTGCACGCCAACATTCTTTTGCAAACCAGTCCCAAGGAATGTTTCGAATAAATTCCAAAGCACATTCTCGATCTTTATAAAGTTGAAAACTGCATCACCTCTTATTTCAGCCACTATGCTTAAATTCTTCTTCCCCTCATTCTTCAAAGTGACTTGCTCTACGACAGAATTCCCGGGAACCAACTTGCCAAAATTCAACGCAGAAGGAGTTACGGTAAATGCGATTTCGGGAGTGCCATCTCCACCTCCACCGCCTCCACTTCTTACTATTTCCACCGCGAGATCCACAGAGTCGCTTACGTCACCGAGCACAGGAGGTTCGTCATCTGATTCGCCATAATACCAAAGAACATTCTCGCCCCCCTCAAGGGCGAAATCTGCGGCGCCAACATTAGGCATTACGCCATCTACACGGTAAAGCCACCCCTTAAGCCCCTCTGCAGCATCATTATTAATCCTTGATAGAAACTTTCCGAAAGAGAAGTCTTTAATCTCATAGGTATACCCACAGTCCTCGGCAGCGTTCACCACCACCTCCATTGCAGTCGCGGCAAATACCGATCCCCTGCAAATTTCTTCTGCCGAACCCACGATCCGATAAAATACAGGGGAATTCTCAGGATCCACTCCGCCGCTCGATACAACCGGAAAACTTTTTCTCAAAAGCGCAATGACTGCGTCCGCGGTAGCTCCTTTGTTGTTAAAATCCACGGGAGGCTGCATCCACCAAAATCCGCCGTCTGAATCTTGCAAAGTGAGTAAATGGTCAACGGGGTCCTTCCCGTTTTTTGCCCATGAACCAGGATCTTCTCCCAACTTGTTGATCGCCATGATAACCCAAGCATCGCTATTGCCATCAGAACCAGTGCCAAAAGGACTCACGGGATCATACGGGAAACCGCCATCGGTATTTTGGGCATTTTTCAAATATGTAACTGCCTTTTGAATTACGGTGTCGCTCTTTGCCATTCCTGTTTCAAGGAGCGCCATTACTGCCACAGCAGTATCATTGGTATCGCTCGTACCGCCCACGTTCCAGGCCCAACCGCCGTCTGCGTTTTGATTCGCCAAAATAAATGCTTTTGAATTTTGAATAACCAAGTCACTCTCTTGTACTCCGGCCGATGAAAAAGCAAGAATCCCCCAGATATCATCATTCACTTGGCTTGCAGAACCTAATTGCGTACCGCTGGCAAAACTCTTAAGTTTGGCTACAAAATCTTGCGCAGGGTATGTGCTTGGATTTTCGCCCCCAGCTACGATTGCCATGATTGGCTTTGCGTATTCAATAGCCGTGGTACCAGAAAAATTCTTAAGATACGCGACATCCACCGACTCGCCTGCCGCAACCAACGCCATTGTTTTAGTAGCATCATTGCCCTGCGCTTTCAAATACGTTATTGCTTTTGTTATCTCATCGCTCGGTTGAGTTGCACGGATGGTTCCTGCCGCGCCAAACGAAAGGAAAACCAAACCAATGATTCCGACCACCGACCACAAAGAAGAAAAGAATTTGTTCATAGAAATAAAAATACTCCTGGAGGGAGTAGATTGTATCGTCGCAAAAACCTTTTGAGTTTTACGCTCAACCACTCTCCCCGCCCTCGAGGGAACCCCACTTCGCTCCTTACGGAGCTACGAGGGGCAAGCTTATTATGTTTGTTATGGATAGTCGCTAGTCGACCGGGCTTTCCGATCCGCCAGCTGGCGGACAGGGTTACCGTTCCGGGGGAGCGCAAGAATCACACTTGCTTCCTCTAACGATTATCGTTTTCGACGAACTTTTTTACTATTTCTTTGTATCTCGCCCCAGTCATCCCGTCAAGCATACTACCCCTAGCTTTCTGTGGATTTCTCAAGAAAAATAAAGAGCCAAGAATTACTCGGCCCTCAAACTTGCTTCTGCCAACCCACGGAAGTAGCAGGCAGCTGCAAGCAGATATGCAAATTGATCTGCGTTGTCTACATTATGAGGATGGTATTCAATCCACTCTCTTGTTTCATTCTGTGCATACCGCGACTGCCCAGAGGCGATATCGAACCCTGTAGCGTTCCCCGGACAATCCCATCCCTGAAGACCGTACTCTTTACTAGTCTGAAACCTACACCATGATCTTGCACCACCTCCAAAATATCGCTCTCCGCTCGATACAAGATATTCCTGTATCTTTTGAATTTGGTCTTCGGACAGACCCTTAAAGAAACGAACTATGCTGATGTGCAACCATATCGTGGCTGGTATACCGCTCTGACCTCGCCTTGGAAAACGTAGTTCCACGCGCAACAGTTCAATATGATCATTCGGATGCATTCTTCACCGCCTCAATACTTTTCCTTCACCATACTCCAGGTGTAAGCAAAAGAAAAGCCCCGACGATTACTTCTGTCGGGACTCAGAGAGACGCAGCATGGTATCATGCGATGCGGCTTCTCCTTTGAGATGCTCTGCAAGATCGAGTTTTCCTGCTTCACGCGCAATAGCTTCTGTATTGTTCAATAGTTGCAGGAACACATGAGGATCATGAAGTTTCGAGGGACATCCGGTACATCCATACCCTGGAACTACATCAGCACGAATGGTAAGCGATCCTGATTCAGTTTTAAACTCCAAGAACTCCTTTTGCATAGAAGCCCCACAAGATGGACAAGGATCCGGTTCGGGGATGTCACCGAACGTAAGGTGCAAATTGAAATACCTCACGTCCTGAACCATACTTGCACCGGGAACTCGTTCCAAACCCTGCTCTCGCAATTCATCATCACTAGGTATCATATTCCTCCAGACGGAAATTTTGCAGTAAGATCTATGTTCTACTCTCACCATACTCCAAAAGCAGGGAATTCACAAGAAAATAAAAGGCCTACGCTGATTGCCGCGTAGGCTTGCTAGGCTCCTTAGTGAAACGATGAGCATGATACTCCCCTTCAATAACCTGAAAACGCAGAAGCAATAAAGATCTTCCTTTTTCTACCTTCTCCTCGATAGAAGCAATAGTATACCACCCGACATCAGCGGTATGCTTTCCATCGAGAGACTTTAAACGCTGAACTAATGGTCGTACACGATCTCCAACCCTAAAAAGTTCTGACTCAATAGGCATACAAAAGCCTCCTATAACACGGTGTTTCCGTACTCTACTACAGAATCCTTCTCTTGAACAGGAGAACGAACACAGTGCCAAAAAGAACAACGCCGACATACACGTCCAAAATCATCCAATAGCTATAGGGAATGCCGCGGAACGCGCCAAGAATAATGGCAGAACTCCAAGATACAGCCGATACCACCCCGCTGACCAAAAGCAATGGGTTGGATTTGATATATTCGCCTATTTGCATTTCGCCCTCGCGAACCGCTTTCTTGAACTTTGGGATATACTTTAAGTGCAGAAAAATCCCGTTTGCAATAATAACGGCAACGATTGTAATTTTTGCAAGAAACTTTGACGAAGCAAGATACTTATCTGGATCGAGTGAAAAAAGAAGCGCTCCCGAAATAACCAATACGGCCAATCCCGCCCATACCATTTTAGACCCCAGTTCCATGAAACCAAATTCCGTACTCGATAGTTTCCCATCCTTTATTGACTTGAAGAATACCAAATCGCTGAAAAAGACGCCGCCAGCGCCAATTGCAATCCCGAATAAATGAAGAATAGTGTATACTGTTTTGATTTCGATAAAATCAAATATCATATGCCCTAGTCGGTCTTTTGGATTATATGCTTTGTCGAGTACGCAAGACTTCCACCAACCTTCTTGCCAGGGTTAAAAATATTTTGAGGATCAAAAATATGCTTTATCTCTTCAAATAGCTTATACACTTTTGGACCGTACATTTCTTTGAGATAAGGAGTACGCATAAGCCCATCATTGTGCTCGCCGGTAATCGAACCCTTGTATTTCAACACGAGCTTATGCACTTTGGGTGTTAGTTCCGGAATTACGGCGCGCACGTCAGGCTTCGACAAATCCATCAAGGGAATCACATGGAAATTCCCGTCGCCCGCGTGCCCCGCTATCGTATAGATCAATTTCTTTTGCTTGTGATAAGGCTCTATTAAAGCATTGAGCTTTGGAAGAAACTCGGGCAAGTACTCGGGCTTTACGACCACATCGTCGACAAAAGGAGCGGCGAACAAACCTTTCGCGTGGTTGTGCAACAAACTAAAACTCTTGCGCCGAATGGAAAAGTATTTTTCAACTTCTCTTGCGTTTTTTGTTATCCGAGAACGCACACCAAACTCCCGTATGTATTCTCGCGCCTCTTTCGCTTTGACGCGCACCGCCTTCTCTGAATCACCCGTAAACTCCGCAAGCAAAATTAAATTGGGAAGCCCCCCAGACAAAAGCATTTTTACTTCAGGAAAAAATTGAAAAGCAAGCGAAAGCATGTTTTTTGCTCCCAGCAATTTTACAAAATCCGGCAAAAAGCGGAGGGCGAGTTTCAATGTTTGATCGTCATACGACTCAAAGCTTTCCGGTTTCTTTTCAAGAACCTTTTCTACTAACTTACCGAGCGGCTGCAAATCTTTCAAAAAGATAACGAGAAGCGCGGAATGTTTTTTCGGTTCAATAAGGCGAAGTTTTACTTCTGTGGTAATCCCCAATGTACCTTGGGCTCCCACAATCAGTTTTGGAATATTGAAAGTTTTCCCATCCCACACATTCCAGAGGGCGTACCCCGCGGAGTTTTTAGAAACATCTGGTTTTGCTTTTTGCAATACATCAAAGTTGTCAACAACCAATTGATAAAGTTTGCGATAGATATCTCCTTCAAATCCTTTGAATTTGAGCTTTCTTGCAAGCTCGCTCTTGCCAAGCGGCCGGAACACATGCTCCTTCCCATCCGCCAGAATCATTTTGTATTCGAGGACATAATCTTCGGTTTTCCCAAATGTGAGACTTTTCTCACCCCCAGAGTTGTTCGACACAATACCACCTATGGCGCAAATGTCTTTAGAAGCAGGATACGAAGGAAAGAGCAAATTCTTTTTGAGCGTTTCCTTTTCAAAATCCCGATAATACATTCCTGGTTGAACTATGGCATATCCTTTGACCTCACCCTTAATAAGCTCGTTCCCCACTTCCCTTAATTTGTTCATGTGCCGGGAAAAATCCATAATAATAGATTCTCCCAGGCATCCGCCCGACATATCGGTTCCAGCCGAGCGCGCCGTAATGCTCAACTTTTTTTTAGGATGTTTCTGTACGAATAGAACGAGTTTTTTGACGTCCTGCTCATCTTTCGGAAACACAATCACCCGCGGCTTCACCTGAAAGATGCTGTATCCTTTGCTGTATTCTTCCAGCGTTTTTTCGTCGTCCACTACCTCGCCTTCCACAACTTTTTGCAACTCGTCTCGCAATGTCATGCATCTATTGTATCTCATCATCCAAACAATTCAATTGTGGAAAAAGATCCCTTTGCGGGGATCTTTTATTCTTTTGTTTGCTCGTCTTCCTCGAGCTCCTCCTTTAACTTTTTGAACTCGTTTTCTGCTTCCTTGAGCTGACTCTGGCAAAGTTTCACCAACCCCACTCCCTCCTTGAATTTCGCGAGGCCGGCTTCCACATCCACGTCTTTCTGCTCCAACTCTTTCACGAGTTGTTCTAACTTTTGCAAAGCCTGCTGTAAATTTTGTTTTTGCTGTACCATAGCCTACGAATTACGAATGTTTACGAATATACGAATTATGAGGTTTTACGCGTAACGCGTGAAGAAAACTTTCCCTTCCATAGCCGTACTGACACTTCTTCATCCTCCTGGATTTGGCTGATTGACTTCAGCGTTTCTCCCCTCGCGTTATGCGCGATACTGTACCCTCGTTGTAGCACGTTTTCCGGATTAAGAGAAGAAAGCGCCACTGCCGCTTGTTCAGTGCGAGAAATATATGAATACACCGCTTGTTCATATCGCCAAGCCGCTCGTACAAGCCTTTGCTTTACGGACGCGAAGCTTTCAAACACCTTGCCAAATCCTCTATGCAGTTTTTCTACCATTTGCGAAACTGAAAAACGATACTGCTCAATCACGCGAAAAGCCGCAACTTCCAACTCTCTCGCTTGAGAATTTACCAAAAGCCGCTGCTCCTCGATAATGCCACTTAGTTTTTCTTGCATATTCTCCCAGAGCATATCAATCGTACGAAGTAAATCTTCTCGTTGCGTGCGCAGAAATGCGGCCACAGCCGTAGGAGTAGAAAGACACTTATCTGCTACATAGTCTGCAATGCTTTCATCTTTCTCATGGCCGATACCAGTAATCACAGGAATACGTGAAGTAACAATGGCTTCCGCGATTTTCTCTGAATTAAACACTTTCAAATTCTCAAAACCACCGCCGCCTCGAATAAGCACGAGTACGTCCATGTCGGGCCTGTTTGTATTAAACCATTGAAAGGCTTTCACAATGCTTGCTTCCGCACGATCGCCCTCCACCCATACACCATAGAGCAACACTTGGAATCCATAATTTCCGAGGTTCATTTCAAAATCGTGCAACCCCTGGCCTTCTTCTGAAGTAATCAAACCTATTTTTTGGACGATTTGAGGAATTGCGCGCTTACGCGATTCGTCAAAATATCCTTTCGCAGCCAACTTTTTCTTCAGAGCATCAAACGCCTTTCGCCAGGCACCCTCGCCATAAGGCTGCAACTCTTCTACCACAATACTCAAAGAACCATTTTTGTATAGCCGTAATTTTCCTATCACCACAACCTCGAGCCCATTTTCGATTAAGTGTTGAAACTTTTTGAACTGCCAGCCGAAAATCGCGCATTTCATCACAAAGTCTTTTCCATCTGAATCTTTGAGATCGAAAAACGCCATTTGCTCGCGGACGTTTTTTGCATCGTTCACCTCCCCCCGAACTTTTATTTTGCCGAGGCGAGACACCGATTCGTTCACCAAAAAGTGGCACTCCTCAACCGAGTACACCATCTCTCCATCCGCATTGAATTCCGGCTGCTTATATTCTGACTTGTCGAAAAACGATTCTTGCATAGCGCCATTTGCCATACTGATCTTTGAAAAACTCAAAATGAGTATAGCCAAATTGTTTCAGAAGCTTTACTATCGCCTGTTTTTGCGGAGAATCAAATTCCATATATATCTTACCGCTTGGTTTGAGATGCGCCCTTGTTTCTTTCAAAAACTTTCGTATATAGTATAGCCCATCCTTCCCGCCAAAGACAGCATTGAGCGGCTCTTGCTCCAGCACTGATTTCTGCACTCTGCCCTTTCTTATTTCCGCCACATACGGAGGGTTCGCAAAAATATAATCGTATTTCCCTTTTATATTTGAAAAAATGTCAGATTGAAAAACTCGATAACGCTTCGTGCCAATACCATTCAACTTGGCATTAATCTGAATTTGCTTGAGCAGCTTTTTCTCTTTCTCACCAAAATCTACCCTAGAATCGGGAATATGCTTTAAAACAACTACACCGATACACCCTGAACCAGCAAATACATCTAAACAACGAACTAGAGGAGCACGAGCACTGCGCTTTCTTCCGAGACGCGTAGGGCCCCAAGCCGCGCTTGGGGTAAAGCGCGAGGAAAAAGCGTAGTGCGAGTGCTCGATTTCGCGGATAGCTTTCTCGGTCCAATATTCGGTTTCTGGCCGAGGAATCAATGGCTTTTTCGACAAATCTATTTTACAGCCTGCAAAATCCACCCACCCAATCACATAATCAACATGCTCGCCTCTTTCGAGCCGAGCAATATCTTTTTTTGCTTCTTTTGTCTCCTTGCCACCATATTTCTCTTCAACCAACCACCGAATCTCCTTTTGTAAGCTACTTCTCATTAGACTGAAAAGGGATACTCAGAGAGAATATCGCGCCATCTCCTTCTTTGCGCGGACTTTGGAAAGAAACAGTCCAACCAAGAAAATCGCAGATTGTTTTCACGATAAAGAGTCCAAGACCGGTTCCACTTTCTTTTGCCTCTCGCGCGTTCGAGGCGCGGAAAAACTTTGAGAAAATATTCGATTGCTCGTCTTGAGGAATAGAAAACCCGTTGTTCTCGCAGGAAAAGACATAACACGTTTCCTCTTGCGAAACTGCCAGGCTCACTTGCGGAGCACTTTTATCTGAATATTCGAATGCGTTTGTGATAAGGTTCTGAAACGCCTGCAAGGCCAATGATTTATTCGTTTTTAAGCGGAATTGTTCTCCGTGTTTCGTAAAATGGAACAATGCTTTTGGGTTTGCGGCACTCATCCTCTCGCCGATTGCCTGAATTTCCCCCACCAAATCAAATTCAACGGGCTCTGCCCCAACATCTTTCACGCGAGCGACAAGAAGCAAATCACTTATCAAATGAAGGAGCGACCTATTCTCTCTGTATATTTCCTGCAAGATTTTCTGATCCTGCAAGGTGAGTCTTCCAGATCCAAAAATAGACTCAAGCGCCCAACCAATCGTGGTTAATGGATTTTTAAGCTGATGAGCAAGAATTGATACAAACTCTTCGCTGAATTTTTCCCGTTCTTTACGATCAGTAATATTAGGCTCAATACCAATAAAAAATCGTACCTCTTCCCGATAATCCAAAACTGGAGAAATATGAATTTCCTGCCAATACAGCGTTCCGTCTTTTCTCTTATTTTGCACTTCTCCCACGAAAGGTTTTTTCTCAACCTTAATCGTGTTCCACATCTTTTCATAGAACTCTTTCGGCATGTTTCCTCCCCACAGATCCGCAGGATTTTTCCCAATTACCTCTTCAAGCAGAAACCCTGTCGCTTTCTCTACTGCCTTATTCGCATACAAAATATTTCCATCTTTGTCGGTAACGACGACATGGTCTGAAACCGCGTCGAAAGCAACCGTGAGTTTCCCCAACATCTCGATGTCTTGGTACGACAACCACGCGAATTGTTCTCGAATAGCCATATGTTGATACTATACCTCCTTTCTGCGAAAAATCAAGAACTTACCCTAGTAGACTTCTTAATGTAGGATACCTTGAACAAATAGAAAGGCTCGAACACCACTTCTCCAGTCCCATGGCCCGACCTGCCTTCAAAAAACCAAGGAGTAAAAGTACAAAAGTATAGATGATATGTTCGTCTACGACAAAAGAGTGTTCTCCGACTAGTGGAAAATTCAAAACCGGGAAATAGTACAAGATCATCATTACTGCTCCGAGAAACGCGCTTAGTCTGACAAAAACTCCCAAGATCAAAGTAACTCCTATCAATGTTAGACCCCACTCATTGAGAAAATTTGTAAATGGAAGTATCTGAGGACTTGCTAACCATTGATAGAATCCGGCAAACGTTTGCGCCCCTTTCAAGTAACCAGCGGCCGACCAAGCCGGATCGAAAACTTTCGTAACGCCGGCGTAAAAGAACAACCAGCCTATTGAGACCCGAAGCAGAAACAAAAAGAGTTTTTGATATCGTGTCATTGATTTGCTCTCGATCTTTTATATGTATTATAGCGCATTTTAACTTTTTACTGTAAATTTCATCATCATGTCGGCTTCCAAGTGCTCGGCGATGTGGCAATGCGCCATCCATTCGCCAGGGTTGGTGACATTAAGAAGCATATCAACATACTGCCCCGCAGGAACAAGTACGGTGTCTTTCCAAAGTAAATTAGTTTCTTCTACGCCATTACGGTCAAGCACCAAAAATTGCTGGCCGTGAAAATGTATCGGGTGTTGCATTGGGTGATCCGATTTTGCGTCATTAGTGATTCTGATTTTTACGACATCGCCAACTTTGAATTGCCAATCAATGTCCATGTTGGCTTTGCCGGTGCCTTGATCGACAATCTTCCAGTCCGTCATCTCTTTGGTAGACATTTCATTCATCGCCCGCATGTCATCATCCCACTCAATGCCTCCTTCAGGAACGCCGCCCATCATGCCGGTTCCTCCCATCATCGTCCCATCCGACATCATGTGGCCACCTGCCGAACTCATCATCCCGCCAATCATGTCAATCTCGAGCGCAAGGCGTTTATCAATTGGCTTGTCGAAATACTGGCGGTACGGATCAATGCTTTTGACTGCAATAGTATTGGTACGAAGTGTCGCAAATGTTTTTGCGTAGGACGGTGAAACCCCACCCCCTGAAACCGATACTGTTCCGAGCGTATATGTTTTGTCGGGAGTTTTGTTTTGAAGCGTGTACGACCCTTCCGTATCAAACAAAACTTCTACAACCGAACGCTCCGAAGGTCCGATGATAACCGCGTCTTTCCATTCTTCACGCTCCGTCGAGCCGCCATCGCCACCAACGAGTTTCATTTTGACTCCAGAAATCGTAAAGTTAAATGTTCTCGTATTTGCCACATTGGTGATGTAGAAGCGGACTACCTCTCCAGTTTTTGCCTGAAGCGAATAATCCGTCTCGCCATTCACAAGCATAATGTTACCGAATCTACCCATGAGTGTATGGTCGACAAACGTTTTGCTAAACAGGGCAATCCTTCCGTTTTCTATAAGAATATCGTCTACGAACAGTGCGACCTCCCGATTGACCAGAGACCAATAGTTAGGATCATTGGATACGACAAGGTAGTTGCCGTAAAGGCCGAGCTCCTGCGCATAATCTTCGCGAATGTGAGGGTGATACCAATACATACCCTCGTCAGGGAATGTAACCTTATAGGTGAAAGATCCGCCCGGCTTCACTGCTTTTTGCGTGACATTTGGCACGCCGTCAAACTGATTCTCAAGCCGAACACCATGCGAGTGGATCGTGGTATCAACATCGGTATTATTGGTAAAATTGAGCGTCACCTCCGCGCCCTGCGGAACCTTAATCATGGGTCCCGGAATCATGCCGTTGTATGCGAGCATTTTTATCTCATTGCCGCCGATCTTTTTTTTGACGATAGACGCAGTTAAGTTATATGAGTCTCCGTTTTCAAGCTCGATAGTTTCCGATGTCTTGGCTTCAACAAGACCAGTAATATCGGTGGAAAACACCCCTTTTGCAGAAGGCGCACTGGAACTGCGGCTGTTGTAGATGAGTATACCGACAACAGCGACTGCAATAATGATAATAAGTGATTTTTTCATACTTATTTGCGCAAATATGGTTCGACTCGCTTAAGTAATACTGCATTGATAGCGACTGCGACCGAGTCGCCGGACATAAGAAGCGCGGCCCATTCTGGGCGAATTGAGATGCCGAAAGCGGGATACAGTACGCCCGCCGCGATAGGAATAGCGAGGGTATTGTATGTTGCCGCCCAAATAAGATTTTGTTTCATCTTTCGGACAGTTGCTTTAGAAAGCCGAATCGCCGCAACGATGTCATAGGGATCGGATCTCATGAGTACGATATTCCCGGTCTCTACAGCAACGTCTGTGCCGGCGCCAATGGCAATCCCAATATTCGCCTGCGCCAATGCCGGAGCATCATTGATGCCGTCTCCCACCATCGCGACAATTTTTCCTTCGCTCTGGAGTTTTTTTATGTAACCCGCCTTGTCCGCAGGTAGAACTTCCGCGAACACGCGGTCAATGCCAAGTTCTCTTGCCACCGCTTCTGCAATCTTCGTGTTATCACCCGTAATCATCGCCGTCTCAATGCCCAGTTTCTTCAGTTCAACTATCGTCTTTTTGGATGTTTCGCGCACAGAGTCGAAAATACCAATGATACCTGCAGGAATACTATCAATAGCAACAATACTCAATGTTTTTCCTGCGCTTAAAAGTTTATCAATTGCGCTTTTCATGTTCTCCATACCGATTCCTCGATCGTGAAACAATCGCTCGGTGCCTATAAGGACATGCTTGCCGCCAACAACCGCTTCGAGCCCCAAACCGGATAGCGAGTGAAATTGCGCGACTTCGTCCGAGATGGAAACGCCGCGTCTCGATGCTTCCGCGAGAATTGCTGATGCTATGGGGTGATTGGATTTTGCTTCAACGCTCGCGGCGAACAGGAGGACATCTTCTTCGGAAAAGCTGCCGAGCGCAATAATGTCGGTTACTTTTGGCTTTCCTTCCGTAAGGGTTCCTGTTTTGTCTAGGACAATAGCGCTTATCTTTGATGTGCCTTCAAGCGTGGCGGCATCTTTAAAGAGAATGCCGTGTTTTGCGCCAAGTCCCGTGCCGACCGCGACCGCTGTGGGAGTCGCGAGTCCAAGCGAGTCGGGACAGGCAACGACAACCGCCGCGACCGCGAAGGTAAGCGCCGTAAGAAAGCTTGCCCCAGCAATTACATACCATCCAAAAAATGTTGCAAGGCCGGCTCCGACGGCAATCATGACCAGCCACCCTGCAGCCCTGTCAGCAATGCGCTGGCCGGGGGCTTTAGAGTTTTGCGCCTTCTCTACAAGCTTGATGATCTGCGCGAGAACAGTATTTGCCCCTACCGCGTTTGCGCGAAACTTCACGGTGCTACTTTGGTTGATTGATCCGCCGGTCACTTTATCGCCAGTTTTTTTCGAGATGGGGAGCGATTCACCGGTAACGAGCGCTTCGTCAATCGCCGTCTCGCCTTCAATAATTTTACCGTCAACAGGAACTTTGTCACCGGGTTTCAAGACAACGATATCGCCTACAACCACTTCTGCGCTCGGGATCATAATCTCCTTTCCTTGGCGTATAACTCGTGCTTGCGGCGGCATCAGATCGAAAAGCGCATGGAGAGCGTCCGATGTCCCGCGGCGCGATTTCATCTCCAACCAATGCCCGAAGAGAACGAAAGTAACAAGCATTGCTCCCGCCTCAAAGAATGTCTCTTTCCCACCAGAGAGTAATATAAAGGTACTGGAAAGGTAGGTTGCGAGCACTCCAAATGCAATAAGCACGGCCATATTGAGCTTGCGGACTTTCAGCGAGTAGTATGTTCCGGTAATGAATATTGAGCCCATCCAAAAGACTACGGGCGTAGTCAAAAGGAAAAGAAGCCATGCGACCGGGATTGGCGTAGGAAGCGCTATTTTCAAAAGGCCCTCACCCGCGGGAGAGTAAAGAAAGACCGGGATGGTAAGCGCAAGTGAAATGAAAAATCTCCAGCGCATGTTCGCTTCCATTTTCTTTGCCATCCGTGGATTCGTCATGGCCGCCACATGATCCATGTGGCTCCCCTCGATTCCACTCGGGGCAGGCATCTTCTGCATATCATGGCCAGCGTGCGAGTTGTGAATATGTTGCCTCATGATTCGCGCTCCAACTGCCGGCGATAGAGCGCGCAAATACCGGCAGAAATTGCGATAAGCTGGAGAATGATCGCGTCATTGAAAAGATGAGATTGGGAGAAACCAAACGCGGTTCCTCCTTCCCCGGCAATCCACGCGCCAAACAACGCAAGCACGCCCCAAATCCCCGCAACAATGGAAACCCCGTGCAAAATTGTTGACTTTTTCATAGACTCTATAGAAAAAGATTTGTTATGTAGAAGTCTGACCTTTGTTTATTCATTATACTACTTTATGGATTACTCATACCGTATTTCTATTTTATCGCCATCTTTCATCACATAATCCTCGAATTCCTGATTCTCTTCTTCATTCACGGACATTTTGACAACTCCCTCAATTCCATTGCAGAAGTCAAATATACATTCTGAAGTGAATTCCTTGCCCCACACTTCAAAAAACCTTCCTAAGCGCAGATCATTCTTTCTTACAGCACTCGGAAATTCCAGATGAATCTCTCCCTTAGAATCGTGCGTATGAATAGGATTGTGGACAACCCCAAGTCCAATAGTGGGCGACATTTCTTGCCGTTCTCCTTTTATGAAAATTGCAATCTGCGAATGCCAATGTAATCCGTTCCGTGAGATTATTTCCTCGGCTGGAAGAGGTGACTGCGTGGCAACATTCCGTGCGAGCGCCCAAATCCCCCCTCCAACAGCAAACAAAACAACACCCCAAAATATCGCTCGCTTTGTCACTTTCTTCCTTTTCGCTTGTTTCTGTTCATCGAGCTTTTGTTCGCGCTTTAGTTTGTGGCTCTCGTATTTGCTCGATTGCTCAATTTGCTGTTCTTCCATATTGTACTGATTATTTATGAGTGGCTCGTGTGATCTCCCTCGCCGCCGCACCCGTCAGAAAGATTCCACAGTTCAGTTATTTGTTCGCCCGTGAATCCGTAATTTTGAATGAGGAACTTCGCCAAACCGCCATACACATACCATCGCCAGCACTTACAACAGCAAGGGCCTTTTTCATTGGAGTTGGCCATAGCATAGTCATAGACCTGTTGCTCTTCCGGAGTTAGTTCAATGTCGTAGTAGGATATAAGTTTCTTCGCGAGTTCCACATTGATATTGTAGGGATCGTCAGGAATCTCCGCGATGTTCTGGCCAGCTAAGGATTTAAATTTTTTCAATCCTTCAACCTGCTCGGTATAGCGATGTATATTCATCGGAGAACAGCACGAACCCTTAAGTTGTGCTTCGTCTGGCATGGACATGATCGATTCTTTGAACTGCCCAGAACAGGAAGAATTGCCGTTCTTGCTAAGCTCTTCAAATTCCGCGGCGAGCGCCGTGTTCGTGACTGAACCAACGCCATGATCTTGCTGTTCTGAACTCTGTTTCGGGAAATCTCCAAGAATAAATATTCCCGCAATAAACAGCAGAACTATGGAACCAGCGAATACTGTTTGTTTGTTCATAGTCATGTTTTACAAATTAATGGTCCGGTAATTTTTCTACTGATGAGGGCGAGCGACGCCAAAAGCAGGACAACGCTCGCAACTCCGAACTCTCCGCCTTTAAGCGGCAGGAGCGCTAATGCGCCTGCCGCACCGAATAGCGAGAGTATTGTCATGAGCAGAAACGACCCACAGGCGGCACATCCAACACCGAGAATCCCGCTTAAGGCGCCGCCCAATCCTGTCGCTACTGTGTTGCTTCCAAGCTGTGCTCGTTTCTTCCGTACAAGGTATACAACCATTGCCACCACAATTCCGAAGAGTATTGCGATTGCGATCGTGTAGCCCGCAGAAAGCGTGCTGAAGTTCGTGCCAATACCTCCGAGAAGACTAAGGGCAATTTTAAGTTTTGCCGCGAACGGAGCGCTCGAAGTGGTAAAGATGTCGGTAATGAGTCCGATGTTCGGAAGCCATACCGCAAACACAAAAGCGAGTAGCGCGAACGCGCTTGCAAGTGCGATGTAGGAAGAATGAGCGAATACCTCTCCGAATGCGACCTGTAGGTTTTTAAGATTGCCCTTCATGGCGATTTAGAATTATTTTTCTTGCAGAGCTAGCTCGATTAACTGCTTTACGGCCTCATACGGCTGCGCGCCGCTCAAAGGAAATTTCTTGCCGTTGGGCGCAATAACGATGCTATAGGGCGTACCCCTTCCTCCGGAAGCCACAGCGTCTTGGTAGTCTGCTTCTATATGATCTGCGTATTTGCCGCCCCGCACATCATTCTGTGCGACAAGACCCTCAAACGGCTTACGATCCAAACCAACTTCCTGTGCTATTTGCATCAAGAGATTTAAATCCAAACCGTCATTTGAAGGAGTAATCTCAAAAAGCCGGTCAAGATATGCCCAAAACTTATCATTCCCTCCTAACTCGCCAGCTAATTCAACAGCCGCGGCCTCCCTCCGTGCTTTTGAGTGAAGCTGGTCTAAGGGGAAATGTCGATATACCCAGGCAACCTGATCGCCATATTCCTGAAGCGTTTGTTGCATTGTTGAATGAAAGCGCTTGCAAAACGGACATTCCATATCAGAAAACTCAACGATCTTAACTGGAGCATTCGGATTCCCGCGAATATGATCGAGCTTTGCAATCGGTTTTATCTTATCTACTGATTGGTCGCCTGCAATCGGTTGTGAACCTGCCGCTTCTTGGGGTGTATCCCCTTTTACGGAAGCAAGCTGGAACTGTGGGAAAACCCCACCGCTATAGAGCACCGCGCCCGCGATCATGGCTCCCGCGATCAATACTGCAACTGGGATAAGGTAAGGATTGAATTTTGTATTGGTTTCATTGTTCATAGGAGTAGCAAAAAACAACGTACATAATTATTCACGTTAAAAGGAGAATGTAAGTATGCTAGAAAATTTTCGGGTGAAGAATGCCTCTTGAGAATGCTTTTTCAAGCGGAGAGAGTACAATGGGAATCTCAACTCTTCTTCTCACCATATACAAGGCAGGGGCGGAGAAATTATGGCTCGTATCCAAAAGACGTCTAACGAAAAAGGGAAAGAGCGATGCAAATACAAGAAAAACCAAAATACTTTCCCGCGCAAGCGCGGTGAACATGTTTTGCCATACAGCGATATGTTCCAAAGGGTTCATCGTACAAATTGCGGCCTGTCCCAGCATAAAGGGGCAGTTTAGCATTTCTCTTCCAACTTCCATTTCCATTCCAAAATGACTGAAGCCCAAAGACCCAGCCAGGAAAAGTGCGGCAGCGCTCAAAACAAAAAACTTCATGCCTATTTGCGATAAAAGCGTTTTCACAACTTTACCATATCAAATGAAAGTAAACCGTCAAGGTGTGTAAGTACCCCTAAAAATGGAAGGAGGCGAGTACTAATGAAAGTAATCGCCCCTTCTCGAGATTGGTTTGTAATATGAAGGTGCTGTACAGCAGGGTAGGAAGCTTAAGCTTCTAGATCCGCTGTAACCCTAGTATACGCTTTCGAGAACTTAAGTCAAGAGAAGTTATCCCCTTTTGCGAGTTCGCTTCTTCCCCTGAAATATATGAAGCACCCCACTCACCAAATCTTTGATATTGAGAGCGCGTTTACCTTCTCTTTTAACAAATTCGCGCAGATCATCTACATCAGAAACAATTTTGTCAGCCTCCTCGCGAATCCTCTTTGACGTATAGCGAACATCCCGCAAAATCTGAATAAAGAAAAAGAGCGCGATGAGAATCGTAATCGTCACGATAACGATTGCAATCGTTGTAATAAAGAAAAAAATATCTGTTTGAACTAATGTATCCATACATCTATTGTACACGACTAAAGGTCGTTATTCAACAAACCGAAACGTGGTGAGGATTTGCCTCAATATGTCGAACTGTGGAACAGAGTTATTTTGAAGGGGCACCAGAGATTTCACTAAACTTGTCTTCTGTCACTAGATAGAACCATGGGAATTCATCGTCTAATCGTACGATCTTCGCACCGCCAAGTTCGGCGATAACAGCATCTTTTCCTTGTGGGTAAGCCGTAAAAGGATGATCGATCTCGGAAAAATCGGGTTCGAATTCGTCTGGCATTCTACTTAACAATTTAGTGACTGGATTGAATTTATAATATGGCGCTGTCCCAAACACTACATGACCTTGCTCTGGCGAATCGCCGCTATACCATACCATCTGGAGGTTACTGGACACGTAAATATCTCCATTTTTAAGTATGAATAAACCACCTATTCCTCCAAACAACCCGAGAGAAGTTTCTTTACCGGTCTTCAAATCAACAACGAACAATGCGCTTATAACCGCCGATGGTTTGCCGCCAATATAATCGATATGGTCACGCACCTCTTGCTCCGTAACGCCAACTCCCCCAGCTACATCCTTTACTAATTTGTCGCTTATTTTGTATTCTTGACTGGGACTTTCTCGAGTTTCAAGGCCAAACGTTTTTGAAATTAAGAGCTTATCTCCTCCTGGCAGCAAAACAAACCCTCCTGCATATATCTTTCTTATCGTCTTTGCTTTGGAATCTACAATCCACAAATCGCCAGCAAATCTATCGCCCTCAAAACCACCAGGATTATGCATAAAAATTCTGTTGTTTCCCTTATCTACAAAATACTGCAAACTATCAAACGTCGAGAACTCTTCAATTACAGAATTTGTCCACCCAGTGATGTCTCGAATCTTCTCTCCCCTTAATTTTGTATTCGGAGGATTTGTGGATGTTTCATCCCCAGTCTTTTCGTCGATTGGCTGCCAAGTTCCTATCTTTTTCCCACAATCTCTCAAGAATTTTTCATTCTCTTCTTCCTCGCCCACATTTTGAGCAACCATAACTTGGCATAGACCTTGAAAAAGAAAGCATCCCTTACCAGTTTTTTCTTCGCATTCTTCTTGGCTCACGAAGGCTTGCCGTTCGATAGATGCGGATTGCAGCGTTTTCAGCAACAAAATGCCGGCGACAGAAATGACGACGGCGACAAACGCGACAATAACAAATAATTTGATTTCAGGTTTGAAGTTTTGGAGCATACCCTACTTTCATTATACGCCAAGATGATGAAGAAACAAACCTTACGATCTCTTCTCTTTTTCCTTAATACCGCCGATCATGACGGCGAGTTTTCGATCGGTGCGAGTAGCATAGGGACTTTCGAATACTTCGCGCCTGATATACAAATAAAACAGCAGGAGAGAACCTCCGAAGAGCGCAAATGCAAAACTAAGGACCGCTCCAATCATCCAGACGGACAATGGTCCAGTGGATACGTCGGTAGGACTTCCTGCCTTAGTTACCTGCACTATTGTGCTCGCTGTGGCCCCTCCTTCTGAATTGAAGACCGTCACGGTATTCACAAGATTTGCGGTACCGGCACTCAACAATTCTGCCGCGGCCACTTGAGCTTCAAAACTTACTATTCTGGACTGTCCGCTTATCAATGTTCCAATAGTAACATTCTCTTTGGAAATATCGCCCGATAATGGAGTACCATCGAGTTTCAGATTGTTTGCATAGAGAAGTTTTTCTGCCAGTGCTTCGCGCACAAGCACATTTTGCGTATTTTGAGTTCCCTGCCAAGTGAGAGTGATCTGAAACTCAACTCGATCTCCCGCATCCGCCTGCAGAGAATCTACCCATACGAAACTTTGCTTCGTAAGATTGCGAACTTTTTGTGTTACCCGAAAATTGGTTTGCGCGCCTTGCGCCTGGACTGTATCTTCTGGAAAGATGAGTACAGCAACCATCAAAATCAATAGAGCTGCTCCCAATGTTCTTTTCATTTGTGTGTTTTTCATATCTTTTCTGCTTGTATCATAATACGCTTATTATTAATCCCAGGTGGCCAACAACTCAAAAGTAAAAGTCTTGATGTATCGCTTTGCGTAAGTCTTTCGGGAATATCCTGACCTCGTTCAAGAAAAGACTTTGCGCTCACGCGATACGTATACGCTTTTCCATCTACGCTCACGGAAATTACATCGCCAATCTCAAGATCCTTTAAATCACTAAATACTCCGTCATATAGATTCCCGAGCCACCCTGGAGGAGCGCTATGTCCCAGAATTATGGAAGCTCCTTTTTGTCCTGGCAGGGCAGAGGGATAATGCGCAACTCCGATCTTTAAAGCTTCCAAGAAATCCGCTGAATTCGTACTCTCCACAAAAACTATCGAAGCCTCCACGCCGATCTTTGGAATTGCAATATGAGCTTCACCAACCTTAAATTTTTCCTTGTTTAAAGTCGATGGCGTCAAATACGCGTCTACTTTCTGGAATCCCCACACAATTCCGCTTCCAAGCACGAAAACCAAACACAGAAAAAACAGAGGTTTCCCAAAACGAGACAAAAGCTCTCCTCCTACATACATGAAATTCTCTCTTATGCGCCTATCCATATATGATATTTATATACCACAAAAAAGAGGGGGAGTCAATACCCCCTCTTCCAGAACCTCGCCTTCACTATTCTTTACCTTGAATACCCAATAAGGATACTTCAAAAATCAATACGGCATCAGGAGGAATCACTCCGCCACCTGCTCCCTTCTCTCCATACGCTAACTCCGAAGGAATCGTAAGTTTTCGAGACCCTCCAACTCGCATGCCTACAACTCCAAAATCCCAGCCTTGGATCACCCTACCCGCACCGAGCTGAAATACAAACGGTTTTCCTGCATCAAGCGAGCTGTCGAACTTCGTTCCGTCCATGAGCGTCCCTGTATAATGCACCGTAATCACATCGCCACTTTTTGCTTCAGGCCCTATTCCAACCTGCAAATCCTGAACCCCAAGAATATCTCCGCATGCAACATAAATTGCCGCTTCTTGCTGTGATTTATGCACGTTAACCGCAAGTGGAAATTGAGAAAGCAAGTCTTGCAACTGGACATCAATGATCGTCTCTGAACCCCCTGGCCCAGTTCCAACACCTGATACATTTGTAAGCGGATACTTCACTCCTCCGATCGCCGCACAAGAACCCACATGAATATGCGCGGGCTGTAAAACATCATCGGGGACTCCCTGAAGAGTCAAGACAACTTTGGTCTGCCCGTCCATTTCGGTCAACGCAATAGTCCCCGACTCTCCAGAATCGTTTTGCGCATGCACTGGAAATGTTACTGACCGAGGCGCTTGTTCCATTTTATTTGGTTCTACGATTATTTTTCCTTCTTCAATATTTTGCGGAGGTTCCCGAAACGCGATAAAAACTCCTGCCGCTCCGATTCCAAGAACTGCAATAACGATAAATATTTTGTTCATGTACTTTTTTGTCTTATGTTACGTTTTTTATGAAAGACCGTTTGTTGAATATATTCGAAAGCGCCCTGGGCATCGTCAACTAAACAATAAATCTTCATGTCTTCTTTTGCAATCGCTCCTCGCTTTTGGTACAACTCCTGCTCGATCCAAACGAGCAAGGGAAGCCAATATTCCCTCCCCACCAAGATAATGGGGATAGGAGCGATTTTCTTTGTTTGTATTAACGCTGTAAGTTCGAAAAGTTCATCCAACGTGCCAAACCCGCCTGGCAAAAATATGTATACTTCCGACGCAAACGCAAGCATAACCTTTCGGATAAAAAGATAGGAGAAAGCGGCCGATTCTTTCACATACTTATTGGCACGCTGTTTATGAAGAAGCTGGATATTAATTCCAGCCGACCTCCCTCCGGCTTCAACCGCCCCTTTATTTGCAGCCTCCATTATCCCCGGCCCCCCTCCCGTAATGATTGCGAAGCCTGCCTTCGCAAGCATAGAGGCAAGCTTCGTCGTTTCTTTGTACATTCTATCTTCTGCTTTCGCTAGAGTACTCCCGAAAAAAGAAGCTGCCAGGCCGAAACTGCGCAGAAAATAAAATCCTTTCGAGAACTCTTCGACAATCTTTTCCATGCGAGCAGCCTCTGGCTCGCGAAGCCTCACTCCAAACACTTCTTCAATTCGATTATAGTCTAAACTTTTTTTGCTTGCCATGTTATTTTGCGCACCCATTAAAGGCTTGCACCTGAATATTATATTTGGCAACCTTTGCCTGAATTTCAAGAACAAGAGCGTTATACTGATCTACAAGCATATTATAATCTTGCCGCCTTTTTTCATAGCCGGGTCCGCCCTTCGGACCTTCCACTTCGAGTTCGGCGCGCGACTGCTCCAAGATAGCGCTGATTTCTTCGATTTGAGCTTTTCCAAGTTCAATTTCTTCTTGTAACTCTTTATCGGGAAAATCGCAAGCTGAGAAAGGTAAAGCGAATACTTGCACCGCAAGCCAAGTAGGCTTCCCCTCGAACAGTCCTTGCTGCAAAGCAATCCCAATCTCTTGATACCGCGCACCCAAAATGTTTGCCCGATGGCCCGGACTATCCATCCATGCCTGCACTAGAGCCTCATCGCTTTCATAATTTCCGAGCGCGAGATTTTCTCCAATGGCGATAAACCCATATGCCGCATCCTTGGCCAAATCACTCACACCCAATCCTGCCGGAGAAACATGCGCGAAGTACTGCTGTTCAAACATGTCTTTCACTTTTCTTGTCGCAATCTCATTCAGCAATGCGCTTATTTCAAGCTCATCCAACCCAGCTTTTTGCCGCTGCACATTCGTCCATTGAAGCACGCCAGCCGTGCTCAAAAACGCTGCAGGCTCACTTTCCCCAAAAACAGATTGAACGATCTTTAGAGGAAGAGGTGTTGAAATTTCTGTTTCAAGTTCTTCCAGCGAAAAATCTGCCATATCTTGCTTTTTCAGCACTCCCTGAACCTCTACGGCCTCTGCACCCCCACTACGGGGAAACAAATCATCAAATACGCCCAAAGAAAGGTTTGCAGCGAAAAACCCCACGGCAGCAATCAAGAGAAAGAAACCAAGAAGAAATTTCATAGAAACAATTGTATTCTACCGCTTCAGAAAACTCGGCGCAAGCCACGTAGATTTTACGCGAAAGCAAAAACTGCCCCGAGCACAGGCAAGGGGCGGTTCTGTTTCTTCTCCTATTCGATTTCGTATACGAGAGTTACAAATACTTTCACTTCTTGCGAACCAGGCTCAATCGTAGGCGCAGGTGCGGAGGGTGCCGCTCCACCGTATGCAAAATCTGCTTTCTCATACATAGGATAGTAAACAGGACTTGCACCTTCTTGAATCGAAAGAAGTCGGCCTACGCTGAACCCTCCTGCCTTGGCAACTGCCCCTGCCTTTTCTCTCGCTTTTTGGATAGCCGCAGCTCTGGCGTCACTTTGAACTTTATCAGGATCATCAATCGTAAAGGAAAGCTGAGAAACGGAATTTGCCCCATTATCTACTACTCCAGAAACGATAGCGCCGATCTTTCCAAAATTTTGCTCTCGAACTTTCACCTGTACCGTCTGGGTAATAGTGTACCCCACGATACTAGCCGGCGGGCACGCTTCCACCCCTCCACCCAAAGGCCGCGGAGAACAATTGTAGTATTGATAGCGCGGCTCCAGATTGAAGTTTTGCGTTTTGATATCTTTAGCCTCAACTCCCTGCGCCTTTACAAAAGCAATAGCCTTGTTGGTTTTGTCGACATTTTTCGTTTGTAAATCAGTAACGTCTGCTCCACCCTCCGTAATCACTTGAAACGTGAACTGGGCGACATCGGGAATTGCCACCACTTCGCCGTCGGCAGAAACCGAAAAGCTTCGGAACGAAGAAGGTTGTATGGATTTGGAAAACGCACCGACGTACGCCCACGCAATATAAGCGAACAACACAATGCCCACTATAACCGCCACCCCAATAAAATCTTTAATTCTGTTGCTCATGGGAAAAATATAAAACTTATAATCTATACCTAATATACGTCTACCCTATCGCTTTGTGACAGCTCTCGTACGCTGCCTATGATGCTTGGTAGCCGAGTTCCGCGATTGATTTGACGATCTGATCTTTCGTCACCTTGGAGGGATCGAATTCGAATGTTCCTTTTTTGCCTTCGTAGGAAACCTCCGCGGATTTTACGCCGTCCATCTGGGTCGTTAACATTTGAATGCCCACGGCGCACGATCCGCAATGCATGCCTTCGATGTGTAAATCTACTTTTTCCATAATGATTACTTTGATTTGTTATTATTTTTTTGATCCTTTTTCTCAATAGGCGGAGTATATCGCTTCAAGAGCATCGAGTTCATCACCACGGACACGGAGCTGAACGCCATGGCAAAGCCCGCGATTTCCGGCCGCAATGTTGCTTGGGAAAAGCTAAAGAACACTTGGCCAAGCCCGCCCAGATTATCCTTCACTGCCAGCACCCAATCTGCGGGTACGCCAAAGGAAGTTTGGGTTAGCAAAAGATGAATGCCGCCTGCGATAGGGATGGCGGCTACGTTATACACAAACGCCCAGAAGAGATTCTGCCATATCTTGTGTATAGTTTTCCCGGAAAGCTGAATCGCCGTAACAACGTCGCGCAAATCATCTTTCACCAAAATAATTTCTCCAGTCTCCATCGCAACATCGGTACCAGACCCAATGGCGATCCCAACATCTGCCTGCGCCAGAGCGGGAGAATCATTGATTCCGTCGCCCACCATTGCCACGGTCTTTCCCTCTGCTTGAAGTTTTTTAATAACGTCAGCCTTCTCCTGCGGTTTCACCTCGGCCAGCACGCGATCGATACCAACCTCTTTTGCGATAGCAGCAGCTGTTTGCGGATTATCGCCTGTAATCATGATAATTTCTTTCTTCATCCGCTTTAACTCCTGGATTGCTTCTTTCGCGTACGGTTTTAACGCGTCTGCAAGCGCAAGCACTGCGACAAGATCATTGTCTACCACCGCGTACACCACGGTCTTTGCCTCGTTTTGCAATTTCGCGACCAACTCGTCTTGCCCCTTCACCTCAATCTTCATCAAATCCATTAAGGCTCTATTCCCCACCGCGATATTTTTTCCGTTCACGGTGCCGCGCACACCCATGCCAACTTCCGCCCTTACATTTTTTACCTCTGGAAGTTCCCCAACCGCTTCTTTGCCTTTTTCAACGATTGCCCTTGCCAAAGGATGTTCAGACCCTGTTTCTACCGCGGCTATCAACGAGAGCACTTCTTTTTCTGGCATTGTCCCGACTGTTACAAAATTGGTAACAACCGGCTTTCCTATAGTAAGAGTACCTGTTTTATCGAGCGCTATAGCGTTTACTTTGTATGCCTTTTCAAGAGCCTCACCTCCCTTTAAAATAATCCCAAATTTCGTGGCCCGCCCAATTCCTGTTACCAACGCGGTAGGAGTGGCAAGGCCCATGGCGCATGGGCACGAGATCACGAGCACCGCGATCATACGAAGAAGTCCCGCGCGGAAAGGCAAGGCCGCAAAGAAAACCCACCCCACAAACACCAGCACCGCGAGAATAACAACAGCAGGAACAAAACGCTCTGATATTTTATCCACCAGGTTTTGAATTGGCGCCCGCCGCGCCTGCGCCTCTTCTACCATATTGATAATCTGATGAAGCAGAGTGTCTTTCCCTACCTTGGTGGTTTTGCATTTGATCATCCCCTCTTGGTTGACAGTAGCCCCGATCACCTGATCACCAACTTTCTTGTGTACCGGATAGGATTCTCCCGTGACTACCTTCTCATCAATATGGGTTTCTCCTTCAACGATTACGCCGTCTACCGGAATCTTCTCGCCAGGCTTAACCTGCACAATATCTCCTACCTGAATCTGATCCTTCGGAATTGTCATTTCTTTTCCATCACGGATCACATGAGCTTCTTTTGCTTCCAATTGCAGCAATTCCTTAATGGCGGCAGACGCCCGCCCTTTTGCCAGCACCTCGATATAACGGCCAAGCAAGATAAACGAGAGCAGGGCGGCCGAACTCTCCCAGAACGGATGATCGATGTTAAAAAACAAAAAGCCAATCGCACTGTAAAAATACGCAGCGGAAGTTCCCAAGGCAACAAGCACATCCATATTGGCAGAACCAACTCTCAAAGAGGTAAAAGAATTCCTATAAAAAGGCCACGCGATAATAAATTGAATGGGCGTGGAGAGAATCCAGTAAAAATAGTTCAGGTCAATCCGAAACGGCGGATTGGCAACATCCATAAACAAATCCAGCACGAATTTCAAGGGCTGGACAACAAACCAAAAGAGATAGTTGGTAAAATATGAACCCCAAGCGAAAAATCCGCTTCCGGAAATCTGCGGGGTGGTCAAGTTCAAAAGATCAAAAAGCTCGTGCACATGCGTCACATTGAACATGTGAATCAGCATGTAGTAGAGAATGATGGGGGCAGAAAGCGCGAAAGCGGCGATCACTCTGCGCCGAGCTTCTTTTATTCGTTTGGCCTCTTTCGCCTCTTCTTCTTCAATGGTATCGCCTTTTTCGTCCGGCCTAATTAGGTCGTATCCGAGCTTATGGACAAACTCATCTATTTTTTCAAGCGAAATTTTGCTCTCGTCAAACTCAATGGCGCTTTTTTCATTCCCGTAGCTTGTCTGGATAGACTTCACGCCCTCTTGCTTCCCAATCAGCTTGTCAATCAAAATCGAGCACGACGCGCAATGCATTCCTTTTACTTTTAATACCAATTTGGTCATAAAACTCGCTTATTAAACTATCCCTGACATTGTATTAAGCGGAAAGTCTCGCTTTCGTCACTGATCGATTGATTCTCCGCGTCGCTAATGTGTATTTTGTAGACCCCCTCATTTAAAACAATAGACCCTGCTACCTTGCCAACATTCCACACGTACAATCCTTCCCCAAGCTTCCCTTCTTCATTTTGATTTGCGAGGACCGAATTACTCTCAATAACATAGGTAGCACCGCCCAATGGGGTAATGCGTAAAATTACTCCTGCTAGCACGGACAACCCTGTATTTTTCCAACGGATTACATATTCATCACCCATACAAAGCTGCAAATTCTCTGGTATTAAAAGCTCCAAAGTTTTAAGCATCTGGGAGGGAGCTGATGTTTCAATTTCTCCGGTTGATTCTCCTAGATATTTCTGCTCTTGTTTTGAATCAGCTCCAGTAAGCATTTTCCCATACCACCAAACCCCACCCCCAAGAAGCAGCGTTACAATAGCTACGATTGCAATGAATTTCCAATTTGTTTGCGCTGAACTATTCATGAACTGCATAAAGATAATTATTACTATTATTTAGCGGGTTTCGGAGATAAGACTTTGTACGCGCAGTTTGCCGATCATGTCAAAATGGGTGCGCTTAACCCCATCGACATGCCCTTCCCCGCAGGGGACTGAACAATAGAATGGGAATTCACCAGCTTTGGTGGCGACAAACTCAACCTTGATGGTGCTGTTGGCCGGCATACGCTGGGAAATCCCAAAGGCGTCAATCCCGATCCCGTGATCATACGCGTCTTCATTTATCACGGTCATAACAATTCGATCTCCTTGCTGTATTTCGATTTCCTCTGGCTCAAAACGCCACTGGTCTTTCTTGGCGATTACCGTAATTTCTCTTACCACACCAGTCGTCACTGGTTTATCCTCTTCCGCAAGCAAAAATGTGCGATACAAAATTCCACCGCCAACAAGAAGCACAAGAATGATCCCAATAATAATAAATTTATTCATAAGAAGGATTACTTTCGAACAGTTATAAACTTATGCACGGCGATGCTCAAGAGCACAGTCGCAAAAACCGAGACAATAAGAAGGATCCACCAGCTGGCAGCTTGGCTTATGGTTGCTTTTTCTTTTACCTCAATCCAAAAACTCGCGGTCAGAGCTTCATCTTGCGGCAAGCCGATCCCAAGGGGCCGGAACTGCGCGAATACTTTGTATAATCCAGCTTCGGGAAACACAACATGGAAATTCACTGTCCCATCTTCGCCCGCAGGAACATCAGCAGGAACATCATGGCCATGTCCGCCAGCTGGCGGACCTCCATTTGCCTGCGCCTCCTGGACAAGGGGAAGAAAACTATGACTATGCGCTCCTGCTTCTTCCGGATGCGTATGAATAAACTGCGAGAGATCGTCCTTGATCACGGCAAGGTGCATTTGGACTCCCAAATAATTTTCCAGCACAACCTCACTTCCCCCCTTTGTGTGGATATCAAACGAAAGGTCGTGTTCACGCCCTTTTACAACTGGCTCTTTCATCTGCAAGACCGCCTGGTAATCTCCAGTTACAACATTTCTTGTGAAAGAAACATTTTTCCGTTCTTTTGTACCAGCTCCCTGAACTTCAAGTGTGGGATGCCCGAACGAATGAGTAACACCGTCTTTTGTAACTTCAGACCACAACTTGTAGGTTCCCGGTGCCGAAAACACATGCGGGATGGCGAATATTCCTTCTCCAAATGATTCAGGATGAATATGGAAAAAATCGTTCAGGTCGGATCTCACCCCAATAACATGCATAAGCTTCTCGTGATTGAACTCGAGATCAGAAACCCGCACCGGAATGTTGCCGGGTTTCATATTTACAGAAAAACCAAGAGCTGTGGAGATTGAAACTATTGCAGGCGTTGGAATAGCTTTAAAATAAACAGCTAAGCCCTCCGCCACCTCTCCCTCCTCGTGCAAGATTGCCCCGCCATGTCCCTCTCCGTGCATCATGTCCGTCATCTCTTCGTCCATATGAGGCATTTCTTCTGTCATGTGGCCTTCATCCTGCAAGAAATTTCGCTCAAAACGAGTCGGCAAATACAATACAAATGTCACGAACAGCAAAAGCGTGGTTGCAACCAAAAACCAAAACTGCCACTTTCGCCCGTTGTTTATATTTGGTTCGTTCCCTTCTATCATACATTTGTTCCGGATTTCGGATTTCGTGCTTCGGATTTTTTCTTATAATACCACCACATCGGAACAACCCAAAGTCCGACTAATACCCAATTCCCCAGCCACAGAGGCAATCCCAACAATCCAGGGCCTGCTTCTGGCCCATGCTCGTGAGGAGCCTCAACATTGAGTTTGTCTGACACAATGCCCAAGAACCGCTCTTCCTGCGTAATTTCTTCAAAAAGCGTGTGCTGGCCTGAATTTACCCACCAGGCATGCGTAAATAGTCCAAGCACCAAAATAAACCCAGCGATAAACACCATGCTCCAACCAGTAGCTCGTTCTACCTTGTCTTTTCTTGCCACAAGCCATGAAAGCGCGTTAATCCCAAGAATCCCAAGGAACGCAAGAAGCAGAAGGGGAAGAACGCGGCCCACCGCATGCACAAAGAACAATGACCAGCCATAGAATATATCCCCAGAACTTGCTATCTCAACAAAAATCAATGGCGTTGCAGGATGCGGACACCCCACTCCAATATTGCCCAAGAACAATCCAAGCAGGAAAGCTTTTATATAATCTTGCTGTTTTTGAATAAACCCGGGAGCGGATCCCGTATAGCTCGGCATTTTTACCTTGAGAACTCCAATTGATCCTAATGCAAAAAGATACGCAAAAACACCAGCAATAAAATACACCCAGTTTTTCACGGTCTCCAGCGGCGCATTTAAAGTACCGAGAGCAAGCTTGCCTACTACCGCCGCGGCAACTCCGTACATGCTCAACATGATTACTATCCCTAACCCGAATGCGAGCGCAATCCCTAACCCCTTCACCATTCCCTTGCCCATGGAAAGCGGCACAATCACAAATGCCAAGGGCAAAGTGCAGGGCAGAACGATCATGGTCAACCCCATGGCATAGCTAAACAAATACCAGCCCAACCCTCCCTGTGGTTTTTCTGGCGCAAATACAAACGCCCACAACAAACCGAACACAATCAGCACAAATAATCCAATTGCTAATATTGCTAGTATTCCTTTAAACTTGTTTGGCTGTTGATCCATGATTTTGAAATGTCATTAGGAAAACAGCAAGCGACGCTCCCAGTATCGGAATATCGCGAAATGTAATAATGTCTACGCCCGCGAACAAAAGAATCAACGCCATTTCGAGCGCTGATAAGAAAGCTGCAATACGCACTGCCGACAAAGGGAGAAACCAAGCAAGAAATACGAGTCCGAGCGCCAATTCTCCAACTCCTTGAATTCGCAGATACACGTCCATAGAGGGCAGAACCTGGAGTACGAGTTGTGAAAACCATTGAGGCGCAAACCCATACCAATGCTCCGGGGCGCGGAGAAAATCAACTCCCGTGTACACATACATTATTCCAAGAGTGATACGCAAAGCCCATATGGGCTTCATGGCGTTCAGGCGTAAAAAATTCATTCTTTGGATACTTCAGTTAACTTTTGAATAAATTTCTCTTTATGAAAACCTCCGGTAGACCAAAGCTCGCCATTGATCACAATCCCGGGAGAAGCCATAATCATATATTTCCCCGCCATTTCTTGCCCCTCGGGAGTCGTCACGCTAAGATTTCGGTATGTCGCGTTCGGCCAATCTTTTTCAATCGTATGCCAAAACTCTTCGAACTGTTTGCAAATATGGCATCCCGGCGACGAAAGCTCTTCAAGAACCACTGGTTTCATAACGTTTTTTATTATACCACACGTGCTCTAGGGTTGCACAAGATTTTGCGGCGCTCCATCTTGAAAACTGCGGATATTGGCAATTGTTGCATCTAAAATTCGCTGCAAAGCCTCCCATGTATTGAAAGCATTATGTGGAGTAACAATCACATTGGGCATATCGAACAATATATGATTTGCCAGCACGGTTTTGAGATTGTGCTCTTCTGTACGGCCTTCCAAAAAAAACTCAAGCTCGTCTCGAATCACTCCCTCTTCTTCAAGCACGTCGAGCGCCGCTCCTCCCAAATGACCATCTTTTAACGCTTTCACTAAAGCCTCTGTTTCAACCACACCTCCACGGCTTGTGTTGATCAAATACGCTCCTTTTTTCATCATGGAGATATTGCCCTTGTTAATAAGATGGTGAGTTTCTTTCGTATAGGGGACATGGAGGGTTACAATGTCGCCCTCTTGCAAAGCTCTGAGCGGTTCGCAGTACGTCATATTCATTTCTTTCGCGAATTCTTCGTCGGGATACATGTCGCACGCGATCACGTTCATTTCAAATGCCCGAGCGATCCTCACCACGTTCCTTCCAATTCTGCCGGTACCGATTACTCCGAGGGTCTTTCCGCTCAAGTCAATCCCGCGCAAATTATCTAAGGAAAAACTGCCGGTTTCCCGAATCTGATCAAACCCTTGATAAATCTTGCGCGCCAACGCGAGGATGAGCCCAAAGGTGTATTCTGCCACGGTATCTTCGCCGTACGAAGGCACATTCGAAACGAGAATCTTTCGTTTAGCGCAAGCTTTCAAATCGATATGATCAAACCCCGTAGAACGCGTCACGATCAGCTTGAGGTTTGGAAACGCCCCAAATACATCCTCATCGATCTTAGAATTGATAAAGATAGAGACCACTTCTGCGCTTGTATCTTGCGGAATATGATCTTTATCTAACTTCTCATCAAAAAACGTCGTCCCTGCCTTGAGTTTCTTGAAATCATCATGCTTCTCAATATATTCCTTCTCCCAGTCTTCGAGTTTAAAAAATGCAATTTTCATAATGTTTTATTATACACCTTCTTTTCGAGTTCTGCGATTTGCATGGTCACTGATATTACAGCGTCGGGACTTAGAGAAATGCTTTCGATATTTTTTTCTACGAGAAACTTCGTGAACTCGGGATAGTCAGACGGAGCTTGCCCACAGATACCAACGTACTTGCCGCGCTCTTTGCATTTTTTGATGACGCTCCCTATCATTTGTTTTACCGCGAGATCATTTTCGTTCCCGATTCGAGCCCCTATCCCAGAATCCCGATCTATGCCCAACGTAAGCTGCATTAGGTCGTTGGATCCGATAGACATTCCGTCGAATATATCCAAAAACTCATCCGCAAGAATCACATTCGAGGGAATCTCGCACATGACATACACTTTGAGCGCCGGATTTGCTTCTTTCGACAACCCATAGTCTTTCATCAAAGCAATTACTTTCCTTCCTTCCTCGGACGTTCTGCAAAAGGGAACCATAGGAATAACGTTTTGCAATCCCATTTCTTCCCGCACTTTCTTTACAGCCAAGCACTCCAAACCAAATGCCGCTTTGAACCGCGGGTCATAATACCTTGAGGCTCCTCTCCAGCCGAGCATGGGATTTTGTTCAACAGGCTCGTAGAGCTCGCCTCCGATCAATTGACGATATTCGTTTGTCTTAAAATCAGAAAACCGAATGATCACCTTGTACGGCCAAAACGCGGCTCCAATTTTGGCGATACCCTCGGCAAGTTTATCGATGTAATACTGTTTTTTATCCGCGTAGCCGATCGTAATGGCATCAATCTCTTTTTTTACTCTCACGGTCATCTTTTTGTAATCGATCAAAGCATTGGGATGGATTTTAATATAGGAATTAATAATAAATTCCAAACGGCCCAGACCAACCCCTTTTACCGGCAAAAAGGCGTTCTTGAAAGCCTCGTCAGGAGAGCCGATATTAAGCATAATCTTTGTTTTTGTTTCTGGAATATATTCGAGCTTTCGTTTTCTCACCTCGAACCGTAAAGCTCCTTCATATACCCTCCCCTCATCGCCAGAAGAGCAATCTGCAGTTACTATCTTTCCCGCTCTGAGCTTTTTGGTTGCGTTTCCAGTACCCACGATCGCAGGAATACCGAATTCCCGAGACACGATAGCCGCATGACTCGTTCTCCCTCCTTTATCGGTTACCACCCCGGAAGCCAGCTTCATTATAGGTTCCCAGTCAGGATCGGTAATTTCGGTTACCAAAACCCCGCCTTTCTGGAATCCACCCATATCTTTTGGGCTTGCGATCACCTGCACTTTCCCGATCGCAATCTTCATGCCAACGCCCATCCCAGTTACCAATGGCACTTTCTTTTCTTTCAAAACATACATCGTGTGCACATTCGTCTGCATCGCATGCACGGTTTCTGGCCTAGCTTGCACAATATACAATTTCCCCGATATGCCATCTTTTGCCCACTCAATATCCATGGGTTTTCCAAAATGCTTTTCTATTTGAACGCCCCATCTCGCAAGCTGAATTATCTCTCTGTCGCTCAAACAGAATTTCTTGCGGTCATCGGCTGAAACTGCAACTTTTTTTGTGCCGGAAATCCCATACACCAGTTTTTGCTTCTTTACGCCTAGGGTTTTTTCGATAATACCTTTATCATCTTTCTCGAGCATCGGCTTGAACACAACAAACTCATCTGGAGTGACCTGCCCTTGCGCCACCATTTCACCTAAACCGTATGAACCATTGATGAGCACGACTTTGTCGAACCCGGTTTCCGGATCTATGGTAAACATTACGCCGCTTGACCCCTTGTCCGAACTCACCATGTGCTGCACACCCACGGCAAGCTGTCCAAAATTGGAAAACCCTTTATCCTGTCGATACGAAATCGCCCGATCCGTAAATAAAGAAGCTATTACCTTTTTAATCGCCTCTAATAACGCTTTTTCACCCACCACGTTCAAATAGGTTTCTTGCTGTCCGGCGAATGAGGCGTTTTCAAGATCTTCAGTAGTCGCGGAAGACCGCACGGCAACGCTTGCCGCTTTGCCAAGTTTTACGTACGCTTTTTTGATTTCTTCTTGCAAGTTTTTGGGCAACTCTGCTCTCAAAATATGCTGGCGTACTTCTTTTCCCCCTCTCTGCAAATCTCTCACATTGCGCGCGTCCAGCCCTCGCAATATTTCGTGTATATGTTTCTCCAACTCGGCTTGTTGTACGAAATGCCGGAATGCGTTCGTGGTTACAACAAAACCATTGGGTACATTAATGCCCAATGGCTGCAATTTCGAGTACATTTCTCCTAAAGAAGCAATCTTCCCCCCGACCACCCTTATATCCTTCATTCCAACCTCCTCAAACCACAAAATAAAATCATTTTGCTTCTCCTTTTCCATACGCATTGAAGGATTATACTATACTCTCTTCTATTCGAGAAACAGCACGAGCCACATGAGAAAAATTCCTGCGCCAAAGGTAAAGAGAAGCCCAAGCGATTTCGAAAGTCTTTCTTCTTTGCGGATTTCCGGCACAAAGTCAGACGCTGCCACATACACAAAAATCCCTACAGCGAACAGCAAAAACAATGAAATCCATTCCCCAATAAAATCCACAAGCAAAAAACTCACCACTCCTCCTAAGATTACCGTCGTGGCAGAAAGAAAATTAAGCAATAGCGCCCGCTTTCGCGAAAACCCCGCGTAGACCAGAACTCCAAACTCCGCAATCTCCTCTGGGATTTCGTGCAGGGCTACGGCAAGCACTGTGACAAAACCAAGCTTCATATCGACAAAAAATACCGCGGCGATAATCATCCCATCGAAAAAATTATGCACCCCGTCACCCAGCAAACTCAAAATTCCGAGCGATCGGTGCTCCGAATGATCCCCTCGCGTGTGATGCCAATGCAGAATATTCTCGATAAAGAAAAAGAGGCCAAAGCCAAACAAAATAAACAGAAAAGCGTTTTCGGATTTGATCCCCTTGATCGCTTCGGGAAGAAGATGCAGAAAAGCAGCTCCCATAGAAGCTCCAGCCGCGAAAGCCAAAAGAAAAATCGAAAACCTCTGCACCAAATTCTTTTGGAAGAACAAAAAAGCTGCCCCTGACAATGAAAGGAGACTTATGAAACCAGTTGCGGCCAATATTGATAAAAATATACTCATATTACTTACAACTTGCCCTCCCTACCGGCAGGCAGGGCACAAGCCAAAGAATTCCAATGAATGGTTTATTATCTTGAAGCCTTTTTGTTTAGCTATTTTTTTCTCCTCGGCATCCAAATCTTTCTGCAACTCCACATCTTTCACGCTTTTGCACTCCACACACACCACGTGATGATGGTGCGACGATGAAATCTCATATCGCTTTTTCTTGTCGCCAAATTCGACTTCCTGCACAATTCCGTTCTTTTTTAAAAATTCGAGTTCGCGGTACATCGTTGTTTTGTTTACGGCAAGCCCAAGACTTTTTTGCAAATCAAAAACAGAAAGAGGCGTTTTGCCCTTTTCCAAAAGGCCGAGTAATCGTTTACGCGCCTGTGTAATACGAAAACCCTTTCTGCGCAAATCATCCAAAAGAGAATTAATCTTCTCCATGCCTCTATCTTAACGCAACCAAGTTGCATCTGTCAATATCCCCGTAAAGAAAAAACCTCAATAGCATACATTAACTATTGAGGTCCTTAGTATCAGACTATACTAACCCGACGATAAAGTTAGCGTTTTGCGTCCCCCCTCCCCGAGCTCTCGTATCAGAGGAATACTCAACGGAGGAGCAACGACAACTACGACAGGACGCAGGAGACGATAACCAAACCCACGGATCGTCCTAATCCAAATGTTCCCATTTGAATCCCCAATCTTTCCCCTTAGATTGCTGACATGCCACTTCACTACGCCCTCTGTATCATAGTCCGATCCCCAAACCTCGCGTAGTATATACGCGTTGCTCAACGCCCTACCCTCTACCCTTACAAGAAGCTTAAGAATATCAAACTCGAGTTTCGTGAGAGAGATTTCCTCTCCATCAAGGAAAACCTCTCTTGTGGATATATTCAAAACCAGCTCACCACCTGCAGGAACTTCTCGCTCCCCCTCGATCGCGAGCTGAAGGGAGCGACGAAGTAAGGCACCCATCTCAGCCTCTAGCTCTCTCATCGTACATCCAGGGAACCTTAGGTAGCAATCAGCTCCTCTTTCAAGAGCTGTAACATGCTCAAGTTCATCCCCCGCGCAACTCAAAACAATAAGTATACAGCGCGTAAATTCTCTAAGTTTCGCGATCGCATCTCCCAAACTTAGATCGTTGAAATCGGATTTTACTACGATCAACTGGGGGTTTTCTCTTTTGGCTGCGCCTATTCCTTCTTCAGCGGTAGCAGTTGAGACAATAGTAAAATCTCGTCTGCGCGAGTCGAGCGTTTCACCAACTAGATCAAAAACTTGAGGACCACCACCAATACAAACAATTCTTAGTGATCCTTGAGAACGAGTATTCATTTCTCCCCCTATATATGCTTTTATTTTAAGGTCGTGGGAGACTATACGCCCACTTTCTAGCTCAACAGTACACTATTATTTTGTCCACGACAAGCCTGGAACTTTTCTCAATTTAAAATCCGATATGTCTTTACTTAATTCTTTTCATATGGTCTAATCTTTACAGAATACCCACAAGGAGGCTAGTCTTGGACAAACAACACGCGGTTGTTGTATGGATTATGTTACCCGACGGAAAGATACTCTTTGTCAGAGATCTCCGAAGACCCCCTCCTATATACTGGAAATGTCCAGGGGGCCGAAGCGAAGGAGAAGAAACGCCGGAACAAACCGCTTTAAGAGAGGTTAAAGAGGAAACAGGTATCAGTATAAATCCAGCTTGCCTCTTGAGGCTTCATCAAGAAAATAGGGGCAATCACGTTTTTTTCTTCTTCAAAGCCCATATCCCTGATCTGCGCGGTCTCAAGCCAATAAGTGATGAGGAAGAAGAGACAGAAATCTTCACCCCTGACCAGATTCGCAGTATGGACGACTTTCTTCCTTCTCACCTCGAAATAGCTCAAAGCGTCGGTTTGCTCTCCAAACCATAGCTTCCCTACCAATATGGCCCATCGGTTCCCGATGGGTCTTTCTATTCCATTGATTTGGTGTACTCTCCCTCGAGGGCGGATTTGTTGAGACGAAGGCGCTTGAGAAATGCTTGCTGGGCGGCTTCCACATTCGCACTATTGCCATGCCAGGCTTCCAAGACCGGCTCTTGCAAAGCGCGGGAGAAAGAAAATGACAACGGCCAGTCCGCCGGCTGGCGAACGAGTTTTATAATCTCGCTTAAGCTTTCTGTTGCCTGCTTGGGGGGTTGGCCGCCAGACAAAAATACAATTCCCGCAACATTCTCTGGAACAGAATTCTTGAATGTTCGGATAGTAGCTTCCGCGACTTCTCTTGCGCTTGCTTGTTGCGGACAATCCTTTCCCGAAAGCACCATACTGGATTTCAGAATCAAACTCCGCAGATCGACTCCCTTACTCTCCAGAGCTACAAACACTGCACGAAGCGTATTGGTTGTTACTTCTTCTGCTATTTCAATCGTATGGATGCCATCAAGCAAAACTTCAGGTTCCAGGATCGGAACAAATCCTTCTGCTTGGACGATAGAGGCGTACTCTGCCAGTATGCGGGAATTTTCTTCTATGCAGTCTTGTGTAGGGATACCCTCTCCAATAGCGATGACTGCACGCCATTTTGTAAATCGAGCTCCCATTGCGTAATACTCTTTCAAGCGGTCTGCCAATCCGTCTAACCCTTGCGTGATTTTTTCTCCTGGGTGGCCCTCAAAATCAATCGTGCTCTTATCTACCTTAATGCCAGGAATAATGCCTTTGTCCGAAAGGAGTTGGGCAAATGGTATGTCTTGATCATCTTTTTGGCGTATGGTTTCGTCAAAAAGAATCACGCCGCTCAAAAACTCTTCGATCCCCGGAGTACTCAAAAGCAACTGGCGGTATTGCCTCCGCATTTCCTCGGTTTGTTCAATATCTAAAGCGGCAAACCGTTTGTTCGCCGTGTTTGTGCTCTCATCTGCGGCGAGCAACCCTTTTTTGTCTGCGAAAAGCTGTTTGGCAGTCTGGTAAAGCGTATTCATATATTCTCTTTATACCCTATTATGATACAATACGCCAATATGGTTCAAGTAAAAAAGCTTGGAGTGATTTTGGAGCCGACAAAGAATCTCTTTGAACGTACGGCGGTGCTTAACCCAGGAATTTGGCAGGAAGGAAATAACATCCAGATGTTTTATCGCGCGCTCGATGAAGATCACTGCTCGACGATTGGATACGCGCGCCTAGACGACCCCATGAACGTGGTGGAACGATGGGACAAACCCATACTCATGGGTGAATACGCTTACGAATCTAAGGGCATGGAGGATCCTCGCATTGTAAAAATTGGGGATACTTTTTATTTGTTTTATGTCGCCCACGACGGCAAGAACGCAATCACCGCCTACGCGACAAGCAAAGATCTACGAACATTTTCCAAACATGGGGTCGTCAGCCCGATTATTGCGTACCGAGAGTTCGACGAGATTAACAACGAACTTCGCCTTAAAGACGCCTATTCCTTTTTTGCTTCCTACTACCAGGAAGAAGCGGGCATCGATGTATTAATATGGCATAAAGATGTGTTTGCATTTCCGCGCAAAATCAAAGGAAAATACGCCTTACTCCACCGTATTTTGCCCGATATCCAAATTGCCTTCTTCGACAGTTTTGAACAGCTCCAGACAAGAGATTTTTGGCTGAAAGAACTCAAGAAAATGCCGGAACATGTACTCCTCGAGAACAAACACTGGTTTGAAACACGCAATATCGGAGGAGGTTGTCCACCTATCGAAACAGCCGACGGCTGGCTCATCATTTTCCACACGGTCGAAGAGAAAAACCAAGGTCGAACCTACCACGCGTGCGCCGCGCTCCTGGACAGAGAAAATCCACTCAAGGTTATCGGACGCCTTCACGAACCCTTATTTTCTCCAACCGAAGAATGGGAAACACAAGGATTTGTTTCCAACGTCGTATTCCCTACGGGTACCGCCTTATTCGGCGACACACTATACATTTATTATGGCGCCGCCGACAAACGCATTGCCGTAGCATCCTTAAGTCTTTCTGAACTTCTCGCGGAAATGAAAGATCCCGCCAAAGGCCACAACAATTATGGAACCTCGTAAATCAGAAAGTATCGCGTATCTCTCAACGTACCCTCCACGAGAATGCGGGATTGCAACATTCACGAAAGATTTGGTGGAAGCCCTCCAAAAAAAATATAATCCAGTCCTCAAGCCAAGAATCCTTGCCATTAACAACGACATTACTGATATACACAGCTACGAGAAGCAAGTGCTCCGCCACATTACAGCAGGAAATATCGAAGACTACATTGCCTTGGCTCGTGAACTCAACTCGAAAGACGATATCAAACTTATCCACGTTCAGCACGAATTCGGACTTTTTGGCGGAGATTGGGGCGACTATCTCATCCCTTTTTTCCAAATTATCGAAAAGCCCGTGGTAGTTACCTTTCATACGGTTCTCCCAAACCCCGACCGCGCGCTCTCGCGCGTCGTTAGGCTCATCCTTGAACACGTAAAAGCAGTAGTTGTCATGAATGAATTTTCCAAACAAATTCTCTTGCAGGAATACGGAGCCTTAGAACACAATATCTTTGTCATACCCCATGGTATTCCGTATGTTGCTTCCCCAAACGGCCAAGAAGAAAAAGAACGCCTGGGTTTTCAAGACAATCTTGTGCTTTCTACGTTTGGACTCTTGAGCCCAGGAAAAGGTATTGAATACGCGCTCTCCGCACTCCCGCGAGTTGTGAAACGATTCCCGAACCTGTTATACCTCATCATTGGGGTTACGCACCCGGTCGTACGGAAAGAAACAGGCGAGACATACCGCAACTCCCTTCTCTCCAAAGTCGAAAAGCTTCACCTGCAAAACAATGTGCGATTTTACAATAAGTATCTATCTCTCGAAGAAATTATCAGTTTCCTTCGAAGTACCGATATATACGTATCCCCCACGCTCGACCGCAATCAATCCGTTTCGGGCACGCTTTCATACGCTTTGGGCTGCGGCACGCCAGTTGTGTGCACCGATTCTTTATACGCGAGAAGTTTAGTAACGCCCAGCACGGGCATTTTAGTGGAACCCAAAGATTCAAAGGCGATCACCAAGGCTCTGCTCGATCTTTGTTCAGACGAAAAACGCGTCAAAGAAATGGGTAAAACCGCGTTCGCCGAAACCCGCCACATGACATGGTCCAATGTTGCCTTAGGGCATTTCAATCTCTATCAGAAAATTGCCCCGTTTCACGATGAGCAGAAACTCCCTCCCATCAATCTCCAGCATCTCCAAACGCTTACCAATGACTTTGGCGTCATTCAGTTTGCAAAACATACGGCTCCAGACCTTCGATACGGCTACGCCCTAGACGACAACGCGCGCGCGCTCATGGTGGCTGCCATGTCATTCAAACACAATAATCCAGACGCGCTCGAACTTGCCAATCGCTACCTCCGTTTTATGCGATTTACCCAGAGGAAAAATGGGGAATTCGCAAACCTCGTGAACGCCAAACGCAAGATTATTCGCCAAGAAATAAGTCAGGATGCTCAAGGCCGGGCACTCTGGGCGTTAGGATATGTCGTGTCCCAGGAAACACTCCCGCTTCAGATCCGCAAAGAAGCAGATCAACTTTTCCGCAAAGCAATCCCATCAATCAAGAATATCGCCTCTCCCCGCGCGACTGCTTTCTCGCTGATCGGCCTCTATCTCTACACAAAAACAAAACCGAATATTCTCTTTACGAAACTTTTAAAGAAACTCGCGGAACAACAGATTTCCCAGTATCTCGAGACCGCCGAGGAAGATTGGTTCTGGTTTGAAAACAGTCTTACCTATTCAAACAGCAAACTTTCAGAATCACTCTTTTTTGCGTATCTGACCACCAAAAAAAAATCGTATCTTGTGGCCGCTGAAAAAAGTCTTAATTTTTTGATCGATATTACGTTTGAAAAGGGGTACTTCTCGCCAATCGGACAAAATGGCTGGTATTCACGCTCGGGGAAACGCGCGCATTTCGATCAGCAACCGGAAGACACCTCCTCTATGGTGCAAACGCTTTTAGCGGCCTGGCAAGCCACAGGCAAGATCAGATATAAAAAACTTGCCCTCGACACCTTCCAGTGGTTTCTTGGAAAAAACCACCTGAATCAAATGGTGTATGATGAATCAACCGGCGGATGCTATGATGGATTAGGACAGCAAACCTTAAACCTAAACCAAGGCGCGGAATCAACCATTTCATATCTTTTAGCCCGCTTTGCTTTGGAAGAACTATGACTAGTCAAGCGAAAGCCGAGCTAAGCTCGGCGAAAGAGAAAGCAATAGACGTACTGGCGCATTGCGCAAAATCAACGGGCTTTTACGCCTCGGGTCTTCCGGGCGGATACGAAGCCACGTGGGCAAGAGACAGCATGGTTTGCTCTCTTGGCGCTTCTGTCGTCGGAAAACAATTTCAAGATCCATTCAAAAAAAGCATTGAGCTCCTAAACAAACATCAGTCTGAACTCGGCCAGATCCCCAATGCTGTAGGTAGCTACAACACCGACCGGAAATCCGACGTTACGTTCAACTCCATTGACTCTTCGCTTTGGTACTTAATTGGACAACACGTATACGCAAAAGCATACCTTGACACAACGCTTCTCAAAAAGTTCAAAAGCAATACTGGGAAAGCCCTGTTCTGGTTGCAATGCCAAGACCCAAATGAGGACAAACTCTTGGCGCAACAGCCCACGATGGACTGGCAAGACGCTTTCCCGCACAAATACGGCCATGTGATAAATACCCAAGCTTTGTATTATGGCGCGCTCAAAATGTATGGAAAGATAAAAGAAGCAGAACACTTAAAAAAAGTAGTGAACGGAGAGATCGAGAAATACCTTGCGCTCTATGATTCAACACTTGGGTACTATCTCCCGTGGAACTGGAAGAACCATGATGGCGACCGCGAACAAGAGCAATGGTTCGACACACTTGGGAATCTTCTCGCGATTGTAACCGGCCTCGCCACACCAAAAATCGCAGATTCCATACTGCAATACATCGAAAAAGAGGAGGTCAACAAACCCTTCCCATGCAAAGCGATCTGGCCGCCCATGAAACCTGGAGACAAAGAATGGCACTCATATTTTGAAAAGTGCGATGCAAGAGAACCCTTCTCATATCTCAACGCAGGCGTATGGCCGTTTATCGGCGGGTTCTACGTTGCGGCGCTTGTAAAAGCAGGACAGGACGAGAAAGCCACAGCAGAACTCGAACGCCTTGCTGAGGCAAACCGTATGGGCAAAAAAATGGAGTGGGAATTCAATGAATGGCTCCATGGACAAACAGGCAAACCCGGTGAAAACAGCGCGCCATACCAAGCCTGGTCTGCAGGAGCGTATCTCTTTGCTGAAGAATGCGTCTCCCGCAAAACCGTCCTCTACTTCTCTTAGACAAATTTCAGTTTAGCGACGCCGATGGATTTGTCTGCGCCGCCGTAATACAAAAGCCATTTGCCCTTGAAATTCACAAGCGCATTGGTAAAAATCACGGCATTTACCTTGCCGTACATTTCCCAATACTCTGTTGGCTGTAAAATCGGCTCGTCTGAACGATACAAAAGTTTTGTGGGATCTTCTTTGTCAAAAATCGCAAATCCGGGTTGATATGACATCCAATCTTTCTTACCTTCCCAATTAGTTCCCGCAGTCGAGCTGTTGTAAATTAACAGTATCCCTTCGTCTGTAACGATCGGGGGCGGGCCGCCTTCCACCAGAAAACTATCAAAATACCCATCTCGCGGCTCCAACACCGGCTGCTCTTGAACCTCCCAATTTCTCAAATCTTTAGAGAGCGCGACTTTCACCAACCCCTCCCCGAAATACATCACATACTTTCCCTGCCATTTATAGTCTTGCACAATCGCGCCTGCTTTTTCGCGCCCAAGCACCAAGCACCCTATCTTTTCCCAGCGCATAAGATCTTTGGAGAACGCGCCATCGAGAGTTATCATATGGCCTTGTTCGTCTGTTCCTTCATACGCCGTATACGTCATAAAATAACGCCCATCTTCCAACTTAATGACACGAGGATCTTCAAGGCCTCTTTTCTCCTCCTTGCGGTTTTCATCAATATCAATAATTGGCGTATTTTGATATCGCTCAAATATAAACCCATCATCGCTTGTGGCCAATCCAATACGCGAGTTATAGCTTGCGTAATATCCCTGCTCTGCGCGATAGAGTAAATAAACTTTATCATCCTTCACGATAGCCGCAGGATTATACACGCACGATTTCTCAAAGCTGTTTTCTTCTACACGCGGAGTAAAAATTGGGTTTCCGGAATATTTTTGCGCTCGAATATTCATAAAATGTGTAAACGGTCTTTAATGGTTTGAGTCATTTGCGCGGCCAAATCTCGATAGTGAAAATTCTTCACAGCGTGCGCACGAGCCGCCTCGCCCATTGCTTTGCGTTTTTCGTCGTCTGCCAAAAGCGTGTATACATACTCTGCCAAATCTTCCACACTTGCCCGGTAGGCAAATGTTTTGGGCTTATCGAACACAATACGACCCTCCTCCTGAAACCCCATTTCAGGATATACCAGCTCGCTTTCCAAATCTACCGTAGATTCCACACGCGCCAAATACCCTGTTTCGCCATGCACAATTGTTTCCTTGGGACCCATGGCGTTAATAGAAACCACGGGAATGCCGCATGCCTGGGCTTCCACCTGGATCATTCCATACCCTTCCAAACGGCTCGGTGCCGCGTACACATCGGCCGCATTCAAAACATACGGCATAAAATCGCGCGACCAGGAACCAGACAAGAATATAATCTTGTTTTTAGGCAGGCCCAACTCCTCGATCAGACCAAGCTCCTCTTGCGCATGATCGCGATCTTCCTCTTCATCCCACGCCTTGCAAATATATTTCCAATTTGTAAAGCGAGAACCAATGTTCGCCAAAGCTCGAAATATTTCCTGGGCGCCCTTAGAAGTAACATCACCCCCCATAGTAAGAATCACCTTTTCTTCCGGCTTCACGCCCCACATCTCCCGAAGTCGCACAATTGCAAGATCGGTCTTTGGGATAGGTTTGAATATATTAGGTTCAATACCCACATGCGCAGTTACAAAGTTTTTCGTTTGCACGCCATCCCGCTCATACGTTTGCCTTACCCAATCGGACGTCACAAACACGAGCGGCAAACTTCCTATGATACTCTGATAATTTGCAATCCATCCATCTGCCACAAACCAGGGTACTGGAGTTATCCCAAACTTTTGAGGATGCGAAATAAGTTCTGGCGCATACCCCCAAAAACCAACGCCAATTGCCGCGTTGGGACGAAACGTCTGATAAATCCATTCTTTCTCAAAATCACTCTGCCAGTGGCACGCGACTGCTTCCTCTCCATTCTCTTTCATGCCCCGATACAACATATCTCCCTGCAAACTTAAGCCATCGGTTTCCGGCGGATAGGCGTACAACACAAGTGTTTTCATAGTTAGTCTTGTGCTAGGCCCGGCCTAGCACAGAAAAAGATTCGATTTTACTACAACTGCGATTTTCGAAAATATGCGACTTAAAGCCGTAAAGTTGCTTTATTACGTTGCGCTTCGCTTCCCACTCGCTATTCGACAACTCTACTTGGAATGGAGAACGTTGTTGAGGTACCGCTATCTTCTTTTGCTTGTCGAGAAAATAAGAGAAAAAGAAAACATCTTTTGCAAGAATCTGCTTTTCTGCGAGCATTTGTTTCACAGCAAGATGCACTCCCTGATGTCGCGGATGTCCGTATTCGCCGTTCGCGCCATGCGTAAAAAGAATATCGAAAGTCTTTCGCAACAGCTCTTTTTGTATAATCTTTATGATTTGAGGGATGCTTTGCTGGACTGAGAGAATTCCCTCGTCTTCCAAATCGCAAATGATACCGCGAGCGCCGTAGTGTTTTGCTACGCGCATGAACTTTGGCATGCGATCTTGGTCTGATTTCCTACAAAGCGCAAAAATAGTCCACTGCACATTTTTGTGACGTGCAATAGTCCCACCTATCCAGATAGTTTCGTCATCTGGATGAGCAACAATAACGAGCGCTTGCTTCCTATTTTCAATCTTGAGTTCCATGCCCTGACCTATACCTTTCAACCAGCCACGAACTCGATTGAACCTTTCCTCCTCTACCCATATTGAATACCGTCTCACAACCAATCTCCTTGCACACTGCCACCTCCGGCACGTTATCCTCCTTCCTGTCACCTCCGTTTGCAAAGATATTCGGCCGGAGCTGACGCAATTCCTCACATACGCTCATGTCTTTGGGATCTAAAGGATGATTCGTGAAAACCACGCGATCTACCGCTTCGAGAGCCTCCAAAATTTCTTTCCGTTCCTCCTGGGACATAAACACACACCCCTTCTTTTTCATAAGCCAGTTGTCGTTGTTAAGAATAACCACGAGTTCATCGCCCAATTTCCTTGCTTCCTGGAAAAGCCGCACATGGCCAATATGCAAAGGATCGAACCCTCCGCTTGTCGCAATAACGATATGCTCCTTTCCTTGCTTACTCATAGATGAGCTATCTTACTCTGAATGCTCCGTTTCTTCAACATCCCACACCTCTTTGCCGATATATTGCTCTGCCCAGGCAAGATCTTTCAAAAGTTGCTCTTCTTTAACTTTCTCCTCTTCAGAAAGCGCCTTGGAAAAATTTGCCTTTCTCACAAAGGCGAGTTCTGCCTGGATATCGCGACGCAGAACAGCAAAGCCGCGACGAATTGATTCTTCAGCTTCTCGCACTTCTTTCATAAAGCGCTTATGCTTCTTCCTCCCATGAACAACATGAAAAGCGATATACCAAATGAAACCGCATAGCACAAACAATAGAAACCCAATGATAACAAGGTAAATAATCTCATAGCTCAAGCGGGAAGCGCCAAACTGAATTGCCGTTGGGTGTACCGCAAATTGAACTTGCGGACTTGGAGGGCTCAACTGATCTCCTATTTTACTCTGCCCCCACAAAAGATATTTCCCGCTTGTAACGAACGTGTCGTGACGATAAAACCAATCACCCCTCTTGTCTGACTCCACGGTCTGGCTTATAGTCTCTCCCGACTGAAGATTCTGCAAATAAATAACAACATGGGTATAAGGGCTTTCTGTTTTCCCTCCTACGTAGAAAATCTCTTCATTGGAGATATTACGGGATATCGTGGTAACCAAAGGAGGGGCCAACTCGATTTGCTGGGCATTTGCCTGGAAAGCAAAGACGAAAAGATTCACGCCCAAAAACAGAAATATCAAAAGCGCTTTTATTCCATACTTTGCCCGATATCGTTTGAGCTCTTCTAATTGCTGTTTAACAGAATCGGGGATTTCTTTCGTTGCCCTTTTTTGATCAATACGATGATGCCATCTGCGCGCGCGCCATCCAATATACCCCAGTAAAAGCACGAGAAAACCGAGAATACCCCAAATCCATATCCATGAAATAACGAAGACATCTTTTATCTCTAGCCCTCTTCCTCCCACAAACTGAAACACTGCATTAGTGATGTGCAGTCGCTCAACCGATTCGCGGTAATTTTGAGCTTTATCATACGCGCGAACAATAATATCGTAACTCCCGAAATCCAAAGCAGAAGGAATATGGGGCGAACCCACCTCTATAAATAGCGGTTGATCTCCTGGGGCTGCGCTTACAACTGAAGCGGCTTCCAATGGAACTAATTTGAGTTCATAATGATCGATTCCAGAAAACACGTCTGTAGTCTCAAACTGAATCACAGGCCGTTGTCTCGTCGTACGAGCAGAAGGAATAATCTCAATAGGGAATTCTGCTGGGGGATTTGTATCAATTTTTACAGCAAAATGGGTCGCGCCGCCCCAACTTCCTTCTCTTAATGCTTTGATATGAAAATAATGAATCCCGTCGCTTGCATTTTTATAAGTTACCGAGGATCTTGCTCCTTCTGAAATACCATCGGGGATATCTACTGACTCCTCATTGAACACATAGCTGTAACCTTCGGCATCGCCTTCAATGGCCCCCCAACGCAAAACAACATTAGGATTTGGATACCATACTGACTGATCGGGGTGAGTCTCTGAAGCAACAATAGGGCCTGCTGGCGGCGGCAAAATCAACTGATACACCCCGCTGGTTGTATTTTCGAGAGCATCGGTTCCAACGCCATCGTGCAAAAGGACCCTGGAATCGTCGAGAAACCTTAAAACCGCGGAACCCACGCTTTTTACCCGAAATGTAAGGGTGGGAATCAAGCCCGAGCTTACATTGATTCCACCGGGAATTCCTCCCTGAAGTTCAATTTGGCCGGTTTGATTGTTAAATTTTGGAGGCGCAGTCCAGATTTCAATGATCGACCGCCCCGCAGATGGAGAAATAAGCTGAAGCTTGTCGGAAGGAAAGTTTACAAAGGCTGCAATCGCATTCACTGGCTTGCCCCCGGTGTTCAAAAACAAAGAAACGTCAAATGTGCTTCCCACGGTAAAAGTTCCGCTGGCAGGGCTCACCGAAAGCGTCGCGGCGTTCGCAGAACTCAAGTGAAAAGCGAAAAGAGCAAAGAGAAAAACGAACCCAAGTAAAATTCGAAATTCTAGTGTTCTAAACTTTTTTTGGTTTTGGATTTTGGTCATTGTTTCCGATTTCGGATTTCGTGCTTCGGATTTTTAAGACCCTCCACATCACAAAAACTATTCCTATTCCACTGATTATACCCCAAATGATCCAATTCTCATACCATTTCGCTGGATTTTGCGCTTCCAGCCTTTCGATTCTTTCGTTCCCTGCTTTATCTACTGCCTTCACGGCAATAGAACTGCGCAAATTCTGATCTTCCAGAAGATAAGGACTCGCAGCCTCTTCCCACGCCCTCACACCTTCTTGGATTTCATAATGCGAAATACCGGATGCCTTGTCTTGTGCGGCAAAAACCAAAAACCATTTTCCATCAAATACACTTGGATCCTGCGCAGTTTGAGGAGTAAAAAATTCTGGGGAATCTAAATCGTTCAAAGGCGGTAGCTCATCAACTTTTTGTGTATCTTTAATCGATATCACCAATGGCGCTTGCTTTACAGAAGCTTTTGACCCTTGCCCATCTGCGAGAAGAATTTGCTCATCTGCCGCGATTATTCGCGCTTGCCCTTTTTGTTTTGTCTCAAAGAATAAGGAAAAAAGATAACCGTCTTCTCCGATAAAGCCACCTGGCACAAGTCCAGAGAAAATGATTTCTCCCTCCTTCGCCAAGGCTTCGGAGGGCAAGCCTGCTTCGGGCTTTTTTATCCAGAGATTCACCAAAGAATTTCCATCTCGAACTTCTTTAAGTTTCAAAAGGCTATCTGGAAAAGTAATCTTCCCTTGAACCGCGTTAATATTCTCACCGTCTGTTTTAAGAAAAACTCCCACCTCAAAAATACTTTCTATTCCTACGCTTGGATTACGCGCGCCAAAAAAAATCTCTGCAGCTTCTACAGACAAAGGCGCAACAAAAAGCATTAAAGAAAACGTAACAATAAGCTTCATATTTATCCGGTCCAATAATATGCCATAATGCTAAAATCAACCAAATCGACTTTTCCATTCCCGTCAAAATCAATATGGGCAGGCGGATTTGGACGATCAAACCAATAAATAAGAATCGAGAAGTCAATGAGGCCAACAAAAAAATCTCCATTCAAATCCCCACGATTTGGTTGTCCTGGTACTACGAAAACACCTGGTTCAAAAGAAATCCCGGTTCTGGTTATCGTGGTACCTGTCAGTACAAAAATTGGGAATATTCGAAGAGCCGAACGCCTTCCCTCTTTCGTTTCTTCATACAAACCAAAAATATAGTTTCCAGTCGAAAGGCCGCCAATTTGAATAAGGAAGTTTCCTGTAGAGTCCACCACGATTTTCGTTGCGATTTGCGCATCTTTTAAAAGAACTACTGCGCTGCCAGCCCCAGCTTTCCCTTCGAAGGTAACTGATGTGGAAGGAATAGCTTTCCCCGTAGTGCCTCCTCCAGATGGAGACGGAGAAGGCGTTGGAGTCGGTGATGGAGTCGGAGAAGGAGAAGAACCAGTCGGAAAATAAAGAAACCCAGCGCGATGGATAAAATCTGTGCTGGAGCTTTGTCCCGCAGTTGTCTGGCCGCTGCTGGAAAAATATTCGAAGTTCGATGTAGTACTTCTCCCTCCTTCAGCTGTAATAACCGGATCTCTCACTATAAAATTGGTATTCGTGTAGTCGGTCGCCCGCGCAGGCAATCCAAAAACAAACATAAACAACGCAAAAAGCGAAAAAGAAGAAAGAACCCAAGGAGATACCTTCGAATCCATTTGAATTTTTATGGTGTTGGAGTTTCCGCTTCGGTACCCGAAGTTTCGCTTGCGGGAGTAGGTTGAGGATTGCCAATGTTCACGGGAGCTACCTCTACGATTTTATTGCTCACTGGATTGTACAGAATTGCCTTCCTGGCATTGGTATAGATAAGCACCTTATCTCCCTTCTTCGCGTTTGCGAAAAATGGCTGCTCTTTCAACAGCTCCGGATCCTGAACGGTTGCAATGGTGGGAACCTCTCCTTCCGGCAAAACAATCAGTTGCGAAATGCGGGCGACTAATTGTTCTGCCTCTTTTTGTCCGGCGGCTTGAGGATTTGCTTTAAGCGCGTTCAACTGCTGATAAAAGTAAATAGCGGCTCCTCCACTCACCACAAGCAGCACAAGAAGCACGAGAGTAAAAGTTTGACTTAATTTTTTCATAGATTTTTGATTAGTGATTTGTTCTTGCTCATTCACTAAGACCTTTGGACTAGAGATTATTTTTTTAGCTGGCATTATACTATTATATAGAACTCCTCTTGAAGACGCAATAGAATTGTTTTCCACAAAAAATTATTTTACAAGTTTTTAAAATTCATTAATAAGATTAAGCTTCTCCTCCTCACTATAACGGGGATCCCAATCAAAGTATTTTTTTGCTTCTTCAATCCTGCCCAATTTATACAGGTTTACCGCCAAAATAAAACGTATGACTGGATTATCCTCTTGAAACGCAAATTCAATCTGACTTCCTTTCACTTTAATTTCATTGAACTCTTCTCCTTTCTGTATCACACGTCTCACAAGATCAAGACTTCTTTGGTACTGTCCTTCGTGGGCAAGAGCAACCGCATACACCAAATGTGCGCGTTGAGGTTTGCGGGGCCGTAATTCTTCAAGCACCTCGAGAGCCAGCTCTTTTGCTAAGGGATAATTTCCTTCCTGAAAAGCCTGAATTGCGGCAATCTCAACCAAAAAGGAATGCCGGTAGATCGACAACCCATGCTCTATGTGAGGTTTTGCTGCCTCAAAATCACTGATACTTTGGAAATAATTTGCCAGCATATACCTGGCATGCACCGAATCGGGAGCATCTGCGACTGCCTGCTTGTAAAAAATCTCGTTGGATGCCCACACAGTATTCCTTTCAATCGTCAACCCTCCATATGCGATCAGCAAGACTGAGAGGATGCCCAAAGTAATATACCGGTATCGGGCATACAGAAAGTTTAATGCGTAACCGGCCATAAGAGCCAACCCCAATGAAGGGTAATACGCCCATCGTTCTGCAAAGAGATCAGTAACAAGAAGAACCAGATTTGAAGCCAAGAATATGGGAATAAGAAAAATTAAAAGGCCATGCACCCAAACTGTTTGACGAAGTTTTTTTCGATACAGAAACCATCCAAGCACAGCGAACAGTGCAAGCCCCATCATCGCCTCTAAGGAGAAAAAAGGGTTTACAACAAGAGAGAAGTGATTATAAGCATATGTTGCCGATAAATCATACGGCACAAACGTCTTAAAAACATATAAAAATACTGCCTTCAGCCCCGTTCCTATCCGCAGCCACCAATCTGTGTAAAAAAGGGGATTTTTGACGTACACGATCTCGGTTGGTCCAAACATTTGCGCTCCAAGCGCCAGATACCTCATAAAAAGATAGAGTACCGTAACGGGAAAAAATACCAAACCGGTTTTTATTAAGGTAACCAGGGCTGGATTTCTTCTCACCCAAAATATCACAAGAAATACTGCGGGAACCACAATCATAAATTCTTTTGCGAAAACTGCTGCCAAGAATAAAACGGAACTTACAAATATAAGTTTACGGTTTACTGTGCCTGCCCTCTCTTCTGTTCCCTTGAGGAAAACAAGATGCGCAAGAAGTATAAACGCAGCTGCCAACAACTCATCTCTCGATTTAATTTGCGCGACAACTTCAGTATGTATAGGGAAAAACGCAAAGAGAAGCGCGGAAAACAAAGCCAGTCTCTTGGAAGCAAAGAGCTTATATACCAAAAGGTACACCAAAAATACCACTACGGCATTTAAAATAATGTTGACTACATGAAATGGCAACGGTGACTCCCCCGTCAAAATGAAATTAAGGGCAGAGGTAAAAGTCAGCAAAGGACGGTAGGAACGTGGACTGTCCACGTCTACATCAAGCGGTTCAATCCAAAATTTGGCAAGATATCCAGGGTCGCGAAGCTCCGGCCGCCCTGCAAAAAAATGATCATCCCAAATAAACTCTCCAGAAAGAGTATTGCCATAGAGAAAAACACTAACGGCAAGAGAAAAAAAGAGTATGAGAAGATTAAATCGCATTAAGCCACGAAGAAAAGTTTACTCGAGAGTGGGTTCTGGTTCTATGGCCGGAGGAGATTCTTCAGCTGAAGAAAGCTCTGGTTCCGGCGAGGGTTCTGGAGCAGGCGTTGGGGCTGGCTCTTCAACCGGTGATGGAATTGGCTCCGGCGTAGGCAAGGGTTCGGGGCTTGGTTCCGGTTCAGGCGCGGGCTCCGGAATCGGCTCAGGACTCGGCTCCGGAATCGGTTCTGGTTCAGGTTCACCAGCTGGCGGAGGGGTCGGCTCGGGAGTTTCCGCCCCAGGCGGATCAACCTCGGGCTGAGGCTCCGGCTCCGGGCTTGGTTCCGGTTCAGGCGTTGGAGCTGGTTCTTCGGCCGGTGGGGGTGGAGGCACAGATTGAATCGTTTCTTTCAACGAGAAGAATGTTTTGGGATTTTTCACCGCCAAAGCAACCCAGCTAAACTGAATATCAATGGGTGCGGCTTTGTTTAACAAAATCGTAAAGCCAGTTACGCTCTTTTTTGTCACAAGATAGGAGAGATTCTCATTAAATATCGTCTCTTCATCTCCTGGAGCATCGAGCGAGATGGTCGTGTTGACCACAGGCTGTTCCAAATACTCTTTCTCGAAAGTCACGTCAACGCTTCTCTGCCCCTGCTCCACCACCGCGAACCCAGCAGTATCCGAATTAAAGTATGGCCGCCCGAAGAACACGGTCTCTGACGTGAAGGTGACAAAGTCGTCAACCGCGCCTATTGAATTCACCTCCAAACCGTCGAACAAACCTCTTGGCGAAATCACTTCAAGCGCCGCAGCTACCCGGTCGGTATAAACTTCAGAAACATTGACCGTATCTACAATATCTTTTTTATCTTTGATCATTTGAGCTAAAATGATTTTCCCAACGTCGATACCCTCTGGAATCGCTTCCAAATCTATCCCCTGCTTTGCCAAAAGCTCTTTGGTTCTCGAGCCCGATGAATAGCTGGTAGTAATAAAAAGCGTGATCTTGCCAATCTCACCTTCTGCCCCGTCAAAATCTTCCATGGCTGATCCAATAATTTGCCCCGCTTTAGTTGATCTCATTGCCACGCCCGGGATAGTAGAAGCTGTCAATAAATCTCCTTTTTTAATTTGCCCATTCCCATTGCTTACCTTTACCGGCACCCTTCCGTTTAATGAAATCGGTTGTGGATTTTTTGCAAAACCATTGATCTCTCTTCCTATTAACTGTCCGGGGCTTGTTGAAACAACTCCAACGAGCCTGTCTCCGGCAGTTGCTTTTTTAAGCACCGCCATTCTACTCAAGGACCCATCCATACTATATCCAAACATTTCCTCTCCCATGGCAACCACATCGCCGGGCTCCATTCCTCCCTCTGTTTCATAGAACTCGGCATAGTCAGAACCCGCTGTCCCCGAATACTCCCAAACAATAACTAAGCCATTTGCCCCTGTGGCACCATTGGCGGCATTGCTGATGTTTCCATTGCCCCCTGCCCCCGGCATAGTTGAATTAGCCAAAACAGTAGCTACAGAATTAACGTTATTAGGACAGCCGAAGTGCGAACATCCACCCAGTCCAACCGATGATCCGGTGGTTGGAGATGCACTACCATCTCCGCCCGGCATTCCGTCGATTTCTACATCGCATGCTCCAGTATCGCCGCCCAATCCTGCCGTTCCTCCATTCACACCAGCCACCGCATCTCCTTCTCCACCTACGCCACCCGTCGCATCGCAAAGTTCAGTATCTCCAAAATAGCTTTGCCCGCCAGTCACCCCAGTATTTCCTGAATCAGTTCCAGCCCCTCCATCTCCAACAACTGCTGCCATATTTGAGCTCAAGGAGGTGATGATTTCTGCTCCATATCCTCCTCCGCCTCCTCCCGCTCCAGCATCCCCTACGCTTGAACCTCCTCCGCCACCTCCGGCTCCAAGCACCTCCACTAACGCATGAGTTTCTGTCGCTCCTCCTGCAGTGGGAGTATACGCATCGACTCCATCGTTGGCTATAGTGAATACCTGAACATCTTCCAGACCTGAATTGTCAGAACCGCCGCCTACAGCTTCCCAGGATACGCCGTTTGAAGCAGTAGAAGAAGCCATTAACACCTTCCCATCAGTTCCCACAGGAAAGTCCAGCCAGTCAGTGCCATCTGAAGTGAGAATATCTCCTTTGGTGGGTGTGGAAGAGGCAACATCTCGCAGTTCGTCATCGTATGCCTGGGTGTCGGTGCCTATCGTGAGACCCAAGTCAGCCAACAAGGTGGAAGAGGCATTGAGCTTGAGCTGGTTGACTGTTACTCTTCCTAAGTCTCCATCGATGGAAAGAGTGGAGGAAGCTCCGGCAGAGTCTATCGTCCACGTGGAAGAAGCAATCTCGATGCTGGAGGAGGCGTTAGAGGTTACGATCACGTCCAGGGTGGTGGAGGCAAGAGAAGGAATCGTCACCACCTCCCAGGCAATCCCATTACTTGCGGTGGAACTTGCCATTAAGAGAGTGCCGTCTGTTCCCACCACAAAATCTAACCAGTCGGTGCCATCAGAGGTGAGAAGATCTCCTTTGGTGGGAGTGGATGAGGCTACGTCTCTTAGTTCAGTATCAAATGCTTGCACATCGGTCCCGATTGTCAAACCCAAATTTCCAATCGCTGTACTTGTAGCAGAGAGATCAGAGAGGTTGTTTGCGGCTAATAAATCTCCTCCTCCTGTAAGGGCAATCCAGTCTATCCCACCCGGAGCCGTTGAAGAAGCAGAAAGAAACTTACCGTCTGTTCCTACTCCTATCGCCGCCCATTCAGTAGAGCTTCCTACGATTAAATTGCCTGTTGTTTTTGCTAAACCTCGAATAACATCCAAGTCCGTATCCCATGCCTGGGTGTCTGTTCCGATGGTCAGGCCGAGATCAGCCAGTAAGGTGGAAGAGCTGGTAAGGTCAATCTGGTTGATGGTCACAATGCCGGTGTCTCCATCAATCACGAATGTGGAGGATGCAGCCGCAGAATCGATGACCAGGGTATTGGAAGCCATCTCAATGGTGGAGGACGCATTGGATTTGATGATCACATCCAAGGTGGTGGAGGCGAGTGTGGGAATGGTGACCACTTCCCATGCAATCCCATTGGACGCTGTGGAGGAAGCCATTAAGAGAGTGCCATCAGTGCCCACCACAAAGTCTAACCAGTCTGTTCCATCAGATGTGATCAAGTCTCCCTTGGTGGGAGTGGAGGAAGCTACGTCTCGCAGTTCGTCATCGTATGCCTGGGTGTCTGTTCCGATGGTCAGGCCGAGATCAGCCAGTAAGGTGGAAGAGCTGGTAAGGTCAATCTGGTTGATGGTCACAATGCCGGTGTCTCCATCAATCACGAATGTGGAGGA
>Ga0080064_1000184_pt1 | contig 187645 bp, 173 predicted proteins | sample Subgrocontami54m_FD_69260 | JGI IMG/M metagenome (GOLD analysis project Ga0080064, IMG submission 69260) | Subsurface groundwater microbial communities from S. Glens Falls, New York, USA - GMW46 contaminated, 5.4 m (SPADES assembly) (version 2) ...
CGCACCATCCCGAACGAATAGAGGTTAGAGTGCGCGATCCCGTACTTCCGCGAACTTGCGTCCGTGCTACCTGGGGTAACAGTTCGGGAGGTACGGGATCCTCGCCAACTTCTTGCTCCCTTCGGTCGCGGAAGTTGCGGGACATCAGTTCAATACCGCACCGCTCTGCGGTGCGGATGCTTTATTGGGAGGAGATTGTCGGAGTTAGGATGATTTGCTACAATAGCCCTTGTGCGTGCATACAATACTACTCAAAAAATTATTCTTGCATGTGGCGCCCTTATTCTTATCGGGGTTCTCTCTTGGGGTGTCGCATATTTGCGAAAACCAATAGCTCTTGTATCAACAAGCTCCGAGCAACCTACCACAACGCCACCTGCGGACAATCTGCCTCCAAAGAATACGTTTCCCCTGTACAAGGGCGAGCCGGTTCAAACACTGAATCCCAATGCCGAGTTTCTCAAGCAAGTTCCACCCGACGTGTTTGAGAAATCGAAAATGGAGCTTGTCGAACTCTCAAGCAAGCTTCAAAAACAGCCAAACTCGCCATCAGATTGGTTCCGGGTTGCATTTATCAAACACTTCTACGGTGATGAGATAGGCACGCGCGATGCCTATCTCTATCTCATCGCAATTAAGCCGGATGATACGATATCGATCTATAATCTGGCAGTGCTTTATGGCTACTATTTGAAAGATTCAAAAGAGGCCATCACCTATTTTGAACGAGCGCTCAAGCTCGATCCGAATAACGAAAGTTTTTATCTTGGATTGGCTGATTTCTACCGTGATGCCGAAAAAAACTACGTCATGGTTGAAAAAATCTTGCTTTTGGGCATTACCGTTTTGCCGAATAGCGTAAATCTCATGTCAGCTCTCGCTCAAAACTACGTTCTCATGAGTCGATTTGATCTTGCGATCGTATCCTATGAAAAGTTACTTACCGTGGGAGGGATTACCCCTGAGTATCGAGAATCAGTCATGGCTGAGTTGAATCGTCTGAGAGCAAAGTGACAATGAAAACGCCGTTCCGACTTTGGTCGGAACGGCGTTTTGTAAGCCTAGATTCAAAGTGAGATGAAGAGCGAAGTCTGAACTGGCAATTGTTTTGTTTCCGAATTTCTTGCCGCGTCATTATCGTAGGAAGTTGCCTCTAAGCGATACGGGGTGCCGCTTGCAAATTGGTAGCCATTGGCGTTCGTGAAGCTTGCTTGGATTTTCTCGCTGGTTGACTGCCGAATAAGCCCGGACTCCCATATCATGCCTGACCCGTCATACAGCCGGTATCGGTAGTAGAGTGTGGCATACGGATTCTTAATGCGAAGTTTCAACGGTATTGAGGACACCTGATAGCTGATGACGTCACGCTCCGGTATTCCCTGGAGAAAATTATCAAATTGGATGGGAATGTAGAGTGTCGCAAGGCGCCCAGGCGAGCTCGGGCTCTCTGAACTTCCCTCGCCTCGTGCGGTTAGTCGGGCTTCATATATTCCTTCGGAGCTTGTTCCCATCCCCACGGTCCAGCGCCAGCCAGTTGTTCCGAGGCGTTCAAGTGCGGCACCGTTAGGAAATGTCTTTGATTGTCCGATAGTGAGAACATCGTACGGGCCATGGGCTTGCTCCGTAGCCCCAGATTTTTTCGTGTAAATCATGTAAGAACGCGTATACGAGGCGGGATCATGAACGAATTCAAATATCATGGTGCCATCACCCCAGCCCAAAAACGTTCCGCTTGGTTGTCCTAATTGGTCAGAGGTTGGAATGTAGGCAGGTGTAGGCGGAGGCGGTGGAGGCACTGACGCTGGCGGCGGGGGCGGTTCGACCTGGCTCACCGCAGGCGGCGGAGCGACTTGCCCTGAGCTTGTCGAAGGGGGCGGAGAAGCAGGGTTCGCAAGCAAGATCTCATTTAATTTTGCGCGCGTTTTCGGGCCCACGATTCCCACGGGGTCAATGCCATATGTTGTTTGGAATCGCCTTACTGCCGATTCTGTGAGTTCGCCAAAATATCCTGTCACGAGTCCGTCCGGGTAGGAGTCGGTTTTTGTTTTTAAAAATTCCTGGAGTCGTGTAACCGCGTCTCCCTTTGATCCCTTCTGGAGCGTTTCAGAAAATCCTACGCCAACAACTCTGAACGGTGTGCTCTCTACCATTCCGGTCGTTGATACCTGTAACTCTGCAAGTTGCTTTTGAAGTTCCTGAATTTTTACCTGTAGCTCTTGGATTAAAGATGCAGTGTCTGCTGAGACAGGAGATGTTGGCGCGAGAAGCAATACTATGAGGCCGATTCGAATGAGGTGGTGTTTCATATCACCAGTATATCGGAGAGGGTGCCTCCCTTCCAGTCGAGTATTTCGTTGACCAGGCGCTTGAGCTCCCGTAACATCGAGATAGTGCTCACTTGCCTGGGTAGGAAGCATAATCCGTACTCAGCGAGTAATATCAATATGCCCGATGGTCAAAAATCTGCTGTTTTCGTCTTTACCACGGCTTATTTCCCTCTTATTGGAGGAGCAGAAATTGCAATTCAGGAGGTTCAAGAACGCTTGCAGGACAAGTTTGATTTTTTTATTTTTACCGCTCGATTCCGTCGGGATCTTCCTCGTCGCGAGGTGAGGGGGGGTGCAACGATCATCCGCATCGGGGTAGGGTCTTGGCTCGATAAGTGGCTGCTCGTATTCCTTGGGCCATGTACGGCCATTCGGTGGTTGAGGCGAGAGCAAAGAAGGGTGCTCTTCTGGGGGGTGGACATTTCTCAAGGTGCCATCGCCGCCGCTTTTGCAAAACTTCTTCGTCCTCGCGTGCCATTTATTTTGACCGTCCAATATGGCTATGGCGGGAGTCGCCTGGCAGGGGGGCGATTGGGTTTGATTGGTTTCGGATACCGTTTCATGTTGTGGCAAGCAGATAGTGTTACGGCTATCTCGAACTTTCTTGCAAGTACTGCAAAGCACTTCGGGTATACGAGGAATATCGCCGTCATCCCCAATGGTGTGGCAATTGAACGCTTCGAGGGACCGCCGAAGCGGCGTATTGACCTCGAACATCCGATTGTGATCACAGTGTCGCGGCTTGTCCATAAAAATGGCGTTGACACTTTGATACGCGCGATTGATGAAGTCCGGAGATCCATTCCGGGTGTTCACTGTCATATTCTCGGCGATGGCCCGAAACGCCGAGAACTTGAGACGCTCTCGCACTCACTCGGTCTCTCAGAGTACATCAGGTTTTTCGGGAATATTCCAAACACTGATATTTCAAAATATCTCAGAGCTGCCGATGTATTTGCGAGGCCGGCGCGCTCCGAGGGGATGGGAAATGCATTTGTGGAGGCCATCGCGGCAGGATTGCCGATTGTCGGGACAGCGGTGGAAGGTATTCCCGATATCATTGAGGACGGCAAAACCGGACTCTTCACAAATGTCGATGACCCGTCCGATTGCGCGAAACAGATTTTGCGGCTCCTTGGCGACCAGCAACTTCGAGAACAACTTGTATTGCATGGTCGAGAAATGGTGAGGGAGCGATTCTCTTGGGATACGATTGCTCGTGCGTACGCGAGTTTATTCGAGGTGAATCTAGCCCTTCGTATTCTCATTGCAACACCGATGTTCCCGTCGGATATAGGCGGTCCTGGTGCCTATGCCGAGCACCTTGCCTCGGAATGTGCCGCACGCGGGCTCTCGGTCTCGGTCCTTTGCTACGGCCGGGAAGGGATCCCTGACAGCTCTTTTCGTGTCAGGCGCATTTCTAGGGATATTCCCTCGGGTCTCAAACATCTTTGGTTTGCGTTCAAGGCCTGGCAGATGCTCGGCAGGAGTGATGTGGTGCTCGTCTTTGATCCAGTTATTGTTGGGGCACCGATAGTACTCGCCCGTAGCTTCCGAAGGCGACCGATGTTTTTCAGAATTGAAGGTGATTTTCTTTGGGAATGGTTCAGCGAACGGACTCGCGAAGAACAAACGTTGAGGAAATTTTATGAAACATTTCATACTCACCGCTTCAATCTCAAAGAGGAAATCATGCATTGGATAGAGCGTTGGGTTATCTCAAGAGCAGATGCGTTCGCATTTTCTTCAAAATGGCGTGAAACTATTTTTAATATCGGGTACCCCTTGTCGGAGGGACGGCACTTCCTCATTCTTCCCGCAGTACCAGAGCCAAGGAATACAAATGCAAAACGCGAACAGATTTTTCGTTTCATCGGCCGCTTTGTTCGGGTAAAAAATATCCCGCGGCTCATCAGGGCGTTTCTCGATGTCGCAGGCCCAGAATGGCGCCTTGAGTTGATTGGCGAAGGGCCCATGCAAGGAGAACTCGAGAAGATTATTCGCGATGCGGGAGCAAGGGAAAGAATTATGATAATTCCCTCGCTTGGGAAAGAGGCCGTTATTCAAAAGATTGCGCAAGCCCACGCCCTACTCCTCCCTTCAATTTCTGATGTGAGTCCGAATATCATTCTTGATTGTATTGCCTCAGGGACCCCATTTCTCCTCACCAAGGAGACCGGATTTCAAGAAATACTGGGGGATATGGTTCCCTGGGTAGACCCGCTCGATGAGGCTGACTTGAGGGCGAAATTAAAACTGCTGCTTCAACCGGATTCGTATGAGCGCTATAAAAAACATCTCGGAACATTGAAGGCCCGCCCCTGGAGTGCAGTTACTGATGATTGGCTGAAGTTGCTCAACGCCCACATATGAAACTCCTTGTAATCGGAACCGACGCCAGTATATTCGACCCGGGAAGTGAGGCAAGATCTCGCATTGATGACTACGGGCGTTTGTTCGAAGAACTTCACATCGTTATCTATACAAAACCTGGATTTCGCGAGGCGAAGACGGAGTCCAGAGTATTCCTCTATCCAACCAATGCGCGATTTCGGTTTCTCCAACCGTATCGCGCATACGCGATGGGAAAAGAGATCGTGCGTCGACGAGCCATTGATCGCATAAGCGTTGAGAATCCTTCGGAATGTGGGGTTGCGGGATTATTCCTCAAGTGGTCGTGCCGGATTCCGTTTCATGTTCAGGTGCACGCCGATATAACAAGCCCGTGGTACAGGAAAAATTCTTGGAAAGAGCGGGTGCGCTTCTGGCTTGCCGAGTGGATCATCCCTCGGGCTGATCGCATTCGCGTGGTTTCAGAGCGCATCAGGCGTTCGCTTGAATCGAGATTCGGGATTCACCCCCACACCAGGAAGTCACTGGCGGGAGCCCGTGGAGGAATGGCCGTTCAACGTGGAGTGACTCGCGAGATGCCATGGCCGGAAGGCCGTGGTGTGGGGGTTCATGATTCAAGAATCACGGTACTTCCCATCTTCGTGGATCGTGCGAGGATCACCGTGGCTCCAGTCTCGGCAAATCCGCGAGCACGGTATCCTCATTTTCGTTTTGTGATTCTCATGGTCACTCGGCTTGTTCGTGAGAAAAATATCGCCCTTGCCATGCGAGCGTTCCGCGTTGTCCTCGCGAAGTTTCCAGATGCCGGGCTTGTGATTGTAGGGGATGGACCCATGAGAAATGATCTTGAGCGCGAAGTAGCTCGGCTTGGAATCCAGGGGATGGTTCGATTTGAAGGCTGGCAAAATGATCCTCTGCCGTACTATGCTTCGTCCGATCTCTATCTTCTCACTTCAAATTTTGAAGGATACAGCAGGAGCGTTGTCGAGGCCGCGGCCTCCGGACTTCCCATTGTGATGACAGATGTTGGTGTTGCAGGAGACATCATTCGGGAGGGCGAGACTGGCCGCGTGGTGGGGGTAGGGGATGAGCATGCGTTGGCTCGCGCAATCCTTGATAGTTTTGAGAATTATGCTGGTGCGAAGCACATGGCGCTTCGTGCTCGAGAATATGTGCTCTCACTTCAGCCGAGAACGCGCGAGCAATACCTCGAGCTGTATCGTAACGCCTTTACCTCATGAACATTCGCAGGATTTTTTATGTGACGAATACTCGCCTTCCCACGGAAAAGGCGCATGGAATCGCGGCCATGAAACTTGCCGAGGCATTTGCGGAGCAGGGAATTGAGGTTGTCCTTATTCATCCATGGCGGATAAATTCAATCCGCCAGGATCCGTATGATTATTACGGAGTTCGACGAAATTTCTTCATACATACTTTACCGTCCCTTGATTTTCTCTGGCTCGGGTTCGGAGCTCGCATCTTTTTCCCCATTCAACTCATTTCATTTTCAATCGTAGCGGCATTCTATCTTTGGGTGAGGTATCGTATCTGGGGCACATTTCATGACACCGTTGTTTTTTCCCACGATCATATCCCACTTTTTTTCGTAAGTTTCGTTGCCCCCCATATTTTTTATGACATTCATGATTATCCTCTAAAAAATATATTTTTCAAGCGCGTGCTCCGGCGTGCGGTTGGCTGTTCGGTCCAAACCAAATGGAAACAGCATAAGCTTGTAGGAGATTTTGGCGTACCAGAAGAACATATTGCATATTGGCCGAACGGCACAGATGTGAATCGGTTTGATATTTCGATGAGCCGCGAAGAGGCGCGCAGGTCTCTTGCTCTCCCACAAGATCAAAAGATTGTGCTCTACACGGGATCGCTCCAGCATTGGAAAGGTGTTGATACGCTTATCGCGGCGGCGCGTTTCCTTCCGGACGATACATTCGTCTATATCGTCGGCGGTGATAGTCAGTCGATCAAAGATTTCAAAACTAAAAACTCGAAACTCGCAACTCATACACTCACATTTGTGGGCCAGCGGCCATGGCGAGAAATACCTATGTGGCTCAAGGCCGCAGATGTTCTGGTCATCCCCAATACCGGCCGTGATGAAATTTCACTGCACTATACTTCACCAATGAAGTTGTTTGAATATATGGCATCAGGCCGGCCGATTGTTGCCTCGGATATTCCTTCGATCCGCGAAGTTGTTGATGAGTCTATGGTGTTCTTTGCTCGCGCCGATGATCCGCATTCGCTCGCAGAAACTATCAAACGGGCACTCGTCGTTTCTGAAGATGCAAACGGTCGTATTGATCGCTCAAGGCGCGAAGTCGAACGCTTCACCTGGAGAGCCCGTGCCGAGAAACTGCTCATCATGATGGAGGAGAGAGTCATTTAACCAGATGAACGATATGGTACGATTTGAAACAATACGTACGACAATAATTCGTCATGCTTCTGCGATTATCCTCGCCCTCTTTTTTGGGGCGGTGTTCGTGTATCCGCAGATGATCGCAAAATTTTACTATGGCATCCCATTTGATAGCCCGTCCAACAACCGCATTGACGACGAAACGTTTTATTTCGGAAGGATTCGGGATGTTATCGATGGATACCCTACGATCGGGAACGCATATTTGTGGGAGCATAAATCAAAGCCGCCTTCCCCCGTGTTTCTCGGCGAATACCTAGTCGCGCAACCGATTCGATTGCTCGGCATGGGCGTGGTTGCGGGTGGGGTTCTCTATGACGCTCTGTTACCCCCCATACTTGCGATCCTCACGTATATATGTCTCTTTCGGATAACACACCTGCGTTGGCTTTCCATTCTTGGGAGCGTCTATCTCCTTTTTGGCGTCTCGCTTTCTGATTTTGCCCGCATCGTGAGTCCACAATTTAATTTTCTCCTCTGGTTAACGCAGTCCTTACTCCTGTTCTCTTTACTCTCAAGGGATCATACAAAGCGCGATCGAATGGTTCTCATCGCACTTTCAGCTCTCAATTTTGGAGTATTGTTTTACCTCTACACGTATTACTGGACTTTCTTTTTGGCGTTTTTAGGAATAGCTTTTTTTCTATTCTTACTGAGTCGTGAGCGGGAGCGCGCTTTGTCCATTGTTATAGTTATACTGGGGGGTCTCATCCTTGCGATTCCTTATTTTCGTATCGCGGTTCGTGCTTTTCGACTTCCCGAGTATGGCGAAACTCTTCGTCGAATCGGAATGATTGATTCCCATTTTCCGTCCGGGATTGCCATTGTTGTCCCTGGTGTTTTACTCTTCGTTCTTATTGTCGTCCTCATCCGGGGCGGCGTAATCACATGGAATCCTACCGCAATATTTTTTTCGTCCGGTGTACTTGCTGCAATTGCGAGCGTAAATCAACACGTGATAACTGGTAAGAATCTTGAGTTTTCAAGCCATTATTTTCTCCTCTCAATGTTTTGGTTTGTGTTCACCGGTGCTTGGCTCCTTCGAGAAACACTGCCGAAGTTAGCCGGACTTCGCCCCTATTTCATATTGTTGCTTGCCACCTTTGTTGTGGTTGTGGCACTCCGAGGACACACTGAATTTCCGGCATGGCGGGAAACGCCGCTGAAGCGAATTGATCAGAATCAATACATTCCCATTCTTTCGTGGCTCAAAGATCATATCGAACGCGACGAGGTTGTATACGCCCCTACGGATTTTAGCGCCCTCATTCCCATCTACACTTCGGCGAACGTATTCTATTCGAATCTCGTTCGACTTTCATTTATATCCGACTCTGAAATTATTGACCGATTTATTCTCGAGAATTACTTCAGAACAATTGATCGTTCACTCGTGCTTGAGAATCTCACCTATATATTTGGGGTTGGGTATATTGATGAGGCATTGCATACAGCTCAAGAAAATCGGGTGCGGATGTTCGTTGGCCTTACACCAAGAGAGATCGTCAAAGTTCCCCCTGATCTTGTTGAGCGAGTCCTTGAGCGCTCTCAGGAATTGCATCAATCATCGTTTGAGGTCGAGTTGAAAAAATTTCGAGTTGATTACATAGTATGGGATGTCATTGCTGAACCCGTAGCGCCCTTTGACCGCATGTCTTCCCTTGCCTATGTCGGAACCGTGGGCGACTATCGGATATATCAGAACCGAGGATCCGGCCGCTAACTTTTCATGGAATCGAAGGATTCGAATACCCCAAAAATTGAGTGTCTCCTTTGCCGCGCTCGTGAGGCGCGTTTTTCCTTTTCAAAACATGGATACCGGCTCTATCGCTGTTCGGAATGTGATTTTCTATTCGTTCATCCCATGCCCGATGATGCGAGCTTAATCTATGATGCAAGCTATTTTGAGGGTGCTCGCCACGGTTTCGGCTATGTAAATTATGAGGAAGATAAAATAGCGATGCGCTCGTTTTTCGAGAAGGTACTCGATGCGATCGAAGGAATCGCAACAGGGCGGAGGACTATCCTTGATGTGGGAGCGGCAACCGGGTTTTTTCTAAAAATCGCCGAGGGGAGGGGGTGGCATATCTCCGGCCTCGAGGTATCACCCTTCGCGGTGGCTGAAGCAAGGAGTTCCGATCTTCCTGTCATCGAGGGGACCATCGAGTCTGTGTCCTGGGAGGGTCCAATGTTTGATGTAATCACGATGCTCGATGTGATTGAGCACGTTTGCGATCCGCGTCTGCAACTCGTGCGAGCTTGGAATCTTTTGAATCCCGGTGGAATCATTGGCATCAATACGCCCGATGCGGGAAGTATGTGGGCGAAGGTATTTAGATCGCGATGGCATGCGATCTCGCCTCCAGAGCACTTGGTTTATTTCAATCGCAAGAATTTGGAAAAACTGCTTCAAGAAACTGGGTTTGAGGTGCTTGCGGCAAAGAAAATCGGGAAGAGCTTTACTCCGGCATATATTGCATCCATGCTCTTTCGCTGGCAGGGGATTTCGATATGGAGGTACTTGGGGGATCGTATCAAAGACACCAAATTAAATCAGCTTTCTCTTCCGGTAAATATCCGCGATAATGTGTTTATGCTCGCCCGGAAACCTTTCTTGTATCAAGATCCCCTCGCTAACCAGAGTTCGGGAAAATAGGTATAAAGAGGTAGACAAAAGAAACCTATTATCGTGCGTATGAAAGCGTCAAAAAAAGTGGTCGCAGTAAGTGGTGGATTTGATCCGCTCCATATCGGGCATGTGCGGATGTTTGAGGAGGCGAAATCGCTCGGCACTTATCTCGTGGTTATTTTGAACAACGATAATTGGCTCCGTGCGAAGAAGGGATTTGTATTTATGGGTGAGCAGGAGCGCGCCGAGATCATCAAAGCGCTTCGCGTTGTTGATAGAGTTGTTCTGACAGCACACAGGCCAAACGATCCAGATCGGAGTGTCGCGAAAGCATTGCGAAAAATAAAGCCTGACATTTTCGCAAACGGTGGTGATAGAAATGTCCAGGATGCTAAAAATAGAAAATCCCCATTGAATACGGATCAGCGTCTCTGTGAACAGTTAGGTATCCGTATGGTGTATAATGTGGGTCGCGGCGGAAAGGTCCAATCGAGTTCCTGGCTTACGGACGCGGTGAGTAAGAAGTTAAATGGCAAGTAATCGCCGTAAAATTGTCTACATTCTGCCGTCGTATGATTCCAATACCGGCAGTCATTTTTTTCATATCTACGAAATGCTCATTGCATCTGCCCGCGAGCTCGATATTTTTCTTGTGATTGAGAGAGCTACTGAAACGCCACAGGATTTTCCGTTTCCGGTGTATTGTCAGCGTTTCGCATGGGCGCCGCTCCGCTTCATTGAGCTTGTATGTGTTCTTGCGCTGGCACGCCTTCGCAGGCATAGATTTTTTTACACCCATTATTCATTTTTCGGCGGCGTTGCTTCATGGCTGGTGAGTTCGATATTCGGCGGGCATGCGTACTATTGGAACGCAGGGATGCCGTGGCTGTATCGGAGGGGCCATCTCGAGGAGGCGGTATTCCGATTTGTGCTCCGGCATTGCACGCTTGTGACTGGAAGTGTAGGTTTGGCGGCAGAATATGGAAAGCGCTATGGTCTTGATTCCCGAGACACGCGAATTCTTCCGAACTGGATTCATCTCTCTCGATTTCAGATACAGAATCGCACCCATGCCCGCGAAATTCTCCACATAGCAGATGAGACCAAGCTCATGCTCTTTGTGCATCATCTCTCGAGACGGAAAGGGGCTCATTTCCTCTCCGAAATTGCATCTCAAGTGATTGAGGAGGAGAAACGTGCTATCTTTTTCATTATCGGCGATGGCCCTGAACGAAAGAATCTAGAGTCGAGCATCAAGAATCGAGGACTGGAGGAGTGGGTGCGAATCATTGGTGAAGTGCCGCATCGCGATATACCCTTATACTTTGCTTCAGCTGATGCATTCCTCATGCCATCCGAAGAGGAAGGATTTCCCCATGTGCTTCTCGAAGCTATGGTAGCCGGCATTCCGTATGTGGCAAGCGATGTCGGGGCGGTGAGAGAAATAACGCCTCCGATTCTGGCAGAGTATATTGTTCATTCTGGGGATGTACGCGCATTCGCAGAGCAGATTGTGTCGCTTGCGGGACTTTCCGAATCGAATCGTGAGCGTATCAAGGCAATCGAGCAGGATTGGGTTCGACGCTATGATCTCGCATTGGTGCGTAAAGTGTTTGTGTCACTTTTTTTATGAATCCCGTGAGAAATTATATATGCAGAGCAGTCAATCTATAGCAATAATAATATTGTATTCTCCTTGTAGCGGCGTTTTTAACCGATACGGGTGGAATTTCTAACGGGATGAAAACTCGGATCATTATTCCCACGTACAATGAGTGCGAAAACATTATCCCACTTATTGATGAAATTTTTCGGATCATGCCGAATGATGTCCGAATTCTTGTCGTAGATGACGGATCACCCGACGGAACAGGGGAAGCAGTTCGCTCGTACACTCTGAAAGATTCTCGCGTAGCCCTTCTCGAGCGCTCCGAGAAACTCGGTTTGGGGAGCGCGTATCAAACCGCTTTTCGCCGTGTGATTGATGAAGGTGCGGATGAAGTTATTTTGACCATGGACGCTGATTTTTCGCACCACCCCCGCTATATCCCCGCACTCGTCCGGGCGTGCGAGACGCACGATCTCGTGGTCGGGTCGCGCTATGTACATGGGGGTACTATTGAGCGTTGGGAGCTCTGGCGGCGGCTTCTTTCCTGGGGAGGGAATCTCTACGTTCGGTTGATTACCGGACTTCCGATTCGTGATTGCACTGCAGGATTTTCCTGCATGCGGATTGATTTCTTGAGGCGCGTACCGTTCGGGATGATCAACGCGGGGGGGTATGCATGGTGGTTCAGCCTCCGTATGATGTTCTTTCGCCTTGATGCGCGGATTACTGAAATACCGATCACGTTTACCGATCGCCGTCTTGGGAATTCAAAAATTTCAACTCATATTATCTATGAAGGATTGATCGAACCATGGCGTATTCGCGCATTAAAACTTTAATCCCGCTGCCGCTCGCGATCCTGCTCGCACTTGCAGTAATCCTGCGCCTCATCGGTATTGGATATGGTTTTCCGTTGTTTCTCGTGAACGATGAGCCAGCCATCGTCTTGGGGGCGCTCAAGATGATTGAGTTAAAAACGCTTATCCCGGCTCTTCATGAAGAAGAATTTCGAACAGTGCTCTATTATCCACCCTTTGCCTCGTACGTGTATCTCGGAGCACTTCTTCCCGTATTGTTCGTTCATTACGCAATGCTCGGTTTTCCCGGACCTGTCGCCTATGCAGACCATCTTGCATTAGATCCGAGTGTTGTCTGGATTGCCGCTCGAATCGTTACCATTCTTTTTAGTCTGGTCGTGATTGCGCTTGCATATCATCTTGCGCGTAGAGTAACCGCATCGAATCGTGCAGCGCTGTTTGGAGCCGCATTTCTTTCGTTCTCCTTTTTTCATCTCCAAGTCTCGCAGGTGGTACGGCACTGGATGCTCGCATCATTATTTTTGTACGCAGCTTGGTTTGTAGCACTCCGCATTCGTGAGAGCGATTCATGGAAAGGATATAGTGCGGCGGGTGCGTTCGCCGGACTTGCGATAGGTGTGAACACATCCGCTGCGATCGCTCTTTTGCCCGCCCTCATTGCTCATTTTACAAAGCGGGGACAGACTCTCGTGCGAAGTCTTATTTCGAGTCGGTTTCTTGCCATGGTAGCCTTCGCAATCGGGATTGCCGTACTCGCAACTATCCTCTATCCGTATGGTCTTACGCGTGGCGAAGGGGCCTCTTCCGTGAGTGGAGATCTCGGGCGGCGGTTTGCATCACTTCAGACAAAAAATATCGGCGAATGGGCTTCGTTTCTTATGGAGTACGCTCGATTGCTCATCCGATACGAAATTACGATTGTGATTGCCGCGATTATCGGCGCAATTGCTCTTTGGCGGAAAAATCTTTTTTTTGTAGGGATGCTTCTGGCGGTCGTCGTTACTTATATCACTGCCCTCTATCTTTTTTTCAATGGAATTCCTCGAGCGCTCGTATTCCTTTTACCGGGGTTTGCCGTTCTTGCGGGATATGGCGCTGATCGCTCCATGAATTGGCTCGAGAATCATTTTCCGGCGTATCGTGCAAGCATCTTTGCGGTTCCACTCATAATTGGAGTGATATTCTTTGCGTATCCGCTTGCGCTTGATTTTCGATATGCGTATCTTTTTTCGCGCGATGATACGAGACTCGTCGCACTCGAGTGGATTCGCGAGTACATTCCCGCGGGTTCGAAAATTCTCATGGATTCGCAATATTTACGCTTACCAAACACGGAGGAGGGGATTCGATGGCTTGAGCATATTGATACGACGTCCCTGCGTAGCCAGGATCGAGCACTTCTGCGAATACCTAATAGTCAGTACCCTGTGCCATCATTCTTTGTTCTGAATTTGTCACTTCTCAAGCAGAGTGCGATTGAACGAAAAGAGCACGATAGTCGATATTTTCGAAGTCAGGGATTTCAATATCTGGTCGTTGAATATGAGAGAGCTAACATGAGTGACGTTGATCCTGCGACACGTGATCTCTTGGCCGAACTTCCTTTACTCAAGCGCATCACCCCTTTCAAGCCGGGAGTAATGTTACCAGTAACCGTTGATGCGTCTGGTGAGATCGCAAGCATTGGATTTCGAGATTTCTTCAAGTTTGATCGTTTTGGACAAATTGTCGACGTGTACGATCTTACTCAACAAGGATCCATGGTAGTGCGAGCTTCATACTGATTCTATGGCAATCGAACGTACCCATTCATTTCGAGAGCTACTGTTGTGGGGGGAGTTTAGGAATCAAGCCATCAGTCTCGTGACTCTCGGCATTAGCATGCTTTCCTCATTTCTGGTGATTGCCGCTTTGTCGGTATATCAGTTTGGGCTCTATCAGCTTATTCTCACCGCGGTTGGTTTCGCGAGTCTATTCGCGAGCGGCTTCTTTGATGATCTCATGATTAACGAAGTTGCCCTTTCCTTTGCCGACGGTCGTCGTAGCACGGCGAAACGCCTCTTTAATGAATATTTTTGGGGCAAAGTTGCGATTTCGCTCATCGCAACAGCCGTGCTTTTTTTCGGAGCCGAATTCGTCGCGCGCCACTACGATAAGGATATCTCCTCCTATATCCGAATCGCGAGCTTTCTCGTTGCGATCGGGGTCATCCGCACATCGCAGTCGCTGTTTTTCCGTTCGATTGTGTCATTCAGCGCATTTGGAGCGAATGCGATCTATGAGGTAATCAGGCTTATCGCTCTCGCGATTTTCTGGTTCACCACGGATCTCAGTCTCACCACCGTACTCGGCGTGAGTGCCGCCGCCGCGGCCGTCACATTACTCTATTCGAGTTTTTTCTTTATTCGTCGTTATCGTGAGGCATTCAAGGATGTTCGGGCAGATAATGTATGGCTTTCCCCGAAAATTATATTCTCACAAGGGAAGTGGCTCATGCTTCGGCAAGGAGTCTCTCGGATGACCACTGGCCTCGATACTTGGTATGTTCGGTTTTTTCTCAATACAGAAGCCGTCGGACTCTATGCATTCGCGAGAACGCTTCTCACAATCCTTCAGGGTTTTATTCCGACTTCGATGCTCGGTGTGCTTCTCCCCTGGGAATCGGGTCGAGAGGGTCGCCTCCGGTTCATCTATCGGAGGATGACGAAATACGGCATTTGGATCGGCCTTGCGATTGCTACGGTGGCCTTCTTTGCAATTCCGCCTTTTATCGAAATTGTTTTTTCTAAATACACTCCCGCCATGCCGCTATTCCGATTCATTGTATGGACACTCCCGCTGTATGCTGTGTATAAATTTCAAAAATCCTTTCTCGTGATGCTACGCGAACAAGAATTGCTCGCGAAGCGATATCTCACCGAGCTTCTTGTAAACACGGGTATCGCTGTTACCCTTCTTCCGGCTATTGGACTTTTTGCAATTGCCGTGCAGTTTTTTGTTGACTACATCGGGCGCGTCTGGCTCTATGCATATTATCTTCAGAAGCGCTACCCGTATCTTTCGCTCTCATGGCGTGGATTTATTCGGATTGACGAAGAAGATCGAAAAGTTTTTTATCGAATCTTAGAAGAAGTATTTTCGCCGCGGCGCTGGTTCCGTCCGGCAAGGTCCCGCATTGAGATTCCAAAATGACGATTTGCTTTCTGAATCACGACCTGAAATCCTCGACCGGCGCTGGGCGTTTTGGGCGTAATCTCATTGGTCGAATTGAGGCTACCAATTCACATCCCCGAGTGATCGTTCTTACGACATCTGGCTCCGGCGATCCGCGTGAATTTCCAATTCTCTTTAAGAATTGGTTTTGGCTTTTGCTCGCTCTCCCGCGTATTCGGAGGATATTTAGGGATGCGGATATCATTCATGCGCTCGACGGGTATCCCTACGGCGTTCTTGCGGTACTCGCGAGCCTAGGACTCGGAAAAAAAATTATTATCACCGCGATCGGGACTGGCGCGATTCAGCCGCTTTCGGATTGGCGGCGACCCCTCATGCGTTGGGCGTATCGAAAGGCTCATCAGGTGGTCGCCATTTCAAATTATACGAAGCGAGAAATTATGAAATATATTCCTGATCTCTCAATCATGGTCGTGAATCATGCGGTTGATGTACTTGATTTCGATCGGCCAACATCGTCCGACATGGAGGATAAAATTGCGCCTCTGAAACCATATATCCTTTCGGTCGGCGGGTGGAAGCGTCGTAAAGGGTTTGAGTATTCCTTTGCGGCATTTGCCGAAATCCTGAAACAACACCCCGGACTTCATTATGTGGTGTGCGGCATTGGCCCGAAACCAAAGCTTGAGGATGAGTTCGGACTCCACAATCGAGTCTCTTATTTCAAAGGTATACCGTGGCCGTTCTTGGTGAGTCTCTATCATAATGCCGAGCTTTTTATACTGCTTCCCGTTGATGATAATAAAGATGTAGAGGGATTCGGATTCGCATTTCTCGAAGCAGCCGCCTCAGGCCTTCCCGTCGTCGGTACGCTCGAGAGCGGTGCTGAGGATTCGGTTTCTCCTGGCGAAAATGGATTTCTTGTAGCACCTCGAGATCCGCATGCGGCGGCAGAAGCCGCACTCACAATTCTTGATGATGCATCACTTCGAAGCCGCTTCCGCGAGGGATCATTCGCATTCGCAAAGCGAATGAACTGGGAGAACGTCATCGAACACTACAGGAAGATCTATCGCGAACTACTTGGTGATGACTTGCGAATACCATAGAAACAAGGCTACCATTCGGGCAGTAATACCTCTTAGATGAATACTAGAGCGAGCGCGTTGGCAAGTATGAAATACGACCTTTGCATCATCGGCGGGGCGGGACACGTGGGATTGCCGCTTGGAGTGGCTTTTGCGAATGCCCGCGTCAAAACTATTCTCTTTGATATCAATCGTGAATCCCTCGATAAAATTCAATCGGGGGTATTTCCGTTTCGCGAAAAAAATGGCGACACCGAACTCAAAACCGCGCTGAAAAAAGGGCTCGCGGTGTCGACAAAACCCGACATCATCCGTCAAAGCGAAAACATACTTCTCGTTATCGGGACACCGGTTGATGAATATCTGAATCCCGATATTCATGGCATTACCAAAGTCATTGATACTTACTTCCCGTATTTTCGAAACGGCCAGATATTAATTCTTCGCAGTACGATTTATCCGGGAACATCCGAACGCATCCAGCGCTATTTTCGCGAGCGGGGTAAGCGAATTCAAGTAGCTTTCTGTCCTGAACGTATTGTCCAAGGGCGAGCTCTCGAGGAATTACGAAAACTTCCCCAAATCGTATCAGCGTTCGATTCAGCGACATTGGGGCGTGTATCAGTGTTGTTCAAGAAGCTTGGGCCGCGCACCATTGCCGCGGCATCCCCGATTGAAGCGGAAGTCGCCAAACTCTTTTCAAACGCCTGGCGCTATATTAAGTTTGCCGTGGGAAATCAATTCTATATGATTGCAAACGACCAGGGATTGGATTACCACCGCATTTACGAGACCATGCTCGATGGGTACCCCCGCAACAAAGATCTCCCCTCACCGGGGTTTGCGGCGGGTCCCTGCCTCCATAAAGACACCATGCAGCTTGCGGCATTTCACGGGAATAATTTTTTCTTGGGGCATGCGGCTATGCTGGTGAATGAAGGACTCCCGAATTATGTGATCCAGTCAGTCCGTAAGAAGATGCCGAACCCCGCAGGGTTTCTCCAGGGGAAAGGGAAGGTGAAACTTACAGGCGAGGGTGATTTAAAAGAGCTCATTCGTGGGTTGAACTCACAAGGTGACATGAAAGAAAAAACCATCGGAATTCTTGGAATGGCATTCAAGGGCGAATCCGACGATCCACGCGATTCGCTTTCCTACAAGCTCCGAAAAGTTGCGCGGGCAGAAGCCAAGCACGTGCTTGCAACCGACGTCTATATCAAGGACCCGAGTTTTCATCCGCTTCAAACCGTACTCGCCGAGTCTGATATACTTATTCTCGCGGCTCCGCACAAGGCCTATCTCAAGATTGATCCTCGAAAGTATCCCGGCAAACAGTTTGTTGATATCTGGAATTTTTGGCCGAGGAATCGCGAGGGAAATGTCGCGACCGCGCGCCTTGTATAGCGCATGACAAAAAAAATTCTCATCACCGGTGGCGCGGGATTCATAGGATACCATCTCTCAAGGCATCTTCTCGAGACGAGTGACAATACGCTTGTGCTTGTTGATAATCTCCAGCGCGGAAGAATGGATGCTGATTTCAAGGGTTTGCTCGAAAGTTCTCGGGTTACTTTTCTTGAAGCTGATCTCACGGATCCGGCCTCATACCATAAATTCGGCAATGGCTATGATCATGTGTATCATCTGGCGGCTATCAATGGCACCAAACTCTTTTACGAAATGCCGGAGGAGGTTTTGCGCATTAATATGCTCTCGCTCATTTACATGCTCGAGTGGTTTCGAAGGGAGAACCACGAAGGAAAGTTTTGTTTCACTTCTTCGAATGAGGCTTATGCGGGGGGCTTGAACGCCTTCGGGATCCTCCCTATTCCTACGCCGGAAAAAGTACCGCTCGTGGTCGAGGACCCCTATAACGCGCGCTGGTCCTATGCCGCAACAAAACTTGTCGGGGAGCTCTTCGTGATTCATTATGCGGCAACATACAAGCTTCGCGCCCTGATTGTGCGGCCGCATAATTTCTACGGCCCTCGGGCAGGGTATGACCATGTCATTCCTGAATTCTCTGCGCGTATTTCAGAGCAAGCTGATCCATTTCCTATCTTCGGAGCTGATGAAACGCGTACGTTTTGCTATATCACTGATGCGGTTTCAGCCATGCAGCAATTGATGGATTCTTCTAAAACCAATGGGTTGCCCATAGAGACAGTTCATATCGGTGCCGATGAAGAAGTTACCATGCGTGAACTCGCCGAAAAATTGTTCTCTGTAGCAAGCTGGCATCCAAAAGAATTTGATATTAAGATGGGTCCGCCGGGAAGCGTGAAACGGAGAAAGGCGGATATTTCAAAAATATATTCGCTCATCGGCTGGAAGCCGGAGATGTCCTTGATGGATGGACTTCGCAAAACGCACGAATGGTACGCCGCACATCCGAAGTAACAAGTAACAAGAAACAAGCAACAATCTCGTAACTGTTTCTTGTTTCTTACTTTCTGGTTCTTATGTCACGCAAAGTCTCCGTTGGCTGGCCGATTATTGACGAACGCGAAGTACAAGCTGTGGTAAAAACGCTTCGCGAGAAGCGTTTATCACAAGGAAAATTTGTCCATGAATTTGAGGAAGCCTGGGCAAAGTATGTCGGTAGGAAATATGCCGTTGCCGTAAACTCCGGTTCCTCCGCAAATCTCGTCGCAATGGAAGCGATGAAAGCGCATTTTCGCTGGAAAGAAGGGAACGCGGTGCTCGTTCCCGCGCTCACATTCCCTACGGCGATATCACCAGTGATACAGGTGGGTCTCAAACCAATCTGGGTTGATGTTGATTATCGCGGGAATATGACTCTCGCCAATATTGAAAAGGCGGTCCAGCAAAACAAAAAAGCCCGGATCAAGGGGCTTGTGCTTGTGCATTCACTCGGCGTTCCGTGCCTTGATGCCCCAAAGATTGCTCGATGGGCTCGCAGAAAAAATATCGCCATTCTCGAAGACGGATGCGAATCGCACGGAGCAAGAGTTGCGGGAAAGAATGTCGGACAGTTCGGAACAGTGGGCACCACTTCGTTTTTCGTAGCACACAACATGACCACGGGTGAGGGGGGGATGATCGTAACCGATGATCGGAAACTCCTCGATATGCTTCGTTCCATCCGTGAATTCGGACGAAGAATTATGTCGAAGAGCGAGCGCTATGTGCCTCTTGCGTCCGGTCCTCGCTATGATATTCGCTACACGTTTGATCGTCTTGGTTACAACCTCCGCATGACCGATATTGAAGCGACCATCGGGCTTATTCAGCTTGCCAAACTCCCGCGTATGAATCAGAAGCGGAGACAAATTGTTTCGTGGTACAGAGCTGAATTGCGGAATCTTGTAAAACAAGGAGTATTGAAGCTTCCTGACGAGCCGAAGGGTACCTACAACACGTATTACACAATGTTAATTACACTTTCAAAACTACCGCGCGGGATTCGTACCATGGCTGATTTTGCAATGAAGCTTGAGGCCGCCGGTATTGAGACGCGAACGTTCATGGGCGGAAATCTTCTTCGGCAAAAAGCCTTTGTAAAAACCGGGCCAAAACCCGAAAAATTTCCAGGTGCCGATTTTCTTCACCATCAATCGTTCTTCGTCGGCTGCCATCCGAGCATTACGCGAGCGGATGTACGGCATGTGGCGAATGAAATATCAAAGTTGTATCAAAGCGGAAGTAAAAAGGAGGTATAAAAAGTTCATCAACATTTTCACAACGATCGTTGGAGAAATGTTTACGAACTTTTTGGAGCTGCGGTTTTAGATTCTTACCACTTTCAAAACAAAAAGTCAACTAAGCACTTGGCACCGAATTCGATATAGTAGGCTTTGTATGAACCCCGCACTAAAATTGCGAGTAAGGCTATCGCGAGGCGCTTCGCTCAAGAGGGATGCGCTATTCGCGCCCGCGCCTCGTTCTGATTCATTTTTTTTCATATTTTTATGGCACTTCTTTTCTAACCGCGCAATTTTAGTGCGGGGTTCTATAATTTGCAGCTGCTCGCCCCAGCTCGCAGGCAAATTATGAAAATTGCCATCATCATCCGACGCCTGAACATCATGGGCGGGACCCAGCGCCTTGCGATGTATGAGGCCGAGGAGCTGAAAAAAAAGGGGCACACGGTGAAATTTTATACACTCTTCCTTGATAAGGATCGCTCGTACACCGATGCGTTGAACAAACTCGATATTACCGCGCTTGATTTCCAGCAGTTTGTGAAACCCGCTCCAGTCAGTTTTCTGAAACCCTTGTATCAATTCTTTGCCGAATGCCGTGCGGCACGTGCCATCTCCGAGAAGATTGATCAGGATACCGATCTCTTGAACCCGCATGACCAAGTGAGTTATCGCGTCACGCGCTATTTTCGAAAATACAAAAACCCGAATGTCCCTTCGGTCTGGAACATGAATGATCCGCCATCACTCGCCTGGGCCTATGCCAGAGAAAGGGCGAATGATGCTGTCCCCGTACATCCATGGTGGAAGCGAGTCGCCTATGCACTCTACGATTGGTACGATGCGCGAATGTTTATTTCCGAGCAAGATGCAATCATCACGCAGGATGCGCGGAACATCGAATGGCTGAATACGTATTATGGGTCGTACATCGGAAGAAAGGGTGTAACGTGCCGCAATGGTCCGGAAGTGAGCCTCTTTAGCTATCAAGCGCGTCGTCCCCTCACCAAGCGAGTACGGCTGTTATCATCTGGCATTCTTTTTTCACATCGCCGCTATCAGGATGCGATCCGAGCAGTGAAGTTGCTGGTCGATCGTGGATTTGATCCTTCACTCGAAATCATCGGGGAGACTCAAGGCAACAAATCTTACTTCGGACTTCTTACAAATCTCGTCGCAGAGCTCAGAGTAACTGATCGCATAAAATTTCTTGCATCAATTTCTGATGAAGAACTTATCAGGCGGTATCACGAAAACGACATTTTTCTTTATCAGCATCACTGGCAAACCGACGGGCTCTCGCCAACGGAAGCAATGTTTTCCGGAATGGTGGCAGTTGTTTCCCGAACCGCCGGAGCTGCTGAAATTTTGAAAGATCATGAAACGGGAATTGTGATTGAGCCGAAGAATCCCGAAGGAATTGCGCGCGCCATTGAAGAACTCATCGCAAAGCCCGAATTGTATTTAAAACTTTCAAAGCAGGGATCGGAGTGGGTTAGAGCAAACCTTTCACCGCAAAGGCAGTTTCAGCAAATCTGGTCAGTGTTTGAGCGAGCCATTGCGAAACATTAAGAGCTTTGTACCGTCGAGACGGGTGATCTCCCTGCATTCCCTCATGCCTTCTCAGAAACACAAAGCGCAAGGAAGTTGGTACTATGGGAAGCAAGGAGAAGCGCATGGCTGACACAAAAACGATCTTCATAACGAGTTTTCATATTCTCATTTCTCGAAATATTTTAGCATCCCCCGTCTTCGAACTTCTCCTTGGGCGGGGTCTTCGGATTGTACTTCTTGTCCCCGAGGAGAAGGTGGCTTTCTTTGAGCGAGAATTTAGTAGCGCAGGGGTCGTGATCGAGGGTATTGCAAGAAAACTTGCCCGCTCTGACGTATTCCTTCGGTATCTTGCGCTTGCAAGTGTGCGAACGAATACGCTCGCGATTAAGCGAAGAACCGAAATGAAAGGATCGGGTATGTGGCTCTCGTGGTTCATCGGGAATAATCCTCTCTGGCGATGGCTGTTTCGAAAGATGGATTCATGGCTTACCCCACGCGATCGCTTCGCGTCCCTTTTTGACCGTTATCAGCCATCGCTTGTATTCTCGACTGACGTTCAGAACGAAAACGATGTGCGCTTGATTCACGAAAGTCGCGATCGGGGGGTATCTTGCGTCGGTATGGTGCGCTCTTGGGATAATCTCACGGCAAAGGGTTTGATTCGCGCGCTTCCCGATGTACTCGTTGTAAATAATGAAATAGTGAAGAGCGAGGCAAGGCGTTTTCACGGCGTTTCGGACACGATGGTTCGCGTTGTCGGGATTCCGCACTATGATCGTTATATCCTTCCCTCACCCCATTCCCGAGATGCGTTTGCAAAGATTGTAGGACTCAATCCGGAAAAGCGATGGGTCGTGTATGCGCCGACCGGGGATCGGTATCTCGGAGGTGAGAATTCTATTGACCGCGATATAATTAAATTTCTCAATAGCGAAATACCCGAAACTCATCAGCTACTGATTCGCATGCCGCCGTCTGATAGCGTGAACGTTGAAGGGCTCAAGCTCTCGTCTTCAGTTGTTATCATGCGTCCAGGCGTTCAACTTTCGACCGGGGTGGGCACATTTAAGAATAACGAGCTCACGTCCGATGATGATGAGTTATTGCGCGATACGCTTTCATACGCAGAAGTCGTCATTGCGGGACCGTCCACGATTGTGATCGATGCGGCTGTGTACGACCGTCCGATTATCCTCGTTGGTTTTGATGGTGAAAAAAACCGATCTTACTACGAAAGTATCCGTCGCTATTATGACTATGACCACTTCCGCCCTGTCATAACGTCTGGTGGCATACGCCTTACCTCGAATTTCCAGGAATTGAAGGTTTCATTGCATAATTATCTCGAACGTTCTCGCGAGGACCATGAAGGTCGTGCGAAGATTGCCTCCCTCGAGTGCGGGAAACTTGACGGCCATTCAAGCGAGCGTCTTGTCGGAGTATTCGCTGAAGTATTCGACAGAGGAGTATGAGCGTTTTCCTTTCTTTTTTGATCTTCGCCGCAATGCTTCTGTTTGGTTTTGTCGTTTCGTTCTTTGGAGTAGGTGAACGGAGGCTCTTTGCACTCTTGGCGCTTGTTCCGGTCATAGGCATCAATGCCTATGTATTTTTGGTGAACTTGATTTCCTATGTGATTCCGATACAAAGGGCGTTTTGGCTGGTTATGCCCCTCATGCTTATTGCTGTATTTCTTTTGTATTGGCTTCGAAGAGCAAGTCCATTCGATAACAGCGGTTCCGATATTTCCCGGCGGGAGCTCTGGATTCTCGTTGCTTCGGCAATTCTCATTGCAGCGGCCTCGGGAGTCGTTGCTCTGAGAACTTTGCTGCCGGATGATTTGTTCCCCGCGCACCTTCCGTTGGTTTCAACCATCAGTGCTGGCAACTTTCCGGTCATGGACCCCTCCGAGCCCGACTATCCTCTGGCATACCACTATGGCCCGGATCTGCTGGCTGCGACACTTCAGAACGTAGCCGGGATCCCTGGCTGGCTCGGTTACGACCTTCAAACCATTGTATTTAGCATGACTACGCTGTTTGCCGCGTTTCTTCTTGCGTTTTATCTCACGAAAAAATTTTGGACTTCATTCGCAGCTTCCCTTCTTCTTATGTACGGCGGCGGACTCGCATGGTTATATGGCTTTCAAGGGATTGCGCCTTTGTGGAGAAAATTTGTGAACGGTGAAAACATAGCCGCGCCCTGGCAATTTCTTGCACCGACAACCATTTCAAACTTCGATTCAAGCATTGCAACATCGGTAAACCATACGACCGTCATGGGATTCGGCGTGATGATCCTTGTTGTCTATTTTTACTTTCTTGCGCTTGAGGCGGAGGGAAAGCGACGCGTATTTCTCGCCATCCTTTCAGGTGTGTTGTTCGGCTACTTACCTTTGAGTCTTGAGACGAATTTCGTGGTTCTCTTTGTTACATTTCTTGTTGCTATTCCACTTTTGTGGTGGCGGGGTAAATCCGACTTCGACGCGGTGGTCGCGCGGCGAGGGGTACTCGTCGTCACATTATCCGTGGTCGGCATTGGACTATTGCTCGCCTTGACGCAGGGTGGCTTTCTTTCAACCATCGGAACATCCGGAGAAGGAGCGTCTTTTGTTCTCGTGAAACATTTCTGGACATCGGATATCACTGATAAACAGATTCTTCCCTTCCGGCCAAATTTCTTTCTTGAATTCGGATTACCACTCCTCCTTTTCATTCCCGCCATGATGTATTTCAGACGGAACACACGAATTCTATTTCTCGGTATCCTCGCCGCGGGCGCATTTGCAACACCTCTCCTCATCCATTACGCACCGAGTCCGCAAAACATGGAACGACTCTTTGCGCTTTCAACACCGCTCTTTTCATTCATTGGTGGTCTCTATCTCGCAGAATTTGCTCCACGGATGAGCCCTTGGATCAGCCTGCGCGCTTTGAAATATTTATTGCTTGCGGCCATCGGCATGATGATGCTCACGGCGGTGTTGTTTCAGCTTGTACACATGATTACGCCGGTTGGGTACCTCGGAGATTTTTCGCGCCCGTTTTTTGATATGCCAAAAACTCCCGCGCCGATTGACCAAGCGGCCTATGACTGGATCAGAAAAAACACTACGATCAGTGACCGATTTTTTCCATATAACTCTGATTTCATGTATGAAACCGGGAGATTCACGCCTGGGCCTGGGCCGTTTAACTGGGGGATTCATGTGCGGGGGATATACCGCGAGGCGCTGGAGACATGTTCACCCGAAGCATTTAAAAAATTAGGCGTTCGGTATCTCTTTGTTTCATCTGACTTCCCGATCAAGGATTTTAAATCAAAATGCGGCGAGAAATTACATGCGGAGCTGATCTTCCCTATTGAGGAGGGCAGTGATCGGTTAAAGATATATCGTCTTCCTACTGTGTCGAAGCTTTGATTTTTGATGCGCACAGTGCATTATGAAAACAATGAGAACAGCCGAAACTATAGAACTTTCCGTAGTGGTACCGCTCTACAATGAGGCCGGCAATGTTCGGCCGCTCCACGAGAAGCTTGTTTCCGTTCTTGAGGGTCTTAGGAAACCCTATGAAATCATTTTTGTCGATGATGGTTCTCGCGATGAAACATGGGAGATCGCGCGGGAGCTTACTCCGCTCACGCTTATTCGTTTTCGAGAAAACTTTGGTCAGACCGCGGCATTTGCCGCTGGTATTCACGTTGCGCGGGGGGGAATTATCATCACCATGGACGGAGATCTCGAGAATGACCCCGCCGACGTTCCGTCACTCCTCGCGAAGCTCAACCAAGGCTATGATGTGGTTTCGGGGTGGCGTGAGAAGCGATGGAAGAAGAAACTTTTCTCGAGGCGTATTCCCTCGATCATCGCGAATAAAATAATCTCGGTGATTACCGGTGTGAAACTTCACGATCACGGCTGTATGTTGAAGGTCTACCGCGCCTCATTCCTTCAGAATCTTTACTTTATCGGTGATATGCACCGCATGATGGCCGCACACGTGGCCAATGCGGGAGGGCGAATTGCCGAAGTCCCTGTTCGGTTCGAGGAGCGTCGCTATGGGACATCCAAGTACGGTCTCACCCGTGCATTCAAAGTTGTTTTTGATATTATTTCATTCTATTTTTTTCGGAAGTATCGCACGCGGCCAATGCACTTTTTCGGATGGATGGGCTTTTGGTCGCTCCTCCTCGGGTTTCTCACCTTTCTCTGGATGCTCGGGTTGAAGTTCTTTGAGGGAACATCGTTCATTGTAACGCCCCTGCCAGTGCTGACAGTGCTTTTCCTTATCATCGGCGTGCAGTTTGTTTTGATGGGGCTTCTTGCGGAAATTTTAGTCCGAACGCAATACGAGGTCGAACGAAAGCCCACCTACGTGATTGACAGTGTTCTCGAACTCTAATTTCGGATATGTGCGGCATTACTGGATTCGTGGGCGAGGGAAGGAGGGAAGACCTTGTGAAGATGATTGAAGCAATTCATCATCGCGGTCCGGATGATCGCGGTGTGTTCTTGCAGGCAGGAGTTGCGCTTGCGCACGCGCGACTTTCGATCATTGATCTTTCCCCAGCGGGCCATCAGCCGATGGCGAATGATGACGGCTCAGTGCAGATCATTTTTAATGGTGAGATCTATAACTACAAGATGCTCCGTGAGGGCCTCGAGCGCTCGGGGAAGCATCGCTTTAAGAGTCATTCGGATACCGAGGTGATTCTCGCGCTCTATGAAGAGGTGGGGGAGAAGGTGTTCGAACGTTTGAACGGGATGTTTGCAATCGCCATATATGATTTCCGGAGGAAAAAGTTGATACTCGCACGCGACCGCATGGGAAAAAAGCCCGTCTATTGGGGTGTATTTGGGAAAACCGTGGTATTCGGATCAGAAATGAAAGCCATGCTCAAGCATCCGCTGGTTTCGCGCACACTCGACCTTGAGTCGGTGAATAAATATCTTGCCTATGAATATGTTCCCACGCCGCATTCTATTTTTAAAGGTATCAGCAAACTCGAACCCGCAACGTACCTTACCTATAAAGAGGGGGTAAGCACGAAAACGGTTTTCTGGCATCCAGATTTTACGGATCACCCCATCTCCTGGCCAGATGCATTGGCTCGTCTCGATACCAAGCTTGCCGAGGCGACAAGATCACGGCTCGTTGCATCCGATGTTCCCGTGGGGATCTTTCTTTCGGGCGGCATCGATAGTTCGACTGTCGCCTACTATGCGGCGCGATCAAGCACGACGAAAGTAAAAACATTTTCAATGACATTCGCCGAGCCGAGTTTCGACGAATCCTCCTATGCGAAGCGCGTCGCACATCATCTTGGAACTGAACACCACGAGGAGGCCGTGACCGCCCGCGATCTTCTTTCGGTGATCCACGAGCTCGGAAATATTATTGATGAGCCGCTGGCTGACGCTTCAATCGTGCCCACCTATCTCCTTTCGCGTTTTACGCGAACATCAGTGAAAGTTGCGCTTGGCGGCGATGGAGGGGATGAGCTCTTCGCTGGCTATCCGACATTCCAGGCGGAACGCTTGGCTCGCGTCTATCAATTCATTCCTGAAGCCATTCGGCGAAGTATCATTACCCCGATGATTGCATCACTGAGGGCGAAAGATACAAACTTCAGCTTTGATTTTAGACTGAAGAAATTTATTGATGGCTTTCGGACTGATTCCCGATACCGGCACCTCCGCTGGCTCGGCAGTTTTGGTCACGAAGCGCGGCAGGAGCTTTTCCGCCCAATGATGTGGGACTCACTTGCGGCGGTGAATGAATATAGTGATGCAGATCGCTATCTTGCCGAGGTCAAACGCGCTCGCCCGGAGTCGCGTCTCCTCTATCTCTACTTGCGGATGTACCTTATGGACTGCGTTCTCGTGAAAGTGGATCGTGCCAGTATGAAGAGTTCCCTTGAGGTGCGTTCTCCCTTCCTTGACCACCATGTGGTTGAGTTCGTGAGTTCTCTCCCGTACGAGTTCAAATGCCGAGGTTTTTCTACGAAGTATATTCTGAAACAGCTGATGAAGGGGAAACTGCCGCAAGAAATCGTGGCTCGTCCCAAAAAGGGATTCGGCATTCCGCTCGCGAGGTGGTTCAATTCCGAGTTGAAAGAGTTTTTGAACGATGTGCTGTCGGTCGAGGCGACGAATGCCATTGGACTTTTTGAGCACGCCGCAGTTGATGCCCTCAAACGCGAGCATTTCACGCACAGACGCGACAATCGAAAAGAGCTCTGGACGTTACTCATTTTTTACCTGTGGCATGAGCGTTGGGTGCGTGGGCTCAAGACATAATGTTTTTTTTCAGCACTTCTCGCTTTTGCGATATGGGTGCGGTGATGCGGTTGAGTGAGCGAACAGGAGATACCGCACCGCTCTCGGGCGTGGAGCTCCATGCTTATTCCTAAATTTAGAACAAGGTGCTTCCCCGAGCTTGCGGCAACGACGAATTGCTACGATGGGACAGGGAATGGATGCAAAGAGCGTCTCCCAGTCTTAGGGAGCGGCTCATTGAATGAGAGCGCATTCTCCCGTAGAATACAGAAACTATGGGTCAGAAGAAACTTAACCTGGGTTGTGGTTCAGATAAAAAGGCCGGATACATCAACCTCGATTGGCAGGAGTCGGCAAAACCGGACGTTCAGCATGATCTGAACCGCATTCCCTATCCTTTTGGCGATAACACCTTTGATCTTATCGAGGCGTTCCATGTGATTGAGCATCTTGATCGCCCCTTTACGGTAATGAAGGAACTCCATCGCATCCTGAAACCCGGTGGAACACTCCACATCAAGGTGCCGCACTTCAGCCGCGGGTTTACCCACGCTGAGCATGCACATGGCTTTGATGTGACGTTTCCGCTCTATTTCAATAAGCAGTTTACCGTATCGGGCTATATGGGATACGAATTTCAACTTACCTTGATGGAGCTCCACTATATTGCATTCATGCATCTTCTCGGCTATGTAGGATACGGCAGAATCCGTATCGGGCTTCTCAAGATCGTGAATGCGGTTGTTTCGTTTCTGGCGAATGCGAGCCCCAATATTGCGAGCCGCCTCTGGTGTTACTGGGTGGGAGGATTTGATGAGATTGAATTTCGATTCGTAAAGCCTGCAGCCTAACATCATTCACTATGGCATCAGCAGATCGTTTTGGCTTTGAATGGGCTACGTACCCTGATATTGTCGAGGACTACGAGCTTCAATTCCGAAAATGGGTTGCACCACTCGGCCCGGATAATTTTAGGGGGAAAAAAGTGCTTGATGCCGGTTGTGGCATGGGCCGGAATGCTTATTGGGCATGTCGCTTTGGTGCATCCGGAGTTCTGGCCTTTGACGCGGATCTGCGTTCGGTTGCGGCGGCACGGAAGAACCTTTCTCAATTTCCAAACGCACATGTCGAGTTCTCAAGCATCTATGATATTTCGTGGCAAAGCGAATTTGATATTGCATTCTCCATCGGCGTGATTCACCATCTTGAAGATCCAGTGCACGGCGTTCGCAAGCTTTCCGAAGCCGTAAGACCCGGCGGCGTGGTTCTCATTTGGGTGTATGGGTATGAGGGGAACGAATGGATCGTGCGTTTCATCTCACCCGTCCGGCGCTTCGTTACCTCGCGCCTCCCCCCGCGCCTGCTTTACTATCTCACGTATCTCATAAGCATTCCGTTCTACGTTTTTCTCAAGATCATTTCAGTGAAAAGTATCTATTTACAACAACTCCGTGCATTCCGACTGTGGCACGTGCACAGCATTATTTTTGATCAACTCCTGCCGTCGATTGCGATCTACTATCGGAAAAGCGAAGCAGAAGAGCTCCTGCGCTCTGCCGGTCTCATGAATGTTTTTTCAACGCATGTGAATAATAACAGTTGGTCCGTTATCGGCACGAAGCCTGTTTTGCAATGAGGAGTAGCCAGTACGAAATTATATATCGAACGGAGACCGCTCATTGGTGGTATCGGGTTCGGAGGGATCTCACCCGAAAATTGATCACGCAATTTGCGGGCGGTCGGGATCTTAAAATTCTCGACATCGGATGCGGAACGGGTGGACTTATGCGTGAGCTCGAGGCATTCGGCGAGGTTCATGGCGTTGATAATTCCGAGCAGGCAATCGCGTTTTGTCACACGCGTGGCGTCATGAATACGAAACTTGGGAGTATCACTGACATACCGTATCCCGCCGGTTCGTTTGATGTAGTCCTTGCGCTGGACGTTCTTGAGCATGTGGACGATGATATTCGCGGTATCAGCGAAATGAAAAGGGTGCTCCGGCCCGGCGGGATTATGATCATTTTTTCGCCCGCATTTCAATTTTTGTGGGGTACAACCGACGAGGTAGGTCACCACCACCGCCGCTATACCTTGCCGGAGCTACGGCAGAAACTTTCGAGAGAACAAGTCACTATTGAATTCTCATCATATTTCAATTTTTTTCTGTTCCTGCCGATTTTTGCCGTTCGGACGCTCGTGCGTGTTCTGCCCTTCCAGGCAAAATCAGAAAACGTCCTTGGGGGTGCAGGAATAGTGAATCAGGTTCTCTATCGGATTTTTTCCTTCGAGACCGCGCTCTTGCCTCGTATTTCATTTCCATTTGGTGTCTCTGTATTGGCGGTGTGCCGCACGTGACGCGTCGAAACCCCGCACTGAAAAATGGCATTGCGGCTTTACGCCGCTCCGGAAAAAAATTAGTTCTTCCGAAATTCGAGGGCTAAAGAAATAATGCCTCGCTTCGAGGAGCCGCGCGGCGTCATGCCATTTTCTCGTGACGGGGCGAAACACTTGTGTTCGAGGTATAAGTATTACCAGTGCCGAAGATCGAGATTTTTTCTCTTGAGATGAAGACCATATTAATTACGTGTTTCCATCCGCTGATTTCCCGGAATATTCTCAGCTCAAATCTGATGAAATTTCTGTTGGAGTCGGGCAATATTCGCATTGTGATTGCCGCACCGGAATATCGCGTTCCCTATCTCGAGGAGATGTGTGCGCGTGTTGGGGTTTTTGTTGTTGGCGTTCCGACGAAAGCCCCGGTTCGTTCAGTGGCGGGATCATTTTTTAAGCGCCTGAGCCGCACCTTACTTGATACGAAGACAACGCGTCTTAAGGCCGAAGCCAAACTCAATCTGGACCATGCCTGCCTCTACTATTACGCTTTTTTTCTTCCGCTTTCGCTCCTCAGTCGGCTCTCGGGGATTCGGGCAACCGTTCGATGGTTTGATTTTCGCTTGAGCCCCGGTGGTTATCCGGAAGTGTTCGACCGTTTCAAGCCCGATCTTCTCTATTCTACGGATGTGCAGAATGAGTATGATCTCTTATTCATGCGTGAGGCGCGAAATAGAAAAGTGAGCGTGGTATCACAGGTGCGTTCTTGGGATAACCTTACTCAGTGGGGTTTGATTCGGATTATTCCCGATCTTCTGCTTGTCCCAAGCCATTTTGTGGCAGATGAAGCGGTTCGGTACCATGATGTTCCAAAATCAAAAGCAGCAGTTGTGGGCTACCCGCATTATGACCCCTACTTTCGTCTCGAGACTGATAGCCGCGAAACGTTTTTCGAATCAGAAGGATTGGATCCTACAAAGAAACTTATTGTATTTGCTCCGATTGATGATCGGCGCATGCGGGCAAACGAACTTACGCGAACATGGATGAAAAATGATCTTGATGAATACCTCTTGCGAACACTTGCGGACATCCACGAAAATATTTTGGTTCGATTCCCTCCAAATACGCCGGTTACAATCGGGAACTTTACGCCACCTCCGCACATGCATTTCGATCGCCCCGGGGTGGATCTTGCTTCTGGGGACATTATTGATCGCGATGTGAGCCCCGAGGACGACAAGCGCCTGCGCAATATTTTACGTTGGGCCGACGTATTGGTTTCGGGCCCATCAACCATGGCGATTGACGCCGCGATTTTTGACACGCCCGTCATTCTCGTAAACTTTGTCCCCACGCCAAGAAATTTTTGGCATACGATTATCGAATATGGCTATAACCATATCGTGAATCTTGTTTCATCCGGTGGTGTTCACGTTGCAAGAAGCCGCGAGGATTTCGAAGAGGCGATACGGCGGTATCTCTCGGATCGTTCGTTTGATCAATCGGGCAGAAAACAACTTGTCCGCGAGCAATGCAGTATCACCAGTGGCGGTTCAAGCGAAGCAGTGGCCTCGGCATTATTTCAGGCGCTTGGGATAGCGAAAAACCAACATGTTTCCTAGAGTGGTAGTACCTGAGAGAGGCTGATGCGAATGATGGGAAGAACGCATGATGGAAGTCATTAAACGACGTCTTAGAGCTATCAGAAACCGCGACACTCGACGGCTTATTTTTCGCCGTGCCAAGAATTTTTCCTTGATGTATCTGTACAATTTTTTCTCCCCTCATCCGAAGACGATTGAAGTTGATGGCCGCAAAATCGGCGAAGGGAAGGCGGTGTTTATTATTGCCGAGATCGGCATAAATCATAACGGCAGTGTTGAGAAAGCAAAAGAGCTTATTGATACGGCAATCAAGGCCGGAGCAGATGCGGTAAAATTTCAGGTGCGCAATTTGCAGGAGACCTACCAGAAGTCGTTCCTCGAACACCCCGAGCGCCTGGAGCAGGCCTACCAATATACAATCAAGCTCTTAAAAGATTTTGATCTTTCGGAATCTGCTCTTGTTGAAGTCATGGAGTATGCCAGGAAAAAAGGGATCATGGCGTTCGGTTCCGCTTTTGATGAAGCAAGTGTGGATATACTCGCGAAATTGAAACCGCCTCTGTATAAAGTTGCGTCAGCCGACCTCGTGGATTTTCCTCTGATTGAGCGGCTCCTTCGTGAACACGTGCCGCTTCTTCTCTCAACCGGTATGTCGACGCTCGATGAAATTGATGAAACGGTTCGTTTTCTCCAAAGGCGGAGTGCCCGCTTTGTGCTTCTGCATTGTCAGTCAACGTATCCGGCACCCGTGGACGCATTGAATCTAGCCATGATTCCGAAGATCCGTTCGCGCTATGGTGTTCCTGTCGGGTATTCGGGGCATGAGCTTGGCATCTTACACACTCTTTCGGCTGTAGCACTCGGAGCAACGGTGATTGAGCGGCATATTACTCTGGATCGCACATTACCCGGGCCGGATCACGCCGCATCTCTCGAGCCGAATGAATTTGCCGAACTCGTAACCCGCATTCGCGAATATGAAAGCGCCTATGGGGTTCCGCTAAAACGCATCTCCCGGGGAGAGGCGTTCAACCGGCTGATGATGAGGAAGAGCCTTGTTGCGGCATGCGACATTCCTCAAGGGGTGAAGATTACGCGCTCGATGGTGAGAGCGAAGAGGCCCGCTGAAGGGCTCTTGCCCCAACGGCTGTATGAATTGGTTGGGAAGAAAGCGAGGCGTGCCTTCAAGGCAGATGATATGTTTACCGAATCTGACCTTGGGGGTGGGGCCGAAATTTTTGGAACACTCCCCGTATTTTCTTCTAAATGGGGTTTGAAGGCGCGATTTTTTGAGCTTGACCGACTTTCCCGCTTCGACCCCCAGCCGGTATTCTTCGAATTTCATGCGACATACGACGACTTACACTATCCTTTTGATCTGAAGAAGCACTACCCACAGGAACTTTTGGTTCACGCGCCAGAATATTTTGAGCGCGAACTCGTGGATCTTGCGTCCCCCGACCCCACACGTTGGGAAGCATCAATTCAGGTAGTCCAAAGAACGATCGATAAGACTCGGGAAATCGCTTCTTGCTTTCGGGGAATACCCAAAATAATTATCCATGTGGGGGGCTCTTCGATTGAATCGATGAGTGATCGCAAAGGCCTGCTTGAACGGGCCGAAGCGGCGTTCAAACGGCTCGATACAAAAGGCGTTGAAATTCTTCCCGAAAATCTTCCGCCGTTCGGTTGGCTTTTCTCCGGACTCTGGCAGCATAATCTCTTTGGAGATGCCGATGAGATTATCGGACTCTGCACGCGCCTCGGGTATCGGTTGTGTCTTGATATGTCTCATGCATGGCTCTACTGCGTCCATAACAATGTGAATTATCTTGAGTACCTTCGACGGCTTGCTCCCATCACTGGTCATCTGCATATATCTGATGGCAGGGGTTCCAAAAAAGAGGGACTGCAGATTGGGGACGGCGATGTGCCCTTTCAGGAAGCGTTTGATATACTCGCGGCACACTTGCCGAAAGGAGAGGACGTGAGCTGGGTGCCGGAAATTTGGCTCGGTCATCTTGATGATTATTATGAGTTTCGTCGTGCACTCGTGAAACTCGCGAAGTATCCGTTCTTATATCGCGGTATCGTAATGAATACTCAACCATGACGAAGAAAGAAAGCCCACGCGTTCTCGGCATTATCCCCGCGCGTGGTGGATCGAAGGGGATCTCTCAAAAAAATATCGCGCTTCTCGCGGGGAAGCCTCTTATTTACTACACCATCCGCGAGGCGAAGAAATCCCGCCTGCTTAATTGGTGTATTGTTTCAACTGATAGTCCGGCTATTGCGAAAGTTGCTCGTTCTTTTGGAGCCGATGTTCCGTTTCTGCGTCCCAAAAAATTTGCGACGGATACGTCTCCTGATATTGAATTCATGCAGCATGCACTCACATGGCTCAAAAAGCATCGCGGGTGGAAGCCGGAGATTATCGTGAATTTGCGCCCGACTGCCCCCTTGAGAATTGCGAGCGATATTGATCGTGTTATTACCGTCATGGAAAAAACGAAGTGCGATTCGGTCCGTACGATTTCGCTCCCGAGTCCTTACAACCCTTTCAAAATGTGGCTTGTCTCGGATGAAAAATCGGGAGCCATGAAGCCGCTTCTGCCCACTCGATATTACGCCAAGCTCGGAACCGATGTACCGCGTCAACTCTTGCCCAAAGTCTATTGGCAGAATGGGATGGTGGACGCCACCCGAACGAAATTCATCCGTCGCGGCGTCATCTACGGGCCAAAGGTACGGGGTGTCGTCACTGACCCCCAACGCCTGGTAGACCTTGATGAGCCGAAAGATTTAAAGAGGGCTGAATATATCATGCGAGAATTGAAGCTACTATGAAATTCCTCATTGTCGGGCTGGGCTCCATCGGGCGCCGCCATTACGAAAACCTTATCTCTCTCGGCTTTCATAAGATCGCCGTAGTTGAAGTCAGGCAGAAACTCGATCAGCCCCAGCGTCTTTTTTTCAAAAAATACCATCCGAAGGTCTACCGCGATCTTCGACGAGTCCTTCGGGAAGAACAGCCTGATATGGTGTTTGTCTGCAATCCCACCAGCCTGCATCGAGAAACAGCCATGCAGGCGCTTCGCGCCGACGCACACGTGTTTATTGAAAAGCCGTTGTCGAATTCCCTGGTCGGGGTGCGCGAACTCCTCGCCGAAGCGAAGAGGAGGAAAAAAGTGATTGCGGTCGGCTACCATTTTCGGTACCACCCCCATCTTGTACGGATTAAGAAACTAATCAGCGAAAAGAAGCTCGGGAATATTTTTTTCGCACGATTTTTTACCGGTGAATACCTTCCTGGCTGGCACCCCTGGGAAGATTACAAGAAAAGCTATGCGGCGAAGAAGGACCTTGGCGGCGGCGTAGTACTCACTCAAAGCCATGACCTTGATGCGGTTCTCTGGCTTTTGGGAAAACCAAAGCGGGTGCGAGCCATTGTGCGCTCAAGCGGCCAGCTTGGAATTGCAGTCGATGATATCGCCGAAATTCTCTATGAATGCGAGCTCTGCCCGGTTGTTTCTGTCCACCTCGATTATCTTCTTCGCCCGCCGATGAAGTATTATACGATTGTCGGGACAAGGGCTAGGGTCGAGTGGGATAATGAAGGACACCTCCGGCTTATTACGTCAGACGGAGCATCGAAAAATTTCCCTTTGCCGCGCACGTTCAATCGAAATCAGATGTACATATACGAAATTCGAGACTTTATCCAGAGTGTCCAGAGAGGATCTGCTTTTCGAGGAGCGAATGGGGCATCTGGTTTTGAAGTACTTAAGATGGCTCTTTCGGCTAAAGATGTTTCTCACACATTCTCAAAGCTATGACAGGAATCGATACTCTTTTTTCCGTGAAAGGTAAGGTAGTTATTATTACCGGCGGAGCTGGCATGCTCGGCCGGCAGTATGCAGAGTTCCTTCGTGACGCCGGAGCCACGGTTATTGTGTTTGATCGCGCGAAGCGTCCTGATACATTTCCCCAAGAGATTCAGTATGAAGGGGTGGATATCACGAATCGCTCAACAGTGTGTGAAGCAGTCGAGCGCACTGCCAAACGGAATGGCGCCATTGACGTTCTTATCAACAACGCCGCGCTTAATCCTGTTCCAGGGAGCAAGGACTCCGATGCGCAATTTTCTCCTTATGAAGAATATCCCGAGGAACTATGGCGAAATGAAATAGCGGTGGGGTTGAGCGGTGCCCTTTTTTGCACTCAAGCGGTCGTTCCGGTGATGAAACGACAGAAAAGCGGCTCGATCATCAACGTGGCATCAACCTACGGGATCGTTGGCCCGGACAATAGAATTTACGGTGAGGGAAAGTTTAAATCGATCGGTTACGCAACCGTGAAGGGTGCGATCCCAAATTTTTCCCGCGCCTGGGCAACGTATCTTAGGGGAACTGGAATCCGAGTAAATACATTCACGCCAGGTGGTGTTGCCGCGGGGCAGCCTCCTAATTTTGTAAAGGAATACGAAGCGCGAACAGTACTCGGACGCATGGCCCAGGCTCATGAATATAACGGAGCAATTTTATTTCTTGCTTCTGATGCGTCAAGCTATATGACTGGGGCAAATCTCATTGTTGACGGTGGGTGGACCGCATGGTGACCCGAATGACCAGCGCGAAGCCTGATATGACTGATCTTATTTTCTCTCGAACTCGCAAGTCTTTCTGACCGAATGCTCTGGTAAGATTGCATAAACCGTGTTATGGTTTTCCGGTAGAAAGTGCTATTTTGTTCTGACTTACTCTTCAGTGTTGAAGCCTAAACAAATGCATATCCCGCTTTATTTTAAATACGTGTGGGGGAGAGCTCGCCGCTACGTGGTGCGTTCAGCTTTGGTATTTTCAACGCTCGGTGTAGCACTCCTACTTCTTCTGTATCTTGCAGGCGTAGATCGCCTTACGGTTCTTAGTATTTTCCCGAACTCAATGAAACGCGGACTTGAGACGCAACTTGTAAGTTGGGGGAGGAGTGTCGCTGATCTTCCGTATTTTTTCTATCGCTTTCAAAAAACCAATGTGCCAGTGTATGACCTTGTGATGAATGAGTCCTCGATTGATGAGCTTGATCAATATTTTCTTGAACATCGCAGTGACTATGGAAGGGAAAAGGAATTCAAGAATGCAAAGTTTTTCGCGGATGGACGCGAGTATGACGTTCGCGTAAGTTATCGCGGCGACGAGGACGTTCACTTTGTGAATGAAAAAAAATCATGGCGAATTAAGTTCCCGGACGACAATCTATTCAATGGGATGAAGGCGATGAACCTTATCATTCCGGAGGACAGGTTATTCATTGCAGAACACCTCGATAATTATCGCGCGCGAAAACTCGGGATCGCCGCGCCCAAGAGCCGTTTCGTCGTATTGCATTTGAATGGCAGATCGCGCGGCGTGTATCTTGAAATCGAGCAATGGGGCGAGGAAATGCTCGAGAAGGAACGAACCAATCCCGATGCGAATCTCTACGGCGAGATCGGATTTGGTGGGGAGATCTATCAAGATGTCTCACTCTGGCAGAAGTTCACCCAGAACCCCAACCAACGGCCGGAAGATTTCTCCGAGCTTGATCAACTTCTTCGATTGACGAATCAACAGTCGGATGGTTATTTCTGGCGGACAATCTCTACACTCCTCGATATGGATGCATTTTTCCGCTGGCAGACGCTGAATGCGCTCGCGGGCTCAACCCATGCCGACACGATTCATAATGCCCGCCTTTACTTCGACCCGACAATCGGAAAGTTTAAATTTCTCCCGTGGGATGTCTACATGACGCCGCTTTCAGAATTCACGCAAGATGGGCAGGGGATCGATTTCATTGATTACAATCGGATTGTTCAGCGTATCCTGAAGAATCCTGCCTATCTTGAGGCGCGAAATCGCGTTCTCTGGGATTACGTCAAAGACGATGTAGCGCTTCAGGATGATCTTGCTTTTTATGATGCGACCTACAGTGAAATACGTACCGCCTTTTATCAGGACACGCTGAAACTGTATACGAATAGTTTCTTTCGTTCTGAATCAGCTCGAGCACGGAATATCATGTCCGAGAATGTGCAAGCGCTTCGGAGTCTTCTCCTCGCAAACGAGATATCCATCATGCCGCGCATAAATCTTGATCGCGCCAAGAATCAAATTACATTCACCCCGATTCCTCTTGTCTTTGACGTGACGATGAAATCACTCGCTCCCCAGGAACTGCGGGCTGTTGTCATCACCGGAATTCCGGTGGGTGACGCGCCAATGACACTCTACTACGATCGCAATCAGAACGAGGCGCTTGATTTCGGTGACACCGTAGTCTCGCGAGGACAACGCGGAACGGGAGAAAAGCTCATGCTCAAAGATTTTTCAGTCCGACTCTTGAGTGATCTTGCGACCAAACCCGAGGAAGGCGGATTTGAACTTGGGAGGACATCAGTTATCCCAACGCGTCACCGTTTTTTCCTTCTCGGCGCAACGTCTCCGCTTGAATCCGCGGCACTGACACTTTCACTCACAAACGTCGTGACCGGGTCGACTGGAGAATACGCGAGTGATCGCTTTGTTGACGAGCGTCGGTTTCAGAATCTCGATGATGCAAGCCGGACCATTGACGAATTTCTGAGGCGTTTCCCGCAATTTTTCAAACGCAATGATACAACACTCGCTCTTGCGCCGGGGTTTTATATTTTTTCGGAAAGTGTCGTAGCGCCTCGCGGCGTCGGACTTGTTATTTCTCCGGGAACGATCCTCGCTTTTGCGCCTGCGAAGTCTCTTTTCATCTCAGGACCGCTCCGTGCGGAGGGCACAGCGGGTGCTCCCATTACGTTTCAGTCGCTCGATCCGACAAAACCGTGGGGGACACTCGCCGTAATTCAGGCAAAGGAGAAAAGTGTGGTCCGATTTGCCCGCTTTGATAACGGGAGTGGGGATTACGTGAACGGTCTTTTCACTCGTGCCATGGCCTCATTTTTTAGTTCCCCGGTCGAGATAACGGATTCCACATTCACCCGGGCCACCCATGACGACGCTTTGAATGTAAAAAATGCCGCTGTCGTATTGCTCCGCAACCGATTTGAAGGGAACGCCTTTGATGCCGCAGATTTGGATTTTGTCAGCGGCGAGATTCGCGAAAATCTCTTCCGCGCGAATGGGAATGACGGACTTGATATTTCGGGGAGCACACTTCTTATCCGAGATAATTTTTTCACTGGCTCCGGCGATAAAGGAATCAGCGTCGGAGAAGATTCCCGGCCTGATATTCTGAATAACGTTATTGTGAACGGCAATATCGGGATTGCCGTGAAGGATTCTTCCCGTGCTTTGATTCTTAAGAATACTATCGCCGGCAACAAGAGCGGCCTTGAGCTATACCAGAAGAAACAAGTCTTCTCGGGGGCTCGGGCAACGGTGGTGAATTCCATTCTCTGGGGGAATGTGACGGAAATAACGGTTGATTCCATATCGCGCTTGGTGGTAGGCTCCTCAAATGTAGAAGACGGTTGGCAGGGTGAGGGTGTGGTTTCGATTCTTCCTCACTTTGTGAATTCGGCCATCGGAAACTACGCCCTCAGCGACAGTCCAGAGAACTCAATACTCGTTAAGGCCGGTACGAGTGGTGAAGTTGGCGGCGTCTATGGTGAGCGTTACACTGGATCCATCAGGTTGGGTGCCGTTTTGGCACCAGGTTCCCTCACTCAATGATTACTCAAACCACCCAAAAATTTACCGCGCATTTCCAGCGCTTCGAAATCAAGTATCACCTCTCTCCCATCCAAGCAAACCACATCTTGACCGAACTTATGGCAGGTCATATGCGGCCCGATCCCACGGTTGAAGAGAGGCGAGAAAAGCGCTACACTGTTTCCAGTTTGTATTTCGACAGTCCGGGCTGGAAGTGCTATTACGAGAATGAATCCGGAGAGCGAAAGCGCTTCAAACTCCGCATCCGGAGCTACGAAATCGCACCGCAACCCGACTCATTGGTGTTTCTCGAGATTAAGCGAAAGGACGATGCCATCATTACGAAAGATCGTGTCGCGATTCCTTTCCGTCTCTACCAAAGTGTCTTTGTTGAATCTGGCGATCCGTTTTTGCTTCTTGGCCATCCGGAAGTCATCGGTGAGAGGATAGTTCTTGAAGAGTTCCTCTCAAAGCTTTCGCAATTCGCCATGCGACCCGCAGCCCTCATCCGCTACGAGCGGATTCCGCTTGTCGGGCGCGCGAATGAACGCTTTCGGGTGACTTTGGACCATGCGATCGAGGCGAGCGCCGTTCCCGAGTTTACTGACCACGATTCCTTCATTCCGGTCTTTCGCGGCCGCACGGTTCTCGAAGTGAAGTTCAATAACATTCTTCCGCACTGGTTCCACAAGATCCTTCAGCGGCATGAACTCCGGCGCGCAAAATTCTCGAAGTACTTCAACGGCGTGCGTATCCTCGCGCAATACCGGCTTATTACTCCGTAACATTCTCTTATGAACATTAACCAACTCCTCGGATCTGCCATCATTGATATCGCCCCCCTCACGGTACTCCTCAATCTCGCGGTTGGATTTGGGTTGGCCCTTATCATTGCTTGGATCTACAAGCGCACCCATCGTGGTCTTTCGTATTCGCAATCCTTTGTCTTCACCCTTATCATCCTCTCGGTCCTCACCACGGCGACGATGATGATTATCGGCTCGAACATCGTGCGGGCCTTCACGCTTTTGGGCGCGTTCACCATTATCCGTTTCCGTACGGCGATCAAAGACACGCGCGACATCGCGTTTGTTTTCTGGGCGCTTATTACCGGCATGGCGGTGGGGACGAACAACTATTTGGTGGCCGGAATGTTGACTGTAGCTCTCGTTGTGATTATCGCCGTTCTGACACGCCTCAAGTTCGGCTCCTTTCGCGGTTTTGATTATATCCTGAACTTTATGACTCCGAGTAACGCGCATGAGGATGCAACAAAACCGGTTTTCGAAAAATATTTTAAAGTGGCGACCCTTCTGAATGTTGCCTCGCGCGAGCACGGAGCAAAGCTTGAGTATACCTACTCGGTGAAGTTCGGGAACGAAAAGGAAATCCCCGAATTTGTGCGTGAGTGTTCTGCTATACAGGGACTTGAGCGCGTCAATCTGATAACCGCGAAGGAAGATATCGAGTATTAGATGATGAGGAAAGTCGGTATGGCTATTGCCGCAGTTATCTCGGCATGAACAGGAGGTGCCAGCCGCACCTCTTTTCAATATGAAAACCGTTTTTCTCTTCATCCCGAACTACGTCTATAGCTCCGATTTACTTCACACACATTTTATCCGCACTCTCGCGGAGCGTGTTCGGGTGATCATATTTCTTCCCATGTCAGCGGATGCTTACCTCAAGCATCCGAATATAACGTATATTTCCTGGGCGCTTCAGTTTCCGAGTTTTTGGACGTTTTGGGGGAAGACCATCCGAGTTCCTCTGATTCGGATGTTTGACCACGAGCCGCTGATTCAGAGAAACTACCAATTGAGTTTTGGCCACTGGAAAAGAAAAGTGCTCCGTCGGATTGCCTTCCTCTTTCCGAAACGTTTTTGGAATCCGAATTTTATCACCAATCTTGAGACACGGCATATTCCGTTTTCTCCCGCGTTTGCAAAGTATGTAGAGGACTTCCATCCTTCCTTGATTGTCACGCCGACCCCCGGGTTCACGGAAATGGATGCCGAAGCCATTGTGCTTGCGAGAAAATCGGGTATTCCGTCAGTTGCCATGGATTTTTCGTGGGATAATCTCACTTCAAACTGCAAGCATCTCCGGAAAACCGACTATCTCATTACTTGGACCGATGGCATGCGAAAACAGGCGATTGCGATTCATGGCTACGATCCAGATCGAGTGTCTGTATCTGGCATTATGAGATTCGATCACTATTTTCAGGATGAGGCAGGAGAAACAGCGCGTGAGGCCTTTCTTACAAAGAAAGGCCTAGACCCGAAAGAGAAAACTATTCTCGTAACCACGGTTACGCGCGGCAATTATAAAGATGAACCTGCAATTATCCGCGAACTGCTGAAGGCCCGTGATGCGGGAATATTTCCCGGCCGTCCGAATATATTCATCCGCATCCATCCGAAGGAAGATAATTATCAGGAATATAAGGATTTTGAGCGCTTCCCCAATGTGCGGGTCGAGCGCGGCGGACACGAGAGGGAAAAGAATCTTGGCTCGCGAATTGAACTCGATGCGTCTGATCTTGCAAATTTGAAAGATACGCTTCGCCACTCCGATGTTGTAGTGAATTATGCCTCGACCATCACGCTTGAAGCGTTCGTGTTCGACAAGCCGGTCGTGAATATCGGATTTCCCGCATATTATATGAACGCATATTCATTTTCACACTACAAGCCAGTGGTTGAGGCCGGAGCAATGCGAATTGCGCATAGTATGGAAGAACTTTTGAATGAAGTTGATTCGTACTTGCGCGAGCCCTCGCGCGATCGCACTGAACGCGCTCAGGCAGTTAGCGAATTCATCGGATTTCATGATGGAAAATCGTACGAGCGAGCGGTTGACGGGATCGCGACTATTCAAAATCGCGCGAGCAAACAATGAGAACCATTTTCATAACACTCTTTCAGGGAGTTGAGGCAAAAAATCTGCTCCGTACCGGTGTTGTAGCGGATATACTAAAAACATCCGATATACGGGTCGTATTATTTGTTGGTTCAAAAGAGCGGGCCGAATACTACCGAAAAGAATTCTCCGATCCGCGGATCATCTACGAAGTTGCCGAATATGTTTCATCCGGATTTTTGGATCGCTTGTTGGGTCGCCTTAAATTCCAAACCCTTCAAACTAAAACAACCGACCTTCGCCGTAGGATGAGGCGTGAAGTATCGGGAAACTATCTTGCCTATTGGCTGGGCATTTTCATAAACCGAATGTTAGCTCACCGGCTGGTTCGGAAAATCCTCCGCAGATTTGATTTTGCTTTCGTGGGTGGTGCGACGTATGCACGATTTTTTGATCAGTATCGGCCGGATGCCGTCTTGCTTGCACATCTCTTCGACGACAATGAAATCGCGATACTCCGAGAAGCAAAGAGGCGAGGTGTGCGAACAATCGGATTCATCAATTCATGGGATAAACTTACTGGCCGATGTTCCATTCGTATTCTTCCGGATGAGCTATTGGTCTTCAATGAGATTGTGAAAAAAGAGGCAATGCGGCACGCGGATATGCCAGAAGCGCATATTCATATGGTGGGAATTCCTCAATACGATATCTATGCGAATTACAAACCGTCTCCACGAGAGATATTCATGAAAAAAATCGGGATTGAACCGTCAAAGCGTTTTATCCTGTATGCTCCGATGGGTGAGACGTTCTCGAGCTCTGATTGGGCCGTGCTTGATCTTTTGCATCAGTGGGTTCTTGAGAGGAAATTTCCTAAGGATGTTAATTTCTTTGTTCGTTTTCAGCCAAATGATCTCGTGAGCGAGGATGAACTTGCTCGTCGTCCTTGGTTGCGTTTCGATCGCCCCGGGACTCGTTTTACGAAAACGCGCGGGGTTGATTGGGATATGACGGGAGACGAGATGTCGCATCTTGCAGATACCCTTTCCTATGCAGAATTGCTTGTGTGTTATGCATCGAGCATGAGTATTGATGCGGCAGTATTCGGAAGACCGGTAATCAACATTAATTTTGAGGTGAAACAACTCCGACATCTTATAAAATCACCGACCCAGTTTTATCAAATGGAGCACTACAGAAACGCTATTCGGACCGGCGGCTTGCGGCTCGTTGAAAGCCAGGAAGAATTGCTACAATGGATCAATCGCTATCTTGGGGATCCTTCGCTCGATCAAGAGGGACGATTGCGAATGCTGAAGGAGCAGTGCGGTATCATGGACGGACGCGCCGCGATGAGGATTGCCGATGCTGTGCTCGGGAAATGAGAAAATATATATGAAGAAATTTTGGAAAGGGAAAAGAGTATTGGTTGCCGGCGGGGCCGGTTTTATCGGTTCGCATACCGTAGATGCTTTCATTGATGCCGGTGCGCGGGTCAGTGTGGTGGATGATCTTTCCACCGGCAGGCGCGAAAATATCAATCCCCGTGTGCGCTTCTACCAAATGGCAACGGCGTCCCCCAAGCTTGATTCTGTCTTTCGTCGTGAGAAACCACACTTTGTCTTTATGCTCGCCGCGGTTTCAAGCCCTCCGGTTTCAGTTGCCGATCCTTTGCGCGATATTGCAGGGCTTACGGGGCTTGTGAATCTCCTCGAGTGCTCGCGACTTCACAAGGTGAAGAAGCTCCTCTATTCCTCCTCTGGTTTTATTTATGGGAATACGAAGCGCTTGCCCACGCCCGAATCCGAACCATTTCAACCTCTTGCACCTTACAATATTTCAAAATTCGCAAGTGAGCAGTATTTGAAATTTTATCGTGAGCATTATGGCCTTGCGTCGGTTGTGCTTCGATATAGTACTGTCTACGGGCCTCGCCAACTCTCACGGGTGATAGCTGACTATATTACAAAGATTTCTCAAGGCAAGAGGGCAGAGATTTATGGGACCAAAACCCGTGACTATATCTATATCTCGGATGTGGTTCGCGCAAACCTTCGGGCCATGGAAGTGAACATGTATCGCGGCGACCCCATATTCAACATCGGTTCTGGCCGAGAAACGAACATGGCAGATATGTATCGCATGATTGCAAAAATGCTAGGCTGGCCTCAAAACAGGCCTATCCGCAAACCTTCCAAGCCAGGAGAAGTTGATCGCTATTGGTTGGATGCGAGACGGGCGCGAAGCGTGCTTGGGTTTCGGGCACGGGTTAAGCTTGAGGAAGGATTGCAAAAGACGATTGCTTGGTTTCAGGAGAAGCGCCGGATATGAGAACTACCCTATTAATTCCCACACTGAACGAAATCGAAGGCATGCGCGAGGTCATGCCGCATATTCGGCGTGAATGGATTGATGAGATCGTGGTGGTGGACGGGGGCTCGCGCGATGGCACGGTGGAGTACGCCGAGTCGCTCGGCTTGAAGGTCGTGCGTCAAAAAAAACGTGGTCTCCGACAGGGCTATCTTGAAGCCATCCCGCATATTACCGGAGATACCATCATCACCTTTAGTCCTGATGGGAATTCCCTTCCCGATCGCATTCCCGCACTGGTCGCCAAGATCCGCGAGGGCTATGATCTCGTGATCGTGAGCAGATATCGCGAGGGCGCGAAGAGTGAAGACGACAGTTGGTACACCGCACTCGGGAATTGGGTTTTCACCAAAATTGTGAATATTCTTTTCGGCGGGCATTTTACCGACATGATTGTTATTTTTCGGGCTTTCAGAAAGCAGATTATCTATGATCTCGATCTTCACAAAGAAGAGAGCTACGCGTATGCTGAGCGTTGGGTCGGCGGGATGAATATTCCGTGGGAGGCATTGATGTCAGTGCGCGCGGCAAAACGCAAGTTAAAAATCGCCGAGATCCCGGGGGATGAACCAAAGCGTCTTGACCCCGAGCGCAGGCTCAAACTCTTCCGTATCGGGACTGCACATCTTATCCAGTTTGCATATGAGTTATTTTTCTGGCGCTAATTATGGCTACGAAATACGAAAAGCGTACGAATATACGAAAACAAACTTGGCTTTCTGATAGCGCATATCGTTCCATCTACCGCCGTGTGCCGCGGCTCTGCGTTGATTTCGTTATTCAAGATCAAAGAGGCATTGTGCTTTCGCGAAGGGATATTCCACCGGCAAAAGGCAAGTGGCATTTCCCCGGCGGGCGAGTGCGCATGCAAGAGCGCCTCGAAGTCGCGTTGGAGAGAATCTGCCGCGAAGAAACTGGGCTCGTGGTGAGAGTGGAAAAAATACTCGGAGTCGTTGAGTATATAAGATTAGGCCGCTGGGGTCACTCCGTGAGCATTGTGTATCTTGTTCGCCCACTCAAGGGAAAACTCCGCGGGAGTTCACAGGCCCGTACCATCTCGTTTTTCAAATCATTGCCCGAGCATACGATGCACGAGGTCAAAGATTTCCTTATCAAAAATCGACTTATCCGCAAGTGAAGTAAAAATGTTTCATGGCGAAAACCATTCTTTTAACCACAACCATTCGGGTTCCGACATTCATCGAGGATGTATGCCGCAATATTATCGCGCATAAGCACGCCGATGTTTCTTGGTATATCATCGGAGATCGCAAGACACCGCCGGAGGTAGCACAGCATTGCGAGACCGTATCAGCGAAATACGGAATTCCGATTACCTATCTTGATCTTGAAGCCCAATATAAGCGCTTGCGCGATTTTCCGGAAATTTTAGCAACGGTACCGGAAAATACTCCGGTGCGCCGGTTGCTCTGGCATGTTGTCGCATATCTCGAGGGATGTGACACGTTAATTTCGGTAGATGATGATAATTTTGTTACGGACATTGATTTTGTCGGCGCTCACCAAATCGTAGGAACAACTCCCACAATTCCCCTTATCTCGACCGAGTCGGGTTGGTGGAATGTGTATGAAACATTGAAAGAGGAACAAAACATTCCTATTTTTCCGCGAGGATATCCGTGGGGGGAACGCGCATATCAGGGGCAGAAAAAATCCATAGAGAAAAAAGCAAAACCGGTAATTGTGAATAATGGGCTGGTGCTTGAAGACCCGGACCAGGACGCAATATCGCGCCTGTTCTGGCCGGTGCGTATTATCGGCATGGACCCGGAATACCAGCCGAATTTCGGCCTTGCTCCCGGCACCTGGTCCTCATTCAACAATCAGAACACCGCGTTTTCCCGAGAAATTATTCCCGCATATTACACCCCGGTTTCTACCGGACGGAATGCAGACATCTGGACCAGTTTTCTTATTTGTCGCCTTGCCGAACATATGGGTGGCGTTATTTCATACGGCTATCCGCTGGTGAAACAATTTCGGAATCCCCATAACTTATGGAAGGATTTGGAGGATGAATGGGTGAATGATCAAGGGGCTGATCGTTTTAGCAAGCTGATGCGCGAGACGCCTCTTACCGAATCAACGTATCTTGCGGCACTCGGTGAGTTGCTCACAGGGTGCCTTGAGAGGATCGGCACGGTATCTGATCTCCCCTTGGCTCAAAAGAGTATGATTGAGGATTTTTTTCGCGAGTACAAAATATGGTACGAGCTCTTTTCCGATTTAAAGCATTAAGGAACGTAGCATGCCATGAAGTCCGTATCCAACGAAACATTTTATCGCTCGCTTTACCGTATCCGGCGGGTTGAAGAGGAGATTGCGCGGGTCTACCCTTCGGACAAAATTCAAAGTCCGATTCATCTTTCCATTGGCCAGGAGGCGGTATCAGTAGGAGTTGCGGAGGCACTTACCCCCCAGGATGTCGTCTTCGGTACCTATCGCTCTCACGCGCTCTACCTTGCCAAGGGTGGTGATCTGAAAAAAATGATTTCAGAGCTCTTCGGCAAGGCGACCGGTGCGGCAAAGGGCAAAGGCGGCTCCATGCACTTGATTGATGTTCGGGCCGGGGTTATGGGAACTTCGGCGATTGTGGGGACAACCATACCTCAAGCCGTGGGCTTCGCTCTTGCGATCCGTTACCGGAAGGAACGAAACCGTATTGCGGTAAGTTTTTTCGGTGATGGCGGGGTTGATGAGGGAGTGTGGCACGAGAGTATGAATTTTGCCGCGCTCAAAAAACTCCCCCTCATATTTATCTGTGAGAATAATTTTTATGCGATTCATTCGCATGAAAAATCTCGCCATCTTCGCTCGAATATCGTCGAACGCGCCCGTGCGTATGGAATGCGAGCCGAGCGAATTGAGGGAAACGATGTCTTAAAAATTTACGAGCGCGTGCGTCGCGCGCGAGAGCTTATTACCAGGGGGAGATCCGGGCCTGTTTTTCTTGAATGTATGACGTATCGCTGGCGCCAGCATGTGGGACCAAATGAGGATTATGATGCTGGGTATCGTTCGCGACGGGAATTTGCCCCGTGGCTGAAGAATGATCAGGTCGTGCGCATCGGAAAACTTCTCAAGCCAACTGCCCGAATCAAAATTGAGCGTGATGTCGGGCGAGAAATCGCCTCGGCCTTCCGATTTGCTGAAAAGAGCCCGTTCCCGAAAGCATCCGAACTTTATACTGACGTTTTTGCATAAGACCCTATGGAACGCATCATTAGTTACGCAGAAGCTATTCGCGAAGCAACCGAGCAAGAAATGGCGCGCGACGCTTCGGTGTTCGTGTTCGGCTTGGATGTGGATGATCATATTGCGATGTGGGGCACGACCGCAGGCCTTCAGAAAAAATTCGGGTCCCGTCGCGTTTTTGGGACACCGCTTGCCGAAGATGCGATGACCGGAGTTGCGATTGGATCGGCTCTTGCCGGCCTTCGTCCGATCCACGCGCATATTCGCATGGACTTTCTACTCCTTGCGATGAATCAAATTGTGAATATCGCAGCCAAAGCCCGCTACATGTACGGGGGTGCGGTAAAAATTCCTGCGGTGTTTCGCTCGGTCATCGGGCGCTCCTGGGGACAGGGGGCACAGCACTCGCAAGCCCTCCATTCGCTTTTTATGCACATTCCTGGATTAAAAGTGATTGCACCTTCAACCCCGTATGATGCAAAGGGAGCGATGATCCAAAGTATCCGCGACAATAATCCGGTTATTTTCATTGAGCACCGCATGCTCCACACCATGAAGGGACATGTGCCTGCGAAATCCTACACGGTTCCATTCGGTCAGGCGCGCGTGCTTCGACGGGGGAGTGACATTACCATTGTCGCAATTTCCTATATGGTGCCCGAGTCTTTGCGCGCGTCTCTTCTGCTTGAAGATGCCAAGATTAAAGCCGAAGTGATCGACCCGATTTCGCTCTCACCCCTCGACATGAAAACCATTTTGCGTTCAGTTGAAAAAACAGGACATCTCCTCATCGCCGATAATGCTTGGCCCACATGCGGGGCTGCATCGGAGATTATGGCGCGCACGATGGAACATTTTCAGACGCGGAACTTGCCGATTCCCAAAATGTCTCGCATCGGGTTTGCGGAAGTCACCTGCCCGCCCTCCCGTCCCCTCGAAAATCTTTTTTATCCAAATCCGAGAACTATTGCGGAGGCCGCCTACCGGCTTGTCCGCGGCAAGCGGCGTTGGACAGCGTGCGGAGAAATCTCGCGCGAGATCGCTGAATTCAAAGGGCCGTTTTAACTCTTGCTTCGTTTTTTGACCCGCCGTCTTGGCGGGGGGTCTTTCTGCGCGAAACCTTGACTTTTTTTATTGGAGTGGTACAAATTAGTTTGCGTAGTTCGAAGCTCACGAACCATAACCATAGGGAGGAGAAGATCCATGCCTAGGAGTCTTCATCGGGAACGAGAGGTTGCGATCAAAGCGGCTCTTGGAGCCGGCAACATGCTCATGCGCGATTTCTACGGGAAGGCGCAGGAGATCACCTGGCAGAATCTGAATGACCTCAAGACCGCGGCCGACAAGGCGAGCGGCAAGGTCATCCGGCCGATGCTGGTGGGTGCGTTCCCGAAAATCGGGATTCTTTCCGAGGAGGAAGAGGCCTACCGGAGCGATGCGGAACGCCTTTGGGTAGTCGATGAGATCGACGGGTCGGTCATGTTCACTCATGCCGTGAAGAGTGGTGGGAAGGTTCATCGCATGAGCGACCACTGGTCGGTGATGATCGCACTCTGCGAGAAGCGTGTGCCCGTGCTCGGTGTTATCTACGCGCCTGCTCGCGGCGAACTTTTTGTCGCCGAGCGCGGGAAGGGAGCGTTCATGTCGATGGGTCATCGCTCTGGCATGGCCGTGAGCATGTCCATGGGCATGATCATGGATGATACCTGGCGGATACGTTCGAAACGCCGGGAAACCGACATTCATCGGATCACGATCGGAGTGGACCCGGGGAAGGTCGACAAGACCGTGCCGGGAAAGCGGCTCCGGTTGGCGGGATTGTTCAAGAAGCTCTTTGCCGATGACGGGGTCAACTGCGTGTGGACCGGCGGGTGCGCTTCGATTCCGATCGCGCTTACCGCAACCGGCATCATGGACGCCTATGTCTCTATGGGCTTGAGTCCAGAGGACATGGCCGCAGGTGCCGTGTTGAACTGCGAAGCCGGCAATCTCGTTACCGACATCGCGGGCAAGGAATGGAAGCTCGGCGATGATTCGATCCTCATCGCCAATCCCGTGCTTCACAGAAAGCTCCTCCCCATGTTGCAGTTCTTCTAGGATTCCTCACAACCAGCTCGCACCGGATTTCTGGTGCCGAACAGAGGAGGTACACGTGGCCAGGCACAGTTTGTATGGGATGCACATTGCAACCGCGACGAACATCTGGAGTGTCGTGGACGAACTCGGTGTCAGACCGTGGAAGCTCATCGAGGAGCCGACGGTCGTCGAGTATCTCCAGCGTGATCTCACCGATCAGCAACGCGCGGAAGTGGCGCGTTTCTGCCCTATGCAGCTTGCGCGGATCTGGGAGATCCCAGACGGCAAGCAGGCCACACATTTTGGTCTGCCGCAACTGCGCAACTACTCGATCATCTTCTCGCTCATTGCCGGTGATTTCGTGCCGGTGACCGCCCAGTTTCGGCCGAACACCAAGGATATCGACCTCCAGTTGCCTTCGGGTGCTATCGGCACCAAGGCGAACCCACTGGAGACGGTCGAGGAGAGTGGTTTTCGGGAGCATCGAGAAGAGACCGGTATCACGCTCGAAAGGGTCGAGTTGCTTCGTTCCAGGCCAGCACCGATCACGGTCGGACATACCGGAGAAAAGATCTCCTTCCTGCTCGGCCACGTGAAGCAGCCGGTCGAGGCTAAGGGCCTCGACCTTGAGGAGGGTGAATTCCTCAAGGCCATGCTGGTTCCGCTCGCGGACTGGCTCAAGCTCTGCGAGACCAAGGGGCCGGACAGCGTTTCCCTCGCTGCGACCTACATGGGCCTTCGTCGGCTCGGGAAGTAGGTCGTTCGGTTCTTTCAGTCAATATCGCTCGGGCACTCGTGTGCTCGAGCTTTTTTATTGTTTGTCTCCAGAATGCCTCACCGCGAGCGGCGAGGGTGAATGGAGCGACAAACAATAAACCCAGCACTCAATTTGACATCCGTGGTACTGCGAAAATTTTTCGAGGACGTGAGAAAGCTTCTTGTTACACCTTCGTAGGTTGTCAAATTGAGTGCTGGGTGAACTGGAGATACCACGCCGCCGAGCGCGCGGAGCTCCATGTTCATTTGTTGCGATATCGCATTTTCGATGGTAGTAGGTAGTATGGAGTATATGACATCAGGATTTTTTCAGAAGCAAAAAGTACTCGTGACCGGTTCTTCCGGCCTTATTGGCTCGCACGTTGTCGCTCGCCTTGCGGCATCTGGCGCATTTGTCCGTGCAACCTATCACAAGGTTGAACCAGCCTCGCGCGTGGATGGAGTTGAATATGTGGAAGTTGATCTCACGAAACTCGAGGATTGCCGGAAAGCGGTTGAAGAAACCTCGTATGTGTTTCATTGTGCCGCCTATACCCCTGGCGCCGGAGCAACGCTTCGTGACCCGCTTGCATCGGTCACGTCGAATCTCGCCATTGATGCCGCGATGCTCGATGCATCTTTCCGCGCGGGGGTGAAAAAATTTCTTTGGTTGGGAAGCATGACTGCCTACCCTTCGACCGGCGAACGTCCCGTGAAGGAGGAAGAAATGTTTTCCGGCGACCCTTTCGAAAAATATTTTTTCGTCGGATGGTCAAAACGATTTACCGAGGTTCTTTGCCGTATGTACGGAGAAAAACTTCCGAAGCCCATGACGACCATTGTGTTGCGCCTTGCGTATGCGTATGGCCCAGGAGATAATTTTGATCCAGAAAAATCCAAAGTCATTCCGGCACTCATCAGAAAAGTAGTGGAACGGCAGAATCCGATTGAAGTGTGGGGAACGGGGGAGGACATCCGGGATCCTATTTATGTGGATGACGTAGTTCGTGCGATTCTCCTCGCGGCAGAGAAAGTCGAGCGATACGATGTATTCAATATTGGGCTCGGGAAAGGGTATCGCGTGAAGGAAATGCTCGATACGATTTTGCAGCTTGATGGATATACTGATGCGAAGATCGTATTTGACACCACAAAGCCCACGATGATTCCGACTCGGCTCGTTGATGTGTCTAAGGCCGAGCGGATCTTGGGTTTTCATGCCACAATTGATCTTGCCGAGGGATTGCAAAAGACCATCGCCTGGTATCGCGAGACTCGAGAGCTTCCTACGCGGCATTAACACATGGCTAATCCTTTTACTCACATCACAAAGACAGAGGGATTCATCTCCCCAAGATTCATCCGGTATGCCATTGTCGGCGTTCTCAACACGCTGCTTTTTTTTGGGCTGGTGAATCTCTTGGGTGCGCTTTTCGGGGTATATTCCGGTCTTGCATTCACGGCAATCAGTGCCCTCTCCGTATCGGTGGTCATTGTCCATAGCTATCTTTGGAACCGTCGCTGGGTATTTCGCTCAGACGATCAAGAAAGAGTGGGGCAGTTCGTGAAATTCGCACTCGTCAACTTTGGCGCGATGAGCCTGAATGCCGGAATCGTCTACGTCATTACCACGCATATTTCGCCGTTTTATTGGTTCTCGCTGTTCGGAAGTTTTACCAAGATTTTTTGGGCAAACTTTGCTGAAGCAGTTTCGATCGTTGTTATAGTTATTTGGAACTATTTTGGATTTAAATTTTTCGTATTTCGTTCGACGACAGGCTCAAACGCAAGTGGCGAGTATGGAGATGCAAGTCGGGAGGTGGTGGTCAAGAAAAACGCGGCAATCTTTTTCCCAGTGATGTTGGTAATGCTCTCACTCATCGTCGGGCTTCTCCATGTGGGGCCGCTTCTTGCGATTGCGAAACACCTTGATGTCCAAGGCCAGCCGTTCGTGTTCTCGTACGAGAATTACCGAAATGATCTCACCTATTTGACCCGGGCGCGCGAGATCTACGATGGGCATTCACCTTCATCTGATCCCTTTAGTGATCAGTCGCCGCCAACGATGCGAAACCCAATTCCCTCAGTTATCCTCGCCGCGTTTTTGAGCTTGACCGGTGGAAAAGTTTTTCCCGCCTATGTTGCAGTACTCTTTGTATTTTCCCAGCTGAATTTCATTCTGTTCTATCTCGTGGGGAAGCGACTGTTCCATTCTCGTCTTTGGGCCGTAACATTCGCGCTCATTGCCGTGCTCACCCCTATTTCCCTTCGTATTCTCAATTTTTATGGCACTGCCTAACCTCGGAGAATTTTTTATTTCGCCGCGATCAAGCGGTATCACTACTATTTGGCGTGAGTTTTTGGGCTATTTCGTGAAGCAGTTTTGGCCCGGGGTCAACACGCAAATTGATAAGCTCCCGTTCACACGTCTCGATTTTCCCCTGCTCGTCTTACCCTTTTTCCTTCTCGCATTTTTAGCGCTCCTCGCGTTCTGGAAAGACCCTCGGCCGCGAAATGCGATTTTCGCTGGCATCACTGCCGGGCTCCTCGGCTATGTCTATTTCCACACCTGGGTGTATTGGACGCTTGTTGTCGGTTTCGTCGCGATTGCGACCTTTGGCTTTTATCGGCGTGACACAGTACGAGTACGCGGGGTAGCACTTCTCATCGCTGTCCTCGCGATCGTTCTCATTCCGTACGCAGTCAATTATTATCAATTCGTTTCAACACCGGGACATGAAGATTTCGCGTTGCGGCTATCTCTTGCAGAAGGCCGTGAGTTTTTCTTGGTCGGTCTTGGGTTTGATTATGTTGTCTACCTCGTCTTGGCTCTTCTCATAGGGTTTCTGTATTTTAAAAAGGATCGAAAGAGTGCTCTTTTTTTCTTCTGCCTACTCGGAGCCATGGTGGCTGTCTGGAACGTGCAGGTGTTCACCGGGTTTGTTCCAGCGCCCGATCACTGGCCGAAGGCGATCAGTGTGGTGCTCTATATATTGAGTGCGGTCGTTTTTTTTGAACTGACTCGTTTCGTGGGCGCGCGCTCACCTCGCTTTGCCGCTTTCGTTCCGGTGATTCTGTTTTTGATTATCTTCGGCGTGGTGACCAAAAAAGTAGTAAACGTAATCTCTCTTTCCCGCGGTCTTCAGCCATGGGTTGCGGCAAAGCACTCTTTTCCGAAAGACATTGTTGATTCGTGGGATTGGATCAACACCAATATTCCGGGAGAGCCGCGAATCGTATCTTCTTCATTCCTTACGTCGCAATACCTTGCGGTCTACACTTCAGCGCGCCCGTATCTTCCCCAAAGTATTATCTCGCCTCTGCCGACAAAGGAACTCGAAGAGCGCTATCTCGTAGTAAGTCGTCTCTTTGACGTCCCCGAGACCGTGATGAAAGTCCAACTTGCATCCAAAGCGCCGCCAATGCAGTGTGATGATCCTGCATGCTACTATCGGGATGAAAATTTTGGCAAGGCCACCGACGATCTGTATGCCTGTTTTTTCAGCCGTGGCGGAGTGAATACATACTTCCGTCAGGGTTGTGGGCGGGTACCGGAAGAGCGGAGGAGCGAGCTTCTTCTGCGCTATAGGGCTCTCAACCCTATATGGCAGGACATTGAGGGCGACTATGTTTATTATGGAATCTGGGAGCGACAGTTTAGCCAGCCCGACTTTGAGCACGATCCCAAGCTCACCCTTGTATATGAAAATCCGATGGTAAAAATTTTTAGAATTCAAAAACCTTGATGTCCCACAGTCGGCATGAATTCGATGATTACATAGAAACGTACCGCACCGCACAGGGTCGGGCGATTGCTATTTCCGGCGAGACCGAAGATTATTTCGCAACACTGCGGGCGCGTCGCCTCCGGGCCTGGCTCCCTGAATTCGCGGGTCGTCCCATTGCGATTCTTGATTTTGGCTCGAGCGACGGCCACATGGCTGGGATTGTGAAAGATTATTTTCCCGAGGCGCGTGTCGCGGGCATTGATCCTTCGTTACGCTCTATCGAGTATGCCAAGAGTAGCCATCCTGGCCTTGAGTTTTTTGTTTCAGAAGAGGGAGGGCATATGCCATTCGCGGATGCGACCTTCGATCTCGTATATGCAGTTGGCGTACTGCACCACATTCCGTTTCAAGAGCATGAGGCGACGTATCGCGAGATATTTCGTGTTCTCAAGCCGGATGGTGCGTTCGTATTATTTGAAATGAACCCGTGGAATCCGGTGACTCAGATGGTATTTAAGATAAGCGCCGTTGACCGGCATGCCACCATGTTTTCGTCGCGCTTTGCCGCAAAACTCCTCCGAAAGCATGGGGTGGTTGATACCCACTACTATGCGTATTTCCCGCATTTCTTGAAATTCTTACGATTTATGGAATCATATCTTGAAAGAATACCGCTCAGCGCACTTTATGCGATTATTGTTCGCCCTCAACCCTAGAACGATGAAAACCATATTCATAACCTGCATCCGCGGGATTATCTCGAGAAATATACTCTCGACTGACGCGCTCGCGATGCTGAAGGCCGAGCCCAACATCAAGGTGGTGATTATTTCTCCGGAATCCCGTGCAGAAATTTTACGGAATGAATATGCGGCATCAAATGTTGAGGTCGTCGGTATAAAAACACCAGCACTTCGCGGCATTGATAAATTTCTTTGGGTTCTTGCGACGAATCTTTTGTGGTCGAAGACGAGAGTTGTTCAGCGAAAAGCGAAGTTTGAGCGCGATCGGAATTGGTTTGACTATTTGTTTTCTCACGTCCTCGCCTTATTCGGGCGAGTATGGGTCGTTCGGGTGTTCTTTCGGGTTCTTGCGGCCCGGTTTGACCCTGGAGATGAATTTGATTATCTCTTTGCCCAGTATCGGCCGAATCTTTTCTTTGCAACCGATATGTATGATCCATGGGACGTGAAACTTATGAGATCGGCCAAACGGCATGGCGTCTCGATTGTCGGCATGGTGCGATCATGGGACAATGTTACTTCAAAAACACTCCTCACGATGATTCCGGAGCGAGTCCTGGTGAACGCGGATCAGGTGAAGCAAGAACTTATCCGTTACGGTGATGTTCGAGATCGTGCGATTTCAGTTGTGGGTATTCCGCATTATGACCGCTATCGCGATGCACAGGTCCGCACCCCACGAGATGTATTTTTCAAAAAGATTGGGCTCGACCCACAAAAGAAATTAATCCTGTTTACTCCGCCGAGCGATCGGTATCTCCAGGGCGATCCCGTGACACCTGTGGTCTTGGAATCGCTTGGCACAATCGATGCTCAAGTACTTGTACGAACTTCACTTGTCGGAAAAGTTGAGGTCGGAAACTATCAGGCCCCTAAGAACGTGGTATTCGATAATCCGGGGATGTCGCCTGATTTTACTGATGTCCATCTGAGTGCCGAAGCTGATAGGCATTTGGCAGATTCGCTGAATCAGGCGACAGTGGTGATAACTTGGGCATCAACCATGATTATCGATGCCGCTTTATTCGATAAGCCGATCATTCTTATAGGATTCGACGCAAAACCCCGGCCGTATGGAAAGAGTATTCAGCAGTATTATGACTATGAGCACCAACGTCATATCATTGATACCGGCGGGGTTCGACTTGTGAAAAACTCCGAAGAGCTTTCGGAATGGGTTCGTCGGTATCTTGCAGATCCAACTCTTGATGCTGAAGCACGCGGGCGTATTGTGAAAGAACACTGCGGGGCTATCGACGGAAAAGCAGGGGAGCGGGTGGGAACATATCTTCTTTCTTGTATTTAAGTATGCAACTTCACGACCGGACAAAAATTGAAACGGACTTTCTCGGAAATGCCGAGTTTGAGACGATTCCCTGCAATCTTTGTGGCAGGAGCGACTTTGTGGTGCTTTCAGAGCGCGATGGGGTGGGCCTCCCTATTCGAACCGTCATGTGTAAGACCTGCGGGCTTATTTTCATCAATCCGCGTCTCACAAAATCGTGGTACGAGAAATTCTATACGTTTATGGATGGCATTCGTGCGAGCTACAAGCACGGTGGCGAGAATCCGAAAGCAAAGCTTGGCCTCGGGTTTGATGCCGCGCGCGCCCACGGGAGGGCATTCGCTGAACGGCTACGGCATTACGTGAAACCTGGTATTACCATTGATGTGGGATCCGCCGAAGGGGGATTGCTTTCAGGCATGAAAGAGCTTCTTGCGATTGAACCCGTGGGAATTGAGCCCACGGTATCTCGCGCAGAATTCGCAACTCTGCATGGGATTCCCACACACGCATCCCTCATCGAGAACATTAAGTCAGTTGCGCCGAATCTTGTCGGTGCATCTAATATTGTCTGCACAAAATCACTGAACCATTTGCTTGATCCTCGTTTTTTTCTGACTTGGGCTTATCATACGCTTGGCGATGACGGCCGGTTGCTTCTTGAGGTGAAAAATTTTAGACAGCAAGCGCGTATGTCGGGTCGCGTCTACTATGGTATTCAGATTGATCACCCATTTATGTTTACACCGGAAACCCTTCGCGCGTTCGTGGAGGCCGCAGGATTCGAAATCCTCTTTATGGATATTGACGAAGAGAAAAGTAAGGGGGAGAGGTTGGTCCAGAAGCAAACTGGTCTTCCTATTGGGCACATGCGTCTTGCGGCCCGGAAAACGGATCGCAAGCCATTCGCCGAAGCCCTTGCCCCACGGCCTTCGGTTGTCGCGCATCTTGAACGTCAATTCTCGCCCATGGGTCTTTACCTTATGTATCTCATTCGCTACGCTACGCCTATGAAAAACCTCTTGCGGCGGGCTGGTTTCACTCAATAGTGTATGCAATATTTGACGATTCTCACTGAACCAAAGGGATATTCTCCGAAAGCCATTCGAACCCTCAAAAAATTGGGTCAGGTTGCGACGTGGAAAGAAGCGAAAGCCAAACCCGCTCTTTTGAAACGCACAACTATTCTTGTAGTGAAACTCGGGATGAAAATTTCAAAAAAAGTGCTCGACCAGCTTCCTAGTTTGAAAATCATCGGGACTTCGACTACTGGCCTCAACCACATTGATATGGACGAGGTAAAACGGCGGGGGATTGAGATTGCCTCACTTCGCGGTGAGGCAAAATTTCTTTCAACGATCTTTCCCACTGCCGAGGAAACAGTCGGTCTCATTATCATGGTGACACGCAATTTGCCGTGGGGATTTGATGCGGTGCGTTCCGGAAAATGGCAAAAAGAAAAATTCTACGGTTATGAGCTCGCGGGGAAAACGCTCGGTATTATCGGGTACGGCCGGCTCGGAACAATGGTCGCCAAATTCGGCCGTGTCCTTGGCATGAATGTCATTGCATGCGATCCCTATGTTTCTCGAGCTGTCATGAAGCGGGCCGGGGTGAAGAAAGTAACGATGGATGCTGTGTTTAGAAATGCGGATATTGTTTCAAACCACGTGCTCCTCACGGATACAACACATCATCTCGTGAAGAGGCGCCACTTCAAGCTGATGAAACGAACGGCATATTACGTAAATACCGCGCGTGGCGAGTTGAATGAAGAAGCGCCATTGCTCGAGGCGCTCAAGAAAAAATGGATTGCCGGTGCCGCACTCGATGTGCTCGAAAACGAAGATCCGCGGGGTGGTCACATTCGTCGCCACCCGTTGGTCCGGTATGCCCGCACACATAAGAACCTTGTCATTGTTCCACATCTTGGCGGTGCCACGTTTGAATCCATGGCAAAGACCGAGGACTTTATTGCAGAGAAAGTGGTGAGGATTCTTCGAAAAACTCGCTGAAACGCTTTCTCGCCCGTGAAGGGTATTACCTTTTAGGCGCCTAGCTACATTTATTTTGATTGCGATGCATAGCACGTCCATACCATTCAACCTCATTGACGAGATACAGCGACGCGTTTTTGTCATTGCCGAGATCGGAAAGAACTTTATTCAAACCGAAGATGAGCGGCCTGTTTCAGAATACCTCGAAAACGCGGAGGCCCTAGCTCATGCCGCAAAGGACGCGGGGGCCGATGCGGTGAAATTTCAGACCCATACCGTCGAGGATGAGCAGATGAATATCACCGTGGTCTCGCCTCACTTCAAAGGCGCGGATCGTTATTCGTGGGTATCGCGGAACACAAAAGCAACACCGGTTGATGCGTTTTGGAAACCACTCAAAAAGTATTGCGATGAGATCGGCATCGTATTTCATTCAACTCCGATGTCGCGGGGTGCGGCAAAGATTCTGAACAGCCTTGGAGTAGAATTTTGGAAAGTCGGGTCCGGAGACATTCTCGATTTCGTCATGCTCGATTATCTCGCATCAACTAAAAAACCGATTATCATGTCATCCGGCATGTCCACACTCAAAGAGCTTGATGCATCAGTTGATTTTTTGAAACGAAGGAATGTACCACTCGTGTTACTCCACTGCGTTTCAAAATATCCATGCCCTCCCGAAGAGCTGAATCTTGCGAGCATCGAATTCCTTCGCGCGCGCTACGCGACTCCAGTTGGATTTTCGGATCATTCCATAGGGTATGATTCGGCCATAGCCGCAGTTGCACTTGGAGCACGAGTTATTGAAAAACATTTTTCGTTTGACCGGGGTCTCTTTGGTGCGGATCACAAGGTCTCGATGACTCCCAATGAAATGAAAGCAATGGTCGCGAGCATTCGGGAGATTGAAGCAGATCCTTCGAAAAAGCAGGAGTATCTCGAGAAGGATATTGTAAAAGCCGGCACGGGAACCGGGGGGAAAATTTTGCAAGACGACGAAGCTACGTTTAGGCCATATTTCCGAAAGTCCCTGATGGCAGGGCAAGACATTCATGCCGGAGCCGTCATCAGCGCGGAGATGGTTTATGCAATGCGCCCGCAAGCCCACGCAGGTGGACTTCCTTCAGAAATGTACGAGCAGGTTATCGGGAAAACAGTGAAAAGAGGTTTAAAAAAGTTTGATTCAATTCAAACCGAGGTTCTTACGTGATGGCTGAAAAAACACAAACAAAACTCCACGCGGTGAAATCATTCTTGAAAACCGTACCGGAGAGAGTCGGTATAAGAGAGGCGCGCCAAAAGCGTAAGGTCTGTTTTATTATTACGAATCGAATTCACTATGCGAGGCAAGAGGTGCTCTTGAGGCAGTTGAGAGACGACCCAGATCTTGAGCTTCAGCTTATTGTCGGTGGATCAGCGCTCCTCGAAAAATACAGCGAAGTTCCGGCATCGCTCGCGCGGAACAATTATGTGGTGCATGAAAAAATGTTGAATCTCATTGAGGGGGGGAGTCATGTCGCAATGGCGAAAACCGCGGGGCTTGCCGTGCTCGAACTCGCGAACACTTTTGAGAAGTTAAATCCCGATATCGTGCTTATTCGCGGGGATCGTTTTGAACAGCTTGCGGCTGCCATGACCGCGGCATACTTGAACAAAACTGTGGCCCACATTGAGGGCGGCGATGTGACCGGAAATATTGATGAGAGCGTGAGGCACGCCATCACAAAACTTTCCCATATTCATTTCGTGACGAATGATGCCGCATATCGGCGGGTGCTCCAGATGGGAGAGAACCCGGAGTTTGTATTTAACGTTGGGTCTCCCGATCTTGAATTTGCGGCTCAAGTGAAACGCGTTCCCGATGAAGGCATGCTCAATCGTATTGGTGTCGGCGGCGATATTGATTTCGCGAAGCCCTACATCATGGTCATTCAGCACCCGGTGACGAGTGAAGCGGAGAATCTCGAAAACGTGACAAAGACGCTCGAGGCGGTTCACTCGCTCGGCGTTCAGACGCTTTGGTTTTGGCCGAATCCCGATGCAGGAACTGACGCGATTTCAAAAGGTATTCGACGTTTTCGGGAGCAGAATCACACTTCCCACATCCGATTCATGATTGATATTCATCCGCGGGATTTCAGCGCGCTCCTCAAGCGCGCTCGGTGCCTTGTCGGCAATTCATCTGCGGGCATCAAGGAAGCGTCATTTTTCGGAACGCCGGTAGTGAACATCGGTACCCGTCAGCAGGGACGTCTGAGAGCGGAAAACGTCGTTGATGTTGATCACAATATTGATGCCATTCGCGATGCTATCTTACGCCAGATGAAGCACGGTCCGTTTGAACCCTCTTTGATTTACTATAAACAAGACACATCGAAACGAATTCGAAAGGTATTGAAGACCGTTCCGCTCTACACCCAAAAGCGTTTTTTCGATGGAGCGATTGAGTAGTTAGTGAAAATAAAAAAACACCCGCGAGAACCTTTCGTGGTCTGACGGGCGTGACCTAAGCTCGAATATTCGCCTCCCGCAGTTCGGGGAGGAATTGTTTCTCGAGTTCGTTTACGATCGTGCGCTCTGTGAAATCGCGTGCGTGCGCGACAAACTCGTCGCTCGCGAAGCGGATTTGATTCGCGCGGAGTGCTTGGGCGCCTTCAGCGGAAGCAAGATCTCTGATTGCGCTCACCAGGCCGTCTGGGCCGAGAGCAATTCTGGCAACCCCAAGCTGGATGGGCAGCCATACCCGCTTCAGCACATCCTGCATCATTGCGTCAGCATTCAGGCCCTCAACATCTTCGAAGTAGATCATCTGGAGCCGTTCCATGGCGCCGTAGACGAAGGCTGTGAGTCCGCCGGAACCGACCATGAGGTCTGATGCCATGAGGAAGTGGTCGATCGTGTCGTAGTTCGAGGTATCGACTTGCCAGAGGCCCTCGAACATTCGCTTGCGATCGCTGTAGAGCGCGGTGCGCTCATCAGGATCTTTCGGCCACTCTTCGTTCGGATGCATGCGCGGCACGAGGACAAATGCATCGCCGTACATCTCGCGACATGCACCAGTTGCGGCGGCGAAGAGGTTGTTCACGAGCTTCGGCCGTTTCCCACCTCCGATGAGGACCACTTTGTCGGCCTCATCAATCGGATGGAAATTCTGAAGGTCGCGCGTCTTTTTGAGCTTCCTCCTGATTTCTCGGCGATCCAACCTGGTTCTGAGGTAGCGCGACCAGTGTGGTGGAACCGCGATGAACTTGGCGTTCCGGTATCCGATGCGCTTGGCCGCTTCGACTTCAGCCGGAATAGGAACGAGCGCGAGATCCAGCTTCTCGCGGAGGGTTGCGTCAGTGATGCGATTGATTGCATCCGGCGTGTCGAAGACACAGGCCGTGCGTGCGTTCGTGCTCTGCAGGAGTTCGATCTCCGGCGCATTGATATGCGCGCCAGCAGAGATCGAAAGCACGATGACATCGAAATCACTATCCTCGAGTGCGAACGGTGCGATTTTGCCTCCGAGGAATATGACATCGTGGTTCCGGTCAGCCGCCTCCTGGGCGATGAGGCCGAGGAGTTGTCGTGAGGCGAGTTGCACGCCGTAAAGCCCTATCCGTAGCTTCGGTCTACCGTTGGCCATCGCAACCTCCCAATGGGTTTGTGAGTGTACTCGTGTATCTGAATTATCACAAATTGTAAAACCCGTCAAGGAAGCGTAGAGTATTAAGAGTATGAAAATTCTTGGCGTTATCACCGCGCGGGGCGGGTCAAAATCCATTCCGCGGAAAAATATAAAAGAACTCGCGGGGAGACCGCTCATTGCCTGGACCATTGAGGCCGCCAAATCCAGCGGCGTTTTTGATCGCGTGATTCTCTCGACTGATGACGATGATATCGCGGCGATAGGGAAGAAATATGGTGCTGAAGCTCCGTTCATGCGTCCGAAGGAATTGGCCGAGGATACGACTCCGCATCTTCCCGTGATGCAGCATGCCGTAAACTGGTTGAAAGAGCACGAAAACTATGAACCCGATTTTGTTGCGATTCTCCAGCCAACCGCGCCTCTTCGGCAAGCATTTCATCTCCGTGAGGCAATTGAACTTTTACAAAAAACAAACGCTGATTCAGTCGTTGCAATGGTGGAGATTCCTGGCCACGACAGTCCCTACTGGGCGGTGAAAATTGATGAGCAAGGATTGGGGACACTCCTCCTCTCGGGGGATCCCATTCGAAAGCGCATCCCACGCAGGCAATCTCTCCCGAAAGCCTACACTCATTCAGGTGCGCTTTATTGCTTTCGCACAGAATTACTCTTCGATCCCGTTGAGCCGAATTTCTACGGCGACAAAGTTGCCGCCTACATCATGGACAACAAATACAATGTAAATATTGATGACCCCGAAGACTGGATGCTCGCGGAGGTAGCAATCAAAAAATTGACAGAATCTGGCGGGCTAAAAATTTAATATGGGAATCATTGTTGGCATTGCAACCGCTCTCACCGCTTCACTTCAGAATGTTTTTTTTCGACGCCTGTCGGACATTCCTGCGCTTCAGGTAAATTGGGTGAGATTTGTTGCGGGTGCGATCATCGCCGGGTGTTTTGCCACGATCTTTTCGGTATGGCAGATTCCACCTGCCCGCTTTTGGTTTCTTGTCGGCATTTCTGTGCCGCTCGAACTCGCATTAGGATTTTGTTACGTCCGAGCGTTCCAGCTCTCGCCGCAATCAGTCGTTGGTCCGCTTTTCTCGCTCTCGGCGGTCTTCCTTATTCCGATGAGTTACTTTTTAAATGGCGAACTGCCGTCCTTCATGGGGTTCCTTGGAATTATTTCGGTGCTTGTGGGAGCCGTTGGACTCGGGTGGGATCTGAACAATCCCCGCATACGCACCGCTCTCGGCAATATTTTCCGAGAGCGCGGCAGTATGTATATGCTCGGGGCCGCATTCTTGGCAGGAATCACGGTAGCAGTTGCTAAATTTGTTTTTCAGTATGCCTCACCCCTTCTTTTCGCGTTCTGGGTTCTGACCGGTCTTGCAATCGTCCATACGCCACTCGTATTCAGATATTCCTTGACGGCGCTATGGGCGCAAAAACGAGATATACTCTTTGCCGCGGGATTTTTCAGCTTAACGCAGGTTTTGCACTATACGGGAATTAATCTCACGCTCGCTGCCTATTTTATCTCGTACAAGCGCCTTTCGATTGTTTTTGATGTCTTTCTCGGAAGATACTTCGGACGTGAAACTCATTTTCGGGAGCGGCTTATTGGGGCAGGGCTCATGGTTGCGGGCGTCGTCTTAATCACTTTCGCTCGTTGATGAATTCATATGGAACTTCAACCTTCAGTATTTATTCCGAAGTCAAAAATCAGTGATACGCTTTCAAGTCCTGCTCTTCCCGGTAAACGTTTGCTTGAGCCGTTGAAGACATTGGCCCTTGGCAGTGGTCTCCCGATTAACATCCTGGAAGACCAGGCGATTTCAAATGAGGCTGAAGTACATCGGCATGAAGGAGACCTTTGGCAGTGCCTCGAAGGCGAAGTCACGTTTGTTCATGGCGGCAAAATGGTGAGTCCATGGGTGAAGAAACTCCCTGACGGCGGGGTAGATGATCGCGAAATTAAGGCAGGTGAGATTGAGGGTGGGATCGAGGTTACGCTCAAGCCCGGGGATTGGCTTTGGATTCCCGCAGGACAACCGCATCTGCATCGCGCCGAAGGAACAGCTCGACTTTTCATTATCAAGATCCTGGCAAGGGAGATGGTGCCGCTCGAGTCTGTGCCAGGGTGGCAGTAGGTCAATCGCTGAGCTGGGTATTTTTCTTTAAGCTGAGTAGTGGTACACTCATTACCATGTCTGTGACTGAAAAGTGGCTCTCCTGGATTCTCAAAGGCGGGCTCCTCTTAACCCCTTTTCTTGTATTTATCGTTACGCGCTCGCTCTACTTTCCGTTCATCACGGGGAAGAATTTTGCGTTTCGGATTCTCATTGAAATACTCGCGGCACTCTGGGTCTATGCCGCACTCCGCTTCCCGCGCTTTCGCCCTCAAATCTCTCCGGTCTTCTGGGCAGTCACCGCGTTTCTCCTGGTGATGGGCATTGCGACCATATCGGCACTCTCACCCTACCGCAGTTTCTGGTCAAACTTTGAACGCATGGAAGGGTACCTCGGGCTCCTGCATCTCTTTGCGTATTTCATATTGCTCATTTCTGTGTTCAAAGAGGAGCGCGACTGGAAGGCATTTTTCTATACTTCACTCGGAGCAAGCGTGATTATTTCGATCTATGCGGTGTTCCAGCTTGCCGGGAAACTTGATATTCATCAGGGTGGGACGCGCGTTGATGCAACGCTCGGGAACGCGACGTATCTCGCCGCGTATATATTATTTCATTTATTTTTTCTGGCTTTCTTTTTTCTTCGAACGAAGAATCTCTGGCTCCGCGTAGGATTGGGTACTGTATTTCTTTTCGAACTGGTGATCCTCTACCACACCGCGACGCGTGGCGCGATGTTGGGATTACTCGGAGGTATTTTTCTGTTAGCACTTCTCCTCTCAATTTTTGCCCGCGGAAATACTCGACGAATCGCGTTCGGATGTCTTGGAATCGCAATCGCAATTCCGATTCTCTTTCTTCTCGTGCGGAATGCCTCGTTTGTAAAGAATAGTGAAGTCCTGAATCGTTTTGCTTCGATTTCTCCGAGTGAGACGACGACGGTTGGCCGTCTCACCATTTGGAAAATGGCCATTGAGGGTTGGCAAGAGCGCCCTGTGCTCGGGTGGGGTCAGGATGCTTTTATTTATGTTTTTTCGAAAAATTACGACCCCGCTCTCTGGCGTCAGGAGCCTTGGTTTGACCGCGCTCACAATGTGTTTCTTGATTGGCTCATCGCGGGCGGGGTGCTCGGTCTTGCAAGCTACCTCTCCATGTTTGCGGCGGCTCTCTGGATGCTTATTCGTGCGTTCCGTCGAAGTTCGATTGATATTATTTCGTTCGGAGTTCTTGGGTCGCTTCTTGCGGCGCACTTTTTTCAGATTTTATTTGTGTTCGATAACCTCACGAGTTATCTTTTGTTCTTTGCGGTACTCGCGTATGTCCATGTGGTTGCTCGCTCTGCAAGATCCCCCCGGCCTCGACTTCTGCCAGCGGGTATTCCTGCGGCAGGTGGTGTTGCGGCGGCACTCGCCGTGGTGCTCTTGCTTTACTTTGCGAATGTAAAGCCGATCATGACGGCAGGTGACATTCTCGATGCATTGGTGACTGCCGGGACTGCCGAACCCGCCGGAAGGATTGACACGCTGATCGCAAAATTTAAGGAAGGCATTGCTCTCAACACGTTCGGTACCACAGAGACACGCGAGCAGGTGAGTCAACTTGCTTCCCTCGTTGCTCGGGATGCTTCTCTTGCGGATCAAGATAAGATGAAGTATCTCGAGTTTGCCATCAGCGAACTTGAAGCTCAGCGCAAAAGTTTTCCGTCGGATGTGCGAGCAATTGCGTTTCTCGCGACACTCTACTCTACCGCTGGTCGGCCCGAAGATGCGATACGCATGACCGAAGATGCTCTCGCCATATCGCCTCAACGCCAGCAGTTTTATTTCATCGAGGCGGAAGCATACATCAATCTGGGACAGGGTGAGAAAGCGATCGAGGTTCTCAAGAAGGCATATGATTTAGCGCCTGATTACCCCGAAGCTTTGGTAAATCTTGGCACGGTACTCATTTTGGTAGGCAAGGGAGATCAAGCCGAGGTGTTGCTGCAGGAGAAATATGGTATGAGATTTATTGGCGATCCTCATTATGCCCAGGCGTATACCCAGATCGGAGAATTTGGGAAAGCCGCCGAGGTATGGAAGCTGATTGTTGCGGGTAGCCCTGCCAGTGCCGAGAGCCATGCAAATTACGGCGGGGTTCTTGCGCGAGCAGGGAGACGGGATGAGGCAATCCGAGAATTTGAGGAAGCGATTAGGCTTGAGCCGCGCTTTGAGACCCAGGGTCGGCAGATTATCGAACAAATCAGGAATGGTGAGATTCAGTGAGCCCTCCCATCTATGGGACACAACAACGATTTATTTAGTACCTTTGAGCATCATGTAATCCAGCTCTCATCTCTGCGGTTTGGCAGGTGGGAGGGTAGACAAAACCAATTCTCCTTGGAATCAGTAGTATATTCTGAACCCCTATGAACCCTATTCCCGTCGGCATCATCGGAATCGGCATGGTCGGAACCCCCCTTTCCCGCTACTTCCAGGAAGTGAAAGGGTACGAAAGAGGAACGAATTTGTTTCTCTACGATATTGATCCCCAAAAGGGATATGTTGACGATGTGAACCGCGCCGCGGTTATTTTTGTGAGCGTCCCGACTCCGCGATCCTCGCACGGTGCGGCGAATCTCGATGCGATTGAGTCTGCGTTCAAAACGATCAATGGTGAAAAGATTGTTGTCATTAAATCAACGGTTCCTCCGGGAACGACAGAATCATTTCAAAAACGCTTCCCGCAACATAAAGTTCTCTTTAATCCGGAAAATTTAACAGAGAAGTTCGCCTGGGAGGATTTTTTGCGTCCTTCCGACCAAATCGTCGGATTTACTGCACGTAGTCTCGATGCGGCTCATGCGGTCATCTCTCTGCTCCCCAAAGCGCCTTTCATGTCGCCATGGGGCACGGGGACGTACAAGCGAACTGCGATTACTGCGACTGAGGCCGAAATTATCAAGTATGCAAGGAATGTGCATTTCTATCGGAAAGTGATGTTTGCGAATGCCCTCGCGAAGATTGCAGAGAGGATGGGTGTGAACTACGAACACATTCGTGCGGGCATTGCTTCGGATTACCGCATCGGAGATTCCCACATCGATGTATTGCATGGTGGGTACCGTGGCGCTGGGGGGTATTGCTTCCCCAAAGACATGGATGCGTTTATTGCGCACGCTTCATCAATAGGATTGCAGGACGTGGCTGGTCTTCTTACGGGGGACCGCGTGTTCAACGACCGTCTGCTTGCCGAGCAGGGGCTCGTACTTGATGACGTGGTGGGACATGACGCTGAGCATATTGAGCGGGTAAGAACAAAACTTCGAGGGAGTGAATCATCTCGAGTGAAAAACGCATCATGAAAAAATTCATCGTAACGGGTGGGGCTGGGTTCATTGGTTCGCATGTCGTTGATATGCTCATCTCAAGAGGAGATGAGGTGCATATCATTGATAATTTCCTTACCGGCAAGCGTGAGCGCTTAAACCCGAAAGCGATACTCCACGAAGAAGACATTCGCAATTTTGAAAAACTTGCCCCGATTTTTTCCGGCGCTGAAGGTGTGTTTCATACCGCGGCCCAGCCGCGGATGCAATTCTCCATCGAACAGCCGCAACTCACGAACGATATCAATATTACCGGGACGTTAAATGTGTTACTTGCGGCCAGAGACGCTGGCGTTCGGAGGGTCGTGTATTCGGCTTCATCATCCGCCTATGGCGCGAGGCATCCGATGCCGCTTCGGGAGGATATGTGTCCGGAGCCGATTATTCCCTATGCAATCCAGAAGCGGGTCGGAGAGCAATACTGTGAAATGACTTCGCGCTTCTACGGTGTTGAAACAGTTTCGGTTCGTTACTTCAATGTGTATGGACCGCGTCAAACCACCACCGTCGATGGGCCGTATGCCACCGTCGTCGGTATTTTTCTTCAACAGCGAAAAGAGGGGAAGCCCATGACGGTTGTTCCTGACGGGAAACAGCGCCGGGATTTTACGCACGTCCATGATATTGCGCGGGGAAATCTTCTCGCGATGTCGTCGGATAAAGTCGGGAAGGGTGAGATTATTAATCTCGGAACCGGAACCAATACGAGCGTCATCGAAGTTGCGGAGTTGATTGGGGGCCCATGGGAGTTCGTGGCGGAAAGAAAAGGTGAGGTGCGTGAAACCCTTGCGGATAATCAGAAGGCCAAAGATCTTCTTGGTTGGGAGCCTGAAATTAAATTCGAAGACGGTATTGCGGAGTTGAAGAAACTACAAAGCATTGCGTGAGAAAAATTGTGTGCGCAATTATGTAACCCGCCTTCGCTAAACCTGCCTGCCGACAGGCAGGGCTTCGGCGGGTTATTTGTCCCGCAACTTCCGCGACCGAAGGGAGCGAGAAGTTGGCGAGGATCCCGCACCTCCCGAACTACTGTTGCGGAATATCGGAAGGCAGTTTCGCAGAAGTACGGGATCGCGCACTCTAACCTCATCCCGCTTCCAGCGGGATTCGGGATGGCGCGGCGATTTCTAGCTCCGATGTTTCATTGGAGCCAAACAAATAAAAAACACGGATGGGGAGAGCTTCTCCCGCGTCCGTGTGGGTGATACTGATGCCTCAGTCCTTCAACGCCTGAGCGCGGTGCCAGGCCATCTCCGCGGCATCACTACAGGCTTCAGCGAGGGATGCCGTGATGTAGCCTTGCATCTTCGATATATCGGTGCCTCTCAGCTTCTCCGCGAGGGCAGTTGCGAGTGCGGGTGGGGTGTAGGCGGTCGCACTGAGATCGAATAGCGCGTCTGCGATCGCTTGGTACCTTCCCGCCCTTTCAGCGAGGGTCTCTTTGTCCTTGTTCAGGGTGTCGACCCAAGTCTTGAGCTTCTTAATCTGGTCGTCCCGTTCGGTGATCACTACTTGATTGCCCTCGATTTTGACCTCCAGCACCTCGCAGTCCGTCTTGAGACGGGCAGCCGCGACTTGCCACTCGTCGAGCAATCTCCTCTGCTCAGCTGCGGTTTTGATGAGTTCATCTCGGTCGGCGTGTACCGCCTCAAGAGCCTTTGAGAAGGTTGAGCATTCCTCGTCGAGCTGAGCCTTCGTCAGCTTGCTCCTCTTCGGCGGTAGTCCTTTCCCAGCCATTAGCCCCTCCTTGGGTTCGGATGCACTCCAGGGAATTTTCCGGTCCCGTTGGTGCGCTATCTAATAGCACATTAAACAAAATATAACAAGTTTCATCCAGAACTTTCACATGACAACATCCCCCTGACGATCGTCAGGGGGATGTTGTCATTCATTCATAACCATATCCGCTTGTTTCGGATTCGGAAATTCTAGATTCTACATTCTCGTTACCGTCCGCTCCGCTGGAGAACCTTCAACAGTGTTTTCAGGAGGATCGTAATGTCGAGCGCGATAGATCGGTTTTTGATATAAAAAAGATCATACTGCATTTTTTCAGGAGCATCTGACACCGACTGGTCGTTTTCCATATTGATTTGGGACCACCCGGTAATGCCGGGAAGCACGAGTTCCCGCATGCGGTAGAAGGGAATTTCAAGTTCAAGTTCTCGAACGAATTTCGGGCGCTCGGGCCGCGGTCCGATAAATGACATATCGCCTCGGAGTACATTCCAGAGCTGGGGTAGTTCATCAAGGTAGGTTTTCCGGAGAAACGTTCCCACCAAATAGGAGCGTGGATCAATTTCCTCGCCCTTTTCGTGCCCCAATTGCTCTGCTCCGAGGATCTGGCTACGGAATTTAATAAATTCAAAGCTGAGCCCATTTTTCCCAACGCGCTCTTGTCGAAAAAAAATCATTCCATCGCCCGGGCGAGCTCGTCGGCGTCGATAGTGGAGAATATCCCGCGGCGTTGAAAGAAGCACGGCACATGCGATCAGCGGAAAGAGGATGAGGGTAATGAGGCCGATCGCAATGGCGAGCACGATGTCGAGCGACCTCTTACCAAATTCATAGCGAGGTCGCCGCGTTCCCACAAGATTTTCGAGGAACCAAGTTTCGTTGATGAGGGACGCTGGAACTTTGCCGCGTACTGCTTCGAAAAAACGAGGAAAATCAGTTACCGCTATTCCAAGCGGCACAACTTCGAAAAGCGCCAGAATGAGCGTTTTTGTGCGCTTGAGGTTGTGGGCCGCGACAACCGTAGTGATTTTATAATCGCGAATGATATTGGCGAGGTTGGCATCTTGGGGAAATACCGGATGTGGTGCGTTTTTTGCACTTCCCGGTTCAATTTCAACATATGCAGTCGGCAGAAAGCCAAGTTGAGCGTTTTCGTTCAGAAACGATACAAGTTCGAGTACTTCATCGTTGACGCCGAGAAACAGCACGTGTTCTTTCGATTGCCGTGTGAGAATGGCGTTATAAAGATTCCGCCAGGAAAACGAGAAGAGCGCGATTGCAGGGAATAGGATAATCAGTGTTCCGAGTGGCCGGAGACCGAACGCCGGGATTGCATAGAAGAGAAAAATCGTGACAACGAAATTCAGCGCGATTGCGCGCGTGAGACGATCGAAAAATATCGGATCGTTCTTTGCAAGTTTAAGATCATAGAGTCCAAACATAATAAAGCCCGCAAGCCAGAGCAGAAACAAAATGGGTCCTGCCCAAAAGTAAAGATGGATGACAACGGGATCGGGGTGCCCTCCGGCGCGAAGGTAGATCGCGATCGCAAGAGATATCGAAAATACGACAAGATCGCCGAGGACAAGGAGGGTGAGTCGAAGTGGGCGTGAGGACATAGTTACGTGACGTGATAGGCGCGGATGGTTTCCTGCATCATGCGCTCCAGCGAAAATTTTTGAGAAGCTTCTTTTGCGCGCTTGCTAAGCTGGTCGCGCTGATTCGCGTCGTTCATCAGGGTGAGGAGTGCATCTGCAAGCGCCTTACTGTTCTTCGGCTCAACCATAATGCCCGCGCCATGTGAAAGCAGATCAGGTATACCGCCGACTGCAGTTGCAATAATAGGAAGTCCTGCCATCATCGCCTCCATCACCACATAGGGGAGACCTTCTTTCACAGAGGTCAGAGTAAATATATCAAATGCAGTGAGGTATCGCGCCGCATGAGGTATGCCGCCGGTAAGCAGAACAGTTCCTTCTAGTTTTCTTCGCTTGATTTCACGAGTGAGTCGGTCGTAGTCTTCACCTTCGCCGATGATGACAATAGAAAAGGGGACTCCGTGCGTGTTGTTCTGCATGACCTCGGCCGCGTCCAGAAGGTGGGTGAGTCCTTTCGTTGGAGTAAGCTCTGCGATGGTTCCTATGAGGAATCGATCTTGGGGAAGAGAGAAGCGAATTCTTTCAGAAAGAACCATTCTGGCATGCGACGGCTCATCGAATTGGATTTGATCAATACCATGCCGGATAAGAATCAGTTTTGAGCGGGATACGAATCGTCGCGCGAGATTAAGATCACGCTGATCAATTACGATGATTGTATCCTGGAGGATGGTGGAGAGCCAGGATGCCATACACGCGGCCGCACGCCATAGCCAGGAGCGGTTTTCGAGAAAGGCCCAGCCATGGACGGTAAATACGACGCGCAATCCGAAATTGAAACTGATGCATTTGTAGAGAATACTTGCGGCCGCACCAATGCCTCCAGCTTTTGTGCTGTTGAGGTGCACGATATCAGGGCGTTCGCTGGTCAGTATCTTCAGAGTTGAGAAGAACGATCGTATTTCATGCATGACATGAATATCGCGTTCCAACGAAGGAAGAATAATAACTCGGATATGAGCTTGCCGAAGCCGTTCGATAAGTTCACCTGATGGTCCGCAGGCAACTGAAACGTCAAATTCATCCAGCGGCAAGTGCATCGCAAGATCAAAGACGTAGCGTTGGGCGCCACCCCAGACTGATTTCGTGACAATATAGAGTATTTTCTTTCGCTTATTCATTGGATCCTCTCATTACATCTCAGATTTACTCCCTCATGGCACTCGGTTTCATGCACCTCATTGAAAGTTATCCACAGCGACCAGTACATTAGGCGGAGAATGGAGTATACTAAAAATAATACCTTGGGTAGGCAGTCGATTCCTACCTATATATACCTAAGATTTAGTTCAGACGTTTTTATTCATTTTTTATTATGAATAGCTTTATTTCGAAAAGAGAGCGGGATACCGTGCTCATACTCTGTGTCGCGGCTATTTTTGTTCTCGCAATCGTCTACAGCGTGTACTCCGCGACAACGGTTGATTCCAATGTTGTTACGGGAGGAGATGTAAGTTCCCAAAACATCTATGCATCGTCGACCGTGCAGGCGACCGGTGTCGGCCGCTTCTATTCTGATGTATTTGTGACTTCGAACGTGTACGCAACAGGAACGGTGCAAGCAACAGGAAATGGCATTTTCTATGCGAGTCTCTCGGCGGGCGCTTCGACAAATACTCCGACGACTACCTTTAACGTAACGGGTTCTGGATACTTGACCGGTGGTCTCGGTGTTGGGTTTGCGACCACAGGCACGGGACAGCTTCACATTACCGGCTTCGGCATGTTCGAGAGTCGAGTCGGCGTCAATGGAACATCATCGCCTGCCGTTGAATTCGGCGTGACCGGATCCGGACTTGTTTCAGGAGGGTTCGGGGTCGGCTACGCGACGACAAGCGGTCTCAGGGTCAGCGGTCTTGCCGCGCTCAGTAATCGCCTCGGTGTGAATGCAACCACGAGTCCTTATCAGGAACTCGGCGTTGAGGGAGATGTGGCGTTGAATTCACAGGCAACGACAACCATTTCGTTTGAGTCCACGTCTGCTACTCAGGGCGGTTGCATTGAATTCGAACAAGCATCAACCGTAGACGAAGCAGGCCAAAACCCGGGAGCGAGTAGGTGGATCCGTATCTACCCAGGACGGGGCAGCCTTGTGATTGCGAGTTCGACGAACTCCTCAATCGGTCTCGTTATCGAGCGAGGTCGCTGTCAGTAATGCATTGAAACAACACGCGTGAGCGATTTCAGTCGAAATCAGCTCCGTACTATTCTATGAATAAACTCTTTCTACGCATTACTGCGATCGCGATCGGCGTTCTTGCGCCGGCGACACTTCTGGCCGCAACGGTTGATTTTTCCGGCGGAATTACGGTCCCTATGGGAAAGAACTATACCGCCCAAGGCCAGACGACTTCGGTTGTCTTCAATGGGTCAACTCTGGATGTAACGCTTGCGGCGAGCGAGTCAATCACGCTCACATCTCCCGATAACACGAAGTTTACCCACACATCATCTGGACTTACCACGAGCGATTCGTGTACGGCCACATCGTACGTATTTACTTGGTCTAATCCTTCCGGGGGCAGTACCCAAACATTCACGATCACCCCAAGTGCTTCTACCTGCGTTGTTTCGGGTGGAGGTGGAAGTGCGGGAGGTAGTGGTGGTGCTGGTGGCGGAGGTGGTGGGGGTGGCGGTGGAGGAAATGCCTCTTCGCTCACAACTCCTCCCACAGCGACTCCTCCCCCTCCTCCCACAACGACGCCACCGCCGACAGCGGGGACGGGAGTGGCATTCGCCATTACCTCTGATCTCTCCAAAGGGTCTGAAGGAACTCAAGTTTCCCAACTGCAAGCCTACCTTGCAGGTGATCCTGCAATTTATCCAGAAGGAAAAATAACCGGCTACTTCGGCGCATTGACGGAACAAGCGGTAAAACGATTCCAAGCAAAGTACGGAATTACTCAGCTTGGCCGAGTGGGACCTGCAACACGAGCGAAATTGGCGGAATTATTCGGCGGAACAACTACTCCCGCTCCCGCGTCGTCCCCGGCGGGTACGCCATCAGGTGGGGCTATCACGCAAGAGTTGAGTCGTGGTTCAACCGGCGCTGATGTGACCACATTACAGACATATCTTGCAGGAGACCCCGAACTCTATCCCGAGGGTCTTGTGACCGGGTACTTCGGTTCCGCAACCGAAAGAGCAGTCAGGCGTTTCCAGGCAAAGTATGGTATTGCGCAGGTGGGTCGCGTGGGACCGATGACCATGGCAAAACTGAATGAGCTTCTCGGAGGCTCTTCAACACCTCCGCCAGCGAGCTCAACACCTCCCCCTGCAAGTACACAAAGTGCTGAAGATGCGGCTAAGATCAAATTGCTTCAAGATCAGCTGAAGGCCCTGAACGACCAATTGAAAGCACTTGGTGGACAGTAGAGGTGTGAATTGCTTGACAAGAGTCTTCGTATTTGCTACGAATCAAATGTGAGTGATTTCGGCGCAAGCTGAGACCAATCTATTTGTCGGTATAAAGCCCCGGTCTCCGGGGTTTTATACGTTAAGCATTTGTCCGTGAATGCGAGAAAAGCGAGCATGAGCGGGAACAAATGCTTAACCCTGCACCTCGGGCAGGAAATTTTCTCATACAAAAACTCCTAGGCGAAGCGGATCATTTGCTCTAACTCCGTAATAGAATCTTTCGTATTGACCGTGGTGCGGGGTTTCCCCGTGCTAGAACTTTTTGCCTGCCCGCCCATCTTCTGATGCTCAAAAGGGCTATAGAAGGTGTACTCTCCCGCACTTTTCCTCACGAGGGCCACAGAAGGTGTACTCTCCCGCACCTTTCCTGGAAAGGGCTATAGAGGGGTATACTCCAATTCTATTTGTCTTTTGTGAGTGCCAGCCTCTATAACCCATGCAAAGAAAGGTGCGGGATTGCGGTTTATCATCGTGCTCGGCTGCGCTTCGCTTGCCTGTGCGCGAATAAACCGGGAACAATTCTATTTGCTTGCCCCGCACCGAGCAGGGCTCTGGTGCTGGGGTCTTTTGTGAGTGCCGGTTCTCTGACCCACATCAAGAAAAGTGTGGAACAAAAAGTGAGTGGTCTTCCTAAGTATACGGAATAGCCCTATTTCCGACAACGGCCGTATAGTATATAAGGAAGTATGGCACTCACGGTCAAAGAAAACGAATCACTTTCATCTCACACCATTTTCCGAATCGGTGGTCCGGCTCGGTTTTTTATTGAGGTAAAGGCGCCGGGAGAGATTCAGGATTCGGTCCATTTTGCTCGGGAGAAAAAACTTCCATGGTTCATACTCGGTGCGGGTTCAAATGTGCTTGTATCAGATCGTGGATTCAATGGGGTGCTCATCCATTGGGCAGGGGGTTCGGTACATATTGAAGGAAATATTCTTGTGGCCGATGCCGCTCTTAGTATGGCGCGAGCCGTTGCCGAATCCGTGAAGGCAGGACTTCGCGGGTTTGAATGGGCGATCGGCGTTCCGGGTTCAATCGGCGGTTCGGTTCGCGGGAATGCAGGTTGTTTCGGAGGAGAGATGAAGGACGTCGTTCGTTCCATTCAAGTCTACGACAGCGAACGGGATCGTGCAGAAGAATGGGGGAGAGAAAAAGCGGCCTTCGGCTATCGCGACAGCATTTTTAAACATCGTCCTGAACTTATCGTGCTCTCGGTGGGACTCGAGCTCGAGCCTGGAGATAGGTCAGAAGGAGAACGTCTTGTTCGCGAGTACACACTGCATCGCACTAAATCCCAAGATATCGGAACTTCGTCTGCTGGTTGCATTTTCAAAAATATTTCGTGGGGTCGCAAGGATATAGACAAAGAGGCGCTCATCAAGCGTTTTCCGGAATTCGAAAAATTTCGGGCATCAACCGGCATTTCAACAGGATTTTTGATTGATCAGGCGGGATTGAAGGGGAGACGTGTTGGAGGCGCTCTTGTATCGGAACGGCATGGGAATTTTGTTATTAATACAGGGAATGCCACGGCTGAAGACGTGATTATGCTCATCGGCATGATCAAAGAGTACGTGCATCGCACCTATCGCCTTCTTCTTGAAGAGGAGATTCAGTACGTGGGTTTCTTGTAAGATGCTTAATCTACGAATCGTATGCCAATTATGCGAATTATGTATTTGTGATTTGTAGATTTGCATCACATTTGTAGATTGGCATCGTATTGCGCCAGGCGCGGACTTATCCACAGTTGTATTCGCATTGCATCGGTCTACAATGAATGTGTGAGATGAAATCATTTCATCTCGTTCATAGTTTCAATTTAGATGAATACGTGGTCGGTATTCATCCCCGTGAATCTGATTTGGTTCAAGCTGAGGATTCACATAACTTTCGACACTCACATGCCACGACGACGAAAAGCAGCAAAGAAGGCAGCGAAGAAAGGTGGAAAGAAACGACGATAACTTTCATCACTACACAAAAATTCCCCATGCGGGGAATTTTTGTTTTGTATGCTTGGGGTTTCGTAAGCACTCTCGTGATCGCGACACTTTTCGGATTTAAAATCGTCAAATTGAGTTATCCACAGTTGCTATTTTCTCGCACTGCGCTACGTTTAATGCGATGAAAGTCGTGGTGCAGGGAGTAAATTTTCGGCTGACCCCGAGTCTTCGTCGCTACGTTGACGAGAAACTCGTGCGAACCGTTGAGAAACTTCTCTCGCGCCATCCGTCATTCGATGCCGTGACACTTGATCTCGAACTTGTGTACCAGACTCGGCATCACAAGCAAGGACAAGTGTGGGACGTTGCGGCGAATCTCCGTTTGCCGGGGAAGCAAATCTGGCAGAGGACCTCGGCCGAAGATATTCATGCGGCCGTGGATGATTTGGAGGACATTTTGAAACGGGAACTTACTAAAGTGAAAGAGCGCTCACGCTCGCGAGAGTATCGCGGGGCACGCCAGGCGAAAAAAGAGTTACATCTTTCCCGCTCGGCGCGACTCTACCGGAAAGGACGCATTCGGAACGAAGGGAATTGAGTGCATAGTCAGTTGAAGAAATATCATCAGAAACAATCGGGTACGGCGACAATAAAAACTCAACATTTTGGCCTCCATCTCACTTGGAGGTTATTTAAGTTGTTTATCTGCAACAGATTGAGAAACTGTTCGGTAGCACACGTCACGTTATTGATGACTTGAATTGAATTTTGGATTGGGTATCGCAGTGCATTCAGAATTCCAAATTTTCTGGTTGCTCTGGGGAATCTGATGCGACTTCTTGATGAAAGGAGAACATGGAATCATGTCGCAACCGCCACTTGCAAGGAAATATCCATCCCTGCTGTCGGTGCCAGATGAACTGAAAGTTCTTCACAGCTCAATGCGAAAGACGAAGGGCGTTTGGGCGAAGTCGATCCTTGGTCTTTTGCTTCTGCGTCCTCAAGGCGTAGTGATAGGTACGCTCGAATGGCGAACGAAGACGGTAATTCCCAGCGATAAGGTGCTCAGAGTTCTCCCCTTTGAAGTAACTGAAAGGGGGAATGGCGAACGTGGCATTTCCGCAGCTGCACTCGATCACGCGGTGAAATACCTGCAGTCGACGCTACGCCATCACGGGCTCCCCTACAATGTCTCAAAAACGTACGATCCGGCGATGAGAGGCGGTGTGCCGGGTACCAAGGGGGGACAAAGGTACATTCGTGATCGGGTCCCGTACCAACTTTGCCTGGTAGATCTTAGATAGCATCGGCTCCGCCCTCAAGAAGTTCTTTTCGAGCCTGATAATCGGCATGCAGTGAACCCATTCTTTCACTGGATGGAGGTGAGAAGATGCACGCACTCGGTCGGCACTTGCTGATGGAGCTCTTCGACTGCAATCGGGAAGCGATCAGTAGCCTCGAGGTCGTGAAGTCTGCGATGGTCGAGGCCGCAAAGCGCGCCCAGGCGACGATCGTGGACGTGGTCTTCCACGAGTTCAATCCGTTCGGGATCTCCGGTGTGGTCGTGATCGCCGAGTCGCATCTCGCGATTCACACCTGGCCGGAGTATTGCTACGCCGCGGTGGATGTCTTCTCCTGTGGCGATACCCTCCAGCCCGAGGTGGCTGCAAACTATCTCGTGGAGCAGTTCGGTGCGGACCGTGTGAACGTCGTCGAGCTCCAGCGTGGGATATTCCTCGACGCAAAGCATCCACTCCCTCACAAGCCCCTGCTCGTTCCTGCCTAATTCGCCGGATCGAAGAAACATCCAGCTCAAGCCTCTCGTCGCATCGAGGGGTTTTTTCTTTCCCGATCCGCATTGACCGGACGAAACTATCGTGCTACGAGAAGAGCGCGAGGACATTCGCGTGGTACTTCAACCCGAAGCATGAGAGGAGAACAGCTTTGTATACTGACGTCAGCGAGTTGATGGCGAAGCTTCAGAAGGATTGGCCGTACTGGCATCTGGAAAAGTCCGGCATTGGTCGCATCATCGTTCATCGCATGGACGGTCCGTGGGTCGTCGACGTGGTTGAGCGCTACCCCGAACTCGGTCCGGATGCCGAACAGCACATCCAAATCGCGCCATTCACTGACTTCGGCATGGGTGTGGTGTCCGATGGCATGAGCCAGATCGCCGAGCGGATTGACGATTCATACACCGGTGCGCTCATGATGCCGACGGCACTCCTCGCTGGATCACGCGACTCATGGATCATTGGCGGCGGATGCGACGGTCCTGCGGTGCGCGAAGCATTAGCGTGGAACGACACGCGACACGTAACGGCGGTTGACATTTCTCCGATCATGACGACAAAGACGCAAGAGCTCATCCCTTCGTTCTGGGGTGGCTGTCAAGACGACAAACAGCGTCTTACCATCATCAACCGCGACATCTATGCGGTTCTCCGGGAAAGGAAAGAACGGTATCAAAAGGTGAGCAACATCGTGTTCGATCTCACTGATCCGCCCGCACCGGATGAGTACACTCCCTTCGAAGAGTCGACGGCGGGGCATGTCTACAGCCCCGAAGGTTTGAGACTCGCTTACGATTGCCTTCAGCCAGACGGTGTCTTCGTGATACAGGCCCAGGAGCTCTCGATCATCAATTCGAAGGGTCACCTCTGGCTTCGAAGGATGCTCGAAGACATCTACACATCCGTGCATTCATACCGGGTGTTTATTGAGTTCTTTGGCTACTGGGAGTCCTTCATCATCTGCTTCAAGGATGGTCGTCATCGCTCGGCGAATTTCGGCAAAGCGCTCCCATTCGATGCCGCGACATACGACAAGATCATCAAGCAGTACTATCGCGGACGCCTTGCCGAGTACTACAGCTACGAGAGCATCCGCGGGCTCTTCTCCTTGCCGAAGTCAATTCGGCAGGCGTTCACGAAAGCAACGTAGGCCAAGTCGCAGGAACGAACATCTGCGGCTTTTTTCTTTGTTCGGCTATACTGAACGAGCCTAATCTTCGCACTCACCAAAACCCTTTTCTATACGCACTATCTAAGCTACAATGGCGTCTAGCCATGTCTTTTTTATCGAACATATTTGGAGGATCGAATGATCGGGTGATTGCTGACTTACAGCCGATCGTGGACTCCATAAACGCCCTTGAACAGGAATTCGAGGCTCTTTCGGATGATGCACTCAAGGATAAAACCAGCGAATTCAAATCACGGCTTACGGCCGATGAGACCCTCGACGATATTCTTCCCGAGGCATTTGCGGCAGTTCGTGAAGCTGCCAAGCGTACGATCAAACAACGGCATTTCGATGTACAACTCATGGGTGGCGCAACCCTCCATCGCGGGAGAATCGGGGAAATGAAGACTGGAGAGGGTAAGACTTTAGTTGCAACACTGCCTCTCTATTTGAATGCACTCACCGAGAAAGGATGTCATCTTGTGACACCAAATGATTATCTTTCACGCGTCGGGGGTGGATGGATGGGACCGATTTATACAGCACTCGGCCTTTCGGTCGGAGTTATTTCGCATGATTTTTCTGGCGTGTATGATCCTGCGTTCAATGTAGTGCCATCGCATGGCGATCCGCGGCTGGACCACTGGCGGCCCGTAACGAGGCGTGAGGCGTATCATGCCGATATCACCTACGGCACGAACAACGAATTCGGATTCGACTATCTTCGTGACAACATGGCCTATTCGTTCGATCAGGTGGTCGGGAGAGTGCCCCATTTTGCAATCGTAGACGAGGTTGATTCAATTCTCATTGATGAGGCAAGAACCCCGCTCATTATTTCAGCGCCGGATGAAGAATCAGCCGAGTACTACAAGACATTCGCGAGAATTGTTCCGAATCTCAAAAAAGACATTGACTATAATGTTGATGAAAAAATGAAGGCGGTCAGCATCACCGAGGAGGGGATCGAAAAGGTGGAAAAGCTTCTTGGTGTTGCCAATATTTATGAGGAAAAAGGATTTCGCTATGTGCGCTACCTTGAGCAAGCACTGAAGGCCGAAGGGCTTTACCAAAAAGACCGCGACTATGTGGTGCGCGAGGGTGAGGTGGTCATCGTTGATGAATTTACCGGGCGTCTCATGCCGGGCCGTCGCTGGTCAGAAGGGTTGCATCAAGCGGTTGAGGCCAAGGAAGGAGTTCAGGTTCAGCGCGAATCGCGAACGCTCGCCACAATTACGTTTCAGAATCTCTTTCGTATGTACGAGAAACTTGCCGGCATGACGGGTACTGCGGTAACGAGTGCTGAAGAATTTCATAAGGTCTACGAGATGGATGTCGTGATTATTCCTACGCATCACCCCCTCATCAGGAAAGATAAGGCGGATTTTGTATTCCGCACAGAACATGGAAAATTCCTCGCAACTGCGCGTGAAATTAAGGCAAGGCACGATCTCGGCCAGCCGGTGCTGGTGGGGACGGTTTCTATTGAGAAGAACGAGCGCCTCTCGGAGTATTTGAAACGCGAAGGCGTTCCGCACGCAATGCTAAATGCAAAAAACCACGAGGAGGAGGCAAAAATTATTGCACAAGCCGGGCGGCTTGGAGCGGTCACCATGGCAACGAATATCGCAGGGCGCGGTGTTGACATACTTCTCGGAGGCAATCCGCAGAATCCGGAAGAAGCCGAGCGCGTCCGCGAACTTGGGGGCCTTTTGGTTCTTGGTACCGAGCGGCATGAAGCGCGGCGTATTGATAATCAGCTCCGAGGTCGCGCAGGACGCCAGGGAGATCCCGGCGAGACGCATTTCTATCTTTCGCTCGAGGATGACCTCATGCGGATTTTTGGATCGGATCGCATTAAGTCCATGATGGAGTCGTTCGGCATTCCCGAGGACGAATCCATTGAGAATCGCATGGTGACAAAAGCAATCGAATCCGCGCAGTCGAAAATCGAGGGGTTCCATTTTGACGCCCGCAAACATCTTCTCGAATATGACGATGTGATGAATAAACAGCGCGATTATGTGTATCGTTTGCGCCGCGATGTACTTCATGCAAGCTCGGAGAATCCCATAGCCATTGATGAGAAATTGTCAGAAGCAGTTCAAGAAGTTATCGGAAATTTAGTTCGTTTTCATACTTCATCCGACCTTGTGGCGGAATGGAATCTTTCGGAGATTGCCGAGACTGTGCGCGCCATTGCCGAAGTGCCGGAGGAAATTATGACCGAACTCGAGCGAATCGGTGGGCAAGAAATTTCTCTTGATGAGCGGCGTTCAGAAATTGAGCGTTATCTTATTGCAACTCTGGATCGCATAGCCAAAGACCAAAAGGAAAAAATCGGCGAGACGAGCATGCGACAAGCCATGCGAGTCGTGATGTTGCAATCCATTGATTTTCTCTGGATGGATCACCTCGATCAGATGGAGCACCTCCGTGATTCGGTGCGCCTCCGCGCCTACGGCCAGCGCGACCCTCTCGTTGAATACAAAAATGAAAGTGTCCGGATGTTCCGTGAACTTCAGTCTGCGATTCGATCCCAGATCGTGAATACGATTTTTAAGGTTGCGGCGGCACAGGGGACAGGGAATAGAGAGCAGAGAATAGAGCATAGAGCAACTCCCGCGCCTCAAAAACTTATATTTCACGGAGCCGAAGAAGGGAGTTCTCTTGTTACAGCTTCAAATCCAGCGCCAGTCTATCAACCAAAACCTAAAGCGCAACAGATTGGTCGGAACGATCCATGTCTTTGCGGAAGTGGCAAGAAATTCAAACGCTGTGGTGCCTTGAACACCGAAGAACATCAGCGACGAATGAATGTAAAAGTATAGAAAAATAACATTCTAACATTCTGCAGAATGTTAGAATGTTTGAGATATACCGAATTTGACGCTGAGAAAAATATGAAAATCATGATTTGCGGGATTATGAGTTTTGCCAAAGAAATGGTCGAGCTTCAACATCAAATTTTCCTTGCGTTTTGAGGAATACGGAGGAGCGTCAGAGGTTGATGGCGGGAAAATAAAAAAGATCCCGTCAGCGAATTGACGGGGAGTGGGTAGGTTGCTTAGGACTTGTCGTAGCTTCAGAAGGTGCAGCAGACGCTGGAACCGGGTGAGCTCAGAGCGTGGAACAAGCAGTGGCCCTTTCTGAGTCGTCTGGCCACGATGACCACTGCGGCGAGGGCCATCACGATCTGAATGATGGCGAAGACTTCCGCTGGATTCATCGCACATCACCTCCTTCCTAGGATATTCTTAGCATAAATAAGAAAACTATTCAATTCCCATTAGAAATTACACTCCAAGAAACGCGGCATACTGAATACGGAGGAGCATCAGAGGTTGCTGGCGGGGAAGTGAGTGTTCATTACGCTTGACATCAATTAGTATAAAATTATAATCAAAGCATATGACCCAAAAATTACTCAAAGTCGGCTCTTCTGCCGCCGTCACGATCCCCAAGAAGTCTCTGAAGGAACTCGGTTTTAAGATTGGAGATGAGATGCGCGTTACTGTCAATGTGAACGAAAAACGAGTTATCATCGAGCCATCGAGTAAGGCGAATTCTGAAGTTCTTGAGTGGACTGATCGCTTTATCAAGCGCTATCGATCGGCCCTCTTGGCATTGGCGAAGAAATAGAATGGAGCAGTATATACGGCCAGAGGAAATTTTAATGATCCACGCGAGGATCATTGATGCAATCGGCGGAGCGCATGGAGTGCGCGATGTGCGCCTACTCGCTTCAATCGCCGAACGGCCGAAGATGCAATTTGGAGGAAAAGATTTGTATCCAGGCGTGTTCGATAAAGCGGCGTCATATTTCGATTCAACGGCGAGGCACCACGTCTTTGTTGACGGAAACAAGCGGACCGCAATCACTCTTGCGGCTCGCTTCTTGTTCTTGAATGGATATGATTTACAAACTACAGACTCCCTTCTTGAAAAATTCGTACTCACCGCGGTTTTAAAAAGATATGATGTAAAGAAAACTGCAGTATGGCTTCGTAAGCACTCGCGCCGAAGGGTTTCTCATTAGCGTCGCACTTCAAAAATATAGAATGCTGAATACGGAGGAGCATCAGAGTTTGATAAACAACAAGTAAAATGAAGTTACTTCTTACATCTGGCGGGATAACCAATACATCAATTAGAGTTGCTTTATTTGATTTGGTTGGCAAAAAGCCGGAGGAAACATCGCTGGTTTTTATTCCCACAGCCGCGAATGTTGAGATGGGTGATAAAGGATGGCTGATCGATGATTTGGCGAATTTAAAAAAGCAAAATTTTAAATCAATCGATATTGCGGATATCTCTGCGGTGGACGAAAAAATCTGGAAGCCAAAATTTGAACATGCAGATGTGTTGTTTTTTGGAGGAGGAAATGCATATCATTTGATGGAATGGATAACCCGATCCGGCCTTGTTTCTCTTCTTCCTGAATTTTTGAAGAGCAAAATCTATGTCGGTTTAAGTGCGGGAAGTATGGTCATGAGTAAGGACTTTGCGCTTAAGATTTCACAACTTGTCTACGAGGAAGATTTGGATAAAACGGAAGACGTGCCTGGACTCAACTATGTTGATTTCTATTTCTTACCCCATCTGAATTCTCCTGACTTCTCAAAGTTAAGGGAGCAAAACATCAGGGAATTTACCGAAGGGATACGTGAGAAAATTTATGCTCTCGACGATAATTCAGCACTCAAGGTGGTCGACGGGAAAGTTGAAGTAATCAGTGAGGGTGAGTGGTTCGTGATTAACGCATGAGCTGTTTCCTATTTTGATATTATCTATGAGTGAAGGAGACGACAATCCGAATCCGCCTACGCGCTCGGAAATCAAAATAGGAGTCGCAGTGTGGATTGTAGAAAAGGAAAATTATGGCACGAATCACTATACGCAAGGGTTTGTGCAAGAAATTTTGTCCCCGCGTGAGTTTCACCCTCGGGGGATCAAGGTGCGTCTTACTGATGGCGCCGTCGGCCGCGTACAGTGGTTGATGTGACCTATGAAGCAAAATATTCTTCGAATCCCAAATTCAATCGGCGGCACTATTTCCGCCGTTGTTCATTATCCCGATGGCGATCCGAAGGGCCTCGCAGTTTTATGTCCTGGTCATCTCGATACCAAAGATTACGATCATCTCGTCGAACTTGCTCGTGATTTAGCCGCAATTGGATACACTACCATTCGCTTTGACCCAACCGGAATTTGGGAGAGTAGCGGCACCATTGACCAGTATTCGATGTCTCAATATCTCGAAGATATTCGAGTTGTCGTTGATTTCATGTTTCGTGAAGCAATGTATCGCGACGTATTTCTCATAGGTCATAGCATCGGGGGGATGCTCGCAATTCTGTATGCGGCTCGAGATCGACGAGTAACAAAAGTCGTAGGCATCATGGCTCCTTATATTTATGTACGTCCCAATTTGGAAGAGGAGCGGGGAGAGAAAAGCGAGTGGGCTCGGACAGGTTTTCGCATATCTCGCCGTGATGTACCGGGTAGCAAGAGAATCGTGGAGTTCAGTGTTCCGTATTCGTTTGTTCGTGATGCTAAGAAATACAGTCTACTCGACGAGGTTCCCAAATTAGAAACTCCCTTACTCTTGATTGCAGGCGAGAAAGACGACCTCGTTCCTCCAGATTATGTGAAAATGATCTATGATAAAGCAAACGAGCCAAAAGAGGTTGTGGTGATGGAGGGGATGGGACACAATTATCGCGAGCATCCTGAAGAAATTGCCCTAATCAACAAAGAAATTATTCGGTTTTTACTTCAAATATGAAATATTCGAATACACGATCCATTATGTAGACGATTATGGTGAAACAATTCGCAAAACAAAGCCCATTGGTCGTTCTTTTTTTTACGATTTTTCTTGATCTTCTTGGGTATGGGATCTTAATTCCGGTTGTGCCGCAACTCCTCGCAAATCCCGCGTCTCCCTACTTCCTTCTCCCTCACGGCTGGTCGCCGAATCAAGGATATATTCTCCTCGGAATCCTGACCGCGATATTCCCATTTTTTATTTTTCTCGCAGCCCCGATTCTTGGCCAATTATCTGACCGTTACGGCCGCAAGAAGCTTCTCGCAATTTCCATCGCAGGAACGTGTATTTCGTATCTTATCTTTGCCCTTGGTGTCATCTTCCGCAATATCCCGATTCTCTTTTTTTCTCGGATACTCGACGGTATCACGGGCGGGAACATCGCGATTGCACAGGCATCGATTGCGGATGTATCAAAGCCCGAGGATCGTGCGAAGAATTTTGGTTTGATCGGGGCTGCGTTCGGACTCGGCTTTATTATCGGCCCATATATCGGCGGGCGCCTCTCAGATCCTGCAACCATGTCGTGGTTCAACGCGGCAACTCCCTTTTGGTTTGCGGCCTTGCTTTCATTTTTGAATTTAATGCTGCTGCTCTGGATTCTTCCCGAGACGCACAAGACCCCGAATCAGAATCTCGTCATCAACTGGGGGCGCTCGCTCCGGAATATCGCACACGCATTCCAGATGAAAGCCCTCCGTCCACTCTTCGCAACTTCTTTTCTCCATAATTTCGGATTTTCGTTTTATGTTGCCTTCTTCAGCGTATTTCTCATCAATCGTTTCGGGTTTAGCCAAGCATCAATTGGGGATTATTTCGCCTACGTCGGACTTTGGATTGCGTTCGGGCAGGCGGTGGTGACACGCCTTGCCGCGCGAATATTTAGAGAAGAGCAGATTTTACGTGTCACACTCTTCGTTGTCGGTATCGCCATTCTCATGTACTTCATTCCGAATTACTGGCCGTGGCTTCTTTTGATCGCGCCACCCCTTGCTGTTGCAAATGGGCTTTCATTCGCAAATATGGGAGGGCTCATTAGTCGTTCGGTATCATCCGAGATTCAGGGCGAGATACTTGGTATCAATACAGGCCTCCAATCTCTTGGGCAAGTGATTCCGCCGATTCTCGCCGGATTCATTGCGGCAACTATCGCGCCCGAAGCGCCCATTGTATTTGCCGCAGTATTTATCTTGTTTGCCGGCGTGGTATTCAATTTTTGGTATCGCCCGAAGCGGGCCACGTAGATATACATTAAACTCGCGTGAGGGGATAAGGGAGCTCGGCTTGCATAAAATGAAAATTTTTGCTATACTGGAACAGTAATGAAATCAGCCCTCGCAACCATTTTGATCGTCGGGTTCGCCGGAATCGCCGTGTTCGGCATTTTCGCAATGAATCATGGGGGAAGTGATCATGGCGGCTGTATTGCCGCGGCATCGTCCGGCATAAATTGCCCGAATGAGGGCGAAGGACTTTCGTTTCTCAATTTCCATATTGATACGTTTCGGAATTTCACTACTGCTACATTTGGAGGGGGCATGGCGGCCTTGTTTGCCGTTTTTGTCCTCATTGCCGCTGGATTTTGTATTGGAGCGATTCGAGGCAATGGAACTTCGCCAAAACTTGCCCTCGCGTTTTATCGATCGCCCGAAGAATTTTTTCATTCGCCTTTTACAATAAGACTCAATCACTGGCTAGCGCTTCACGAAAACAGTCCTGCAATTTTTTAGGACGCCGATGCGAAACCCTTTATCGAACGGGTTTTATATCGCGCGTCCGATAGTCCCTCTTATGAAGGGATTTTTTGTACGTATAATTTCGTTGAAGATATGAACCCCGTTAGAAATTCCATAAAATTGCTAATGAGGTTTATGAAAATCAATCACCATGACAAAACAAATTTCTAACGGGGTGAACAAAACTAGTATCGGCATCATTGTTGGGATTCTTATCCTTGGAGGGCTCATCTGGATCGCGCGCCCAGATGGTAAGAGCACATCATCCGTTCAGGCGAATAGTAATGGGGTGCTTACCGTAGAAGAGTCAAGTAACTACGACTTCGGCACCATCTCAATGGCCGCCGGAAACGTGACGCGCATATTCAAGATCAGAAATAGCAGTAGTGATACGGTCGTCATCAGCAAAATGTATACCTCATGCATGTGTACGACTGCAACACTCACGAAGGGAGATCAGCGGTTTGGGCCTTTCGGCATGCCCGGGCATGTCGCTGTCCCCAAAATAGATCAAACAGTCAATCCAAATGAGGAAGTAACCGTAGAAGTTGTCTTTGATCCGGCGGCGCACGGCCCCGCGGGTGTGGGCCCGATTCAAAGAGTGGTCACGATTGAGAATAATGCGGGAAGTCCGATCGAGCTTCAATTCGCGGCACGTGTGACTCCCTAAACCCTATGAGTAAAAAACTCGCAATACTTATTGCTGTCGGCACACTGCTGTTCGGATCGGTGATTTTTTTCAGGGCGGGTAACATTGGTACGACCGCACTCTGGAATCTCAGCGGTGAAGGAACATGGCTTCTCCCGCTCGTGGGCATTGCCGCCCTGATCGACAGCGTCAATCCTTGTGCGTTCTCAATTCTTCTTCTCACGATTGCGTTTCTGCTGTCCATCGGGAAGATGCGATCCGGCATTCTGAAAATCGGGGGCGCTTATATTCTCGGCATCTTCGCGGTCTATATCCTGATTGGTCTCGGACTTCTCCATGCACTCCATCTCTTCAATACTCCGCACTTCATGGCAAAAGTCGGGGCAGGACTTCTTGTGGTACTCGGCATCATTCATCTTATCAACGAATTCTTCCCCTCATTTCCGATTAAATTCCGTATCCCGCAAGCCGCACATCACAAGATGGCAGGGCTAATGAATAGAGCGTCTCTCCCGACCGCGTTCTCTTTAGGTGCGCTCGTGGGATTATGCGAATTTCCTTGCACCGGCGGACCGTACCTCATGGTGCTCGGTCTTCTGCATGATCAAGGAACGTACCTCGGCGGAGTCGGGTATCTTCTTCTCTACAACCTGATTTTCATTCTGCCGCTGGTTATTATCCTGCTTATATCGAGCGACAGTATGCTCCTCGAGAAAGTGAGGGCATGGCAGAGGGCCGAGACGAAGCATATGAGACTGTGGGGCGGTATTGCTATGGTTGTCCTCGGAATTATTATATTCACCCTCTAAACATGATGTTCTTAGCAATTACCACAATCTCAATATTCACGATTACTGGATTGGTCTGGCTACTTAATCGAATTCTGCCATTCAAGATTTGCCCGATTTGCGCCGGGGTTTCGGGCACGTGGCTCTGGATGATTGCTGCAAAATTTCTCGGATACGAAATTGATTTGGTAATTCCCGCAATGCTCATGGGCGGATCAGTTGTCGGTATCGCGTATCAGGTGGAAAAACGCCTGCCGGATGGTCTCTCGCCCCTGCTCTGGAAAACGCTTTTTATCCCGGCAGGATTTATTGCAGTGTACAGCATCATCACGTCATGGTGGGCGTTGTTCATTGCAGGAACAATCATCCTCATTATTACGGTGCTGATATTCACCAAAAAACCCCGCACGAGTACAGTTAAAAATGATGAAGCAGTTGAAGAGCTAAAAAAGAAAATGAAAAATTGCTGTTAACAAGTCATAAACCCTCAATATGATGGATAACGAAATTCAAGATCAAACAACTGAAGAGTCAGGTGCCAAGCCAGCCGAAAAAGATATTCTCCTCCCGACAAGTATTCTCGTATCCGTGCTCATCATTGTCGGGGCGTGGATGTATACGACCGGGCCCAAAACCGCGAATCAGCAAACAGTGAGCACTCCGACGACCTCCGAGAAAACCAAAAGTTCCGAGCTGGAGGAAGAAGTACTTCCGTCTGACGGGGTTGTTTTGCCGGTTCGTTGGGGTGATCTCGGGGCGAAACTCGTGAGCGTTGGCGCGATTGACGCAGAAAAATTCACCGCCATATACGAAGGGCGGGGGACTTTTACCGACGAGTATAAAAATTTACTGCTTGGACAAAGTGAAGGAAACTTGAGAATAACAAAAGATAACGCAGGGTATTTGCTCAATCTGTTTTGGGCACTGGGTCTTGCAAACAAAAATCCTATTTTGGATTCTGGCGAGATGAAAGATCCGAGGTATGGCGGAGCCGAGAACTTCGCATCAACGGGCGGATGGACAATCGCGGAAGGCAATCCAATGGATCACTATAGCCGGCATGTATTCTTCAATCTCACTCCCGAACAGCAAGCTGTGGTTGATAAAGTTTCCAAAGGCATATACCGGCCGTGTTGCGGCAACTCAACGCATTTTCCCGATTGCAATCACGGCATGGCCATGCTTGGGCTTCTTGAACTCATGGCATCACAAGGCGTGAACGAGCAGGATATGTGGAAAACTGCTTTGGTGGTGAATTCCTATTGGTTCCCGGATACTTACCTCACCGTTGCGACTTACATGAAAAATAAAGGCATCGACTGGAAAGACACGAACCCGCAGGAAATGCTTGGCGAGAATTTCTCAAGCGCTCAAGGATACGCCAGAATAGCTTCTCAGGTTGTCCAGCTGCAACAACAGCAAGGAGGGAGTGGGTGCGGAGTTGATACCGGAGAGGAGGACGTGCCACAGCGCCAGCAGAGTGGGTGTGGTATTTAGTCCTTAGTGTATCCCCAGGCCCCGATTTGACAGATAGGATATAGGGGTATACCCTATAGATAGGTCGCGATACTGCTGTTCGTTACCTTAAGATCTATGTTAGACCAAAAGTTAAAAAAACGCGCTGTTCATCGTGCAAAAATTATCGCGGGTCAGTTGGACGGCCTCGCGGAGGCTATTGAGAAAGAAGAGTATTGCCCCACCCTGTTGGAGCAGTCTCTTTCCATTCAAAGGTCGCTCAAAAGCCTCGACAGCTTTCTTCTGGAGAATCATCTCCGAACCCACGTCAAGCACCAGATGCGTAACAAGAGTAGCGACGAGAAAGCGATCAATGAGTTAATCAGGATTTATACGTTATCCAACAAGTAACTCAATCATGTTTGCCAATATCATCAAACAATTAAGGAAGGTTGGAGCGCACATTGAGCCAGAGGCGAAAGCTTTAGATGTGGTCTGTGGTATGGAGGTCGATCCGTTGCATGCAAAACTTCACGTTGAACATAGTGGAGAAGTGTATTACTTCTGCAGTACCACGTGCAAAAATCACTTCGTCAATGATCCTGAAAAATATGTCGGCTAACTAATTAATTCAAAACATGAAGCTATCAAAATTAATGCATATTATCGGCGTTATAGTGGGCTTCGCTGGAGTCATTACATTTGCGGTTGCGATTTTTGGCGGAGCCGATAATCTTGTATTCGGAGTTACAAAAATAGACGCTCTGCTCTGTGCCGGAATTCTTGTTCTTATCGCAATTTGGGTGCAGATTGCAACGATTCACCACATGATGCTTGAGAAGCGCGGAGAGATCGTCTAATTAATCAAATAATTCAACATATGGAACAACTATCACTAAAATCATACGGTTGGAAGTGCGTGCTCGGATCCGAGGTGGTTTATTTCATCTGCCTTCTGGGCGGGTTACTGCCTCTGCGTACCACGCGTGGCATTGAACTTCATCACACGTTCTTCGAAACCCTCCCTGGGTTTACATGGCTTACGACCGGCAGTGTAATTTTAGGTGCAGTTTACTTTTTCGCCTTTGCCTGGATTTTTGCTTGGTATTTCGTCTGGATGCATAACTCAAGCCTTGAGAGAAAATAATTATAAGATAACCAATTAAAATATATGCACAATAGTAATAAAGAAGACGGCGAGCATAGAGGAATGATGTGGATGATGATTCCGTGTCTCCTACTGCTTGGTATTCTATTTCTTGGTGGAGGCAAATTATCATCATCTGGTTATCTCTTGCCAATCCTTACTGGTGCTTTTGTGGTCGCATGTATCTGGATGATATTCAGGGGACATAATAGGCACAGGAGCGATACTACGGAAGGTAAAATCGATGGCAATTCAGAAACAAAGGATGAAGATAGTACACATAAGCATGGCGGATGTTGCCATTAATATTCTACTGTTAAAAACGGCAACTTATAGAAAAAGGGATTATCCTTTGCAAGGAGTTAATGAACAAGAAGGACATACTGCGCCAGCTCGGAATCCAAGAGGCAAAAATTTCCGCAGTCGTTAACGAAGCCGAACAGCTATGCAAGAGAAAATAATTCTCAAGTCTGCTCTATACGGAATCTTCGCAAGCGGACTCTTGCTTAGTGTTTATTTTGTTGTCCTCACCTTGGTCTCCGGCTGGAATTTTGCTCAAAATCAATTTTTAGATTTTTGGTATTTCATTGTAAGTCTTGCCCTCGGCTTCGGTATTCAAATCGGCCTCTATATGTATTTGAAAGATCTCATCAAAGGAAAACATAGCGAGGGAAAGATGCTGGGGGTGACCGGTGCTACCTCTACTGCGGCAATGATTTCCTGTTGCACTCATTACCTTGCCAATGTACTTCCTATTCTCGGCACTGTCGGCATTGTGACATTTGTCGCTCAGTATCAGACAGAACTCTTCTGGATCGGGATTCTCTTTAACCTTGGAGGCATCGCGTACATAGCAACCAAAATTTTTAAATTTCCCACTCAAAGCGTCCGTCTGTCCGCTTCGCCATGGCTCCAGCGAGGCGAGCCAGATGGGCAAGGAGGCACCTCTAGCGGAAAGCAGACAACATGAAATATGTACCCTACATACTTATCACTCTCGCTACCGGTGTGGCATTCTATCTTGTATTTTCTGATGAAAAGCCACAGCAAAATGAGACTCTTGAAACAGAGCAAACGACCCTTGATGTCCCGAAAGGTAATTGGGAGACTAAGACTGATGACCAGCCGCCGATAGCAATCAAAGTGACTCCGGTGGAGTTAGGCAAAAATATGGAGACATGGAAATTCCAGGTGATCTTCGATACCCACTCCGGAAGCTTGGATGACGATCTACTTACGGTGGCGTCGTTAGTGGACGATAAGGGCAGTGTGTATCAGCCGACCGCCTGGGAGGGACCTGGGCCTGGCGGTCATCACCGTGAAGGCACGATTATTTTCAATCCGGTACAGCCGTTGCCGGAATATATCGAATTAAAAATCAAGAATGTCGGTGGGGTTTCCGAGCGTTCGTTTAAATGGAATATAGAATGAATATTATGAACGACCACAGTCATAACTCACAAGAAACAATCTACACGTGTCCGATGCATCCTGAAATACGGCAGGATGCGCCTGGCATGTGTCCTGAATGCGGCATGAGTCTTGTGCCGGCGAAAAAGGAAAAGGCGGATATGGATCATCCGGCGCGCGATAGGCACGCGGGTCATAGCACCAGGATGTTTTTCAGAAAGTTTTGGGTAAGTCTGATTCTCACGATTCCCGTGGTGCTGTACGCGGATGTCATTGAGAAAATTTTTCAATGGCTAAAGCCCGTGGGGCTCGCTCCAATAGGGTCTCCACCTGAATTTCCCGGATCGGAATATCTGCCGCTCATATTTGGATCAGTTGTGTTTTTCTATGGCGGCTGGGTGTTCCTTGCCGGAGCAAGGAGAGAACTTCAAGCTCGTCTGCCCGGTATGATGACGCTCATCGGCATTGCCATTTCTGCCGCATATCTTTGGAGTGGATATGCGGTATTTGCCGGGGAAGAGACTTTGTTTTGGGAACTTACCACACTGATTACCATCATGCTCCTTGGCCACTGGCTTGAGATGCGTGCGGTTTCGGGAGCTCAGGGCGCGCTGAAAGAACTTTCAAAACTGCTTCCCGATATCGCCGAGGTGATCCGCGGCGGTACCATGGAAACTATTTCACTCTCCGAGCTTCGGGAGAATGACATAGTGCTCGCGAGGCCAGGAGCAAAAATCCCAGCTGATGGCGAAATCATGGACGGCAAATCCGATGTGAATGAGTCGATGATGACCGGAGAATCAAAGCCGGTTTCAAAAAAAGAGGGTGATTCTGTTATTGCCGGTACAATAAATGGCGATGGCGCTCTCAAAATCAGGGTTGCCAACATCGGAGAGAAAACATTTCTTGCAGGGGTGATGCGCCTCGTAGCTGAAGCGCAAGCCTCTAAATCGCGCTTGCAGATGCTTTCGGACAGAGCGGCGCTGTATTTAACAATCATCGCTGTTACCGGAGGCATGCTTACTCTCGTCGCTTGGCTCGCAACCGGTGCCGAAGTTGGTTTTGCGGTAGCAAGATTAGTAGCCGTGCTTGTCATTGCTTGTCCGCATGCGCTCGGGCTTGCCGTGCCTCTCGTTGCGTCTATTTCCACGACCAAAGCGGCGCAAAATGGTTTTCTCGTGAAACAACGCCTTGCTCTAGAAGTCGCCCGAACCATTGATGTGGTGCTTTTTGATAAAACAGGGACGCTTACTGAAGGCGCATTTGGCGTGGTTTCGTTCTCTTCAGATGAAACGCTCGCACTCGCCGCGTCAGTTGACACGCATTCTGAACACCCCATCGCACGCGGCATTGTTGCTGAAGCAAAAAAGCGGAATCTCCTTCTTAAAGAAATGAAAAATTTCAAGCGAATTCCCGGTGTTGGGGGTGAGGCGGAAATGAACGGACGCAAGGTCTTTGTTGGGCATCGCGGCGGTCCTGATATTTGGGTAGAGATTGACGGCAAGGCAATAGGTTCTCTCAAAGTTGCTGACAGAATTCGTCCGGAAGCAAAAGAAGCGCTCACGGAACTCAAAAGAAAAGGCCTCAAACTCGCTATGATCACGGGAGACTCGGAAGACGTGGCAGAGAGCGTGAGTAAGGAACTCGGCATTGATGAATACTTTGCGCGGGTTCTCCCTTCTCAAAAATCGGAAAAAGTAAGGGAGCTTCAAAAGCGTAATCTCAAAGTCGCTATGGTAGGTGATGGCATCAATGATGCCCCGGCTCTCACTCAGGCTGACCTCGGCATTGCGATTGGCGCGGGCACCAATGTTGCCATTGAGTCGGCCGGTATTATTCTCGTTCGCAATGATCCCCGGGATATCGTGAAAATAATCAGATTGTCTCAAATGACATATTCAAAGATGATCCAGAATCTTTTCTGGGCAACCGGATACAATGTAGTAGCACTCCCTCTTGCGGCTGGCGCTCTTGCCTTCAAAGGTATTTTACTCGAGCCCGCACTTGCGGCAGTCTTTATGTCGCTTTCTACCGTCATTGTGGCCATAAATGCGATGCTCCTCAAAAACAGGACGTTATCGTAGTGCGTAATCTGGTCGAATTGCGCTGTAAGAAGCATCAAGAGGTCAATTCTATACTATGATTAATACTACACATTTACTCAAAGTTGCATCAGCCTGGATTAGTGTTGTCTACACGATCTGCTTTATAGGTGTCGCACTCCTTCCTGGAATCCGGCCCGGCTTTATGCGATACGGGCTCCATATGGGTATTGACATGGGGCAAAGCATTCTTACGTTTGGAACGTTCATTTCTGGACTCGTGATCTGGAACGTGATCGCGCTTCTCGCTGTCTGGCTTTTTGCTTATTTTTTCAACACAATAAAGCGATAGCTATAGCTTGAAGAAAGAGTTATTTCGGATTTGCTGGTTTTGCATTGAATATTTTTCATTCTGTTTTCGCAAAGCGTTCTCTCCCGAGCCGTGCTATACTTGGTGTAAGAAGCACGTTGCTAACCCGCAGTACGAAAGGAGTGGTCGCCATGCTCCGTATGTTGATTGCAATCGGCCTTACGCTGATCGTTACCCAATCGGCTGTGCACGCGACTTCGATCTATCTCCACCGGGGTCTGGCGCATCGCGCTCTGACTCTCCATCCGATCGCGGATTTTTTCTTCAGGTTGATCCTCTGGATCACCACGGGACAAGATCGTCGCCAGTGGGTCGCCGTGCACCGAAAGCATCACGCTTTCACTGATACGGAAAAGGACCCGCATAGCCCGCTCGTTCACGGCTTCTGGAAGATCCAGCTCGGGAACGTCTACTACTACATCCGCGAAGCGCGGAATGCGGAGACTGTCGCGCGTTGGGCTAAGGACATCCCATCGGATTGGTGGGATCGCCGGATTTTCTCCAAGGGAGCGCTTGGTGGCATCCTCGGGTTGATCCTGGCGATGTGGATCCTTGGTCCGGTGTGGGGCATCTTCGTGGTCGTGGCTCATCTCGTCCTCTACGTTTTCGTGCTCGCCCCGTCGATCAACGGGCTCGGCCACTGGTGGGGGAGACGGAATTTCGCGGGCAACTCTGCGACCAATATCCGGCTACTCGCCTGGCTCACGGGCGGCGAATCGCTCCACAACAACCACCACGCCTATCCTTCGAGCCCGAAGTTCAGCGTATTGCGCTCGGAAGTTGATCCCTCATGGTTGGTCATCAAGGTGCTGACGGCCGTGGGGCTCGTGACACTGATCGGCGAACCCGTCCCCAAGCCGAGTTGAGGCACCTCGGGTTGCACTTCGGAGGGGTGATACGTCTCGTAGGACCTGCAAAGTAAAGCAGGTCTTTCTTTTTGGGCGATGTTGGTATATTTGGTATATTTTCTCTACCATGCGCATTATCGCCCACATAGACATGGATGCTTTTTTTGCCGCATGCGAGGAGAGATATAACCCTCACCTCCGTGGGCTTCCTAATTGTAGTGGGCGCGGATCCGAAGGAGGGGCGGGGCAGAGGAGTCGTCTCAACGTCAAGTTATGCCGCAAGGAAATACGGCATTAGATCCGCGATGCCGATTTCTCGAGCCTGGCGCCTTGCTGAAGATGCAAAGCGTCGAGGAAAGCCGGCAACAGTGTTTCTCACAGGCAATTATTCCTTGTATAGCGATGTTTCAAAACGGATCATGGCGATTTTTGAAGGTGTGGCAGATCGTTTTGAGCAAGCAAGTGTTGACGAGGCCTATCTTGAATGGAAGCACGAAGCACAACGCACGAAATTCGAAGACGACGAATGGCATGAGGCGGAAAAGCGGGCGAAGGAAATAAAAAAGAAAATTCTCGACCAAGAGGGGTTGACGTGTTCAGTGGGGATTGGGCCGAATAAACTTGTTGCCAAAATCGCCTCTGACTTTAAAAAACCAGATGGGTGTACCGTAGTTCTTCCCGAAAATGTGGAGGAATTTCTTGCGCCAATGTCTATTCGAGCAATCCCCGGGATTGGGCCGAAGGCCGAAATACTTTTGAATCAGGAGGGAATCAAAATAATACGCGATTTGCAAAAAGTGGCTCGCGCCGAGCTTGTCCGGCTCATGGGGAAGTGGGGGGATGAACTGTATCAAAAAGCGCGCGGTATATCCGAGAGCGAAGTTTCGAATGAATGGATTGCAAAATCCGTGGGGGAGCAAGAAACATTTGAGGAAGATACTATTCAGGCATCATTCATTCTTGAGCGCGCTCATGAACTTGCGGAATACGTATTCAAGCGATTCACCGATGAAGGGTTTTCTTCGTTTCGCACCGTGGTGATTACTGTTCGTTTTGCTGATTTTATAACACAAACCCGATCTCATACGTCACGCGTCTCGCTTACAACCGTATCATCACTCCACGGCGAAGCTTTGCGTTTATTACTGCCATTCCTTGATCATCGTGAGAACCCGAAGCGGAAGAAAATTCGACTGATAGGGGTGCGGGTGGAGAAGCTTGAATGAAAGGAGAGTATGTGGTATTGTGAGTATACGTGTATTGTCCATCCCCGATGTCTGCCAAGAGGGAAAACCATGAGTAAAGCCAGTTGGCTGTTGGATTTCAAGAAGCAGCTCGAGAGGATGAAGGGGAGATATCATGAGTTCGATTTTCGTGTATGCGAGCAGCCCTCTCTCGACGAACGGAGGGAAACACTTCTCGCGGCACGGGATATCGACAAAGCAATCTCGGGGATCGAGGTCCGCCCGGATGAAGGAGGTTTCCGCATCATCCCGAGAGTGGGAGTTCTCGACGGGAATCCTCCGCCCTTTCTCGAGCAGCATCCAGCTCCCCTAATGCACGGCTAGTTAGCCGTCGCCTTTGTACCCAGGTGGCAATATGTCGCCTGTTTTTTATCTTTTCGATTTTGAAATTGCGCGCTATACCCAGCAGGAGAGTTTCGAACGGCCGTTGCGAGTATACCCTTCTTTACCTGAGTCACTTTCTATGACTTAGTCAAAAGCACTCCTTGGAACCAAAAATTTAATTTGTTCGAAACTCCTCTACTGGGTATACTGGAGCGTATGTCCATCTACTACAATCCGAAGAGAACCCGGGATCTCTATCAGCCGCACTCAAAAAGTCCGTTCCGTCTGAGCCGTTCGAAGATTGATCTTTTTCTTGCGTGTCCTCAGTGTTTTTATTTTGACCGCAGGCTCGGCACCGAAAGACCGCCGGGGTTTCCGTTTACACTCAATAGTGCCGTCGATAAGTTGTTAAAAAAGGAATTCGATATTCATCGCGCTAAAAATACCAAGCATCCATTGATGGAGCACTATAGCATTGATGCGGTGCCCTATCAGCACAAGGACCTGGAGCGTTGGCGTGAAGCTCGTACCGCCGGCATCACATTTCTCCATAAACCCACAAACTTTTTTGTCACTGGCGGTATTGACGATGTATGGGTTAACCCTCGAGGTGAGCTTATTATTGTAGATTACAAGGCAACAGCCAAAAATGGCGATATAAGCCTCAATGCTGACTGGCAGATCAGCTACAAGCGTCAAGTTGAGATTTATCAGTGGCTCTTTCGAAAAAATGGTTTTCCAGTTTCGAACACCACTTACTTTGTGTATGCGAATGGTCAAACCGACCGTGAAGCTTTCGACGGCAAGCTCGAATTCGATGTAAAAATAATTCCGTACGAGGCGCGGGATGACGCGTGGATAGATGAAGCTCTCATCAATGCCAAGCGTTGTCTGGATTCGAGTGCCCTTCCTGAAGCAAACCCAGATTGCGAATACTGCCAATATCGCAATGCGGCGCGTGAAGTTGCCGACGATTTTAACGTCCAAATCGCAATCGGCGAGCTGAATGAATCAAATGCGTAGCCGACGGGACACAAGATCTTGCGGAAAGTTCCCGAATGGGTTATTGTGACTTGAGTACGATTTACTTTCATGAGAGGCTCAACACTCCGTTTTCGAATTTTTGCAATTATCATTCTTCTCTTTGGCGTCATTGCCGGTTTTTTTGCCGGAACAAGTTTTTTTCCTAATTCCAAGATTGCCCATTTTATAAGTTCGGTTCCTGGGTTTCGTTCATTTGCTCAACCCTATCGCTTGGGGCTTGATCTGAAAGGCGGGACGCATCTTTTATATCGCGCCGACTTTACCAATTTCCAAGGCGGATCAAAGAGCGATGCCATGGCCGGACTTCGCGATGTGATTGAACGAAGGGTGAATCTTTTTGGGGTAACCGAACCCCTTGTGCAGGTTGAGCAGGCCGGAGGCGAGGAGCGCTTGATTGTCGAACTTGCCGGTGTGCGCGATATCAAGGAAGCAATACGCCTTATTGGGGAAACTCCCTTTCTTGAGTTTAAGGAAATTCGGGATGCCTCATCCACGGCCACGATTCTCGAAGCTCAAAAATCCGGAAACCTCTTAACAGAGGATCCCTATTTTACTTCGACCGAACTCACTGGGCGCTTCCTCAAGCGCGCAACTCTTCAATTTGATCCGACTACGAATGAGCCGATTATTGGGGTTGAATTCAACGACGAGGGTGGGAAGCTCTTTGAACAGCTAACGGAGAAAAATATAGGGAGACCTCTTGGGATTTATCTTGATGGCGCGGCGATCTCGCTTCCAAATGTTCGCGAAAAGATTTCAGGAGGGATTGCTCAAATTACGGGAAAGTTTACCTTGATTGAGGCAAGAGAGCTTGTAGGGCGTCTGAACTCGGGTGCACTGCCGGTTCCGATTACCCTGGTGAATCAAGAAACCATCGATGCATTTCTCGGCATTAAATCGCTCGAGCGAAGTCTTCATGCCGCCTTGATCGGATTTGCGCTCGTCGCCTTTTTTATGATCATTTGGTACCGGGTGCCGGGTTTGATTGCTGTTGTGGCTCTTCTTATCTATGCAACCTTGGTACTCTCACTCTTCAAACTGATTCCGGTGACCATTACTGCCGCGGGTATTGCCGGGTTCGTACTTTCGGTCGGCATGGCCGTGGATGCGAACATCCTTATTTTTGAGCGCATGAAAGAAGAGTTACGCTCGGGCAAAGAGCTCAAGACGGCAATGTCGGAGGGATTTCTCCGCGCCTGGACGTCTATTCGCGATTCCAATATTTCAAGTCTTATCACTGCCGTGATTCTCTACTGGCTCGGAACAAGCGTGGTGCGGGGTTTTGCATTGACACTTGGCATCGGCATTCTGGTGAGTATGCTCTCCGCAATTTTAATTTCACGAACATTCCTCCTTGCAATAGTGAGTGATCGCTTCGCGCGCCGACGTGCGTTATTTCTTTCCGGTTTTACTCGACAATGACCTACGAATTACAAACAAGAACGAATTACGAATGTGAAGTTGAGCGTGGTACGTCGTTGTTCGTATTCGTAATTCGGCACATTCGTAATTCGTAGGAAGAGTATGAACATCGTTGCGCATCGGAATATTTTCTACACAATCTCCACACTTCTCTTTGTCGTGAGTATCGGAGCGGTCTTTCTCTTCGGGCTCCGGTTGGGGATTGATTTTACCGGTGGGTCGCTCTTGGGGATTGAGTATCCGGATTCTACTCGTCCGAGTTCAGACGAAATCGTAAAGGCCATTGCGCCCTTCGATCTTGGCGAGGCCCGCATCCAGCCGACAGGGGAGAAGGGCTTCTTGATTCGTTTGAAGCACATTGATGAGCCGACGCACCAGGCAATTCTCTCCTCACTCGGGTCCAAGGCGCGTGAGCTTGAATTTACAACGGTGGGACCGACGATTGGAAGTGAGCTACGGCAAAAATCTGGTCTTGCGGTCGTTTTGGTTATTCTTCTCATTGTGATCTACATCGCCTGGGCGTTTCGGAAAGTCTCGGAACCCATTGCCTCTTGGAAATATGGAGCAACCACTATTGTCGCCCTTGTCCATGATATCGTGATTCCGGCTGGTTTTTTTGCCGTAGCAGGGCATTACCTCGGGTATGAGGTGGACACGTTATTTGTCACCGCGATCTTGACAATATTAGGCTTTTCAGTACATGATACAATTGTGGTGTTTGATCGGATCCGTGAGAACCTTAAGAAGTACGGTCAAAACCTTGATTTTTCGACTATCGTCAGTAAGAGCGTCGCGGAGACGATTGTCCGATCTCTCAATACTTCGTGTACCGTGGTGCTCGCCCTCCTTGCGGTCTATCTCTTTGGAGGCGAGACAACGAAGGTGTTCAGCTTAACGCTGATCATCGGAATTGCAATCGGGACCTATTCATCGATTTCAATCGCCTCTCCCCTGCTTGTCACATGGCACGAGATGAAGAAATCTAAATAATTTCGAAATGAAAAAACTTATCCTTCCGATTCATCCAAAAGAGGCAACTCAAAAAGCAATGAAATTGCTTCCCTCGCCGCGGCTTCGGGAGGTACTTGAACGTCGCTTCGGTTTACGAGGCAAGGAGCCTGAAACGCTCGAGATGATCGGGAAATCATTCGGCGTGACGCGAGAGCGTGTTCGACAAATTGAGGAAGATGCCTTAAAGCACATTGCAAAACCAGAAGCGGTTGCCGCGTTAGCGCCGGTCTTTGGCGCACTCGAGGAACACTTTTCAAAACACGGAAATGTGTTTGAGGAAACAAAGCTGCTGCAATCTGTCGCAGAGCCCCGTTTTCATAACCACCTGTATTTTATGCTCACCGTTGGCAATGCATTCAAACGAAAGGCCGAAGAGGATTCGTGGCACGATCGTTGGTTTACCAAAGATGAATCTTTGAAGGCGGCCGAGTCCATCATGGCTCGCACTGCCGAGGATTTGAGTGAAATCGGAAAGCCGGTTGTGGCATCCGAACTCTTTAATATTTTGAAAAAACAGACGCGAGAGGTGCTCGGTGAGACACCGACTCCGGATATGCTTGAGTCGTATCTTGCGATCTCAAAGCTGATTAAACAAAACCCCTACGGGGAATTTGGTCTTGTTTCATGGCCTACAGTCCGCCCGCGCGGTGTTCGCGATAAAGCCTACGCAGTCATGGCCCGATCCGGGAAACCCCTTCACTTTCGCGAAGTTGCGCAAGCAATCACGAAGTCCGGATGGTCCTCGAAACGCGCTCATCCCCAAACCGTTCATAACGAACTTATTAAAGATGCGCGTTTTGTACTCGTGGGAAGGGGGCTCTATGCTCTCAAAGATTGGGGCTACGAACCCGGTACGGTATCAGATGTGATTACTTCGGTCCTCAAAGGCGCGAAGAAGCCGCTCTCGAAGGATGAGATTGTAAAGCGCGTCAAAGAAGCGCGTTTCGTCAAAGAAAACACTATTCTCTTGAATCTTCAGAATCGCGATCTTTTCAAGCGGGCCGACGAGGGTTTCTCGCTTGTGTAGTCTTGGAACGAACTAGTCTCGCTCCGCTTGGTCGTGGAGTTTTTTGCGCTACAATAGAGAGTAGATATGCCCGCAGCCCCTTCATTTATAGATGCGCTTCGATTCATATGGGCGATTGTAGGAGAGACATGGTGGCTTTGGGTGCCGCCGTTATTTGGCATTACCGGCTGGAAGCTCTGGCTCTACTATATTAAGACGCGCTACTTCTTTAATCTTCAGTGGGTACTGCTTGAAGTAAAAATTCCACGCGATATGGCAAAGTCGCCCCAAGCGATGGAGCAGATTTTTGCCGGGTTGCAGACATTGAATTATGAATTCGATCCGCTTGAAATATACTGGGAAGGCCTCCAGCATGATTTTTGTATGTTCGAGATGGCTTCCATGGGCGGTGAGACAAAATTCTATGTGCGCTGTCCGGTATTTTATCGAAACGTGATTGAGGCGCAAATTTATGGGCAGTATCCAGAGTCGGAAATCGTCGAAGCCGAGGATTACATGAATCAATTGCCCGCAGTCATACCGAACGCGGAATACGATATCTTTGGCATCGAGTTTAAACTCGAGAAACAAGATGCCTATCCCATCCGTACGTACATTGAATTTGCCACGACCGAAACTATGAAGGAAGAAGAGCGCAAGATCGATCCCTTTGCGTCTCTCGCCGAAGTCATGGGAAAAATCCAGCCGGGGGAACACATTGGATATCACTTGATCATGCGGCCATGTCAGAATAATAACTGGAAGGACGAAGGAGAGAGATTGGTCAGTAAACTTATCGGAAGAAAAATAGAAGAGGAACAGAGCGGGTTTGTGGCATTTTTTGTTGGGGTTGCTGACTTTCTTGGCGAAATCATATCGGTTCTTTCCACCTCGTCTTCGGAAAAAGCCACAGCGCCGAAAAGAGAGGAGAAAGAAGGTACGTCACTTATGCAACATTTGTCCCCCGGCACATCAAACATCGTCAAAGCGATTGAGCAAAATATTTTGAAGCCTGGGTGGGAGGTGATCATACGGTTCTGCTATATTGCGCGCCGAGATATGTTTTCAAAATCACATCTTTCGGGATTTATCGGGGCGCTTCGGACGTATAACACGCTTACCATGAATGGCTTTATCGTGAATGGGAAAGCAATGGCAACCAAAACGCCCTGGTGGTGGCTACCCTCATGGAAAGCGAAACGTCGGCTCCACAAACAGCGTCTCTTCTATAGCTATTATCGCTCTCGGAAAGGATTCACAGACACCTGGACGCTTCGATCGAAAATTATCGTTCTGAATACCGAGGAGCTCGCAACGATTTATCATTATCCAAGTCTTATCGCCCAATCGCCCATGATGCCGAAGATCGAGTCGAAACGCTCCGAGCCGCCCGCAACTTTACCCGTAGGGTAAAGGAACAGAGCATAGAGAATAGGGAGTAGAGTCGGCGAGTGAAAGAGTGTGCATAATTTGTAAGATGTATTTGTAGGGATATTTGGTAGTTTGAAATAAAAAACGCCCCCGACCGGTGCGTTGGTCAGGGGGATGAGGTGGAGGGGCGCTCGATCTTCGGCGGCCCGAGGTAGTGGGGACTGGGTTCGGCCTCATGCAGGTTCACCTGGTCTTCTGCCAGGAGAAAGTGAGGCACTACCCATGCCGCGATCGAAAGGAAAAGACTTCCGGCGATCGAAATCGCGCAGATGAGCATCCATCCGAGTTGCCAGGACCGGATGCCCAGATAGAGAAAGCAAATCACGAACGGGATCGCCACCATTTGCGCGAAGTAGACAGCGCCTTCCCTACCAATACCAATCTGGTTGATGATGAACAGGATGAATACGAAGAGAACGGCAGCGCATATGAGCACCTCGCTTACAGCGCGAACGTGATACATGAGAGCCAGACGGCGGTCTCCATTCACGATTTCTGGAGCCATTGATTCCTCCCAAGTGGTACTATGTGAGCGATGGAGGGTGGTCTCGAGGTATTATGAGAGGAGCTTTCTGCTGTATATTTATATCGAGTATTGATACTTTCGTCAAGTAAGCCATGGCTTTCTCACCAGACAACGATATAACCTTTATTGCCGAAACCAACTTCCGCGGCGGGCGGAAGCGTTTTGGCATTAAACGGCAAGACCGAAGAAAGCACGTCTACATTATCGGAAAGACCGGCATGGGGAAATCAACCCTGCTTGAAAATATGACGATTCAGGATATCCAGAGAGGGCATGGGGTTGCGGTGGTTGATCCGCACGGGGAATATGCGGAGAGGTTGCTTGATTTCATCCCCCAGAATCGTATTAACGATGTCATCTACTTCAATCCTGCTGATACAGATTTTCCGATTGCATTTAACATTATGGAAAGTGTGGGTGAGGGTCAGCGGCATCTCGTGTCTTCCGGACTTCTTGGCGTATTCAAAAAGATATTCGGACCTGATGTATGGTCGGCTCGTATGGAGTACCTCCTCGCAAATGCGATTTTAGGGCTTCTTGAGATTCCCGGTTCAACTCTTCTTTCCGTGAATCGTATGTTCGGTGAGAAAGATTTTCGGAAAAGAATCGTAAGCCAATTGACCGACCCCGTCATCAAAGGATTTTGGGAAAATGAGTTTGCGAAATATCCCGAGCAGTATATGCGCGAGGCAGTTGCCGCAATTCAAAACAAGATTGGGCAATTTTCAGGGAATCCGCTCATCCGAAACGTGATCGGCCAGACCGAGACTACGCTTGATATGCGAAAGATCATGGATGAGCAAAAAATACTCATCATCAATCTTGCCAAGGGCCGCATCGGTGAGGAGAATTCGAGGTTACTCGGTGCCATGATGGTAACAAAGCTCTATCTCACCGCGATGTCGCGAGTTGATTTGCCCGAGGAAGATCGGAAGGACTTTTACCTCTATGTGGATGAGTTTCAAAATTTTGCCACCGAATCATTTGCAAATATTTTGTCCGAGGCACGCAAGTATCGTCTGAATCTTACCGTAGCTCATCAGTATATTTTTCAGATGGAGGAGGAAGTTCAGCATGCGGTTTTTGGAAACGTAGGCACGATGATTCTGTTTCGCACCGGGGCTGAAGATGCCGAACTACTTGAGAAAGAGTTTATGCCGGAATTTATCATCCAAGATCTTGTAAACCTCTCGTTCAAGCAGATTTATACGAAGCTCATGATTGACGGCGTTACATCGCGTCCGTTTTCTGCCGAAACCCTGCCTCCCTTCCCGCGTCCGCTTGATAGTTACCGTGATGCAATCATTCAGTCTTCGCGAGAAACATACAGCACACCCCGCGCCTCGGTTGAGGAAGCAATCAGGCGATTTACCCAGCCGTTCGGAGGTGAACTCCACAGTGCGATTCAAGCCGTTCGGAGTGAAACCCCGGGAGAGCGAAGTGCGGTGCTTCCGCAATTGAATCCAGTGAGGTCAATTCGTCCGGTAGAGGTGCAGGAATCTGAAGGGCCGCCAGCTTCGAAGGCCGATCGTCCTATGTATGAGGCAATCTGTGCTGTTGATGGCAAAAAAATTATGGTGCCGTTCAAGCCTGATGGCAAAAGGCCTGTGTATTGCGAGGAGCATATGGGGATGATTAAATTTCGCGCTAAGGCAAGCGACGTTGTGGCGGAGCCGCAACGAAGTGAGCAGAGAACAGTGAACAGTGAACAGCGCGGAGAGAGTAGAGAGCCCTTCGACTCGGCTCAGGGCAAGCAGAGAGTAGAGAATAGGGGCGAGAATCGGGCTCAAAACACAATGCCGCTTTCGCAGTTGAGAAATACAAATCCTCGCGAGAATTCAAGACCGCGGGTAGAACCGAATGTTCAAAAGCAAAAAAACCTCTCGGAATTACGAAAGGCGCTTGAGGAGTCGTTGCGGCGTGGCGGAGAGAATAGAGGTGAGAGAGTAGAGAATAGAGGACGCGAAGTTACGCCTGCAGCACAAGGAGCAAACGGTGTGCTTACACCCGGCGAGACGATTCGATTCGAATAGGGTATAGAGAATGGAGAGTAGAGAATAGGGAACTCACGTGCAGTGCAAAATCCGAGACAACCGCAGAAAATATACGGAGTAAATGAGAAGAAAGCAATAAAGTTAGTTGCCGGTATTCTGCGAACCAAGAGGATCGAATATCAAAAAACTTTCGATTGGCTGCGAGGAGATAGTGGAACCCGCCTACGACTTGATGCATATCTACCAACAAAAAGTTTAGTCATTGAATACCATGGTAGACAACACTTTGCATCAAATAAATTCATGGATAGGAGAAAGGGAAGAGCAAAACAACGCAGGAGGTATACGAGACGACGACAAAGGTTAATACCCCGACATGGACTGAGATTGGTTGAATTGAGATATGACGACGTGCTTAACCGAGCAACGATTAGACAGAAACTCTTGCGATTGGGATATAAGATATAGAAAACATCGGCGTTGCCGATGTTTTCTATATACGTCTTTTCTCTAGCCCCTACTCTCTATTCTCTTATCCCTTCGTAACCCGCTCAGCATATTCTCCAGTCTCGGTGTTGACTCTGACAATATCACCTTCATTGACGAACAACGGCACCTGAATTTTCGCTCCAGTCTCGAGTATCACCTCTTTCGTGGCACCACTCACCGTGTCTCCGCGAAGTCCGGTTGCGGCTTCGGTGACGAGGAGGTCAACTTTAATAGGAGGGGTAATGGACACAAGTTTGTCTTCGAGAAAGACTGCAGCAATAGGGGAGTTTGGTTTTAACCACTGGACACTATCACCAAGTTTTTCTTCATTCACACTGAAACGCTCGCTCTTATTTGAGGGATTCACAAATACGTATTCTCCTCTTCGGCCGTAGAGAAAGGTGAGTTCTCGTTTTTCCACATCAGCTTCTCCGAACGTATCGGCTGGTTTGAAGTTTCGTGAGTATACCTGGCCCGTGAGGATATTTTTCAGGCGCGTTTGGACCGAGGATCCGCCACGCCCAATATGCTGGTGCTTCACTTCAAGCACTTGGTAGGGTATCCCCTCAACCATGACGATCATCTTATTCTTCAAATCATTTATCGAAAGCATAACAATATCAAACAGTTTAGTTGCTTTAAAACCGAGCTTGCCCCGAGCCGTGTCGAGGGGTCATCTTATTCTTGAGGTCGTTGATAGTAAGCATGAGCACTAAAGTAACAGGAAACAGATAACAAGTAATAATGCGATTTGAACTCAATAAATATAGGAGAATGATGAGTTATTGTAAAGGATTTGCGGTGTCACGTCTGTTTTTTGCTTCTCTGCCCTTCCGGCAGGCGGGTTGTTACTTGCTTCTTTCTCCCCGTGTGTATAACTGAATTTCATGTAAAGGAGGCCGCGCGGTACAATAAAGATGCGAAATACGCAACTTCCAGGTCGATCCCGAATATATCGGAGAGGAAGTTTAACACTCTAATTCATTTAGAAGGTATACGAGTTCGACTGATGCATGGCCCGGTAGTGAAACTTCGAATGGGTTTCACCGACACTGAGAGTCATCTCGAGAGATTCCCAGTTGTATCGGGTTTACGCAGAAAGCCAAGGTAGCTAGAATGATTCGAAGTTCTACTACCGGGCATGGTCCAGCTCGGATGCCAGTTATTCTTATACTTACGCTATGGTACTACAAACCTGGGGCGATGTGATTGTATCATCGCTCCAACAGTCCTGGACGGCTGTTGCGAATTTTATTCCGCTCCTGATCGGGGCGCTCGTGGTATTTATTGTGGGATGGATTGTCGCTGTTGCTCTCGGCACGCTCGTTGAGCAGATCGTGAGGTCACTTCGTGTCGATGCGCTCTTGCAGAAACTCGAAGTGGAAAAAGCACTTGAGCGAGGTGGAGTTCGCTTGAATTCCGGCGCCTTCATTGGTGCGCTCGTGAAGTGGTTCCTCGTGATTGTGTTTCTACTTGCCGCGGTCAACATCCTCGGTCTCTCGCAAGTATCTGACTTCCTGAGTCAGGTGCTCCTCTACCTCCCGAATGTGGTTGTTGCTGCTCTCATTCTCATCATTGCGGTGAAAGTCGCCGAAGTGGTGGATCGATCAGTGAGGGCATCGGCCGAAGCTACGGGTATGCGTGGAGCGTTCGTTGGCGTTGTTGCTCGCTGGGCAATTTGGATCTTCGCGCTTGTCGCGGCCCTGCTTCAACTTGGTGTTGCGACAATTCTTCTCCAGACGTTTGTCACGGGACTTGTTGCGATGCTCGCACTTGCCTTTGGACTTGCGTTTGGCCTCGGTGGTAAAGATGCTGCAACATCAGCCATTGAACGAATGAAACGCGACATTTCCGGACGATAATTTCATTGCGTTCTCGAATCCGTCGCCGTTTCCACGGCGACGGATTTTGTTTGGTCACGGCATTTGTGGACCCCGTTACAAAATGTACTGCTTTCATTAAGAAATTCCTATTATTTCTTGACACTACAGCATAGTTTAGCTATTGTGAATTTACCACGGAGGTTTGGCTACCCTTCCGTTGTCCCACGAGGACAAGGTCAGACTTCTTGTCCCACGGACGAGGTCAGCTACCGTCAGAGCTGGTGAACTGGTTGGGTAACTTACTTCAGAGTCCCTGCCCGACACAACTCCAGCAGAATTCTGGCGGTTTTTTATGAGTTACCATGCTCTTCTGGATTTTCTTGGAGTTTATCTTAGTTAGCCAAGGCAAACCAATTTTATAACGGGGTGTATAAGGTATTGACATGGTTTGATGGGGCATATACGCTATGAGATATATGCGCACCATGCGTACAACTGATCACAACGTGGCGTTTCCCAAGACTTCCAGCTGATTTTTTAACGTATGTCTTTGGGAAAGGCCGCTCAAATAGAGCGGTTTTTCAATTCTTTGCCCGCGAGGGCGAGCCGACAGGCGAAGCCCGAGTGGTTGCAAGAATTGATCCGCCAAAATCCTGAGCGTAGCGAGGGATATCGGCGGATTACCGGATCGGATTATTATCTCTCATCGCCGCCTCACCCATGTGAGGGAGCGAGGGGAGAGAATAAGATAGTAGTTTGAAAGAAGAATACATCTCCGCGCACTCATCTAACGGTGTTGCGGGGGTGAAAGCCGTGCATAGCACGGAAATTCCAAAGCCCGAATTTCAAATCAAATCCAAAATCCTAAATCCCAAATTGGGACTTAGTGCTTAGAGCTTGATTAGTCATTTGAGCTTAGTTATTGGAGTTTCCGCGCTGTGCGCGGTTGAAGATAACGAATAACATGTGCGGAAGACCCCGATACAAATTGTAACGGGGGATGCTATTGTCCGATTCCCATCGCGTCTGGTGGGGATACGAACAAGGGCGTATGGTGGATGCCTTGGCTTTGAGAGGCGATGAAGGACGCGGCGTGCCGGCGATATGCTTCGGGGAGGTGGCGAGCAACCTTTGATCCGGAGGTTTCCGAATGGGGCAACCCTTGTCGAGTAATGTCGACAAACTCGGCGGGTAACACCGCATGAGAGCAAACCCAGTGAAGTGAAACATCTCAGTAACTGGAGGAAGAGAAAACAATGATTAGTTTGTTAGTTTGCTAGTTCACTAGTTTTCTAGTTTTGAACTAGCTGACTAGAGGCCGCAAGGCCGAACTAGAAAACTAATAGACTGATCCCATTCCCTAAGTAGCGGCGAGCGAAATGGGAACAGCCCAGAGCCCGTCACCTTTTTAATCTCGGAAGAGAATCGTGATTGACATGTTTAGGAATGTTACATGTAAATCCAAAAAAACTTCGGAGTTTAAAAAGGTGACGGGCAGTTGTGAGTGTGATGCATCTCGTTTAATCGGGAAGGGCAAAAAATTAAGACTTCGTTAGTAGAAGACGCCTGGAACGGCGCACCAAAGAAGGTAATAGTCCTGTACGCGAAAACGGTCTTATGCTCTTGGTATTACTACTCGAGTACCGCGCCGTTTGAAGTCTGCGCGGGAATCAGGGGGAACTAGTCCCCCAAGGCTAAATACTCTCGAAGACCGATAGTGAACAAGTACCGTGAGGGAAAGGTGAAAAGCAGCCCGGTGAGGGCGGTGAAATAGACCTGAAACCATATGTCTACAAGGAGTCGACGCCGTGCATGGCACGGAATTTCTAATTCCAAAATTCAAATGCTAAATCAAGCTCCAATTCCAAATTTAAAATTTTGGTCATTGGAACTTGATTGGTTATTGGAGTTTGGATATTGGGGCTTCCGCGCTGTGCGCGGCTACGGCGTGCCTATTGAAGAATGAGCCAACGAGTTCTTGGATACTGCTCGATGAAGTGCTTTACCGCACCGAGTCATAGGGAAACCGAGTGTTAACAGCGCGAACTAGTCCATTAGTTTTCTAGTTTCGGTCCTTCGGGACTTGCTTGTTTTCTAGTTTTCAAAACTAGCGAACCAGTAAACTAGCGAACTAATGAACTAACGGTAGTATTCATGAGACCCGAAACCAGGTGAGCTTACCATGATCAGGTTGAACCCCGACGAAAGTCGGGGGGAGGACCGAACCGGTTGGTTGTGCAATGCCTTCGGATGAATTGTGGTAAGGAGTGAAAAGCTAATCGAACCTGGAAATAGCTGGTTCTCTCCGAAATATATTTTGGTATAGCGTCGGATCACGCGTCCGAGGAGGTAGAGCTACTGGATGGTCGGGAGCGGGGAAACCCGCCTTGACCAATCAAACTCCGAATGCCTCGGGCGTTATTCCGGCAGTCAGCAGGCGGGGGCTAAGCTCCGTCGTGCGCAAGGGAAACAGCCCATGATCGTAAACTAAGGTCCCTAAATCAATGCTCAGTGGTTAAGGTGGTCAAATTTCTTGTACAGCAAGGAGGTTGGCTTAGAAGCAGCCATCCTTTAAAGAGTGCGTAACAGCTCACTTGTCTAGAGATTCGGCGCCAAAAATTCAACGGGGCTAAGCATTGTACCGAAGTTACGGATGCGAATCTGCTTCGGCAGATTTGCGTGGTAGGAGAGCATTCCGATCTTGCTATGAAGGAGGACCCGTGAGGGCCTCTGGAGCGTTCGGAAGAGAGAATGTTGGCACAAGTAACCGCACATACCGTGAAAGTCGGTATCGCCGTAAACCCAAGGTTTCCTTGGCAATGACAATCATCCAAGGGTAAGTCGGTCCTAAGGCAATGGTGAAAACCGCAGCCGATGGATAAGCTGGTTAATATTCCAGCACTTGGTACGCGATCTATGGCGTGACGAAGTGGAGTATCGGGAGTGAATTATTGGATTTTCATTCCTGACGTGAGGATGGAGTGTAGGCAAATCCGCACTCAACCCGTTTAATCGGGAAATCCCAATGTCATGAAAACCCGTCACCTTTTTAGTCTCGGAAGTAAATTTCTAGTTCCATGTCTTTAGATATAGACATGTAAAATGCCTAAAACTTCAGAGCTTAAAAAGGTGACGGGAATTTCCGAAAGCCCGCTTCCCAGAAAACCGTCTAAGATCATCGCGTGCTAAACCGTACCGGAAACCGACACAGGTGGGTTGGTGTAAGAGCACTAAGGCGAACGGGTGAGTCCTCGTTAAGGAACTAGGCAAATCAGCAGCCGTAAGTTCGCGATATGGCTTGCCTTATTGAAGCTGTTAGAAGGTAGAATTTTCACGATGAGAAAAGGATACAAACCAGAAACAGGAGCTTAAGCCAAGTGGCATTGCTCCGACAGAATTTCTGGTAGGTGTCTGCGACGGAGCAGGTGAAGGGTTCGCACCCCAGCGCGCGCGACCAAATTTTATAGAGCATCTCGTCTTAAAAGATTGGGGTGCATGATCGCTCCTGTCGCGCGCCGCCTGCTTCGCACGTATCAATCCGAGTAGCATCTCGGAACTTTCTATCAGCTTCAATAAGGTCGCAGCTAAAGACCCTTTGGCGACTGTTTACCAAAAACACAGCTCCCTGCTAACTCGCAAGAGGATGTATAGGGGGTGACGCCTGACCAATGCGAGAAGGTTAAGCATGGTTGTTATGGGCCGAGATTACATCAAGGTTCATAGCGTATTGTGCCAAGCCCTCGTCAATGTCCGCGGTAACTATAACCGTGTTAAAGTAGCGCAATTCCTTTTCGGGTAAGTTCCGAAGCGCATGAAAGGCGTAACGACCGAAGGACTGTCTCAACGAGGAGCCCGGTGAAAATACAGTACCGGTGAAGATGCCGGTTACCTACAGTTAGACGAAAAGACCCCGGGAGCTTTACTGTAGCTTTGTATTGGGTCGAACATTTTTTTGCGTAGCATAGGTGGGAGGCTTTGAAGTTTCGGTTTTGGCCGGAATGGAGCCGTCAGTGAAATACCACTCTGAAGAACATTCGATTCTAACCGCGTGAGACAAAACTCACGCGAGACAGTGCATGGCGGGCAGTTTGAATGGGGCATTTTCCTCCTAAAAAGTAATGGAGGAGTTTAAAGGTCAGCTTAGGCCGGATGGAAATCGGCCTGGACCTGTAATGGGAAAAGCTGGCTTGACTGCGAGGCGGACATGCCGAGCAGGTGCGAAAGCAGAACATAGTGAACCGATGACTATGGTATTTATTCACACTTCGGTCGCAAGATCGAAGCGTGGGTAGGTGCTACTTGCTAGAACATGGTCAAAGATTAACGGATAAAAGCTACCCCGGGGATAACAGGCTAGTTGCATCCAAGCGTCCATAGCGACGATGCAGTTCGGCACCTCAACACAATCGGGGCGCCATGCGAGCAATCGCATTAGCCCTTTGAGAAAGTTTGTTTGATAGGCAAATTCTCAAAGAAAAATAGTGGCTTATAACGGTGAAGCCCATGTGGTAACATATGGGTAATACCGTGGGAAGCTGCGCGATGAAATAAAATCGCGTTAGCCCCGTAGAGACTTGGTCCGATGTTCATCGGACCGGAGTTCTGATTTAGGTCAGAGCTAATACGCCACCTCCTTCTTAAAACGAAGGATGAAGATATAGTCCATACTATTAGTAATAATAGAGAAGTATACGATGTCGGCTCACCTTAGCGCGGGGGTGAAGAAGCTCCCAAGCGTTGGGCTGTTCGCCCATTAAAAAGGTACGCGAGCTGGGTTCAGACCGTCGTGAGACAGGTCGGTCTCCTATCTACTGTAGGCGTTGATACTTGAGGGGAGTTGTCCTTTGTACGAGAGGATCAGGATGAACGAACCGCTGGTGTACGAGCTCTTCCGCCAGGAGGACTGCTCGGTAGCTAAGTTCGGAAGGGATAAGCGCTGAAAGCATATAAGTGCGAAGCCCACCCCAAGATTAGGTATCGTTATAGGCCCGTGAGAGATGATCACGTTGATAGGCCTCAGGTGTAAGGCGCGTAAGCGTTTCAGCCGAGAGGTACTAATCGGCCAATGTATCCCCGCCAGAAATGGTGGGCCCCGTTTGAAACTTCGTTTCTTGCGGGTAAGTCGGACAAGAAAGCGACCCTGGTTATAAAATGTACAGTCGTCCCGGATGTATAAAGATTTTTGTGCATTCAAGCCTTCTTGCTGAGAAGGCGGACCCTTGTATAATTTGTAACTGGGTTCCGCACATGTTATTCGTTATCTTCAAAATCTTCACCCCGTACCAGAATAATTGATAGCGATTTCCTGGTGATTTAGCTTATTGTGAACCACTCCTTCCCTTTCCGAACAGGATCGTGAAAGCGATAAGCCCCGATGATACTCGGACCCTTGCGGTCTCGGGAAAGTAGGGTTTGCCAGGATATCAGTGTTCGTTATTTTGGTACGGGGTAAGCAGAGCCCGTGTCCGCCAGAGGCGGATCCGCCTTGGGCGGAAAAACCTCATTGGATTCCCGATGATACTCGCCTGCCCGCCAGAGCCTTGGTGGAGGCGGGGACCCTTGCGGTCTCGGGAAAGTAGAGTACGCTGGCATATGAAAATTTTTTATTAGCATTTTGTCCCCTTTTTTTATTGCAAAATTTTCCGTATACTTCGTGGTAATGGACCCCGCCCCAATTCTGCGGCTCTAAAATGGCGAGTAGCCCCGCCACTTCCGCGAACATAGTGAGCGCTGAAGTGGGCGAGGATCCCGCACCTCCCGAACCGATGACTCGAGATCAAGAAAGACAGCTTCGCGGAAGTACGGGATCGCGCACCCTAACCTCATCCCGCTTCTAGCGGGATTCGGGATGGTGCGGTGACTTCACCCATCAAGGGATGCGCTACTCGTTCAAGCTGAGTCAGTTTGCTTTACTCATCGTAATCAGTCTCATCCGGCAGAATTGGAGAGGGGTCTCATAATTTTAGCTAAAATGTTCTCACATCGTTCGAAATTTTAGAAAATTATGGATTTTCGCACTCGTCGCCAACTTGCCGTACTTGCGATTGTGGTTCTCGTTCTCGGAGGGATTGGGTATCTTATCTATACTCGTGTTTCCCCCCCGCCCACATGCCAGGATAATAAAACCAACCAGGGCGAGGAAGATGTGGACTGCGGCGGCCCCTGCATTTCTTGTGCTTTTAAAAAGCAGCAACCGATCAGTATTTTTTGGACGAGATACGTGAAAGTTCGGGAGAATACTTATGATGTCGCAGCGGAAATTCAGAATCCGAATATAAAACTTGCCTCCACGTCTTTTGTGTACGAATTTCAGCTGTATGATACTGCTGGCGTTCTTGTTGCCTCGCGGAGAGGCACGTCGTATCTCTACCCGGGTGAAACGACTCATCTTGTCGAGATCGGTTTGGCATCAGGGCGAACCATGAGGAAAGGCGATGATGGCGTTAGACTGGTGATAAGGGATACAAAGTGGGGACTCGCCGATCGCCTTGGGCCCGATGTCATTGCCGGAAATCGAGAGTATGCGATTGAGGAGGATGAAAATGGCACCCGCAAGAGCGTAGTTCGAGCCATTATTCAGAACCGAACACTCGAGGATGTTCCTGATATTGAAATTGCCACGATCATTTTTGATAGCGCGTCAAACGTGGTTGGTGCAAATCGCACGATCCTTGATTCAATTTCGGCGGGCGCCACAACCCCGGTGCGATTCGTATGGCCATCAATTGTCTCTGAATCAATTTCTTCAGTCGCAGTTGAAGTGAGGTCACGTTTCAATATCCCGCAATCGAGCCCATGAGCTATGATCGCGTTCGTCAATTTCTATACCACGCCGATTGGCTTCTGATCACCGTAACGCTCGTGTTGATCGCGATCGGCCTCACTGCGGTCTGGAGCTTCTCGCCGCCGACAAGTAACCTTTTTGTAAAGCAGATTATCTGGGTGCTCCTAGGCCTCGCGGCTTTTTTCGTTTTTTCTCTCGTTGATTACCGTATATTCCGGAATCACGGGCTGTTTTTGATGTGGCTCTACATTGTCGGAGTACTGATGTTAGGGCTACTTCTTGCCGTTGGCCCGATTACGAGAGGAGTCAGAGGCTGGTTTGAGCTTGGGGGGGCTGGTATCCAGCCGGTTGAGGTGATGAAATTGATTCTGGTGCTTGTCCTTGCAAAGTATTTTTCCCGGCGGCATATCGAGATTTCGCGCATGCGTCATCTTGTCATCTCAGGACTTTACGTCGGACTGGCGTCCCTCCTTGTATTTCTACAACCGGACCTTGGATCGGCCCTTATCCTTGGCGCGATTTGGCTTGCCATACTCTTTTTTTCCGGCATTCAACGAAGACATGTCGCGATATTTCTTGTGCTCGTGATTATACTCGCGGCCGTTTCGTGGACGTGGTTATTGCTTCCCTATCAAAAAACTCGTATCACCGGATTCTTGGATCCATATCGCGATCCGCGCGGGGCGGGGTATAACACCATCCAGGCGATGATTGCCGCGGGTTCAGGAAATATTTGGGGAAAGGGAATCGGCTATGGCACCCAATCGCATTTAAATTTCCTCCCTGAAGCCGAGACTGATTTTATATTTTCGGCATTTACCGAAGAAACCGGTATCATTGGTGCCGTAATTCTCCTCGGACTTTTTGGTGTCTTTTTTTGGCGCATCCTCAAGATAGGCATCCATGCTGAAGATAACTTTTCGAAACTGTACGTACTCGGTCTTGCCGCATCTCTCTTTGCCGCATTTTTTATCCATATTGCGATTAATCTCGGACTTCTCCCTGTAACCGGCATTGGATTGCCTCTTATTTCGTATGGCGGATCGAGCTTATTGATGACATTGATCGGCCTCGGCATTCTGCAGTCAATTCGTATTAACTCGCGCCCCGAAGTGGGGTAATATTAGAGAGTAGAGAATAGTGGATAGGGTATAGTTATCGTCACATCTCTCTAACCCCTATGCTCTAACCCCTATGCTCTATATTGGCGCCGACCATCGCGGCTTTGAACTCAAAGAGAAGTTGAAGGAGTGGTTGAAAGACCGCGGTCTTCTCGTGGAGGATTTGGGTGCTCATACATTAGAGCCAGAAGATGATTACCCCGATTTCGCTTTGGCCGTGGCTCGCAAAGTTTTCGAGAATCCGGATTCCGATCGGGGAATTTTATTCTGCGGATCGGGGCATGGCATGGATATTGTCGCGAATAAAATCAAAGGGATTCGCGCCGCTCTTGGCTTTAACGTCGCGGTAGCCAAACAATCCCGCGAACATGAAGATGCCAATATTCTTGTCCTCGCGGCCGATTGGGTTACCCCAGACGAGGCGGGAGAAGTTGTAAAAACATTTTTGGAAACAAAATTTTCGGGAGAGGAGAGGAACAGACGAAGAATCAAAAAAGTTGAAATGATTGAATCCCATGCTTCAAATCATCCCCGCCATTAACGCCGAAACTTGGAACGAAGTTGCCGAAAAAATTCGGCGGGTTGAAGATTTTTCCGAGTGGGTTCATATTGATGTTGCCGATGGAACATTCACGCCAAATTCGTTGTGGCATAATCCGCTTGATCTTGTGGGTTTCAAAACAAAATCAAAAATCGAGATTCATTTAATGGAAGATCGGCCGGAGGAGCGGATCGAAGCCTGGCTCACAAAACCCGTGGATCGTGTGATTGTCCATTTTGAAGTGGCTCACGACTTGAATCACATTATCCGTGAATGTCGGAAAGATGAGATTCAGATTGGCCTTTCGGTAGCCCCACACACATCCTGGACACATTTTAAACCCTATGTTGGACGAGTGGATCTTTTTCAGATTCTTGCTGTTCACCCGGGAGAGGCCGGCCAGGAATTTGATGAATTTCAACATCATAATTTAGCGAAGATTAAGCATTTGCGGGCGTTCGCACCAAAGGCGATAATAGAGGTGGATGGCGGTATTACCCCACAGACAGGGGATGAGTGCGTTCGGGCGGGTGCGAACATTCTCGTTTCAGCAAACTACGTATTCCATCACCCGAGTCCCAAGATGGCGGTATGTGAGCTTTCTTATTGCAAATAAATGAACGCCGGAGAAATTCTCGTTGTCATCATTCTTGGGTTTATTGTGTGGACGTTGGTAAAATCGCGGGGCTAATAGTCATGCTTCACCTCGACGAAAAGAAAATTATTGAACTGGAAACGATGGTTCCGATTTTATAAAAATTTTCAATTACCATATTTAAACTGTAAAATTTTTATATAAAATCGAGGATCCTCGATTTTGCAGCTCCAACGCAGTTGGAGGCAAAATCGGGACGAACGAGATTATGCCTTATTTAGATGACAATAAAATAAAGTTTCTGGAAGAGATGTCTAATGAGATTCGCGCTGATATTATTGAAGAGCTGGTTGAAGCGGGATCCGGCCATACTGCAGGGCCGCTTGGCATGGCAGATATTTTTACCGCACTCTATTTTCATATTCTGAAGCACGACCCTAAGAATCCCGGATGGCAGGATCGTGATCGCCTCGTACTTTCAAACGGCCACATCTGCCCCGTGCTCTATGCGACCATGGCTCGTGCGGGCTATTTTCCCCTTGAGGAAGTGAAAACGCTTCGCAAATTCGGAACGCGCCTGCAGGGGCATCCGCATCGAACAGCGCTCCCAGGACTTGAAACAACTTCGGGTCCGCTCGGTTCCGGGTTATCACAGGCAGTGGGTATGGCCATTGCCGCCCGCCTTCCAGGCGAGGCTCGCTCCGCTTCCGGCGGAGCGGCGCACAATATCAATATTTATTGCCTCATGTCAGACGGTGAGCAGGAATGCGGGCAGACATGGGAGGCGGCCATGCTTGCAGGAAAATTAAAACTTGATAACCTTACTGCTCTGATTGATCGTAACAATATTCAAATTGATGGGATGACCGAGCAGATCATGCCGCTCGAACCTCTCCGTGCGAAGTACGAAGCATTCAATTGGCATGTGCTCGAAATCAACGGCCACGATTTCCATGAGATCGCGAACGCATTCGAAACCGCAAAGGCAATTTATGAAAAACCAGTTCTCATTATCGCGCACACGATTCCTGGAAAGGGGATTCCTGAAATTGAATTTGACTATAAATGGCACGGCATTCCTCCAAAGCCGGAAGAGGCGAAAAAATTTCTTGCGGAGTTACGGACACTCGGTGGTAAGATAACGAGTGAGCATGAATAGCATGGCCTTTCCGCCCCAATTTTGTGAGACACATGAGGGTGAGACGCTTCGCCCACCATGGGATGAACCATTCGCTCGCGCATCTCGCAAGATATAGACATTCGATTTTTTATCCGGAGTCTTAACCATGTACAGAGCAAAATTTGGGCGGGATGCTCATGTTTTGTAGTCCCGCAACTTCCGCGACAGAATGGAGCGAGAAGTTGGCGAGGATCCCGCACCTCACGAACTGATGCTGTGCGAAACAATAGCGTAGATTCGCGGAAGTAACGGGATCGCGCACTCTTCCGCCAGAGGCGGATCCGCCTTTGGCGGAAACCTCACTTTGTTCGGGATGGTGCGGTGACTACTTGCTCCGCTCATAGATAAACATGGCACACGGTGAAATTCTACAAAACGGAGTAATCGTGGTGAAACCCGATCCGCGCCTGAAGCGGGCTGTTCGCACTGCCCAGCAATTTCTTGGAAGAGTAGGAAAGGTTGTCCCCGGCATGAGGTCGCTTATCCGTCAAGAACAAATGCTCCATTGGCTGAATCGTGAGCTGCATGGATTTGGCACAAGCGCTCGCTATCATGGGAAGCGTGTCTATATTGCGCTTGACGAGAAAATTCTCACGGGTGTGAAAGATCTCTCTGGATTAGTAAAGGCAAATGCCAAGATGTTTATACCGATTGAGCAGTTTCAGGTCGGTATGAGGAACGCATTTGGCCTGATTGCGCGTGAGAAAATCCATGGCGAGTGGAAAAAGAAAACCAAGCGGCAGGTGCAAACCTATGGCGAGCCCTGGCAACATCGTGCCACACATGGAAAAAAGCGATGATTAACCCTATTTACGAGAATGATGGAATATGAAGGCAATATATCAAAGGTCGATAGCTTTTCATTCATGATTCTAAATTCTTAATTCTCAAACATATGATGGATAATGCAACTAATGGACAACACGACAAGATGCACTGGAGGTGTTGTTGGATGCCGGTGGGGGGAAAGATTCTTTGGATTCTTTCGTTCCTCGCGCTCGTGGGAGGACTGTTAGCACTTTGGCGTGGAGGTGAATTCTACGGGATTGCGGTAATGACGTGGTATTGGAATGCGTTGGTCGGGGGAGTGCTTGCGCTCGGCGCGAAATCAGCCGGACATCACTGGCAGATGTGCCAGATGATGCAGAAGTGATATATAGGGGGTAGAGAGTAGTGGATAGAGATGGAATTGGTATGAGAGATAAAAGATCTCTGTTAAATTTTGGTGTGTTGCTCATTGCCGGCGTTGCAGTGGCAAGTTTTATATTACAAAAGGGACTCGATGCTATTGCAGACGTTGATCGCATGTCAGATCTCCCGATTTACCGCGAGCGACGAGAGTTGCTTGGGGAAGAAATCGATACTTCATCCTGGCAAACATATCGCAATAAAACATATGGGTTCGAGATGAAGTATCCAGCAAATTTCATGATATTAGAACCTCAGGGAAACAGTCTACCTATATATATTGATTTTTCTTCTCCCAATAAGGAAAGCTTTCAACTAGCTATTTTTTCCGCATCATCGAGAGCCTCTTTAGATAAGGCGGTTCACTGGATTCAAAACAGTGAGGGGTTATTGCGCATCAAAAATCAAACGAATTTTTCTGTTTCCGGAGTTCCAGCTCGTAAAATTGAAGCCGAGGAATTTGCGTTCTCGGAGATGGAAAGTTCGACAACATTTGATCCGCCTCGCCCGCGCGAAGAAGTTTTCTTTATACGGGGTGCTCAAAGCTATTTAATTCATATAACATGTGGAACGATTTCTGTGGATGTATTTCCTGATGCCGCTAACTTCTGTATTAACAAGCAAAGTCAGTTTCTAGACAAGATTGTCTCGACGTTTCAGTTTACAAAATAGCCATGTTTCTAAATCCAAACGCACATTTAGTTGAAAATCTGGTTGATTCAAAGTCCATCATGCAAAAGCCCACCCGCGGCAGCTATGATAAGATTTTTAGGGCCGGAACAGTGCAAGATCAGATTTTTAGAAAAATGTCGGCCGAAGAGAAGATCAAACTCATGAGTCGTTTCTATCGCTTTGCGAGATCATTACAGCAGTCGCGCCATTATGGAACAAGAAAAGCTTCTCGCTGATATTGCTGCTATTTTACACCGCTTAGAAATTCCGTATCTCATTACGGGCGGCGTTGCCGTGGTTGTGTGGGGGCGACCGCGCTTTACGGCTGATATTGTCATTGAGCTCGCTCCGCAAAAACTTGGCCGGTTGGCTCACGCCTTACGAAAAGTTGGTAAAGACGTGTATCTTGATGAGCGGGCAATACAAAGAGCGTTGAAGAAGCAGGGAGAGTTTAATTTCATTCATCCATCGAGTGGTCTTAAGGTAGATTTTTGGATACTGACTCGTTCTGCGTTCGATCGGGAGCGTATGCGGCGGCGGGTCCGTCGTCGCTTTGTTGGTTCGAATATTTATCTTTCTTCACCCGAAGATCTTATTCTCATGAAACTTCTTTGGTATAAGGAGACTGAGTCAACTCGCCAGCTTGAGGATGTTGAGTCCATTATGCAAATCCAGAAAAAATTAGACTGGCGCTATCTCCGAAAATGGTCAAAGATACATAAGACAGAGAACATTATTAATGCGCTTCGGAAACGAGTCAAAAAGTAGTTGCAACGCCTATGCCTATAAACCCTCAAATGCATCTTGTCGAGAGTTTGTTCGACCTTTCGAACATAGAACAGAAGCCCACTCGCGATGGGTATGGCCTTGGTTTGGTGCAAGCCGCTGACGAGAATCCAAACGTCGTTGGGCTTTGTGCTGATCTCACTGAATCCACACGCATGGAGGCGTTTGCGAAGAAATATCCCGACCGGTTCGTTGAAATGGGAGTTGCCGAGCAAAATATGGCATCAGTTGCATCGGGCATGGCCGCAATGGGGAAAATTCCGTATATCGCGAGCTACGCCATGTTTAGCCCAGGCAGGAATTGGGAACAAATTCGGACGACCATTTGCTACAACGAGCAAAATGTAAAAATCTGCGGGGCTCACGCCGGAGTTTCTGTAGGGCCGGATGGTGCCACGCATCAAGCAATCGAGGATATTGCGATCATGCGTCCCATTGCAAATATGAGCGTGTTCTCGCCCTGTGACATGTGGGAGGCAAAGAAAGTAACCTATGCGGTCTCGAAAATGATTGGTCCTGCGTATATGCGTTTCGCCCGGGAGAAAACGCCCGTCTTCACCACTGAGGCAACGCCATTCGAAATCGGTAAAGCACAGATTTTTTGGGATTCAATCTATGGAGGTTCAACCTCCATAGATGTTGCAATTATCGCCTGTGGGCCGCTCACTCACAATGCAATTCTTGCGGCAGCGGAATTAGAGAAAGAGGGGATGAAGATTCGAGTGATTAATAATGTTTCAATCAAACCCATGGATGAACAAACAATTATTCAAGCCGCGCGAGATGCGGGAGCGATTGTGACCGTCGAGGAGCACCAAGTTGCCGGAGGAATGGGCTCTGCTGTTGCTGAAATCCTCGCAAAAAATTATCCCGTGCCGATCGAATTTATCGGAGTACAAAATCGTTTTGGAGAATCAGGACAGCCCACGGAACTTTTGGAAGCTTTCGGCATGGGCGTATCACATATTATTGCGGCAGTGAAGAAAGTCATTGCTCGAAAGTAGCCCTTGACTCGGGTTTTTGACAAGGGAAAGGGTTCGGAGGATACTATAAATCATAGTCCTTAATGTATATGGTCGGTGTGCATCAAAGAATGATATGAACAAAATTTCTCTCTTTATTATTATCGGTGTGGTGTTTCTTGGCGTGGGAGGCGGGGTTCTTTATTTTCAGTCGGATACGCTCAAAGGCCCTCCTGAACCGACCGGGGGAACATTTCCAGATACCGAATCCTCGTCAGGGAATCGTCCCTCGTCTGGTGGCACCGGAGAAAGCACTACCGGAGGCCAGGGGTCAGGATCAGCCACCGAACCAACTACCGGCAGCACGGGCGGATCTCCGACCACTACAAAACCACCTCCTCCGTCTGGCACAACGGGCGCTAACCCACCTCCGTCCGGCACAACAGGATCAACCGGAAGTCAGACCACGACCCAGAAACAGGTGCAGGAGATGGACGCTGCGGCAACCCAATATGGAAGCATGAATAGTTCCGTACAGGGGTTAGACGATTCAACGAGTCTTTAGCATCATTAACAATTCATCAATTCGGATTATTCTTATGACCTACAATTTCAAAGTACACAGAATTCCCGCATCACTTCTCTTTGCGGCAATTATGCTCGCCGGAGTTGCGGCTCCTACGGGCGCAATCGTCTATCCTGGGGGCGGTTCGGCAGATTTTACTATAACCCAGCAAAAGATTCTGGCCCTGATTGATGCATCAGTGAATCGCCTCAATGCCGCTGAGACAAATATCCAAAACAATACACAGATCAGCAGTAGTGCTAAGACGACAACTCTAAATTCTTTGAATAGCATTGAGTCAGCCCTCCTTGCATATCGCACGAAAGTTTTGGCGGCGACTACGATCGAGGAGTTGCAGGCGATCAATCAGGAAATTCTGCAGTATCTCATCACAAATAAAGATGTAATCAAGGCGAATGCAAAAATTGCGATTGCCGATATTGCTCAGAGTGCATCAGCCAAAGCGAGCGAGATTGCCGCGAAGGCAGAGCAGATGATTAAAGTTCTCTATGTAACCTGCCCCTCTCAAAAATCTGCGCTCGATTCATTAACACAGCAGACCGTTCAGCTCAAAGCTAACGCCGCTGCTCTCAAGAGCGCTGCGACTGCCAAAGATTCGGCTGCGGTAAAATCACTTGCTCAGAAAACAAGTGTACTCGTTAAATCAATGGTTGCAAATGCGAAAGTAATTCAAGCCGCTTGCGTTATCCCAACTCTGTAGGCAATCATAATTCGGAATGTACGAAATCCCTCGATTTACTTCGGGGGATTTTCCGCGAGAGTAAAAGTGAAAAGATGAGTTGAACTACGCCCTAAAGTTCGAAAAGGTAACCCGCCTTCGCTAAAGCTACGGCGGGTTATTTGTTTGTAGCTACTCTCCGCCTGCGGCGGATCGCAGGCAAACAAATAAAAAATAGGGCCCGCGTTCTTGCGCACCCTACAATGGGTGCGTCTCGCGCGGCGCTCATCGGTTGGTTCGACTTGGCTCACTACCAAGCAGTACCGCATGAGACACACCCATCTGCAATTCCCCGAAAGTTAATGTGGGGAAAGAAAAAATTGAGTTAAGTTGTACCCGCTACCTCGGGAAAGAACAAGCCGTAACAGAGTATTATGGTAGATCCAAATGATTATGTTTTCCGGAGTCTTCCGGAGAAACGCTATCTTTTGGGGAACTGGTACTTTCAGTATAGCTCGATTATGAGAAGAGGGGAGGCGGTTTATCCACAGCGCTCTTGTGCAGCCGAAACCGTACGATATACTGTAGATAAGGAGCATCTATACAGATTTCTGGTGCCCTTCGGGAAAGAAAAACCGGCATAAAACGCCGTGAACTCTCTTTCTTCGTTATCAAAATAGTAACCAAGAAAGCGTTCCGGCCAAGGCTGGAACGCTTTTATTTTACCAACTGAAATTCCTTTCCCCTAATCACCGATGTTCATATTTCATACATCTATGAAAAAAGTCATTTTGTCGGTCCTCGTTGCAGTACCGCTCTTTTTGCCTGTGCTTGCTTCAGCTCAAACTGCCACACTCCTTCATGATGGCGATCGGGTTATGGCTACGCCTAGTCTCAACATTCGTTCAACCCCTAGTACGAGTGGCACTGTCATCGGTCGCACTCCGAGCGACCTCAACATAATTTCCTTGGGCACTGTTCGTTGTAACCTCGCCGGCTCCACCGCTTGCCCCGCGACTGCAAGCGGCTACTACTGGTGGCACATTGATTGGGATTCTTCTACTCTCCCCACCGGCTGGTCAACCGAAGAGAGTTCGGGAGACTTATACGTTGCGAGCGTCTCCCTTTTAGAGCTTTACGCAAGACTGTATAGCCTCTATTCAGGCAATTCGACAACGCCCGAGGACCTAAGTCAGGCACTTATAGACATTCATAGTCCCAACCCATCTATTGCAGTGCAGGCAGTCGGATTCGTATTAAATCTTGTTGCCTCGGGTATTGGAAACCTTTTTGTGTACCTAATGGGTCCAGATCTTAGCACGGGGTATTGGAACAACCCTATCAAAGGCGCCCTCTACAGCAACGCGACGGCAGGAGTAGAAACCGCCAACTTGGCCCTTGATCTTCTTTACGCGGAAGGTCTCAATAACATCCCACCGCTCTTTCTCGTAGCACAAGTTTCCCCAATCACCAATTCGCTCGCACCATACTATGCGACAGCCCAAGGCGGTACCGGTGCCATTAAAGCTTCCGACACAGTGACGGGCGGTACTGGTTCTATGTCAGGTGAGCCTTATACTGGCGATGGCACCAGCCCCGAACAATACACCGCCAATTTTACGCGGGCCCAGCAGGGACTCACTACACTCGTAGAATATCTTTTAAATCACGCTGTTACCTACGAGACGCTCGGATCAACTCCTGTCATCGGAAACTGGGCGTGGCAGACGATGGATCTTGCGAATCCCTTGCAGGATTTCTACAACCGAGGCGCGGCTAAGTATGATGCCGAGGGTAGTAAGCTCATGAATGCATACATACTGGCTTGTTACGGACCACCGGAATGGACCAAAGATTATACCGAATGGGGCGGATACCCTCCCATGGCTTACATTTCAGGTACAAACTTTAGTGAGCCATATCCAGCGCCACCGGCCGATGCTACTCCAGCCGCTCTATTCACAACTGCTAAAGGTTCCGGAGAAATAGAAGGAGCACAGGCAGAGATTCTCATAACCAGCATGTACGGTGGCCCACTCTGGACTGCTTTGGGTCGTATGGGAGTGGGAGGGCAGACGATGCAAAATCTCATTCAACAGCACTTTGATCCTTGGGCGACTGTAAGGACATGGGACCCAAATATCATTAGTGGCTACGTTAACGAAGTCATATTACGAGATCCACAGACAGTTAATCTGCCCGTGTGGCCGGTGTGTGATCGCGCACCTTCGCAGTCTCCATCTGTTGCTTCAACTAAATTTATCATTGGCAATCGTATTCAGACGACCGCTACTCTCAATGTGCGTCAAATCCCTTCAATAAATGGCGCCGTCCTTGGCACTCAAGCTACCGGCGCATACGGGGTAGTCACCGGGGGACCCACATCCGCCGATGGATACAATTGGTGGAATATAAACTACGACACCGCTCCAGACGGCTGGAGCGCGGAAAATTATCTTCTGAAAGCTTCGCAATCTACGCCTCCACCACCAACCCCAACGCCGCCACCCCCACCAGTTCCAACGCCTCCGCCACCAACCCCTGAACCAACACCCGCCTCAACCGTTACAACAATGTCAACACTTCTTTCTGGTTTGCGGAATCTCTATTCACCATCAGTCCTCACAGTCAATGGAATAAAGAAGATGTGGCTCGGTGGTTGGCTTACGAATGAAGATGTGGGGCCGGACAAACTCTATCTAAGCAGTTATCAAAATGGTTCATGGACCTGGCCGCAGCCGATTAATTGGACAAATGCTGGTTACAGTCCCGGCGTAAAACCTGGATATCATATCAATGATCCTAGTGTCATCCACCCGCCATCAAGCGATGGTATTGATAGGAGTCAGTGGCTCTATATGTATTACACCGGTCTGTCAAATACTATTGCTGGCGGGCCGGAGACGCAGTGGTCTGCGAATCACGAAATAGGGTTTGCTTCCAGTGTTGATGGAGGAGCAACATGGACTGACCACGGAATTATCGTTGCGTCTGCGGCAAGCGGGGACGGCCATGGAGCTTGGTCGCCGAGCGCTATTGTTGTCGGGAGTGAAATTTGGCTCTACTACCATACAGGAACATTAGACTTTACAAAAACGATAAATTTTCGACAGCGACTTAATGCCAATGGATGGCAAACGCTTGCCACTGCCGAGCGTCTTTCGTTCCCAGAAAATATAAGTTTTAACTCGGGAGCGAACGTGACACTCCTTTCGAACATTGATGTTTCTTTGTGGAATGGAAGGTATGTATTGCTCGCCAATACCACAGATCTTTTGAATGTAGTTCGTTTCAGTTCTTCCGATGGTCTCACTTGGCGAAAAACGGAATCAAATCCAAAAATTATTCAAGGCGGAATAAATCATATCTTAACTCCTAATTTTGAATCAATCACAAGTGACAGCTATCGCGTATATTTTGGCTACGGTGCGCCCGATGATAGCACGTCAATTCAAGCTTGGGATTTTTCAACCGGTGATGTCCCGCCTCCTCCACCCCCTCTATCGACATCGAATAAATTTATCGTCGGCGATCGTGTTCAGACGACTGCGACCGTCAATGTGCGCGCGACTCCTTCTACAAGCGGTGTGCTTCTTGGTACTCAGCCGACGGGGTCTCTAGGCGCAGTTATCGGAGGACCGGTAGTCGCCAATGGATACAACTGGTGGAATGTAAACTACGACACCGCTCCAGACGGATGGGGTGCAGAAAATTATCTTAAAAATGCAGGAGCTGGAGTCGCACCTCCACCACTATCCCAATCTTCAGGCACCATCATCTGGCAAATCAAAAAAGACGGAGTATTGCAGAGTAACTCGTCGGTTGTTGTGAACGGCACCACCCCCGTTGACTCACCAAAAAATCTCACTGTTCCGTCCGGCTCCTATCCTGGCGCTCCCGCCGGCACCTACACGTATACCTATGTCTCGGGCGGACCTGCGGAGGCAACTTTCCAGAATATTACGCCATCAGGCACGCAAACTCTTACCACAAACGGGAATATCACGTTTACGTTTAATTTTGTTTCTTCCAGTTCCGAAGTTTGCGAATATCCCGCGCCACCCGCCGGCTACCACTATGAGGGAGGCAAGCCATATCCTGATTGTGGCGCGTATTTGGTCAAGGATAATTCTGATATCGACACCACTTCTCCCGCAGTCTCCCTCACCGCACCGGTCAACGGCTCTACTGTTTCCGGAGCGATCACTATCTCCGCCAGTGCCTTAGATAACGTTGGTGTCACTAAAGTTGAGTTTTTTGCAGATGGGACATTAAAGTCCACCGACACTTCCTCACCCTACTCCTACTCCTGGGACACGACGCTGTCTGCTAACGGTACACATACTCTGTATGCCAAGGCATATGATGCTTCTCACAATGTCGGTCAGTCTTCAATCATTACCGTCACTGTCTCCAACACCGGCCTGACTTCCAACAACGCTTCCTGCGGCGCGATCACCGCACCTCTCAGCGTTACCCCCGGACAAGTTTTTTCCGCGAGCGTCACAGTCACGAACACCGGCACAAAGCCATGGGTAAGCCCGCAGTATTGGCTCTCCGCGGTGAACTCTACTGCCGGAAGCTGGGTAGACCGATGGGTAGCTGGCGGAGGACTTGATTTGCCATTTTCTCCTGTCAGTCCCGGGCAAAGTGCAACCTTCAACTTTACCGCCACTGCACCCACCACAGCCGGAACTTATGGTTTCAGCTGGCAGATGATTCAAGAAGGCATAGAGTTCTTTGGTCCGATGTGCCAAGTGCCGATCACAGTGGCTTCTACTGGCGCCACTGACACCACCCAGCCCACCGTCTCCATTACTTCACCAGCGAACGGAGCAACGGTTTCGGGTCTGATCAATGTGTATGCTGATGCCGCGGACAACGTCGGGGTAACGAAAGTCGAGTTCTCTGTGGATGGCCTGCTCAAAGCCACTGTTACTCAAAATCCATATTTTTTCTCCTGGCTTGCCACCCCTCTCGGTTCTCATACATTCACCGCCAAGGCCTATGATGCCGCAGGAAATGTCGGACAGTCGTCAGCTGTTACGGTTAATGTGCCAACTGCGATTACTAACAGTTCCCAATTCATCTCTCAAAGCGTTCCTTCTTCCATGGTTGCTGGGCAATCTTATCCTGTCTCTGTCACCATGAAGAATATCGGTACCAACACTTGGACTCCTATTGGACCTCAAATCAACGCCTATCGTCTGCGTTCAGTAAATCCTGTGGACAACTTTAACTGGAACACTTCTGCTCGTGCTGAACTATCAAATACAGTTCCTGCCAGTGGACAAGTTACAATCAACTTCACCGTTATCGCTCCCACTACACCCGGTACTTATAACTTCCAGTGGCGCATGTTGCAGGAAGGAGTGCAGGAGTTTGGAGCGTATACCACAAATGTGCCCGTGGTGGTTGTCTCTGCGACTAACACGGATGTTACTCCGCCCACAATTTCCATCACTTCTCCCGCAAACGGCGCAACAGTCTCTGGTCTCGTCAATGCTTCGGTGAATGCGCAAGACAATGTGGGCATCGCCAAAGTTGAATACTACGTGGATGGATATTTCATGACCTCTATTTCTCAAAGTCCATATTCGGCCTCGTTTGTCGTCCAGCTCGGTACCCACACCCTCACTGCAAAAGCTTATGATACTGCAAATAATATCGGTCAGTCCCAACCTGTTAGTGTCAATATACTTGTGCCTATCACGAACAGTTCCCAGTTTATTTCACAAAGTGTGCCTGCCACCATGATCACAGGACAAAGTTACCCTGTTTCTGTCACCATGAAGAATATCGGTATGAATAACTGGGACCTGACCGGCCCCCAAGTAAACGCTTACCGCCTACGTTCAGAGAATCCGGTTGATAATTACACGTGGAATGTGAATGGTCGAGCAGAATTATCCGCGCCAGTGAATGCGGGAGGTCAGGGTACTATCAATTTCACAGTTACCGCTCCAACCACGGCTGGCATCCATAACTTCCAGTGGCGCATGGTGCAGGAAGGAGTACAGGAGTTTGGTCAATTTACGCAGAATATACCGGTGGTGGTCTCAAGTGTTTCTGCAGGTGACATCATTTCCCCGGCAGTTTCTATAATCTCTCCAGCAAGTGGAGTGAGTGTATCAGGTCCGATTAGTGTCTATGCTACCGCCTCGGACAATGTTGGGGTGGTTAAAGTGGAGTTTTATGTGGACAGTGTCCTCAAGGGTTCTTCCCAACAAGACCCTTTCTCTTTCACATGGAATTCTCTCCTATCTTTGCCAGGCTCCCACACCCTCATCGCCAAAGCATATGATGCCGTAGGTAATGTTGGTCAGTCTTCAGCAGTGACTGTCAATGTACCTACTGCCATTACCAATAGTGCCCAATTCATCTCTCAAAGCATTCCTTCTTCCATGGTTGCTGGACAGGCATACTCTGTTTCGGTCACGATGAAGAATACTGGCACTAACACATGGACTCCAATAGGACCACAAATCAACGCTTATCGTTTAGGATCAGTAAATCCGACAGACAACCTCATCTGGGGTCTTGGTCGCGCCGAACTACCTAATGCCGTTCCTGCCGGAGGACAAGTCACAATCAACTTCACCGTGACTGCTCCCAACGCTCCAAGCACCTACAACTTCCAGTGGCGCATGGTACAGGAAGGAGTGCAGTGGTTTGGACTCCCTTCGCAGAAAGTGGTGGTAGGGGTTGTTTCGGCATCCCAGTTATCAACCGCCACCGTACGTTACCGTGCCACTCTTAATGGCGCTCTATGGTCTGGCCCCCTACACTTCACATCAAAAGATGTAAATTCTACAGCCGCGCCCTGGGATGGTACTTTGACATTTCCGGCCGATATTCCCAATGCGCCCGCAGGCATTACTTGGATCGAGACCTATGTCTCCGGAGGACCTTCCGGCGCGACTTTCTCAAATATCACTCCCTCGGCTACACAAAGCATTACGAGTGGCGATATTACGTTTACGTTTAATTTTGTCGGCTCCCAAAGTCTCTCCGATGGTTCAGCCTTGAATTTCGCCTCGGCGTTGTCTGGTATGGCGGGTATTTTGGAACGGATGAAACAGCTTCTCAAAGTCTCTTGGCCGTAATTAATCTGGAAGAGAAAGATCTTCCTGTGTGTATAAGAGCGCCGTTTTGAACGGCGCTTTATGTTAGAATAATTTTATGGCTCGACCCTATGATTTTATCGCGATTGGAGATACCGTAACGGACGCTTTCATTCGATTAAAAGAGGCGTCTGTGCACTGCACGATTGACCGTGAGCGATGTGAGATCTGCATGCGCTTCGCGGACAAAATTCCGTATGAGAGTGTTACCGTGGTGCCCGCGGTGGGCAATAGTGCGAATGCCTCAGTTGCCGCATCGCGCTTGGGACTCTCATCTGCGCTCGTTGCGAATATCGGTGATGACTATTTCGGAAAAGAGTGTCTGGATGCGCTCAATGCCGAAGGCGTTGCTACGAATTTCGTTCAGACACACATCGGGCAGAAGACGAACTACCACTACGTTTTGTGGTATGAGGATGATCGGACGATTTTAATTAAACTCGAACCTTACGAGTATATATTGCAGGATATCGGCAATCCGAAATGGGTGTATCTTTCTTCAGCGGGAGCGGGAGATAAGTCTCTCGAATTTCATGATGCTCTAGCGGAATACGTTGAGACGCGTCCTTCCATACAGTTTGCCTTTCAACCAGGAACATTTCAGATCAAAGCTGGGAAAGAACGATTAACACGAATTTATCGGCGAGCCGACATTTTTTTCTGCAACACGGAAGAGGCGCGACGAATCCTCGGCATTGAAGAAACGGATGTGAAAAAACTTCTCAGCGCCGTGGCCGCTCTCGGCCCTAAGATTGTTGTCGTCACGGACGGCATTAAGGGTGCATATGCATACGATGCTTCGACTTCGCTCAGCACAGGTGGCTCCCAAATGTGGTTCATGCCGCCCTATCCTGATCCGAAACCACCATTTGAACGCACGGGTGCCGGGGACGCATTTTCGTCTACACTTGTTGTAGCACTTGCACTTGGCCTTTCCCTCGAAGATGCGCTCCGTTGGGCGCCTATAAATTCAATGTCGGTTGTCCAGCAGGTCGGGGCGCGAGCCGGGCTTCTTTCGCGAGCAGAACTTGAAAACTTGCTTGCAAAAGCCCCGGCGGATTATCTGCCGAGGAAAATATAATTGCAGATATGGATCTTCTACAGCGGTATAAGGAGCAGCACCCCGGAGAGTTCCGTAAACCGCAGTGGGAAACGCGATCGGATAGTTTTTTCATTCGGTTGGTGATACGGCTCTCGGGTGGAATTATTCGGGACACTCAGCAGGCGATCTATGTAATTGTTGGAGTGATAATCGTAATTGCGATAGCGATTATTTTTTTCTTGTATATATCACACAGGGCAACTGTTGATACGCAGAAAAACTTAATTCCCGCAGAAATATCGTGACTCGGATATTCGTATGCAGTTTACAACGGGTAAAGACCAAGAAAGAGGATTTACGCTTATTGAGCTTCTCGTCGTAGTAGCAATAATCGGGCTCCTTGGAAGCATGGTTCTTGCGAGTCTGAGCACCGCACGCGCGAAGGCACGCGATGTGCGGCGCCTTGCAGACATGAGAACGATGCAAACAGCGCTCGAATTCTATATTGATAAATTCGGTCGGTATCCAGATTCAGATTTTTCCGGCTACGGAGGGTGGGATACGCCTGGAAATGGGTCATTCATTACTCCGCTCGTTACAAATAGTTTTCTGCCGACCAACATTTTGGATCCTGGCGTGAATGATTTTTACGGTAATTATCGGTATTATCGATATCCGGCTGGATCTTGTGCTGTACCCAAAGAGGCTTTTTATGTGATAGGCGTTGTTGACATGCAAACCTCCGGTAATCCATATCCAGGAAGTCCGGGTTGGACTTGTCCGGGCGGGAGAAATTGGCAAAATGAATTTGAGTGGGTGATTGGAAGAGTTGAATGATAGGCGCATAGTGAGTATGTGGCTGGGTGCTCTATAGAGTAGTTCAGAAGGATGTGAAGAACGAAGTAAAAATAATTCTGCATTAGACATGACGCTCAACGAACTTCTCGAACGCGCGACACGAGAGCACTGGGCAGTGGGCCATTTTAATGTTTCAAATCTCGAGCAGATGCGGGTGATTGCAAAAGTTGCAAAGTCTCTCGAGAGCCCTGTGATGATTGGAACATCAGAGGGGGAGCGGAATCACATGGGGCTTCTTGAGGCTGTGGCACTGCGTGATGCATTCAGAAAAGAATTCGGGATTCCTCTATTTCTCAATGCGGATCATTCAAAGTCGGTTGCCACGGCAAAAGCCGCAATTGACGCAGGATACGATTCGATTCATATTGATTTATCGAGAGAACCGTTTGAAGAAAATATCCGGGGTACCGCAGAGGTCGTTCTGTATGCGCGGTCAAAGGATCGTGCCATCAGTGTCGAAGGGGAGCTTGGGTATCTGGCCGGTGAATCAAAGATTCAGCACGAGAAAATTGAAATCCGACCAGAGGATCTTACCAAGCCCGATGAAGCCCGCACATTCGTTGCTCGCACCGGCGTTGATCGGTTCGCCCCCGCAGTCGGGAACAGCCACGGCATTGCCATTGATGAGCCAGCTCTTGATATTGACCGCATTCGCGCGATCCGGCATCTTGTGCCAGAACGCATAGCACTTGTGCTCCATGGTGGTTCAGGCATTCCTCCTGATCAGATTCACGCGGCAATTGAAGCCGGGATCGCGAATGTGCATATCAATACCGAGCTTCGAACGGCCTTTGTCGGGGGCCTCCGCGCGGCAATCTCGGCACACCCGACCGAAACAACGCCCTATAAACTTTTTCCCGAAGCCGAAGAGGCGATGGCAAAAATTGTTGAGGAGAAGATACAGTTGTTCGGGGCGGTAAATAAATTATAGCTCATAAGTAAAATAAGCGAGGTAAGCAAGACAAGCGAAAGTATAAAAGAGCTTATTCGTCTAATTAACTTAACTCGCTTAACAAACTTTATCCATGAATCCCGTGAGAAGCCGCGATCGCATAGCGAAATTATGTGCGTGTACAAGTAAGAAAATTATAATTAATAGTAACCAAAGCAAATCGGATTATTTAATCGCGATCTGCTTCTAACGAGATGAAAATATTCATTACCCGAGAAATTCCGAATCAAGGCATCAAGTTGCTCCGCGCCAAGGGGTTCGAGGTACGCGTGAGTCCGCATGACAGAGTTCTTTCGAAAGAGGAGCTAGTCGCTTGGTTAAAAAAAGGGCAATACGATGCGGTACTGTGCCTTCTCACGGACAAAATTGATGGGGAGGTGTTTGACGCCGCCGGGAAACAGTGCAAAATTTTTGCGAACTTTGCGGTTGGATTCGATAATATCGATGTTCAGGCGGCTCGCGATCGGGGAGTGATGGTGGTAAATACTCCGGGAGTCCTCTCGGATTCAGTCGCTGAATTTGCGTTTGCGATGATTCTTTCGATTGCACATCGGATTCCTGAAGGGGATCGTTTTTCAAGGGCTGGAATGTATCACGGCTGGGAGCCGGAGCTCTTGCTCGGGACGGACGTTGCCAAAAGAGTGCTCGGGATTCTCGGTCTCGGGCGGATTGGTTCGCGTGTTGCGCATCAGGCAGTAAAGGGATTTGGGATGAAGGTGCTCTATTACGATGTGAAGCGAAACCTAGAGTTCGAGGAGGAATTCTCCGCCAAAGGCGGATCCGCCTCTGGCGGAGAAAGAGAATCCGGTGTGGATTCGACGGGCTTACCACAAGCAGAATTCCGGCCGGATCCGAATGATATATTTCGGGAGTCTGACTTTATTTCTATCCATGTCCCGCTCATGGAATCAACCCGCCATTTGGTGAATGCCGAGAGATTGAAGCTTATGAAACCGACAGCGTATCTCGTAAATACTTCGCGCGGACCGATTGTTGACGAAGTAGCGCTCCTCAATGCTCTGAAGGCAGGCACGATCCGAGGAGCTGCAATTGATGTCTGGGAATACGAGCCGAAATTAACCCCTGGACTTACTGAACTTAATAATATTATCTTGACGCCGCATATTGCATCAGCTACCGAAGAGACGCGCCAAGAAATGGGCGAGGTTGCGGCAAAAAATATCATCGAGGCGCTTGAGGGGAGGACACCTCCGAATTTGATCACAGCATAAGCTCTCGAGACACGAGGGCGAAGGGAGGTGAGCCCATGGTCACGGTACTGCAACGGGCTATGTTGGTTGGCGTAGGCATCGGATCGTTCGGCCTCGCGGTGGCAACACTCATACGCCTGAGATCGCGACAGATTCCTACCACGATGATCTACCTTTCCTCAAGCAATGGGGACTCTTCACCGCCGGCGGAATTACAGGAAGCGTGAAATTATGGCTGGATGAGCTAGAAATCCGGCCTTTTTCTTTGGCTAAGAATATGCTAGGTTAGTATCTATGATAGAAATCCAAGCAAAAAAGCGAACTATATTAGGAAAACAAACGACAATGCTAAGGAAAGACGGCGTGTTGCCGGCCGTCCTCTATGGAGAGGGGCTGTCCACAATGCCTATTTCAGTATCTTCCCGTGATTTTGAAAAGGTATTTCGCGAAAGCGGGGAGACGAGTGTTCTTACACTCACGATTGAAGGGGATCGCTCCTATAATGTGTTCATCCATGATATTGCAACCGATCCGATGACTCTTTCGCCGATTCATGCTGATTTCTATGCGGTCCGCATGGATAAACCAATCGAGGCAAAAGTGCCCCTCTCATTTATCGGAACATCCGGTGCCGTGGCGAGCGAGGGAGGGATTCTTGTGAAAGTGCTTCATGAGCTCGAGGTAAAAGCGCTTCCTGGCGACATGCCGCACGAGATCCAAGTGAATCTAGAAGCGATGAAGGTCATTGGCGATAAAATTTATGTACGTGATTTGACACTTCCTGAACGGGTCGCGTTGCGAGTCAGTGCTGACGAAGTGGTGGCACTCGTGGAGCCGCCTCGCTCAGATGCAGAGCTTGAAGCAATAACGAAAGTTGAGGAAGCTGCACCCGCCGAGGTGAAGACCGAGCGAGAGTTGAAAGCAGAGACTAAAGCCGAAACCGAAGAATCCGAATCTGCCGAAGAGACAAAGAAGTAAACTACAAATGTTCCACAGGGAGAGAGTGCGAATAGAGATGATGGCCCCCTTCCTGAGTGGCCTTGTGTGGTTTGGTATGGTTGGGTTTCTTCTGGGCCCGGCTTTGGCATTCGCCGCGGATCTTGATGCTTCCCAGCGTCAAGCCCTTGCCGAGCAGCTTGTGGCTCTCGAGCAAGAAGCCGCGGCTCTCGATCAACAGATTGCCCGAACTCAAGCAGAGGCGAACACACTGAAGAATCAAGTCAAGATTTTTGACGACGAGGTGAAGCGGCGTGAACTCGAGATAAGAAAATTGAATCTTGCAATCCGTCAGGCTGATTTAGATATTCAGGCAAAATCGGCCGGTATCACCGAACTTTCGGGTCGCATTGATAAGAATATTGTGATTCTTGGCGAGAATGTTCAACGCTTGCATGAGTATGATCAGGAAAATACACTCGTCGTTCTCGCGAAGAACGAAACGCTCTCTGATTTTTTTGCGGCATTTGATAGTCTCCGCGAATTGCAGAACGAGACGAAGCTCCTTCTTGGAGAGCTTCGTGATAATCGAAAACTGTTTGTACAAGAGAAATCCGAACTCGAGGATTATCGAGTTGAGAGGCTTTCATTGAGAGCACTTGCGGAAGTTGAACGTAGGGCTGTGCAGGAGAAAAAGGGCGAAAAGGATCGACTCCTTGCCATCACCAAGGGGAAGGAAGCTGCATATCAACAACTCCTTGCACAAAAGAAAAAAGATATTGCGGGCTTACGGAATCAACTATTTTATATTGAGAAAACTGGTTTGAGTGCCGAAGATGCGCTGAAGTATGCCGAGCTTGCGGCCGGGCGAACCGGTATCCGGGTAGCGTTTCTCTTAGCACTCCTCGAAGTTGAAACTGGGCGTCAATTTGAAAATGGAGTGATCACTGCAGGGACGTATCTTGGCACCGGAAATTGGAAAACCGATATGTACGATTGCTATATCAATCTTGGCAAACGCGCCGCTGCCGAATCCCAGAAAAATGCATTTTTTGCGATTACCGAAAAACTTGGCCTTGATCCGAATAAGATGCCGGTATCAAGGCGTCCATCATATGGTTGCGGAGGAGCCATGGGGCCTGCTCAATTTATTCCGACCACGTGGCTTCTTTTCGAATCAAAAGTTGCGCAAATGACGGGACATAATCCGCCGAGTCCATGGAATGGCGAGGATTCATTTACCGCATCTGCCATATTTTTGGCGGACTCCGGGGCAAAGTCGCAGGCGCGAGCGGGTGAACTTGCTGCGGCTCGCACCTACATTAGCGGAAGGTCAGCATGTCCCGCAAGCGGGGCCGCCCGTACCGCCTGCCTCGCCTACGCGAATCGCGTGCTTTCACTTGCGGCGGATATTGACCGAGTCATATAGTTTTCCTCTATGAAGAAGCGTTCCTCTTCTATAGTGAAGGCCGTATTTTTTGACGTTGGTGGCGTTCTTATTCGTGACGACTCTCTGAAGATAACCGTTCGGCAAGCAAGAGTCCTCGGTGTATCGCCAAAACAGCTCCAAGCCGCTATTCGTCTTCAGCGCGGACTCTTGGGGAAGGGTTTGATGAGCAGGCGCGAATATTTACAACGGTTGTGCAGTTCGCTCGAGCGGCCGCTCATCGGCGATCGTGAGCTCAAGGTGATCTTTCCGAAACGGGTCCATCGCTACGAACGGAATTGGCGGATTGCCCGGCAACTATGGAAAGCGGGATATATCGTCGGTATCATCACCAACGACGTGCCACCACATCGGTTTCTCCTCAGGGCACCTCTTAGATATCCGCCTTTTCGCCCGATTATCCGCTCATTCGAGGTGCATTCAAGAAAGCCAGAGCGAAAGATATTTCGTATCGCAATGCAACGAGCTAGGGTGAAGTTCAGCGAGGCTATCTTCTTCGACGATAAACCTAGGAATGTCGTAGCAGCCCGAAAGCTTGGGATGAGAGCTTTTCAATACAAAAATACACAGCAACTTATTCAGTCGCTGCGGAAATTTGGCGTTGCGATTTGACCTAGCTCAAGATTCACCTTTCTCTTTCCTTCCTTACAGGAAACCACGCGCGTAGCGAAGCGGAGTACGGGGAGGAGGTCATTCAGTATTTCATCAATATTTTACTCACGATCGTTGGTAAAATGTTAATGGAATTGTCGTTAGCCGCTGTTGGCTTATGATTCGGCCGCTCTTTCCCGAAATGCCTCAATGATGGGCTCGAGTCTTCCTTCTAGGATTGTCGCAATATTGTACCAGCTTTTTTTTAGGCGATGGTCGGTGATGCGATCTTGAGGGTAGTTGTAGGTTCTGATTTTTTCAGACCGGTCTGCGTTTCCGATTTGTTCCCGGCGTTCAGCACCCGCCTTGGCTTCAGCGGCCTGGCGTTTGGCATCAGCCAGTTTTGTCCGAATTACGGTCATGGCGTGCTCGCGATTCTTCTGCTGTGATCGAGATTCCTGCGAACTCACCACAAGGCCGGTTGGCAGATGATACACCCGAACCGCTGTCTCAACTTTGTTTACGTTCTGACCACCGGGGCCGGATGACCGAAAAAATTCTACTTTGATATCCTGCGGTTTGATTTCTACGTCGGACTCTCTGGCAACCGGCAATACCGCCACCGATGTGGTAGAAGTGTGAATGCGCCCTGTTTTTTCCGTGTCGGGAATGCGTTGAATCCGATGTACGCCTGCTTCGCTTCGAAGATCAGAATATGCACCAACCCCCTCAATTTCGAAAATAGCCTCCTTGTATCCGCCGAGTGTCGTTTTATTGGAGTCGATTTCGATAATGGTCCAGCCGCATTGCTTCGCAAAGTTTGTGTACATATGCACCAATGATCCAGCGAAAAGTGCGGCTTCCTCGCCCCCCGCACCAGCACGAATCTCCATAATAGCTTCTTCTTTCTTCCCTCGAACACTTCCTGACGTTTGTTCAGAACCGGCTTGCAGTTCCTTTTCGATACGCCCGAGTTCAATGCTTATGTCCCGCACTTTTTTATGATCTTGAAATACCTCGGGATGGGTGAGCTCCTGCTCGAGGAATTGTTTTCGTACAATGAGGTCTTCTTGGCTCATGTGGTATAAAAAAACGCCGTCTTAAGGCGATTCTGGGCAACCGCAAAAAGCGGTGCCCGAGTATTGATTAGGAGTGCTTTTTTGTCAGACGCTGGCGGTATTTTTCAACGCGACCGGCGCTATCTATCAATTTTGAACCCCCGGTAAAAAAAGGATGACAATTCGAGCAAATTTCAACTTCCAGCCGCTCTTTTACAGACCCGGTTGTTATGGTGTTGCCGCATGCGCACGAGATTTTTGCGGCCGGGTAATATTGTGGATGAATATCTTTCTTCATAGTATGTTGTCCCGATTTTGTCTCCGGCAAAGCCGGAGGTACAAAATCGAGGATCCTCGATTTCTTCAAACTACGCGTTTGAAGAAATCGGGAGATGAATGTCCTTTTTCATGATGAGAGCTACCGTTTTGTGCCATTTCTTGTCTAATTGAGGAAGTATCTGTACCCTATCATGGTTGCATCAATAAAATCAAGGTGATATACTGGTTTTGCTATGGATACGCCAGTTTCTAATATCGATATTACTTCGTTCCCAGCGGCTGACCCCGAAATGGAAGCCATGCTCGATGCGGGGGTCCACCGGGGGCACAACCGATCCAAGCGCCATCCTGCGATGGGGCAGTTTGTGTGGGGTACGCGGTCAAACATAGAAATCATTGATCTTTTGAAGACCCGCGAAAAGCTTGCGGAGGCACTTCATTTTCTTCACGAAATTGCTTCAAGAGGCAAACTGATCCTCTTTGTCGGAACGCGGCCGTCAACGCACGAGCTCCTTCGGGAGACGGCCGAATCCCTTGGATATCCCTATGTGAATCGGAGGTGGATCGGCGGCACACTTACGAATTTTAAGGTCATCTTTAAACGGGTTGAAACGCTTGAATCGCTCGAACAGGACAAAGCGACTGGAGGGTTCGAGAAATATACAAAGAAGGAGAGATTGGTGAAGGAGGATGTGATGAACCGTTTGCGCCAGAACTTTGACGGACTCCGCAAGCTTCGCCGACTTCCCGACGCTGTCATTATCATGGGTATTCATCACGACACCTTAGCGCTTGCCGAAGCGCGAGGCCTCAATATTCCGGTCGTAGCCCTCACTGATACAAACACAGATCCGAGGTTAGCGACATATCCAATCCCTTCGAATGATGATGCCCGCACTGCCGTGCGCTATATGCTTTCCAGAATTCACGATTCTCTTCGGGATGGACAAGATCATCCAGCCACTCCTCCGGTACCTGAAGTTGTTGGGGGAACTCCGACTGTCGCTGTGGCGGTCGCAACTGCGGAAGTCGATTCTTCCGTGGTCAGTACTCAATGATTGATAAGATTAAACAGCTTCGCGATGAGACCGGAGCCTCAATTGGTGCAATTCGATCCGCACTTTCCGAGAGTGGGGGAGATTTGGAAGAAGCGCGCACTCGGCTTTCAGCAAAGCTTGGCGCACTCGCCCAAAAGAAGTCTTCGCGCGAAGTGCGTGCTGGCGTGGTGGAAGCCTATATTCATGGAAATGGTAAAATAGGCGTGTTGCTTGAACTCCAGTGCGAGACCGATTTTGTCGCAAGAAACCCTGAATTCAAGGGGCTCGCACATGATCTTTCGATGCATATTGCCGCGATGAGCCCGCGTGATCGCGAAGAGCTTTCAGCGCAAGAGTTCATCAAGAACCCGGATCGCCGGGTGAAAGAAATTGTGGATGAGGCAATCGGAAAATTCGGGGAGAATATAAAAATAGGAAATTTCTCGCGATTCGAGCTCTAATACTTCGGATGCGTGAGCTATCGGTAGAGTATAGTCTCGGCTATGGTTGAACTTCTCCTTCTTGTGGTATTTCTCGGATGCAGTTCATTTGCCGCACTCATGGTGTGGCGGAAATTGCCGTTGCTCCTTCAAGTACCGGAGCAATTGATCGAGGAGAGTTTTGTGACTCGGCCGCCGCGTTTGAAAATTTATCTCAACCCGATCCTTGAATATGTTCGTAGTGAGCGCTATCGCAAGCACTATCGCACGATACTCATTTGGGCGCTGCACCATTTACGCCTGTCGCTCCTGCGGCTTGAGCGCGTGGTATTCAGAATGCTTGAAGCACTGCGTTCCGAGGGGCAGTATTTATCCGAAGCAGAGGAACGCTACTGGAGCGAATTGAAACAGTGGAAGCAGGATAAGCGCGAAAATGGGGTGTCTCTACCGGAAGTGGTGCTGACGTCAGAAGCGCCACCGCAGACGCGTGAGAAGGTCCCTTTGAAAAAACAGAAGTCCGTCCTCACAGATTCGACGCCGGAGTAGCCCTGCCTGTCGGCAGGTCAATGCAGGGCAACTGTTTTGCTCCGATTGTCCAAATCTCCGATTTGGTTACAATATCGAGAGTCCTCGATGTTTGGACAAAATTTCGCCACCTTAGCTCAGCGGTAGAGTCCGCCGTCGCTCTGCTTTGGCGGATTGCTGTTTGTAGATGCTCGTTGTACACTCGCATACAAACAGGGAACAACTGTTTTGCCTGCCCGCCATCGCACGAGCCTGAGTAGCTCAGTGGTAGAGCAACTGTTTTGTAAACAGTAGGTCGTCGGTTCAATCCCGACCTCAGGCTAGATAGTTCAGACGAGGGCAGGTGGGTAAAGCGAAGGTTGGGGGGTTCAAATCCCTGCCCGTCGGCAGGCAGGTGAGAGGTAGCTCGGGATATATTATTCACGCGGAGATGGCAGAGCGGTCAAATGCTCGAGGCTGTAAACCTCGCGCCCTCACGGGCTACGCAGGCCCGCCCGCCCACTTTTAAAAATTAATTACCAATACGCATGGGTGGCAGAGCGGTCAAATGCTCGAGGCTGTAAACCTCGCGCCCTCACGGGCTACGCAGGTTCGAATCCTGCCCCATGCATCGGTAAAAAGTGGGCGGGTGAAAATCCTGCTCTCCGCATTATCGATCAAAACCACAAAAGAACCCGAAGAAAAATACCTGCCCGCAATCGCCTGGAGTGATAGCGACTGGCAGGCGGGTCGTCTCGAACTATGTTTTTGGGAAAAGAAAATTTTTCATAAGATTTTTAGAAAAGAAATTCAATGAGTTTCTTTGTTTGTTTTGGTTTGATAGTTCCACGATTTGGTGCTAATCTCACTACTGGTTTGACATCACAACGCCCTTTGAAAGGAGGCTAACTTGAACCAAGAAATGATAACCATTACGACCCTCAACATTGCTGATGAACGCGATATCGGGAAAATCCTGGAAACTCTTCGTGCAATCCATGATAAAGAACAGCTAGACATTCTAATGCTCCAAGAGGTGGAACACTCGCGTTCTGGTGATTCTGGAGTTGTTCGTGCTTTGGCCGGTAGCCTTGGAATGAAATACGCGTATGTAGCAGAAGATATTCTAAAAGAAGGAACTGCCAAAGCATTAGCAACACTTAGTCGCCATCCAATCGTAAGAAGTGCAAGGATTCAGTTAAGAAGATTTGACCGAGTGTTCAACCCTCGAGGCCGGATCGCTCTCGCGACATCAATTACGTTTCCATTCGGAGAGATCAGTGCATTCAATGTGCACTTGGACACTCGAATCAATTCCCGTCAGCGCGTTGAGCAGCTTAATGAAGTTTTTCGCGCTTCGTCGGAACTCCAGGGACCGCAGGTCATCGCTGGCGATTTTAATAGCGCAGATGTATTCTGGCTGGGACATCTTGTGCCAGTTCCCTTTCTGGAGCGGCAAGGCAACAACCTGCGGGCTGCAATGGAAGGTTATAAATTTTCTACCCCCTTTCTCTCCACAGGCCCCACCGTCAAGTTACTTCCCTTGAAGTTGGACTGGATTTATCTCAAGGGACTTAGGGCAGTCTCGTGGGCTGTAAAGAGGGTTCCTCATTCGGACCACCATGCTTTGTTAGTTCAGGCTATGGCGGACTGAAAAGTCGTTGGTTCTGCGAACGCACTGGGTCGGACAATTCGATCCAGTGCTTTTCTTATGAATTTGTCAAAGAATTTGCCGCTAAAGAAAAATTTGCTTGTCCGCCATAGCCCGAAGGGCGACGGCGGAAAAATTGTCCCGCCTACATTAAAGCTTCGGCGGGCAGGCAGCGGTGCGGCTCCCCGCCTGCGCCGAGGCTTCGGCGGGCAGGCGCCGCCTTTCCGAATTTTCGCCCTCCTTCGCTTCTCGGCTTCGGACGGGCAAGCGGGGGGACTTCCTCGTCCGCGACAGCGGTCGGGGCGAAATGCGCTGTGCCCCGTAGTAAGCTTTGCTTTACTACTGGGGTTCGTACTATCTTTAAGATACAACCATTGTTTGTTTAATTGATTTTTATAAAAAAGTAGGATAACATGGCCATATGACAAAGCGAATTACTCACAATATTTATCAGTATACCGCTGTATTTGAACCCGATATAAAAGCTGGGGGATTTACGGTAACCATTCCTGCTTTGCCAGGATGTATTTCAGAAGGAAACACATTTGAGGAAGCGGTGAAAAATATTCAAGAAGCGGCAAGTTTATACATTGAAGTTATGCATAAGAGTGAAGGAGAGATACCAAAAGAAGAAAAAGGAGTTGTGATTGCGCCAGTCAGAGTAAGGGTCTAGCGCAATGATATGTCTAAGTTACCCATTCTCAAGCCAAGAGAGGTTATTCATGCTCTTGAGAAAGCGGGATTTGTTTTCGCGCGCCAGAAAGGTAGTCATAGAATTTATGTTAAAGATACCCGTGGTGTTACAGTTCCCTACCATAACAAAGATCTAAAGTTTGGAACGTTAAGACATATTATTAAACAGTCGGGGTTTGAGGTAAGAGATTTTTTAAAATTATTTTGACTTAAAATAAGTTGATATTTCAATTGTCGCTGGTCATGTCTACTAAAACCGCAAAACCTGCCTGCCGGCAGGCAGGGAACCCGGAAAAACACTTGTGGTGAGCTAGTCGAATCATCGGCTCCCTAATTGGGCCGAGCCCAACGGGCTTTAGGCGAACCATATTTTTCCGCCGAAGGCGGATCAGCCTCTGGCCGAAATTTTGGGGCTAAAACAGCTAGAAAGTTTCGGCTGTTCGCCCGACCACCTAGGGGTGGTTTAGGAGAAGAAAATTTTTAATCATAAAGTCGAAAATTATTAACGAATAAAGATATGAATATAAATAATCAAAAAGGATTTGCGAATATCATTCTGGTCGTAGTGATTGTTGTCATTCTCGTTGGTGCGGTTGGCTATTTTGCTTTTATTAAAAAGTCTAAATCAATTGCTCAACAGTCAACTTCTACTCAAACAAATACTCCTGTATTTCCAACGCCAACATCAGAAAAACTTTTTACACTCTGGAAAGGATTAGCTTTAAAATTTCCAGCCCGTGCGGAGATAAATGGGAATTCAATTTTTATAGATAATTCAGAATTTCAAATTAATGGCGGCGCCGCAGGATTATGTAAGGATAAGGATTTTGGGTCTAGTAATTGTACATATGAAGACGATAAGTCATTGACCAACATATCAGTTCTGAGATTGTGGAGAAATTCAATGGGAGTGTTTGCCTTGAATCCCCTGGGCATTCCTCTATCAGACCCAACTTCTTTTTTTGTTATACGAAAGGCAAAACCGAATCAGATATTCACTACTGACGAATTGACCTTTTGGAAAGGAATTCTTAATAACTATGTCGTCTCTTCGACTCCGCCGCCGACCAGCGAAACGGTAAACTGGAAAACATACAAGAATGATACATATAGTTTTGAGGTAAAGTATCCATCAAATTGGACATCAAAAGGGTCTTGGAGCGAGAATGGGGGTTTTTTTCATGTGGGCTTTGGCGATGAGAACGCAATTCGCACAAAGCCTCCAGCCACGCTACGAATATACCCCAACCAGAGCTCAATAGATACATTTAAGGACAAGGTTTATTTTCAGGGAAATTGGAAGAATACTACTCTTGGAGGATTGTCCGCGTTTGAGGCTGTAGGTATGGATCAGACTACAAAAAGACAATTCATCATTGTCGTCTCAATAAGGGGTTCTTATGGATACGAGTTGGAATCAACCGTATTTGACGACACTGTTGATATCGTAAGGACGATGAGTTCGACATTCAAATTTATTAAGTAGAATTCTCTCCGCAAATTCTTGGATTGAATGCCGCCAAACCCCAGTAGCAGAAACTTCGTTTCGCTACGGGGCAAGGGAAAAACTTGCTTGTCCGCCATAGCCCGAAGGGCGACGGCGGAAAAATTGTCCCGCCTACGTTAAAACTTCGGCGAGTAGACAGCGGTGCGGCTCCACGCAGGCGGTAAAATGCGCATGCCCTGAGTGGAGTTGAAGGGTTCCCGCCCAATTTTAAAAAATTAAGCGAGGCTCGCCCACTGTGGTGGGCGGCGGACTAATTCAAGAATACTGCATCGGTAAAAAGTGGGCGGGTGAAAATCCTGCTCTCCGCAAGATAAACTACAAACGGCTTTTTAAGCCGTTTGTAGTTTATTATGATTTAATGAATGCTGATTTTTTTCCCCTTCTAGTGAAACAGATTAAGAACTCTGCTTGTAATACCTAATAAGCTGGTCGATCCCACGATAGGGGGGAGTGAGAGATATGGCTGATAAGAAACCGACTCAGGAGGAGCTCGACATCGCGAGGAAAGCGGGTGAGCGCGATGCTGCCAGCAAGGGACCAACCACGCTAGGGATTGTGTCCGCGCTGATAGCGCCCTTTGTCTTCGAGACCAAGGAGGAGCTCAAGGAATACAAGAAGGGAGCCGGAACCGACTAGATGTCGGCCGGGAGCAAGATCGCCGAGAGGGGTTATCAAACTCCTCTTTTTTATTCATGGTTTACTCCGAAGTGTATAAATCCCCACACCTCTCGATGTGGTATTGGATGTCGCTGGAGGGATTGAAAACCCTCTTACATTGCGACAAGAAAGTGGGCAATTGGGAAGGTGTGGGGATAAACTGTTCATAAGATATCCACAGGTATTAAAAGTGCCCATATTAACTGAATTTTTTATTCTATCCAATTTCCAACAAAAAATTATTGACCCAATGGATTGAAGTGGCATAGAATTATATCGTAGTGGGGAATTGTGGATAAGTATGGGGATAACTAGACTTATCTGTGGATAAGTCTCCTACGAATCCGAATAGCGGCGAATTACGAATGCCTGACGTAGCTTACGCCGAAATTGTGCTCAATTTCGTAATTCGATTTCATTCGTAATTCGTAGGACAACATTCATGCTTCTTGGTGAATATCAACATTCAATTGACGACAAGGGCCGCATCGCAATTCCTGCCAAGTTTCGGAAGATGCTCGCAGGGGGAGTGGTGGTGACCAAGGGGATTGATGTCTGCTTGCATCTCTACCCGCTTGACGAATGGGGGAAGTACGCCGAGAAGCTTTCACGGCTTCCGATCAATCAGACAGATTCGCGCGCCTTCAGCCGGATGATGCTCGCAGGAGCGAGTCATGCTGAAATCGATAGCCAGGGCAGGATTCTTGTTCCTGATTACCTCCGGAGTTATGCCAAGATCCGAACGCGTGCCGTCATTGTTGGTCTCTACAATCGAGCAGAGATTTGGGACGAAGAGGAATGGCGAACGTACAAGACCTCCATCGAAGGGAAGACAGAAGAAATCGCGAGTCGGCTCGGAGAATTAAGTACGTAGAGCGTGGAGAGTAGAGAAGAGAGGATAGAGTATGACGCACATTCCGGTTCTTGTAGACGAAGTCATTCATTATTTACATCCAGTACCAGGTAAAAATTATATTGACGCAACCGCGGACGGCGGGGGACACGCCTCTGCGATTGCCAAGGCGATTCAACCAAGCGGCAAACTCCTTGCCATCGAATGGGACGAGGAATTGATTCCGGCTTTAGATAAACGTCTTTCATCTATATGTTCTCCTTCCAACAAAAATTACGTCTTGCGCCAGGCGAGTTACGCCGATCTCAAAAGGATCACGCACTTATTGAAGTTCGAGCCGGTAGCGGGGATTCTCTTCGACCTCGGTTTGAGTTCCTTCCACCTCGAGGGTTCCAAGCGCGGCTTCAGCTTTCAACATCTCGAGAAACTCGACATGCGCTACAGCAAGGCGATAGAGAGGAACGCGGCAGATCTCCTCGCGAGTCTAGGCGTAAAAGAGCTTGAGGGAATTATGAAAGAATTCGGGGAAGAGCGTTTTGCAAAAGCAATTGCCGCGAATATCGTGCGAACTCGAACGAAACATCCAATCCGAACATCAATCGATCTCGTTGAAATCATAAGACAATCAATCTCCGCGCGGCTCCGAGAACATAGAATCCATTTCGCAACCCGTACATTTCAGGCACTGCGTATCGCAGTCAATCGAGAACTTGAAAATATAGAGAAGGGTTTAATGGCCGCAACGGAAGTAGTCGATGCAGGCGGCCGAATCGTGATCATCTCATTTCATTCGCTCGAGGATCGAATCGTAAAACAATTCTTTAAAACCGATCATATTCGTAACCGATTTGTCTCCCTTACAAAGAAGCCTGTAATGGCAACTCGAGAGGAAATTGCAAAGAATCCGCGCTCAAGGTCAGCCCGACTCCGCGCGTTCGAGAGAAAATAAACACTATGAATCGAGACAAAACAGCAATATTAAGGCATCTTTACGGGCACCGGGTGGCTGCATCAGCCGTAGCACTCCCTGGCCTTGTATCTCGAAGTTTTGATTGGAAAGGAGTTTTGCGACCCAAAATTGCTCTTCTTGCGATTTGTCTTGCCGTGATTGCCAGTGCGACCTATGTCACTTCTGTAAATCTCATGCTCCTTTCGGGGCAGGCAATTGATCGCAATCGCAGTGCAATGAAGGTCATTCAGCGTGAAATAACCGACCTCGAGCGTTCCCTTACGGCGCGCCAATCTCCCGTGTGGCTTGAGAACACGTCGCGTATTAACGGCATGGTTGCGGTGAGTGCTGTTCGCTACCTCACCCGTGAAGAATCGCTAGCTTTCTCCCGGTAAGTGGTGCAACTTCAGATTCATCGATCGTTCTACTGGCGGCTTGTGGTCATTATCGGTTTTTTTGTGCTTCTCTTCGCGGCAATACTTGTCCGCGTTTTTTCATTGGCGATTGTTGAACATCGGCAATTCGCGCTAGCTGCGGAATCACAGCACGCTGATTCGGAGACACTTGTATCACTTCGCGGAACAATTTATGCCCAGGACAAATCGGGCATGTTGCATCCACTTGCGATCCAAGAGACGCTCTATACGCTGATCGCCGTTCCAAAAAATATTTCTGACCCGGAAAAAACTGCATTGGCGCTTTCAGAAATTCTTGGCATACCTCTGTCGGAGCTTATGACGAGACTCGGAAAGGCCGATGATCCGTATGAAGTCATTTCGAGAAAACTCGACCTCAAGCGGGCAGATGCCGTGCGTGCGCTTGATCTCGAGGGTGTTTCTCTCGAAGAGGAATCACGAAGAAGTTATCCTCAAGGAAGTCTCGCCTCAGCAGTGGTTGGTTTTGCATCATGGCAGGAGGATGGCGAAAATGGGGAATACGGAATTGAGAAAGAGTATCAATCCTACCTAAAAGGGGAGCGAGGGTTTTTCGAGGGCGACAAAGATGCCTCAGGGTATTGGATTGCACTTGGCAAACGAATCCTAGATCCGCCGGTACACGGTGAGAGCATTGTGTTGACTCTTGATACTAATATTCAGTACAAACTCGAAGAGAAATTGAACGAGCTTATGGAGAAGTGGAAACCCGAATCAGCCGCTGGCGTTATTATCGAACCCTCGAGCGGGAAGGTTTTGGCACTTGCCTCGCGCCCCACATTTGACCCAAATGCATATTCGCAGGAGAAAGATTTTTCGGTTTTTCGAAATCCAATCATTGATTCGCAATTCGAACTCGGGTCAGTGTTCAAACCAATAACCATGTCAGGGGGTATAGAAGAACGTGTGGTGACGGCGACATCAACATACGAGGATACTGGAGCCGTCAAGCTGAACGGCTATACCATCAAAAATTTTGATCTTCTGGCGCATGGAATAGAAACCATGACCCAAGTCCTTGAGAAATCGCTCAATACGGGCGCTATTTTTGTCGAGCAACGCCTTGGCCGCGACCGTTTTTTGGATACCATTGAGCGCTTTGGTTTCGGAGCAAAGACCGGTGTTGATTTTCCCGGAGAGGTGTCGGGAGACATTTCCGCTCTCAGGGCAAAAGATACGCGCGAGGTGAACTTCGCGACTGCCTCATTCGGACAAGGAATTGCGGTAACCCCGCTTCAGATGGCTATGGCGATCTCCGCAATCGCAAATCACGGTGTTCTCATGCGCCCATTCCTGGTAGAAAAGATTATTGACGAAAACGGTACCGAAGAAGTTGTCCACCCTCAAGCGGTGAGGCAGGTGATTTCACCCGAAACTGCCGAGACGATTTCGAAGATGCTTGTCTCTGTAGTGAAAAATGGTTTTGACAAGCGATCCGGCATTGAGGGGTATTTTCTTGCAGGCAAGACGGGTACGGCACTCATTCCCGCGCGCGGCGGGTATTCCGACGAGGTCATTCATACGATCATAGGCTTCGCGCCGGCATTTGACCCAAAGTTTTTTGTCCTCCTCCAGATGAATAAACCGATCGGCAATCGTTTTGCCGCAAATACACTCTCATCGCCACTCCATGATCTTGCCGAGTTCATGATTAACTATTACGAGATTCCGCCGGATACCAATTGAATCATGTATCATGAATTAAGTATCAAGGAGTATATGCTCTGTGATTTATGTAGTATGATTCTTGACTCATGAAATTCTTTCTCCAGCGCATATTGACGGTACTGGCACGGCGCACGCTCTGGCGCTATCGTCCGTTTATTGTTGGTGTGACCGGTTCAGTAGGAAAGACCTCCGCGAAAGAGGCGATTTTTGCAGTACTTTCTCAAAAATATCGCGTCAGAAAATCAGAGAAAAACTACAATACCGAAATCGGGGTGCCGCTCACCATTCTCGGGATTCCCCATTATGGGAAAAATATCATTGGCTGGTCGAAGGCGATTGCAGGATCTGTCGTGCGGCTCATTCGCCGCGACCCAAATTATCCGGATTTTTTGGTTTTGGAAATGGGAGCAGATCATCCTGGTGATATTGCCCAATTAGTTCGCTTAGCACCGCCCCTTGTTGGTGTGATCACCGCGATTGGGGAAATTCCCGTGCATGTGGAGTTTTTTTCTGGGCCGAAAGAACTTATCGAGGAAAAAGCAAAATTGATTGAGGCACTACCCCCAGAAGGATATGCTGTGCTTAATTTTGACGATAGTGCCGTTGCTGGGATGAAAGGCCGTTCGCGCGGGCATGTGCTTTCATATGGATTTGGAAACGCGGCCGATGTTCGGATTCTGCAATATCGACTTACCTCACAAGGCATTGGATTTTCACTCCAGCATGGCGAGCGCGCCATATACATACAACTCAAAAACACGTTTGGCGAACATCAGGCATATGCCGCGGCCTCAGCCTGCGCAGTTGGGCTCGTACTCAATATGAATCTTACTGAGATCGCGCGGGGCCTCGAAAAGTACGAATCACCTCCAGGGCGGCTGAAGATCCTCCGGGGGAACAAGAGTTCGCTCATTTTAGACGATACGTATAATTCATCCCCGCAAGCGGTGAGGGCAGCACTTGAGGTACTCCGTGAATTTCCAGCGAAAAGAAGAATTGCGGTACTCGGTGATATGCTTGAGCTCGGAAGTTTTACTGAACAGGCACATCGCGAGGTTGGGGACCAGGTTGCAAAATCTTCCGATATTTTTATCGGAGTGGGGGAGCGCATGAAATTTGCGATTGAAGAATCCATGAAGCCCGGGTTGAATCGCCGTGCACTTGGAGGGCATAGCGTGTCCTGGTTCAGCGAATCTCTGGCGGCCGGCAAGGAACTTGATCGGCTCCTGCGTCCGGGAGATGTGGTACTTATCAAGGGTTCACAGAGCATTAGGATGGAGCGGGCGGTGAAAGAAGTGATGAGTGAGCCTGAACGCGCGAAGGAGCTTTTGGTTCGCCAGACTGTGGATTGGGAACGGCGCGCGTAGGATGGGGAGGGAGAAAAGGGGGGCGAAGCGGTACGCGGTGTATCTTTTTTGCTCTAATTTTGTTAGGATTTTTGCGTGCTCCTATCGTCTCCTCCTTCGCTCGAATTGGTATTCGAGCTTCGGTAGGACAAGTAGTGGTTAGTCCCGATTTCTTCAAAATTCTGAAGTGTGCCCTTATCGTCTAGTGGTTAGGACGCCAGATTTTTACCCCCACACCAATAATGCTCCCATCGTCTAGAGGCCTAGGACATCTGGTTCTCATCCAGAAGATCATGGGTTCGAATCCCATTGGGAGCGCAGAAATGGTGTGGGGGCGAGTCCTGGTAACCGGAGTTCCCTGGCCGACCGCGTCAGCGGGCTAGGCGATTCTCCGTGGGGGCATGAATGACAGGGGCGTTTGAAAATTGGAGGAAGAGAATTCTATCTTTCGATGTGCGTTCTTAAACTATGGGAAATTTGAAATTTACAAATCTTGCAGTATTTATAATCTTTTTTGGCATCGCGTTGATCGAGGCCCTCCAGAAGCACAATTTACTTGAAGCAGTATTATTTTTTGCACTTGGAGTTTTATCACTGTGGGCGGATGTTCGAAAAACTTGAATTATACTTCGACGTATATTCGGACAATTAGATCCCTTTTTCGGGAATAGTTGTATCAATATATCTAAATAATGTTTTCATTGTCTGTGCTATGTTTGCGTCTTCGATAATCACAGCAACTGGGTTGTCTTGAGAGAAAGAGAATATCGCAACTTTATTGTCATAGATATCGATTTCTGTGTTGAAAGAAAATTCCCCAGGGAGAAGTTTTGTAACTCGAAGGTATTTCTTGTCTTCTCCCATGCTTGATCGTGTGCGGTCGCTATCCGGAGCAATGTCGAAACATCGAATACCAAGATCGGTGCGCTTTTTAATGTAATACGCAACCCATTCCGATCCCATCTTTCGGAAGACCGCATCTGTGCCGGTAAAATCATATAGCTCTTTTGATTTGTTATTTTCAAGTGTATCTTCATATGCTTGCTTTACTCCTTCTTCTCCCTCGAAAAATTGAATTTTGGGGAGCAGTTGGCTTTTTTCTTTTAAGAGTTTGATTTGCGGAATAAGCTCTCTTAGCTGAATTTCACTTTCCTGCAGCTGATCACGTTTTCTCGCTACGTATCCGGGTAAGAGAGCAATGTCGATTGACTGGTATTTAATAGTGCCACCCTTGCGGCTTGAGGATACAAGCCCTTTTTCAATAAGGCTTTTCAGTATTCCATAAGTGGTCGTTCGGTTGAGGTTTGCATTCTTCGCTATAAGGGACGCAAACATAGACCCGCTTTGGAGGAGGGCTCCTAAAACTTGCACTTCTTTAGGGCTTAATCCGAGATTCTCGAGAATCCGTTGGAAAAGAGTTGGCATATGTTGTCGGATATAGTCAACACTTTACATCGTTTCTATTGATTTGTCAATACTATTAGTATATTATCTATGTTGAGGGAAGTAAACACCGCATAGACCAAAACGAAAGGAGTGTCTGCTATGAAAGTTCTTTCGGTTGAAGTTCCTGCACCCTGTCCATTAGCGTGTGCGTTCTGCAGAACACCCGACCATGATCAGGGTGATGCGGGTCGCGTCATGCAGGCCACGAGGGAGAATCTCTCTGGCTACGATGAGGTGTACGTCACGAGCAATGGTGAACCAGGACTCTCGTCAATCTTTCCCGAACTCATTAGCGCGGTACATCGGGGTGGCATGGGGCTCTCGGTCCTATGCGCAACGGCAAAGTCGGTCGTTCCCGGACTCAGCCGTGCGGAGATCAGCGTCAATCAGTACACCGAGCCGCTCGCGCTTCGCGCAATCGAAAAGGCTCACCGCCTTGATGTCCCAGTCATCGTGTCGATGGTGGACACTGGGGAGACGGACATCGACCTGGAGGCAGTCGCGAGGAAGCACGGAGCTGAGGGTGTGCTAGTTCGTGGTCTGAGAGCGGAAGGCCGCTCTCATCAGACCGGAGGTGCGACCCGCACGTACACGCGTCCAGGGGCCAATGTTGGGCTCTTTCCAGTCGAGGCCTACGCCGAAGTCATCGGGCACGGATACGCCACAACCTGCATCAATCGCGAAGGCGCGATCGTAGCGCTGCTCGGGGGTCGCTCGTCGTAATCTGCATCAGCTGATGCAGATTTTTTCTAATCGTTATATGATAGCAATATGAAAATTGCGATATTTGGTGCATCTTCTAAAGAAAGTATCGGCTACTTTGTTGGGAATTCTTTCAGTGAAAATGGGAATGCTGTTGTCTATGCAAGCCGTTCTGGCTCTCTCGGGGTGAAATGTGATATTAATGATCCGGAAAGTGTTTCGAGTTTCCTTAAAGAAGAAATGCCTGATATCGTTATCAATGCCGCTGGTGTTTTCTCTCCGCCGCAGAAACTCGGACAAATTACTGAGTGGGAATCTGTGAGGGCTCATATTCTCGCAAAAAGTTTTGGGAATTTAGTACTCGTAGATTCTTCTCAACGTTTTGGGGTTAAAAAGCTGATTGTTTTTGGTGGGAGAGCCTTATCATCGCACCCCGGTTTCGTTCAGTATGCAATCGGGAATGGAGCAGCATGGGCATTGGTCGCATTTGCAGCGCGTTACAACGTGCTTCATATAACATATATCGATTTGCCCTTGATTCGTAATTCAAACATGGGAAAGCTGTATCTTGCATCAGAGCCGGAAGACCAGAGAGTGGAAATCAATCGAACAGCTGTTGATGTCGAGGATGTAATGAAAGCTGTTCAAGATATCATAGACGACAAACATGTTAGCGGATCACGAGTTATTCTGTCTGAGAAATCAAATCTATAATGCTTATCATTGGCATCACCGGCACGCTCGGAGCGGGCAAGGGAACCATTGTTGATTATCTTGTCCGTGAAAAAGGATTCGCGCATTACTCCGCGCGCGATTTTATTGTGGAAGAAATCAAGAGGCGAGGATTGCCCGTGAATAGAGATACCATGACTCCAATGGCCAATGAATTACGGGAAACGCATGGTCCGGGCTATATTGTCGATGAACTATATGCGAAAGCCATTTCAGTTGGCAAGGATGCGATAATTGAATCGGTTCGGGCTATTGCCGAAGCCGAATCTCTCAAGAAGAAATCGAATTTCATACTCTTTGCCGTTGATGCTGATCCACATGTCAGGTATGAAAGAATCCGAGCAAGGCAAAGTACCACTGATCGAATTTCTTACGAAAGGTTTCTGGCTGATGAGGCACGAGAATTCGCAAATCCAGAACCACACAAGCAGAATCTGAAGGGCTGCATCGAACTCGCCGATTATCAATTTCAAAATAACGGCACGGTTGAGGAACTTGAGAAGGCGGTTCGGCATGTGCTTGCTGAAATTCGGAAGCGAACCAGCTAACGTATGGCGCGCCGGATACTCAAGCAGAAGTTTTTTGATCGGCCTACGTTACGCGTTGCGCGTGATCTCCTCGGAAAATATCTCGTTCGTCGGGTGGGGAGAAAGACAATCGCGCGACAAATTACCGAAGTTGAAGCGTATGTTGGTTTCTCTGATCTCGCTTCTCAAGCTTCACGCGGAAAAACCAAACGGAATTATGTAATGTTCGGTAAGCCGGGGCATTGGTATGTATACTTTACGTACGGGATGCACTGGATGGTAAATGTGGTTACGGATCGAGATGGATATCCCGGTGCGGTACTTCTTCGAGGGGTGGCCGCCTCCGAAGGAGGCGAGCCTCGTCATAGGAGGGAGGGTGTCTCGGGCCCCGGACGCCTCACTAAATTTTTCAGGATTGATAAGCGATTGAATATGAAGCCGGCGATTCGAAAATCCGGTCTTTGGATTGAGGACCGCGGTTTCAAGGTTCAAGCTCGAGATATTAAGCGCACGCCCCGGATCGGGATTGATCGCGCTGGTGATTGGCGGCATAAGCCATGGAGATTCATATATGAATAATAATCGAAAGAAGAAGTTTCTCTTTTTCTGTCTCGCCGTTCTCCTCGTTTCGTTTTTTATCTATGTGCAGTTGTTTGCCACCCGTGGCGCAAAGGTTTTTCTTGGCGTCTGGAACGTCGATAAGCTCTTTCATATTATGGGAGGCATTTTACTCGCAATAGCATTCGAATGGTTTTCGCCCAGGCGAGTATTGCCGTATCTTCTGATATTCGTTGCAGCATTGGCGATAGGGTGGGAACTACTTGAATATATATTCCTCCCTGATGTTGCCTACTTCGCTCACCACTCGCCGGATCTTTGGCGCATTGATGTGGAAGGCGATATTGTTGCGGCATTTCTTGGGGGTTATGGGTATTGGGTATTCTTTCGAAAGCGCGCTGATCTAAGCTGAATGGTACGCAGAACAACGCCGATCAGCGTTTGATCAGCTTAAAGATCAGCGTAAAATCCGCTTCTACAAAGAAAGGAAGCCGATTTTTTGTTTTACTTCTGCAAGGGTTTTTTTTGCGATTTTTGAGGCGCGTTTACTGCCGGTCGCTAGAGTGTCTTTTACTATTGCTTCGTCATTTCGGAGTCCGCGAAGTCTTTCCTGCATGGGAGAAAGTCCAGTAACCACAGCTTCGGCGAGGTCAGATTTAAATTCAGCATAACTTTTACCGCGGTAGGCTTCCTCAAGTTCCTTTGTTGGGCGCCCAGAGAATTCAAAGAAGATGACAAGTAGATTTGAAATTGCGGGTTTTGCTCCTGGGTCATACCATATCTCTTTCTCCGAATCGGTCACTGCGGATTTAATTTTTTCGCGAATAGTATTGGGTGAGTCTTTGAGATAAATACAGCTTTTGGAGTTCTCATCGCTTTTGGCCATCTTCTTCATTGGATCGGCGAGCGACATGATGCGGGCTGATTCCTTCTGGATGAGTGGCTTTGGAACCGTGAATGTTGGCCCGTATCGGTTATTGAAACGTTCGGCCAGCGATCGCGCGAGTTCAACATGCTGGACCTGATCTTCTCCGACCGGAACAACCTCGGCCTGATACAGGAGAATATCAGCGGCCATGAGAACCGGGTAATTCAGGAGCCCCGTCATAAGGCCCTCGCGGGTTTTTGATTCTCGTCCCTTTTCCTTAAATTGTGTCATCCGTTCGAGTTCTCCGAGCGGAGTCATGGTTCCCAAGATCCATGCCAGTTCAGCATGAGCAGGCACATGGGATTGCACTATGAATGTAACTTTCTTCGGATCAAGCCCGGCCGCAAGGTAGACCATAACGGTCTCAAGCGTATCGCGCCGAAGAGCGTCCGGCTCGTGCTGAGTCGTGATTGCATGCTCATCCATGATGCCGGCGATCACCTCATATTCGTCCTGGAGTTTCAGCCACTGTCGAATTGCGCCGATATAATTCCCAATATGAAGATCGCCTGAGGGACGGATGCCGGAGAAGAGGCGTTTGTGCTGCATCATAGACTTTGTTATGTTCATTGTATTCCAGAAACAAAAGGAGGCCTAGAGTGGGAATCATAGCGCTTGCTCTTGCTGTAGTCGTAACGTGGGTCCTTTTGGGAGAGCTCTTTTGGCTCGCAAGCTCCATCGATCCATGTTGGAGGGAGCTCCTGAGGCGCATTGCACGCAATTACCTTGCGCCAAGAGAGCTCCGGAAGAGATGGACAGCAGTACTCGGAGAGGGCAATCTTCCAGAGCATAGTGTCAGACGGGCTGACGATACAGATGTTCGTCTCTCCAAAACTGTGCATCGCGCCTGCCTCGTGCTCGGAACGCTCAATGTACTGCTGTGGATTTGGCATCTGACTCTCGGTATGCGAGATGTCATCGAACGAGCGGTACGGGAGATCCGTGGACGATAAGCGAACACGTCGGACAGATGTTCGGCGTTTTTTAATATGAGAATCTCAATCCACGGCGCCTTCGAGAATGCTACACTTCAATCACCACCGGCAACACCATGGGCCTCCGTTCGATTTTCGTGAAGAGGTACTGGCCGATGCGATCACGGAGGTTGTCGCGAATATACTGTGAGTTAAATGTTTCCTTGGTCGAGGAGCTCTCCTCGATGATGTCTTTGATTTTTTTGCGAACGTCCTTCAAGAGCTCCTGGTTTTCCTTGAGATACACGAACCCGCGTGAGATGATGTCGGGCGAGCCGCGCAGTTTTCCGGTCTGACTGTCGATCGTGGCAATGATCACGAACATGCCGTCTTGGGAAAGCTGTTCGCGATCGCGAAGCACAACTTCGCCAACATCACCCACGCCAAGCCCATCAACGAATACGTACGTTGCCGGAATTCGCTCTTCGGTTAACGTGCAGACGCTATCTTCGCATGAGATTACCTGACCGTTATCCGGAATAAGAATTCGTTTCGGATCCATGCCAGCTTCAACCGCGGCTTTTCCATGCATTTTCAGGAATGAGTGATTCCCTTCAATTGGTACAAGGTATTTTGGTTTTATCCATTGCACCATTTGCTTCAAATCCTCACGTTTGGCATGCCCCCCCGCATGAATATCGAGCATGTACTTATTAATGACTTCCGCGCCCTCACGATACAGCTTGTCCGTGAGGCGCTGGACAGTGCGTTCATTGCCGGGAATGACCGATGATGAGAATACAATGGTATCACCAGGCTCAATCTGGAGAATGCGGTGTTCGCGATTTGCCATACGCATGAGGGATGCCCTCTCTTCTCCCTGGGCACCGGTTGCAAGAACCATTGTTTTATCACGGGGGTATTTGTGAATTTCTTGTACCGGGACTACCGTTTTCGGATTGAAGTTCATGTAGCCGAGGCGCTTTGCGATTTCGATGTTGGTCCGCATGGAATGCCCGTCAATCGCAACTTTACGCTTGTATTTCTCGGCAAGCTGAATGATCTGGTTCAATCGTCCGAGGAGCGATGCGAATGTGCCGATGATGAGGCGCCCCTTGGCGTCCCGAATGATATCCTCAAGCTGATATTGAATTTCATGCTCCGAGAACTGATGCCCGGCTTCACGCGCATTTGTTGAATCCGAAAGAAGGGCGAGCACGTTCCGCTTCCCGAGACCTTTGATTTTTTCAACTTCGGTTCGCCCCGCAATGTCGGATTTAAGGTCAATCTTGAAGTCCCCGGTGTGCACGACGATTCCGGCGGGAGTCTCGGCAATCACGCCGACTGAACCCGGCACGTTGTGGGATACGCCGAACAGTTCAATCTTGAATTTTCCGAGTTCAAACTTGGAATCGTTTGTTATTACGTTTAACTGCAGCTTTGTGCCGTAATGTTTGTAATCTTCCTGCCGCTTTTCGATGATGGCGCACGTGATGTCAGTTGCGAAGAGCGGGATTCGTTCTCCGAGTTGCGGCATGAGGTGGGGGATTGCACCGATGTGGTCGTAGTGGGCATGGGTAATCACAATACCCCGGATGTTTTGTTTCTTCGTAAGGAGGTAGGTGATGTTCGGGATGATATAATCAATGCCGGGCATATCCTCCTCGGGGAATTGGAGGCCCATGTCAATAATAATAATGTCGTTTTGGTATTCGAGAATGGTCATATTTCGTCCGACTTCCTCAACACCGCCGACGGGGATAATCCGGAGGACGGCGCCATTGTGATTCAGGGAACGAAAGACCAGCGGCAATGTTTCATGTCGCTTTCGAGGATGAGTGGTGCGATCGCGATATTGTTGTTTCATAGATATTCGAGAGATTTCAGAATGCAGAGATTGGGTATGGCACGCAACCATTACCTGAACCATTTCGCACAATTGTCGGAGGGTATATCGGTATCGGTGGGCAGGGACCTGCCTGCCGGCAGGCAGGGGGACTTGCCTAGCCCGCTGACTGCGCAGCGGTCGGCCAGGGAACCCTCAAGCCTTGCGGCATACGGTTCTGCTTGCCCCGCAAGGAGCTTTGCTCAGGTGCGGGGAACCGTGCGCGCCCGCCTGCCCACGCCTATGCCGGAGGGGAGATTTGAACTCCCACGCCTTTCGGCACACGGCTCTGAACCGTGCGTGTCTGCCAGTTTCACCACTCCGGCACGGGCATAGGCGGGCAGGAATGCCAGTTTCACCACCTGCCCAAGCTTCTCTATACTCGCCAACAGCTATGCGTAATGGTTCTCACGCATCAAGAAATTACATTCCTGCCTTTGAAGCAGGGTTTTTATAATAATTATATGAGGTTTGTAATGACTGTATGATACACGATATAACGATGTGCGTCAAATTAGAGTGCCTGAAAACAATGTGCAACGGTAAGCAGTTCAGTGTAGCGCTCTGGATTTGAGAGAAAGTCAAGTTTTTCGAGATTCCGGACAAGATGATACATAGGTTCTCGCGGGTTGAGACCAAATTCCGGAATGTCGCGAGGTCGAAGTTTTTGCAGTTCGGGAACTTTCGTGTAGTTGGTATTTCGCATAAATTCAATCGTATCCGGAGTCGGGCTTTCAATCATCCAGTAGCCACTGCCGCGAAGTTGTTCATACGGGTGGTAGTCATAGGTAAAAGTGTCGTTAATCCAATTTGCAGTAATGAGTGTTTCCCGAAACGCGTTGACGAGCATATGTCCAAAGCCGGGAAGCATAATTAGTTTTTCGCCGGGACCCGCCTCAACAATATACATTTCCTCGATTTCTGATGGGTTTGCGAAATTTGGGCGCTGGAGAATCCAATATGCTCGCCCCGATATAACCTCATATACCTCCGCAAATCGAGTATTGCTTCCTGGTTTCACCGGATGATAATGCCCCGCGGTTCTCACGAATTCACTTCTCTCTCCTGTGAAAACTCCGGGTGGGATAATCGTGATATCGTACCGGATATGCGCAGATTGAATTTCTGTCGCATCAGATTGTCGGGAGACATTTCGATATACGGAGTAGATGGTATTGTGGGGAGCTTTCGCATTTGGGTCGCTGATGTACTTTTGCATTTCGGAAAACGTTCGCTCTGTCCTTTCACCAAACGCAATACCTTCAGTCATCTGAATGGTATTCGTCGTTGGATCGAAAATGATGGGGAGTCCGATTTTCCGCTCAAGAGACTGTAGCATGTTATTTAAAAGCGCGGCGTGTTTTTTCGTACCACTGATTAACTTTGTTGAACCGCTCGTCCGTCAGCGTCAATGACCCAATCTCTATGCCTTGGATGGATTTTCGTACCGCATAGTAATGCGTGGGGCTGTAGAGAAAAATTGCAGCTACATCATTTGCGACAATCTTTTGGAATTCGCGGTACTTCGCCTCCCGAGTTTCAGGATCGCGTGTTCGCCTGGCTTCTTCGAGCAGTGTATCGACTTTCGTGTTGGCATAGAGCGCGATATTAAGGCCGGGGTCTTTTAGTTGAGAGGTATGCCAGAACGCAAATGGGTCAGGATCATGCCCAAAGACCTCGCCGAAGAGAAGAAGTTCGTAGTTTCGCGGCCGGATGATATTTGACTCGAGATCATTCACTTCGAGTTTTTTTACTTCGACTTTCGCCCCAATTGCTCTCCACATATCTGCGATAAGATCAGCGGCCTGGGCAAGATCCTCTGCGTCCGAAGTCATAAGATGGAGTTCGAGTTTTTGCACTGTTTTCTTCGCACCGGAACCTTCCGTGCGTTCGAGTAGGCCGTTCGATTCATTTAGTTTCCAACCATCTTGAGCAAGGAGTGCCCGGGCTCCTTCTGGATCAAACGCAATCGGGGGAATCGCATCGTTATGTCCAAACGTACCGGGAGGAATAGCGGAATTTACGACTACTCCGCCGGAGGCAAGCGTTTTTCCGATAAGAGCCTCGCGATCTATGGCTGATGCAAGGGCCTGTCGTACCTTACTCCTTCCAAGAGCGGGTTGCGTGTTTGCATTCAAAAAGACGGCAAAGAGTTTCGGCAATTTGAGCGGATAGGTGTGTGCATCCAGTTCAGAGATATTGTCGGCAGTCTTCTTTGAAAGAATAACGAAGCTATCAATATCATTTTGGCGATACGCGGTCTCCAAATGTTCTTCATCCGGGTGGAAAGAGAATTGGATTTCATCGAGGTATGGTCCCTCAAGGTGATAGTGCTCATTTCGAGTGAGGACGATTGAGGTGATGGTTCCATCGTCGAGGTGGCTGAATTTTTTAAATTGATATGGCCCCGTTCCAATTGGCTTCAGGTTGAGGTCAGAAAGAATGGCGCTTTCCCGAGGGATCTTTTTCCAGAGATGCTCAGGAAGAATGCCGATCGCAAGATTCTCCAAGAAGGGCGCATAGGGTTGCCGCAAGACGAAGCGCAGAGTCTTTTCATCGAGTTCTTCGATTGTCACCCCCTGCCAATTGGCACGAAGCGGACTCTTATAGGCTTGATCCTGAATAAGATGGATGGTGAATACGACATCGGCGGCAGAAAATATTTCGCCATCATGCCAGAGAACGTCGTCCCGAAGTATTACGGTATATTCTTTGCCGTCGTCACTCACCTCCACGCTCTCAGCGAGATCCATTTCTGGCGTGCCGTTCGTGTCATAGCGGATGAGTTTACTGAATACCAGATTCGAAATATCGCGATCTGTATCCGTGGAAGCGTACACGGGGTTAATAAAGCGCGGCTCCTGAATCGCACCCTCGCGGAGTGTCCCCCCCGTATCGGGCACAGGAACCGTAAAACGGATGATGAGAAGAATTGCGAGCGTGAGAAATGATCCGGTAGCAATTGCGCCCGAAGCGATAAGACGGATTTTTTCGCTACGAGAAAATAAACGTGGCAGGTAGAGCCATTGATGGCGCCTCATGCCTCTGAGAGACGACCAAAGGGTTTTTATTTTTTCCGGTGGCGTCTCGGGAGGAGTACTTCCGGGACTCATGTCGTTTACAATCATGCAAGAACAGACTTCGGCCCGAACAAGTTCGATTTCGCCGTATTACACTCTGAAAACAATATTCACGAGTGCGGCGCCGAAGAAAAGGAATGCAAGGATAATGGTTGCAACAAAGATCATTTTTTCGAGACCTCGCTTTGTGCGGTACACATTACCCTCACCGCCGAATGTGGCCGAAAGGCCGGTGCCGCGCTGCTGCAGTAAAATCGCCCCGACGAGGAGGACAGAGATAATAATCTGGAAGATCGCAAGGAAAAGACGCATGTGCTAGAGAAGGGTATTTACGATTCCGATGAGGATTGAACCGAACAGATACGCCGTAAAGCCGGAAATCGTGAGTTCGGCGAGATACCAGTCGGCAAGGTAAAGGATAATGAGATTGATGACGATATTAAAGAGGCCGAACGTAAGAATCAGGAAGGGGAAACTGATGAGTTTTAAAATCGGACGGAGGACAGTATTCAGGACGGCGAGGATGATTCCTCCTGCGATGAGAGATTGTACGAACGGCGTTACCTTCAGGAATTCGAGATAGGGGAATGAATGCGGAATAACGCCAAAACCATTGAGATAGCGCGCCGCAAGCCAGAGTATCACAGCATTCAGCGCGATTTTCAGAAGAAATTTCAGTATGAAGCGCATTCTATATGTTAGCAGGATTGTAGGATCCGGTCAACGCAACGCAGGATTAGCCCTGATGGCGTAATCGTTGGATGATAAATACGCTTTTGCCGGAAACCTGCATTTTCGGGCGTTTTTGTTTCTCCCGACGTTCCGATTTCATTGTTTTTATTTTTGGGCGTTTCATGAAGCGAATTCCCTCTATTATATCAGAAAGAAAAACGACTCGCCTGCGGGGGAGTCGTGGGGTCTGCCGAGCTAGATATCTGCGCCGTATTTGCCGAGGGTAGCGCGGAGTTCAGTAAGGCAGAAATTGGCTTGTGGGGTTCCGCGTAGGCCGATCATGGCCTTCGCAATTCCGTTCATGTTATGGCGCGGTTGATCGAGGCGGTGAGGAGGATCGATGATGATCACATCGTTCGGGGTTTTCCCCGGATAGCAGACATCACTTACCGCGACCCCGATGTTCCGCAGGAGCTTATCATACCTTGGCTCGGCCTGGAGAACCATGAGCGCGGTATTGATGCACCGCGCGATATGCGTCGGATTCGAAACGAGCCAGAGTCGCTCGATATCACGTAAGAAAGCTCGTGACGCGGTGCATTCGAGTTCCGCGCGAGTATTGTGGCTCACCTCATCGAAAATGTGCTCGAACTTGCCGAGCTTCTCTGCCATGTCGGGGATGGCCCGGAGGCACTCGAATGTGTAGCGAGACTCCTTGAGGCCGTCTCGCTCAGAGGAACCTGTTCCCCAAAACATCACTTCAGCTCCGAGCTGGATTGCGACATCCAACCCTTTTGCCGCCTGTCCGAGAAGACCGGTACCAGGGTCACCGAGGACGATCAGTTCCCAACCTATTGTGCTCAAGTGACAGCCATGGACGTGAACTGCTGTTCTCATGTCGAGGCCTCCTTAAACGGTGGGATGTGTCGAGCTTACTACCTGATTACCATGAAGCACCCAGTTTGTCGAGCATACTATTTGGTTGAGATTCGATACTTCTGCTTTCGCAATTCATGATGATACGCCCGCGCAAAGCGATGCGATTCATCGCGGATTCGCTGGAAGAGATGAAGGAGGGAAGGCTCTCGCTGTTTCAAACGTATTGCGCCACCATTCTCTCGAAAAAGAATTTCCTCTCGCTTTGCAAGAGCGGTCACGAACGGAGGGGATAGGCTAAATCGGGTTTTGCCCGATCGCCCGAACTTCAAATCATCGAAACGATTTGAAGTTTTAGGGGGATAGGGGCTAGGGGGTAGAGAACGGATGACTTTTAGAACTGCATTCAGCTGTGGCTTGCCGCCGTCAATCACAATGATATCCGGTAACGTCCACTCGGGATGATTGAATCGTCTGCGAATAACTTCTTGGTGCATCGCAACATCATTTGAGCCCGAGACTGATTTGATTCTGAATTTCCGATATTCTTTTTTATTTGCGCTACCGTTTGAAAAAACAACCATCGAACCGGTTGCTTCAGTTCCGGAGATATTCGAAATGTCATACCCTTCGATTCGATGTATAGGGCCAGCGATGTTCAGTGTTTTCTGAAGCGCAGATTCAACCATGGGCCATGGATAGCATTCTTGTGGAGCGCGAAGTGCTGAACGGTGTTCAAAAATTCCCTCAAGCCCGAAGATTTGATCTCGGAAGATAGCCGCTTTCTCGTATTGTTCTTTTCGCACGGCTGATTTCATCAGTCGGGTGAGAGTGTTTTCGAGGCGTGATTTCTTGCCGTTGAGGATCTCTTGTATGTTTTTCACGTTCCTGCGGTATCGAATCTTCAGCTTTTTTTGCTCGCGTATGCCGATGCGTTTCAATTCAAATGCATCTTGCCGGAGACAGCAGATACCAAGGCATTTTCCGATCTGGCTCGCAAGGCAAGGACGTTTGTGAGTTTCCTTGCAGGTGCAGTAGGGGAAAATCCGGCGCAGAAGTTTTAGCGTAGTGTAGAGTGCTCCACCGTCGGTGAACGGTCCAATATAATGAGGGGGTAGAGAATAGAGAATAGAGCGTGGATTCGCGCGCTGTCCGCCTTTCCCTAATCTCTTCTCTCTACTCTCTATTCTCTCTTTGAATGGTTGATGCGTTACAAAAATTCTCGGAAAAATTTCTTTCGTAATTGCTACGTAGAAGTAGCTCTTGTCGTCCCGCATCAGGACGTTATATCTTGGGCGCCATTTTTTGATAAGTTCAGCTTCTTTGAGGAGCGCTTCAATTTCGGAAGCCGCGCGAATGATTCTTAAGCTCGTTGCCTCGACCAACATTCTTTCAACTTTCGGCGTTAGGCTTTTGGCGTTGGTGAAATACGAACTCACCCGCTTTTTCAAGTTAAGCGCTTTTCCCACATAGAGTGGAGTTGACCCGCGGCGGAAGATATAGACGCCGGGGTAGGTTGGGATGGATTTTGGTTTTTGCATATTGACCCTCTCTCTATAAGGTATACCATCTAGGCAAGGAAAGGAGGTGCGTATGTCGGAGAGCCTGAAGGAACGGTGGGATCCGAAGTGGGGTCCTAAGCTTTTCAAGGCAGTCGTCCTCACGCTGTGGTTGCGGTACGGCGGTGCACGAGCCATGCTCGTGTGTGCCGATGAACTCATGGAGCTAAGGGATCGGCTAGATCTCAATGGCGAAAAGTGGGAACCCCTGCTTCGCTACATCGGGCGGGTTATGCAGTTGCCCCCGGATTCGCGCCGCAAGGTCCGGGGCAGTGAGCTCTTCGCGCTCATGCAGTTCCTGCGGCATCGCCTTGACGGGTATGCCTCTCCGGCCCCAAGTATCTCGCTCCAACGCATGGTGCGCGAAATCGCGGGCATCGATGGCATATAAGGCCAGGGAGAACGGCGCGGCATGTTTCAAAGGGAACTGCCGCTTTTTTATCTCGAGCCATGTCGGGGGACTTGCCCTGAGCTTTGTCGAAGGGTTGATTCCTCTTGACATCCGATGTATCATTATCGGTCATGGCGGCGAATGACTTCATCAAAATCCGCGGGGCGCGGGTCCACAATTTACAAAATATTGATATTGATATTCCGAAAGGGAAGCTCGTGGTGATTACCGGCGTTTCCGGTTCCGGAAAATCATCGCTCGCGTTTGATACGATTTACGCTGAAGCTGAGCGGAGGTTTGTTGAGTCGCTTTCAAGTTACGCTCGTCAGTTTCTCGGAGTTCAGGATAAGCCGGACGTTGAATCCATTGACGGGCTCTCGCCCGCGATCTCGATTGATCAAAAATCCATTTCGAAAAATCCGCGTTCGACCGTGGGCACCATTACGGAGATCTATGATTACCTCCGTATTTTATTTGCCCGAATCGGCAAACCGCATTGTCCCCAATGCGGGCGCTCTGTGGGCAAACAGACAGTGGATCAAATGGTGGACAGTATTCGAAAATTTACCGGGCAGGAACTTGCGATTTTAGCACCCCTCGTTTCCGGAAAAAAAGGGGAACATAAGGGCATCCTTGAAGAGCTCGAGCGCGCGGGGTTTCTTCGCGTTCGGTGGGATGGCAGTGTCTTAGCCATTCAGGATGCGAAGAGTCTTGATGTCGATAAGAAAAAGAAGCATTCGCTCGAGGTAGTGGTTGATCGCTTCACCGTTGCAAAGGATATTGATCGAAGCCGCATTGCCGATTCTTTTGAGACTGGGCTTAAGATCGGAAAAGGGAGGGTGATTGTTCAGGCAAAGTCGGGTGATATTCCATTCTCGGAACAATTCGCGTGTGCAGTGTGTGGCATGAGTCTCCCTGATCTTGAACCGCGACTTTTTTCGTTTAATTCGCCGTATGGTGCCTGCCCCCAATGCACCGGACTTGGATCAACACTAGAAGTTGATCCTGAACTCGTATTGCCGAACAAAAACCTTTCGCTGGCTGAAGGCGCAATTCGTCCGTGGGCCGGAGCTTCACACCGGCTGGGGCGCCAATCCTGGTATTGGTGGATGCTCGAGGATCTCTCACATCGAACAAAGTTTTCGTTGAATACGCCGTTGGGAGAGCTCCCCCCGAAGGTCATGGACGTTATTCTCAATGGTGAAGCTATTGATCGTCCGGCAGGCTCGGAGAGAAGAGAGGGTGAATTTGAGGGTGTGATTCCAAACCTCAAGCGTCGGTGGAAAGAAACGGATTCTGAATGGACAAGGGCGGAGATCGAGAAGTACATGATTATCAAAGCCTGCCCCCTCTGCAACGGTGAACGGCTGAGGAAAGAGGCATTGGCCGTCACCGTGGCTGATACTAATATTGCGGCTATTTCCAAACTCGACGTAGCTTCTGCAAAAAAATTCTTTGCGGGTCTCTCGCGTGATCTTGTGGCGAATGAAGCAAAAATAGCTTCATCCCTCCTGAAGGAGATCACAAAGCGACTCGAGTTTCTTGTGGATGTCGGGCTCCACTACCTCACCATCAACCGCGAGTCCACGACGATTAGTGGAGGGGAGGGCCAGCGCATTCAGCTTGCGACTCAAATCGGATCGCGCCTCACCGGCATTCTTTATATTCTCGATGAGCCGTCGATTGGGCTTCACGCCCGCGACCACGAGCGGCTGATCAAGACCCTGAAAGATCTCCGGGATCTCGGCAATACCGTAATTGTGGTTGAACACGACCGCGATACCATGAAGTCCGCGGACTGGATTATTGATCTTGGCCCTGGCGCGGGAAAACACGGTGGGAAGGTTATTTTCGAGGGGACATACAAAGATCTTCTCAAAGCAAAAACTCTGACCGGCGATTATCTTTCGGGACGAAAGACGGTTGAGATGCATGGGGTCAAAGATTCTTCATCGGGAAAAGGCAAGAAGGCGGGCGAACTGCTTATTAAGGGAGCGCGGGAGCACAATTTGAAAAACATCAGCGTTCACATTCCGCTTGGAAAATTTGTCTGTGTTTCCGGTGTCTCGGGCTCCGGGAAATCAACTCTCGTGAACGATATTCTCGCAAAAGCCCTGCTTGTGCAATTTTATCGCGCTCATATGTTCCCGGGCGCGCATGATGGAATTAATGGAGCGGATCTGATTGATAAGGTCGTTATTGTTGATCAATCGCCGATCGGGAGAACACCGCGTTCTAATCCTGCCACCTACACCGGCGCGTTTTCGGGCATTCGTGATTTATATTCGAAGACCCCAGAGGCGCGCGCAAAAGGGTATCAGCCCGGGCGGTTCAGTTTCAATGTAAAAGGGGGAAGGTGCGAAGTATGTGAAGGTCAAGGTGTCAAAAAAATCGAGATGTTCTTCCTGCCCGATGTCTATGTTGAGTGTGAAGAGTGCCGAGGCAAGCGCTACAATCGTGAGGCGCTTTCCATTGAATTCAATGGGAAAAATATTTCACAGGTGCTTGATCTTACAATCGAGGAGTCCCTAGCCTTTTTCAAAAACATTCCCGCAGTCGCGCAGAAATTAAAAACGCTCGTGGAAGTCGGGCTCGGCTATATGAAATTGGGGCAACCGGCAACCACGCTCTCCGGTGGGGAGGCCCAGCGGACAAAACTTGCGACCGAACTTTCTCGCCGTGACACCGGAAAAACTCTCTACATTCTTGATGAGCCAACCACAGGACTTCACTTCGATGACACGAGGAAGCTTCTGGGGATTTTGAAGGCACTTGTTGATCGTGGGAATTCAGTTGTGGTGATCGAACACAATATGGATGTGCTCCGAAATGCCGACTGGATCATTGATCTTGGTCCGGAAGGAGGGGATGAGGGAGGTGAAGTGGTTGCGGAAGGTAATATTTCTGATATAGTAGCGGCCAAGAAGTCCTACACCGGTCAATGGCTGCGGAAGACCGCACCATAGGCTGAATTCATCCAAACCAGCAGGGATACGCGTGCCGTTCCAGAAAGAACGGCTGGGAGGCAATCATGCGATTCAGGGTCGGTCCGTCGTATCGGAGCTACGTGATCGGACAGTTCATCGTGATCCCGGGGTTGCTCCTCATAACCCACAAGCTCGTTGGCATCGAGCGGGACTGGATCTACATCGTTTTCCTCTCCGCAGTCGCGATCCTCGTGGCGGGACTCGCATCATGGCGGAAGAACGAGCCCCTTACCGCAGCCGGCTGGACGAGCCTTACCACAGTCATTTTCTTTGCGCTCATTCCATGGACAATGACTGTTGCTCCGATGTTCCAGTCATTCCGACAGCCGGTGAACGGAGTTGAGGCAGGCATAGTCATCTTCGGGCTACTGGTGTATATCGCCGTCGTGGTTGCTGCCCTGGGCAATGTGGTGGGTCTTCCCGTTCGTACATTCCCCGATCGTTGGGCAACGCCGCTTTGGGGGCAGAGGCGAGTGCCCGGCACTCCGAAGATCCGAGTCATACGCTTTACTGGCGTAGGGCGAAAATAGGGCTTCAGTTCACTCGAGATGGAGGAGCGATAAATGGATATGGAAGTCAGGCTCATAGTCCTCATGACCACATTCGCTTTTGGTCTGCTCTGGTCGCACTGGTTCGTGGTGCGACCGTATCGTGCTCACACTAGATGGCTGAATCATCGGCTCCAAGAGGAGCACGACTCCCGCATGAAGCTGTACGATCGCCTGGATCCACAGCCGGCAAGGTAGTCTCGCGGCGTAGCAAAGTTGCACGCCGTTTTTTCTTTTCGAAACCTCTTGCCCCCACACCTATCGCGGCAATAGTTTTTCTTTGCAGAGGAGATGATCTTAGTCAGTAAACTTATGTCAAATATATTTTGACATGTTACACTTTGCGCTTTGCCGCGATAGGTGTGGGGGCTTGACACCATCCACAGTATCTCTAAGATAGAGAATTAGCAGTCTAAGGTCGCAAGTGCTAATTGTAGGCACTGGGCATTAGGCACTGGGGCGCGCGTCGGCCTCCTAGTGCCTAGTCCCTAACCACTCGTGCCTCATCAAAACATATGGCAATAAATATTAAGCCACTCGGAGATCGGGTTCTCATTGAACCGATCACCGATGCAGAGAAGACGAAGACCGGCATCTATCTTCCTGACACGGCATCGAAAGAGCGACCGGAGCAAGGAAAAGTAATTGCAGTAGGCGAAGGGCGGATCATCGATTCGGGCAAACTGGTTCCGGTAAAAGTGAAAAAAGGGCAGAAAGTGCTTTTCACCAAATACGGTCCGAATGAAATCAAGGTCGGCGGAAAGGAATACCTCATTGCAAAAGAGGAAGATATTTTAGCGATAATTGATTAGAGAATAGGGGGCAGAGCATAGGGAATAGGACGGTCGGATTGATGATCTGACCCCTACCCCCTATCCGTTATCCCTTCACACCCATGAGTGCAAAACAAATACTCTTTAATGAAGCCGCACGCCAAGCTCTCAAGCGAGGCGTTGATAAGCTTGCGGACACGGTGAAAGTCACGCTCGGTCCAAAGGGTCGGAACGTGGTTCTTGATAAAGGCTATGGCTCGCCCACAATTACGAACGATGGCGTTACCATTGCAAAAGAAATTGAACTTGAGGATAAGATAGAAAACCTCGGTGCTGAGTTGGTAAAGGAAGTCGCGACAAAGACAAATGATGTCGCAGGAGATGGCACGACCACGGCGACCCTGCTCGCGCAAGTCATCGTGAACGAAGGATTGAAGCATCTTGCCGCAGGTGCCAACCCCATGGGGATGCAAAGAGGCATCAAGCGCGCGACCGATCACGTGGTTGAACAGCTTAAAAAAATGTCAAAGGTTGTTTCGGGCCACAGTGAAATTGCGCAAGTCGCGACTATTTCAGCCAAGGATTCAGAGATTGGAAAACTTCTCGCCGATATCATCAATGAGGTCGGGCAAGATGCGGTGATCACCGTTGAGGATTCGCAAACCTTGGGGGTGGAGAAAGAAATTGTCGAAGGAATGCAGTTTGATCGCGGTTACATCTCCGCGTATATGGTTACGAATGCCGAGCGAATGGAGGCATCATTCGAGAATCCGGCAATCCTCATTACCGACAAAAAGATTTCCTCACTTCAGGATATTCTCCAACTTCTTGAGAAGCTCGTGAAATCAGGAAAAAAGGAACTTGTGATTTTCGCCGAGGACGTGGAAGGAGAAGCGCTCGCAACGCTCGTGGTAAACAAGCTTCGCGGTGGATTCCAGGCGCTTGCGGTGAAAGCACCCGGATTTGGTGATCGCCGAAAGGAGATGCTCGAAGATATTGCGGTAGTTACGGGAGGGAAGGTGATCTCCGAAGATATCGGTTTGAAACTCGAAAATGTTGAACTCGACATGTTGGGCTCGGCTCGGCGCGTTGTCGCTTCCAAGGAAAATACCACAATTATTGGTGGCAAGGGCAAGAAAGCCGATATTGAGAAGAGAGCCAAGCAAATTCGTATCGAACTCGAGAAGACTAAGTCAGAGTTTGATAAGGAAAAACTTCAAGAGCGATTCGCAAAACTCACCGGCGGCATTGCCCTGATCAAGGCCGGAGCCGCGACTGAAGTAGAGCAAAAGGAGAGGAAACTTCGAATTGAAGATGCGGTTCAGGCAACAAAGGCTGCGGTGGAGGAGGGGATTGTACCGGGCGGGGGTGTGGCGCTGTTGCGCACGGCACCGGCCCTGGCTGAAGCCATCAAACGCCTTGAGCGGGATGAGAAGATTACGCATGACGAGAAAGTCGGTATGGAGGTTCTCCATGCCGCACTCGAAGCACCGCTCCGCCAGATCGCATCAAACGCCGGAGCCGAAGGAATGGTGGTAGTTCAGGAAGTGAAAAAGCGAAAGGGAAGTGATGGCTACAATGCGGAAACCGGGGACTATGAGGATCTCGTGAAAGCCGGAATTATTGACCCTACGAAAGTTGTTCGCTCGGAAATTCAAAATGCCGCATCTGTTGCCGCGATGATTCTCACGACGGAGGCAATTGTCGGCGAAGTGCCGAAAAAAGAATCTCCATCTATGGGCGGAGGCGGCATGCCGGGAGGGATGGGAGGGGACTACTGACGAGAGAGTAGAGAATAGGGGATAGAGAGTAGAGGATAGAGTGAAAACTTGAATCGTTTGACAAATGCCACAGAAATGTGGTATTTGTTGTTTCACGAGTGAAGTCAATGTAGCTCACCCGAACTTGGAGGTGAAATCTTGAAAGTTGCGATCATCGATCTGGGGCAGGGTGGTTTGTTCAGCTCAAGGGCCGCAGGTGATTACCAGGGGTTGAATGAGCTGTTGCAGGATCACCTCACGGCAGATCGCCACGAGGTTGGAGTCTTTCAGGACATGAAAACGGCCCGTGGCTGGCTTGCGGGAGAGGGTGCCATGGTGTTCACCACGCGCGGCATGATCGGCCACGCGGTCGAACACAAGGCGAAACACCCGGAGATTCGAATCGCCGTACTCGTCGGATCTCCAATCGATTTCCACGTTCCTTTTCCCGTGGTTGAGAAGAGCGAGATCGTCCGCGCTCCCGAGAAGGTTCTCCAGGCCATCGTCGGCGGCTAACAGTCGTCGGCGCTTCAACAAACGCGCCAGGAAGGTGGTGAGTTTCAATGGCGGACACACGGGTGCTTGTCGGTATCCCCTGTGAGATGCTCCTTGACGCACTTCGTTCAGCCGTACTCCATCTCAACGGGGAGAAAGCGGCGATTGCAGTCGGGGAGTTGGTAGTTGTCCTGAAACTCCTCGAGAATGCCGATGTTCCCTTAGACCAACTGTACGAATGTATCGCTGTGTGCAGATTTGTCCGGGAGGGAGTGCGCGCCATGGCGCACGAGTTTGAGGGTCTCGCGCCTTCCGTGGCTCAAACCCTCGCCGAGCTAGAAAAGAAGCTCGCGGAGAGTTTGCGATAGCATCACTAACGATGAACACGAGCCGTAAGCCAGCAGGTGAGCGGCTCTTTTTTTTGCCCATTCCCATTTGCGCAGGAACTTGTTATCCTAGATTCTAGATACTAGCTTCTAATCTTTTCGCCTATGACCCCCTTCTATATTTTGATCGGTTTAATCGTTTTGATCGTGATCTGGCTCATTGCCGCATACAACGGCCTAGTTCGGTTGCGACAGCAGGCAAAAGAGGCTGAATCCGATATTGATGTGCAGTTGAAGCGCAGGTTCGATCTCATTCCCAATCTTATTGAAACTGTGAAGGGTTATGTGGCGCATGAACGCCAGACCCTTGAGAGTGTGACCGAAGCGCGCACGCGTTTTATGAACGCAAAAAATACGAAGGAGCAGATTGCGGCAAACGATATGCTATCGGGCACGCTGAAAACGCTGTTCGCAGTTTCCGAGCAATATCCAGACCTGAAAGCAAACACGAATTTTTTACAGCTTCAGGGCGAGCTCACTGATACGGAAAATAAGATTCAGGCGGCTCGGCGTTTTTACAACGCGAACGTTCGGGACCTCAACATCCGTATCGAATCATTTCCGACGAACTTCATTGCGGGCCCATTTGGCTTCCAGAAAATGGAATTTTTTGAGGCAGAGAATCCTGCGGTGAAAGAACCAGTTAAGGTTCAGTTTTAGCCCACCCAAATTTTCAGCCGGATCAGGAAAATTTTTCTTGATTTGAGCATCTGAAGGTAAACTGGCATGCATGTGTGGAAGGCTGAAAATGTAGGCGGGTTATCCACAGCCACCGACCACTTGACAATAATTCAACCCAGGAGCATACTTCGGTAAAGCTCAGAACGGAACCTTCCTCGCGGAAGGGAACGTCATATAACAGAGGTTTTACATACATTTTGCGCGAAGGAAACCAATCCGAGACCGCGCGCTGAGCGCTCGTAAACATAATTCCCTAAGCTAAAGGGAAATTTTGGGTGTTTAATTTTGTTTTGATTCTGACGGGTCGCATTGTGCCCCATTTGGAACGCAAGGCCGTACTTTATTTGCACGTCTAAACATTCTCAACCAGTGTCAACGACCACACCGCAAAAAAAATATTTCAACAAGTATCGGCCCGCATTTGAAGAACTTCCGAATCTCTCGGAGATCCAGCTTGATTCCTACGAGCGCTTTTTGAAATCCGGTTTAAAAGAGCTCTTTAAAGAAATTTCTCCCGTTACCTCAATTACGAAGGATGTCACACTTGAGTTCGGGGATTATTATCTCGACGAACCAAAATTCACTGAAGTGTATGTGAAGGACCACAACCTCTCGTATGAGGCGCCACTTCGCATTCGAAGCAAACTTACGAATCAGAAGACCGGCGAAGTAAAGGAGCAGGAAATTTATCTTGGAGATTTTCCCCTCATGACTCCTCGGGGGACGTTTATCGTAAACGGGGTTGAGCGGGTGATTGTCTCACAGCTTATCCGTTCATCGGGTGTGTATTTCACCGCGCATCAACTTCGCGGCAAACGATATTACGGAGCAAAAATTATCCCAAATCGCGGAGCCTGGCTCGAATTTGAAACCGATCTTGATGGCTCGATTCATGTGCGTATTGACCGGAAGCGCAAAGTTGCGGCAACAACGCTTCTCCGTGTGTTGGGCATTGCTGACGATGAAGCAATTGCCGGGCATTTCCAGGATCTCGAGACCGGAGAAATAAAGCATATTAAAAAAACCCTTGAAAAGGATTCGGCTAAGACGCGCGATGAAGCCTACATTGAAGTATACAAGCGCATTCGACCAGGAGAACTTGCAGCAGCCGATAATGCGCGCTCCTTAATTCAGGCAATGTTTGGATTTGATCGCTATGATCTTGCGGCAGTCGGGCGATTTAAATTCAACCAGCGCCTCGGCATGAAGAAGGATGCGGCCAAAGAGGAATTCCGCATTCTCGATGCTGAAGATATTATTGCCGTTATTCGCGAAATTATTCGACTCAACCAAGCGGGTGACATTGCGCCAGATGACATTGATAACCTTGGCAACAGGCGCGTTCGAGGCATGGGGGAACTCCTGCAAAATAAACTTCGTGTCGGCATTCAGCGCATGGTGAGGATTGTGCGCGACCGTATGTCGACACTTGATCTTTATACGTTGACACCGGCGCAGTTGATTAACGCCCGCCCTTTTATGGCATCAGTGAAAGAGTTCTTCACCTCATCCCAGCTCTCGCAATTTATGGATCAGATTAATCCCTTGGCAGAACTTGAACATAGAAGGAGACTCTCTGCGATGGGCCCAGGAGGCCTTACGAGAGAGCGAGCGGGATTCGAGGTTCGCGATGTACACCCGTCGCATTATGGGCGTATTTGTCCAATTCAGACGCCGGAAGGCCAGAATATCGGTCTTGTCGGACATCTTGCGGGACATGCCCGCATCAATGAACTCGGCCTCATCGTGACGCCCTATGTTCGAGTGAAAAATGGAAAGATTACCGGTGAGGTGGAGTATCTTGATGCATCAGCCGAAGCCCGTTATCATATCGCGCATGCTGGCGTTGCATTTGATGAGAAGGGAAACATTTTGGATGAACGGGTAGAGGCTCGCGTAAAAGGATCTCCTGGTGTGACCGAGCGCGAAAAGCTCGACTATATTGACGTCTCACCCCAGCAGGCGATTTCGATGGCAACGAGCCTTGTTCCGTTTCTTGAAAACGACGATGCGAATCGCGCCATGATGGGATCAAACATGCAACGCCAAGCCGTTCCCTGCGTTCGGGCCGAGCGCCCACTTGTGGGCACCGGGAGAGAGGCGAGGGCGGCGCGAGATTCCGGACGATTGATCATTGCAGAATCGGAAGGCGAGATTATCAAGGTGGATGCAAAGGAAATCGTGCTAAAAACAAAAAAGGATGATTTTGTCCGCTATCCGTTAAACTCGTTTCTCCGGACCAATGCATTTACCGCGATTCGCCAGATTCCCATAGTGAGACCTGGGGATGCCGTCAAGAAGGGGGATATTCTTGCTGACTCTTCGGCGACCGATCGGGGGGAACTTGCACTCGGCCAGAATCTTACTGTTGCGTTTCTTTCGTGGCACGGCTGGAATTACGAGGATGCGATTATTATTTCCGAGCGGCTGGTAAAAGAAGATACTTTTTCGTCCATTCATATCGAAGATCATTCAATCGCGGTTCGGGATACGAAATTGGGGCCGGAGGAAACTACCTACGACATTCCCAATGTTTCGGAAGAGAAATTAAAGAATCTCGACGAAGAAGGAGTCGTTCGGATTGGGGCCGAGGTTCGCTCGGGCGACATTCTCGTCGGCAAGACGTCTCCGAAGGGGGAGACGGAATTAACGCCGGAAGAACGTTTGCTGAGGGCGATTTTCGGTGAAAAGGCGCGGGATGTGCGCGATACGTCCTTAACCGTCCCGCACGGAAAACGCGGACGCGTGATCGGTATTAAAGTGTTTTCACGAGATCGCGGAGACAAGCTTGAATCCGGAGTTATCAAACAAGTGCAAGTTGAAATCGCACAGCTTCGCAAAATCGCGGTGGGAGATAAACTCGCGGGACGTCACGGCAATAAAGGCGTGATCGCGCGGGTGCTCCCCGAAGAAGATATGCCGTATCTTGCCGGCGGCAGGCCGGTTGATATTATTTTGAATCCACTCGGAGTTGCATCACGCATGAATCTTGGCCAAATTTTGGAAACACATCTTGGTATGGCAGCCCGCCTCCTCGGGTATGAAGCCATAACTCCGTCGCTTGCAGGCTCAACCGAAGATGAGATCAAAGGCGAGCTTAAAAAGGCGAACTTCCCGGAAGACGGAAAGATTGAGCTCTATGACGGCTTGACCGGTGAGAAATTCCGACAAAAAGTCACCGTGGGAGTTGCCTACATTATGAAATTAAACCATCTTGTCGAGGATAAGATTCATATGCGTTCGATCGGTCCTTACTCCTTGATCACCCAACAGCCCCTCGGAGGCAAAGCACAGTTCGGAGGCCAGCGTTTTGGAGAGATGGAAGTCTGGGCGCTCGAAGGATACGGGGCCGCGCACACTCTTCAGGAGATGATTACGATTAAGTCTGATGATGTGCAGGGGAGAGCTGCGGCGTATGAAGCAATTATTTCGGGTGAGAAGATCCGAAGCCAGAATATTCCGGCTTCTTTCCATGTGCTCGTGAATGAATTGAAGGGACTCGCACTCTCAGTCGACTTGAAGGGAGGCGAGACGGCACGATTGCGCGCGATCGCCGAAGAAGTTCCGGAACACCAGCCGGCTCGGCGCGAAACTCGTGAAACCCGTGAGAGGATTCGGAGCAAATAGTGAATAGGCATGGAAAACCACGTCCAAGATTTTAAATCTATTGGTCTCAAACTCGCCTCAGCCGACGAGATTCTTTCGTGGTCTCATGGCGAGGTGACGAAGCCCGAGACCATCAACTACCGCACCGCAAAGCCCGAGCGCGACGGTTTATTCGATGAGCGAATTTTCGGACCAACAAAAGACTACGAATGTTACTGCGGAAAATATCGCCGCATTCGCTATAAAGGGATTGTATGCGATAAGTGCGGTGTTGAGGTTACCCGCGCGATCGTTCGACGGGAGCGAATGGGCCATATTAAGCTTGCGGCTCCGGTTTCACATATCTGGTTTCTCCGCGGTGTACCCTCGAAGATCGGCCTCATTCTTGATCTTTCGGTAAATGATCTCGAGAAGGTAATTTATTTTGCAGGCTATATCGTAACCGAGTTGCGAGAGGAAAAACGGAGAAAAGCGCTTGAGGAAATTGAGCGGGAATTCAAAGTGAAGTCTTCCAAGGCTCCGAATGCCGTACAAGTCACCAGGATTAAAGAAGCAAAGGAGAATGCCAAGGAGGAACTCCGCTCGCTCAGGCTTCTCAAAGTGCTCACAGAAGTCGAGTATCATCGCCTGAGCCTGAAATATGGGGACGTGTTTGAGGCGGGAATCGGAGCAGAAACAATTCGGAATATTCTCCAGTCCGTTGATCTCGAAAAATTACACCATAATCTTGAAGCCGAACTCAAACTCGCGCCACCCGTCATTAAGAAGAAATACTTGAAGCGCCTGAAAGTAGTTCGCGCAATGATTAAATCGAAACTCCGCCCTGAATGGATGTTTCTTGAGGTGTTACCCGTGATTCCTCCTGATATGCGCCCGATGGTGCCACTTGATGGCGGGCGTTATGCAACCTCGGACTTAAACGATCTCTACCGACGGGTTATTAATCGCAACAATCGTCTGAAACGCCTCTATGAGTTGCGAGCGCCGGAGGTCATTACCCGAAACGAAAAGCGCATGCTTCAAGAGGCGGTTGATGCCTTGATTGATAACAACACCCGCCGTGGCCAAACCGCGGTTTCATCCCAGGTTCAGCGCCGTCCCTTAAAGTCCCTTGCCGACATGCTGAAAGGCAAGCAGGGTCGCTTTCGCCAGAACCTGCTTGGGAAGCGGGTTGATTATTCGGGGCGCTCGGTCATTGTGGTTGGACCTTCGCTGAAACTTCACCAGTGCGGTTTGCCGAAAGAAATGGCGCTTGAACTTTTTAAGCCGTTCGTGATTCGGAAACTTATTGAGAGGGAGCTTGCGCATAATATTCGCGGAGCTGGACGCATGATTGAAGAGCGACCGCAAGAAGTGTGGGCGCTTCTTGACGAAGTCATTGCCGAGGGAAAGCTTGTCCTCTTGAATCGAGCGCCAACACTTCACCGTCTTGGCATTCAGGCGTTTCATCCGGTGCTCGTCGAGGGTCATGCGATTCAGATTCATCCCATGGTCTGTGCGGCTTTTAATGCCGACTTTGACGGCGACCAAATGGCAGTACACGTGCCGCTTACGGATGATGCCCAGAAGGAAGCACGCGAGATTATGCTCTCGTCGGTGAATCTCCTGAAACCCGCAAACAGTGATCCTATTGTGCAGCCGACAAAGGACATGATTCTTGGGATGTATTGGGCAACTGTGCTTGAGGAAGGAGTAATCGGTGAAGGGGAAATATTTGCAGATGAGAAAGAAGCCATTATCGCTTACGAGTTCGGCGCAGTTGATATTCGTGCAAAAATTACCGTACGCCTTACCGAGCGGACTCTTCTTGGTGGAGAGGAAAAAATCAAGCAGCCCTTGGTTGAAACTAGTGTCGGGAGATTACTCTTTAATCGAGTACTTCCGAGCGACTACCCTTTTGTGAACAAAGATATCAAAGCTCGCGATGTTGAGGAGTTGGTTTCCGATTTTATCCTCCGTTACGGGATTCCTCATACACCTCCAATTTTGGATGAGATGAAGGGATTCGGATTCGCGTTTGCCACAAAGTCGGGAATTTCCTGGGGTATGGATGATTTGAAGACTCCGGTGCGAAAACAAGAGTGGATTCGCGAGGCAGAAAAAGAAATTTCGGTTATTGACGACTACTACCAGCGCGGGCTTCTCACTGATCGCGAGAGATACGATCGAGTGATCGAGGTATGGAGAGGTGTGATGGATAAGATAAAAGACGCAATTCCCCACGCGATTGATCCGACGGGTTCGGTCTCAACCATGGTCAATTCAAAAGCGCGAGGCACGTGGCTTGCGATCATGCAGATGGCGGGGATGAAAGGACTCGTGATTAACCCGGCCGGAAGAATTATCGATCTTCCCGTGCTCTCCTCCTACAAAGAAGGATTAAACGTGCTTGAGTATTTTATTTCAACGCACGGTGCCAGGAAGGGGACGGCTGATACTGCTCTCAAAACCGCAGTCGCAGGATACTTAACGCGACGATTAGTTGATGTGTCTCAGGATGTGATCGTCACACAACCGGATTGCGGCGCGAAGCGCGGTATTGGGATTTACCGCAAGGATTCGGAAGAAATCGGGAGGCCATTTGGACTTCGCGCGATGAGTCGTGTAGCCCTTCACGATATTATTTCAAGCGATCGAACGGTGCTCGCACATGCGGGCGATATTATCACACGTGCGATTGCGAGCACCATAGAACGCTCTGATGTGAGCGAAATGCATGTCCGTTCCCCCCTTACCTGCAAGGGACTCACCGGTATCTGCCAAACATGTTACGGCCTTGATCTTGGCAGAGGAGAGCTTGTTAAAATCGGGGAAGCGGTCGGCATTGTAGCGGCTCAATCAATCGGAGAACCGGGTACTCAACTCACCATGAGGACCTTCCACACGGGAGGGGTCGCGGGCGCGGGTGATATCACCACCGGTCTTCCCCGTGTTGAAGAAATTTTCGAGGTGCGAACGCCAAAGGGACAGGCGATATTGGCCGACGTGAGCGGTACGGTTACGGAAATCACCGAAGTCAACCGCGAAAAGATTATTCGGATAGAGATTGAACCCGAACTTGAGGATCTTTCGTCAAAAGCAAGACCAAAGAGACGAATTCTTTCCCGCATCACTCGAAAGAAGAAAACAGAAGAAGTGGATTCCACAATGAAAGAATTCCGTATTCCTCCGGCAACGGGGCTCTTCGTCGAAGTCGGCTCAAAGGTGAAGAAGGGGGATCTCCTCTGTGAGGGGCATGCGGATTTGAAGGAGATGAATAAAATCGCCGGGAAAGAATCAACGGAGCGCTACATCATCAAGGAAGTTCAGAAAATTTACTCACTACAAGGGGCTCCGATTCATGATAAGCACATTGAAATCATTGTGAGACAAATGTATTCGCGTGTTCGGATTAAAGACGGCGGCGATACGGCGCTCACTTCAGGGGAGATTGTCGAAAAGTCTGCATTTCGTGAGGAAAATCGGAAAGTCCTTGCCGAAAACATGCGCCCCGCAACTGCCTATCAGATACTCCTTGGCATCACGAAAGTCGCGCTCACGACTTCAAGCTTCCTTTCTGCGGCTTCCTTTCAGGAGACCGCGCGCGTGTTGATCAATGCCGCGATTGAGGGTAAGGAAGACACCTTGCGCGGGCTTAAGGAAAATGTCATTATTGGCCGGCTGATCCCGGCAGGAACGGGGTATAAGGTGAAAAGCTAATACGCGAGATAAGCCAGTAAGCTTGTAAGTTAAATACGCGAGGTAAGCCACGGATGAAGCTTATAAGCTTATCTCGCTTACGAGCTCAATTTACACACACTATGTTAATGATTCGATTTCAGCGCGTGGGGAGGACAAATGATCCGGCGTTCCGGGTGGTCCTTACCGAACGGCGCTCAAAGCCAAAATCAGGCGAGATTGAAATTCTCGGGTCGTTCCACCCGAAGACAAAGGCAACCCTCCTGAAGAGTGAGCGTATTACCTATTGGATTTCCAAGGGTGCCAAGACCTCACCCCGAGTGCATAATCTCCTGATTACCCAGGGTGTTATTCAGGGTAAGAAAATAAATGTGGTAAGAGCGCCTCGTCCCGCGAGCACAGGGGATGCGAAAGGCGAGCAACCAGTCGCATCGACATAGGGTGGGGATTTTGAAACTTGATATTTTTTCTTCAGGTATTACGATGGAGAATAGATATTGATAGGGTGAAAGGTCGAGCTGGATATCATGAATCGCTCCGAATGGCCGAACCTCGGATTTGATTCGAGAATCGCATTCGAGATTGTTAATAACCCTCTGTATGGCAAAAGAAGTTGATGCGGAATTCCTTGAGTACGTAGTGAAGGCGCTCGTGGATGAGCCCGACGGTGTTACGGTTGAGCGCAAGGTGGACGAAATGGGGGTGTTGCTCACGCTCAAAGTTTCCGCGCCGGATATGGGTAAGATCATTGGCCGAAACGGTAATACCGCAAAAGCCATCAGATCTCTCCTTCGGGTCGTGGGGATGAAGAATAATGCGCGTGTGAATCTTAAGATTGAGGAGCCGGAAGGTGGGCGAGGTCCCACGCCTCGTATGGAAAACACAACCGACTCGGAAGGTGGAAGAGGTCCCGCACCACGGATGGAACGCAGAACCGACGTGGACCAAGTATTGGAAGATTTGAGACTTTAGTGTATTAGGTTAGACTTTTGCAAACGCCGTCTTGGGCTACGTCTCGGGCGGCGTTTGTGGTATGAATCCCGTTACTGCAGAAGTTGATGTATGCACCCCAAATACATGAATTCTTCGCAAATACAGGCGCGTTTATGATACGATGCGCAGTAACGGGATGAAAGAAAAAAGCCCCAACGATATAACGATCGAGGGGCTATATGATATCGCCGAGGAGTAGCGCCCAGAAGACAATGTACCCGCTCGTGCCGTACAGAGTTATGCGGAGTAGCACAGCTGGCGCGTTTCGCCAGGTGATCCACCCAAGCCTAAGTTCATCCCAGAGATCACCGATTCCGAGTCCTGCATACAGACCGGTCGCGATTGCGGTTGGCCAGGTGACGATGACGCCGAGAACAAAAGCGTAGGTTGGCACTCCGCGGAAGTAGTCCAGCAGGGGGGTGAATGTGAAATACCCCCACGCACACGCAACTGCGAGAACCATCAGGAGTATAGACCAGCGAAGGATTCTTTCCATTCGTCTCCCTCCATTAAGCCCTGCAACCGCAGTTAAATAGCTAGTAACAAGGAACCATGCGCTTTGATATTATTACCACATTCCCCGAAATATTCCAATCCTATTTCGGGGCGTCTATTTTGAGACGTGCGCAAGAAAAGCGCTTGATTACGATTCGCACATACAATCCACGAGATTTTTCGAAAGATAAACGGAAAACGGTTGATGCCGCACCTTATGGCGGGGGAGCTGGGATGGTGCTTATGGCCGAGCCTATTTTGCGCGCGGCACGCGTGGTCTTAAAAGGAAAAAAGAAGAAAGAAACACTCGTGGTATTGCTTTCCGCAAAAGGGAAACAGTTCAATCAGAAACTTGCCGCAGATTGGGTAAAACACTATTCGGACGTGATATTCATCAGCGGTCGCTACGAGGGCATTGATGAACGCGTCAGCGAAGTCATGCATGATTCTGGCTACGCGATTCAGGAGGTATCGATCGGCCCCTATGTGCTCACGGACGGCGACGTTGCGGCAATGGCTATTGTTTCGGCAATGATACGGTTGATCCCGGGAGTCATTAGCCTCGGGTCACTTGCCGAAGAATCCCACTGGAACCTTTTGCTAAAAAAGGAATCGCAAGGCAGTGGGCAGAAAAAAGGACTTGAGTATCCCCACTACACCCGGCCCGAGTTTCTCAAGTGGAAGGGACATTACTATCGGGTACCGTCAACATTGCTTTCCGGAAATCATCAGAAAATTGAGAAATGGAGAAGGGACCACACTGGTTGACTATATGCCGGAGACCGCAGTTATTATTCGCACAAAAAATGAAGAGCGATGGATCGGAGAATGCCTCAAGCAGCTTCAGGAGCAGACTTATCCCGATTTTGAAATTATTATTGTAGATTCGGGTTCCACGGACCGGACTATTGAGATTATTCAGAAATTTCCAGTGCGTTTGGTGACAATCCAACCCAATGAATTCTCCTATCCTCATGCGTTGAATATCGGGTGCAGTTACGCGAGAGCGAATCGCTTCTTTGTGTTTTTAAGCGGCCACTCGCTACCCTCCTCGCGAACTTGGCTTCGTGATGGGCTTTCTCATTTTAGCGATCCCAAAGTTATGGGAGTTTATGGCTTTGTATGGGCCCTGCCCAATGGAAGTATGTGGGAGAAGTTGGCATTCAATAAATTTTTTTCATGGCTTCGGCATGGCTTTCAGAGAGTAAAACACATTGAACACGATTCGATGGGCGTGCTTGGGTTCACGAATGCGGCAATACGGAGGGATCTCTGGGAAAAGCATCATTTCGATGAAGCGTATGGCCTAGGCGGTGAAGATGGAGAGTGGGCGCGGTTTTGGTTTGCCCGCAGTTATGTTGCAGTTCGAGATGTATCGTTCTCAGTATCTCACTCACACAGCCTCGGATTCTGGGGATTACGGCAACAGTGGAAATACTGGGCTTCTCTCAGTAAACCGCAACCTTTCAAGCATCCAGAATTCCGCAAGAAAAATGTGGATTTCCGGCCTTGACACTCGATTCACCTTGCCTATAATAGGGTGACATTCTGTTTTCGGGCCTCGGAAGCCCCTTTGGAAGTTTCCGTGGCTAACGGAACCCAAAGCCACAATTTACCCCGCCACCACTAATGTGAATCGTGCGGCGGGAGAAATAAATCCGTTTCCACATTTAACCCGAACTTTCTTGTGAGGGAGTGTGGTGGCGGGGTTTACAATTGAGTTGAGTCCTAAATCCCGGCAAGCCGGGATCGGACGAGCATCCGGAGAAGTTCCTCGGCAAGGGAGGTTTATCCCGAGCTGGGTCGAGGGATTCCTCTGGGTGTTTTCTTTCAGCCTAAACGGGCTGAAACCCGACCGCGAGAGCGGTGTGGGGTGGTTTTGTCTGAGACGACCGAACATTGAAATTTGAATAAGAAAACAACTGGTATTTGCGTAACCTAAAGATCATTTCGATTTTTGAGTTGTGCCTTTCCAGTTGTTCCGATTAAAGCCTCGGCGCTCGCAAGAGCGACGGGGTTTAGAGAGAACAAGAGAAAGAAGGGAGGATCCCAATGCGCTACATAAGCCACGAGGAGCGTATGAATTCCGTTCGTGAATGGCTCAAGAAGTGGTCAGACGGCCGACTTATTGCTGGGTTTAGAGTCCGGCGTGCTCTTCACCGAAAGGGTCGACGTTCGGAAACGAAGCTCCAATGGGATACGCTTGAGAAGTTATTCCATCAGGAGTTTCGTCGGCGCGGCCTCCAGATACCTGCGTAGTCCTGCAAAGATGCAGGACCCTTTCTTTCTCTTGTTCTCTCGACCTAGATTTTGAGTTTTCGAAGAAATGGCTCTCAATGAGCCAAGCACTAGAGCGTTGCTCAGTGCTCGGCTCTATTGGATACAGCTATATTTTCTTCGCTACGCTTGAAAATCTAGGTATCCAATGAGGATTTGATCCTGGTCCAGGATGAACGCTGGCGGTGTGGATAGGGCATGCAAGTCGAACGATCCGTCACCTTTTAGCAATAAAAGGTGACGGATAGTGGCGAACGAGTTCAGTACTACCTTGGAATCTACCTCGAAGACGGGGATAACTCGCCGAAAGGCGGGCTAATACCCGATAGTCCCGTCACCTTTTTAAGAATTGAAGTAAGCGCAGTTAAGTTGTCAGTGATAGAGCCTGGCAATTTCTTCGAACTTCAAGATTTAAAAAGGTGACGGGTAAAGGCGCAAGCCACTTTGAGAGGAGCCTAGGTCCTATCAGCTAGTTGGTGAGGTAACGGCCCACCAAGGCTATGACGGGTAGGGGGCGTGAGAGCGCGACCCCCAACGATGAAACTGAGATACGGTTCATACACCTACGGGTGGCTGCAGTCGAGAATATTCGACAATGGGCGCAAGCCTGATCGAGCGACACCGCGTGCAGGAAGAAGGCCTTCGGGTTGTAAACTGCTTTTACGGGGGAGGAACGCAAGTGACTGTACCCCGAGAATAAGACGCTGCAAACTTCGTGCCAGCAGCCGCGGTAATACGAAGGCGTCAAGCGTTATCCGGATTTATTGGGCGTAAAGGGTCTCCAGGTGGTCGTGTTAGTCGGACGTTAAATCCCACTGCCTAACGGTGGAATCGCGTTCGAAACGGCACGACTGGAGGTACGAAGAGGCATACGGAACGGTAGGTGTAGGGGTGAAATCCGTTGATATCTACCGGAACACCAGAGGCGAAGGCGGTATGCTGGTCGTATCCTGACACTCATGAGACGAAAGCGTGGGGAGTGAATGGGATTAGATACCCCAGTAATCCACGCCGTAAACGATGCAGATTCGCTGTGGGGAGTATCGACCCTCTCCGTGGCTTAGCTTACGCGTTAAATCTGCCGCCTGGGAAGTACGAGCGCAAGCTTAAAACTCAAAGGAATAGACGGGAGTTCGCACAAGCGGTGGTCCATGTGGTTCAATTCGATGACAACCGAGGAACCTCACCCGGGCTTGATATGGCAGTGAAATCCGGCAGAAACGTTGGATGTCTTACAAGGACACTGTCACAGGTGTTGCACGGTCCTCGTCAGTTCGTGATGTGAATTGTTTCCTTCAGTGGAGTAACGAACGCAACCCCTATCGTGTGTTACAAGTGTCACACGAGACTGCCCCCGTATAGGGGGAGGAAGGCGGGGATGACGCGAGATCAGCGTGGCCCTCTGATGCCCGGGGCTACACACGTGGAACAATGCCGTTGACAATGCGTCGCCAAGCCGCAAGGCGGAGCCAATCGCATCAAACAACGGCCCAGTTCAGATTGAGGTCTGCAACTCGACCTCATGAAGAAGGAATCGCTAGTAATCGCGGATCAGCTATGCCGCGGTGAATACGTTCTCGAACTTTGTACTCACATCAAATGCGCTCGGCAGTTTGCAGAGCAAGATGGTGAAATTCCATCCCTTCCGCGTTCGAGCGGGAGCGAAGTCAATGGATAATCGAGAGTTCGCGAGAACACTCGGTGAAGGATCCGGCGACATTCTTTAGCCAGTTCAACAAAAACCGTTCCGATCCATGGGTGGCGGTGAGCATGGAGAAGGTTGAACTCACGGTGAGCTGGATGAAGAAAAATGGTTCTGCAAATGACCCGAGGAGATCTCAAAACTAAACTTTTGAGAAGTCCGCTGTGTCATAGTAGTGCCGCTGTTAGCGGCATGAAGGACACAACCCCGACATAAGGTCGGGGTCTCCGCCGTATGCGGGAAATCCGCACGTACGGTAGGGAAGAAACATTACAATCAAATTGAGGATAGGAGGAAGAAGGGAATTTCAATAGTGGAGTGTGGCCAGCCATGAAACAGACGTGCTGAGCTTCGTGAGAAGCTAAGCAGAGTACGGCCGGCTGGCCTGAGGCCAAGATGCCGATTACCGTGCGCTGTTGCCACACCCCCCCCACCTTCTGCAACCAGAACGTTGCACCTTTCTTCTTCCTATTCTCAAATCGTAATGATTTCATTCGCCCGTCACGTCAAGGAAGCCAGTAGTACCCGAATGCCGAGCTTGCTCGGACCACGGTAAGATTGGTGACAGGGACGAAGTCGTGGATTAAATAACAAATCATGCGACCTGTTAACCGTAAGGTGACAGAAAAATCCAACTGAAATCGGTGAAACCTGACTCTCTATTTGATATAATAGAGGCATGAAGGCAATACCGAGGGAACTGCGGAAACCCAATACAAACTCCAATTTTCATCGTGAATTACGGAAATCACTTTCTTTGAATGAACTTCAAAAAGAAGTGCTTTTGGGCTCACTGATGGGAGATGGCTGTTTGATTGCAAATTCCTCGCAGACTAATTACCGATTACAGATAGAACATTCCGACCGGCAAAAAGATTATGTATTTTGGAAGTACGAACTATTTAAGAATTTCGTGCTATCACCGCCAAAATATTTAACGCCAACTCGCTCATGGAAATTCCGAACAATCAGTCATCCCGAGTTGAGTAGATACCATAGGGTGTTCTACGAGAATAAAAAGAAAATTCTTCCGAATGATATTACTTTCCTTTCTAATCCGTTGACATCAGCCATTTGGTTTATGGACGACGGAGGTAGACTAGGAAACAGCGGTTGCCTCATCAATATTCAGAACTTTACCGATGATGAGGCCTTTCGTTTGCGTAATTTCTTTCGAGAGATATTAGCCATTCCAGTTACATTACACCGCAATAAACGGCGGTTCCGACTCTATATACCGTCGGCATATAAACTGAAATGGTCTGAATATATCGGTGATTATTTGCGTAGCGAATTCAAGTACAAAATCCCGCAGGCGCCGTAGAGACTTGTTTCCGGTTTTGGTAAACCGGAACGGATAGAGAATCGTGGAGGTTCTCTATAAAACGTTGGCCCCCGATGACCATCGGGGTGAAGATATAGTCCATGCCCGGAGAAATCCGAGGGAAAACATGAACAAGGCATCGGTAGCGGAAGCTGTCGATGGAACATATCCTTTTTAGGGAATTCACCTATACGGTGACTCTCGATGCAAATGCTGGCTACGCCAGATCGTGCCCGAGGGCTCTCTAAGAGGTCGACTGAGCTAGAATCAAATTCTAATTCAGCAAAAAGTGTTTGGTCTCGGCAACACTAAAACCGAGACAAGCGAGAGCGGGGACGCTCTTGCGGTCGGAACAACTGGAAGGATAGTATCGCCAGCTGTTTTCAAATTGAGGATAAGAGGAAGAAGGGTATTTCGAATCTGGTGCGATGGCCAAGCGGTGTCTTGTGCCGAACTACGGCCGCGACTCTGTCGGGCCCGAGTGTGAGGCGAAGCGCTCCACCAGGGCTACAGTCTCGACGTAGGGGCTATCATCCTACTCAGGCTGCTCAGCTTTCGGGCGTTGCCATCGCACCAGAACTTCTTCTGCAACCAGAACGTTGCACCTTTCTTCTTCCTATTCTCTAGGAACGCCCGCAATCAAAAGGGCGTTAATCAAAAAGCCCTCCGATGCCCAGCGGAGGGCTTTTTCGCATGTACCCCTACACCACGGCCGGAAGGCTGTGGTGTAGGGGTGTACTTCCCTACGGAAGACACGCAGTCGGATCTTCTGGGTTCACTTCGCAAAAATCCGCAGGACCAGCTTCACTCGTCTTGTTTGGGTTGTAGACGCCATTCGTGAAGCAACTTGGGTCAAGACTGTCAATCAAGCCATCACCATCGTTATCAATGCCATCAGAGCAGGACGGGCATTGTGCCGTCGTGGTGAGGATATTTGATCCAGTATAAGCGTTATCAGAATGCCGGTGGGCAATAATCTGATATTTGTAAGTTTGCGCATTCACGACTCCGGCATCCACATAGGATATTCCGGAGACAAATTTGTAAGGACTTGCCGTATTTATCGCAGGCAAGGTACAAGAGGAACCAGTACAGCGAATTATGTGATATTCGGTGGCACCTGAAGATGCAGTCCACGAGAGATTCATCTTCGGGATACCTGGACCAACCGGGCATGTTGCTGTTGGCGTATTGAGCGTTGGTTGAGGGAGCGCGGCCGCAGGAGGTGTGAAGTCCCACCAGAGACGAATCACGGCCCCTCCTCCGTTTTCATACCAGCGTAGCTGGACATTGCGTGCTCCTGCGGGAAGAACGA